>JAABUU010002761.1_pt1 | contig 24119 bp, 32 predicted proteins | sample 5559301 | NCBI WGS metagenome assembly JAABUU01 (sample SAMN10711884, study PRJNA513360) | rock metagenome | isolation source: Antarctica rocks | place: Antarctica: Victoria Land, Richard Nunatak white | reverse complement strand
CACCCGCGCAGCGTTCCTCCACGGAAGGCGCGCAACGGCGGTCGGGTGTCCGCTTTGCGCCGTCGCGTTCGTTTCCAGAGATAGGTGGGCAGATGGGTGAGTGAGGGACGAGCGGACGGGGAATTGGTCGAAGAGGCGCGGGCGGGGGATCATATCGCGTTCGCCGCGCTGGTGACGCGCTACCAGCAGGCGATCGGCGGCTATCTCTTCCGCCTGACCGGTGACCGTGAGGTGGCGTTCGATCTCCCGCAGGAGGCGTTTGTGCGTGCGTATGGTGCGCTCGGGCACACCCGAGCGGGGCTGCAATTCAAGCCGTGGCTCTACCGCATCGCCACCAATCTTGCCTATGACTACCTGCGCCGCCGTCGCCGCATTGCCTGGGTTTCGCTGCACGGCATTGACCGGGTTGTCTCTGCTGATCCGCCCGGCTCGGCGGAGGAATGTGACCTCGTGCGGCAGACACTCGCGCGCCTGCGCCCCGACGAACGCGCGGTGCTGCTTCTCTGCGGCTTGGAACGGGTATCCTACCCGGATGCCGCAGCGATGCTTGGCGGCAGTCCTGAGGCGATCCGCAAGCGCTTCACGCGGGCGAAGGAACATTTCCGCCGGGTATACGCGGCACTCGACGACGTAGGTATGCCATGAGACCCGAAGAAGACGATCCTGTATCCCGACAATCGGCGGCCGACGACGTGGAGCAACTGCTCGCGCGACTGCGCGAGCGCGAACCCCGCTTCGATGTCGTGCAGCCCGTGCTGCGGCGGATCGCAGAACGGCCGCCGCGCGCGGCATTCAGGCGCGTCGGCGTCACGCTGGCGGTCGTGCTCGGCATCGGCCTGTTCGGGGCGCTGATCGTCGCGCCGGGCGCGCTCTCAGCGGCGAGAAGCTGGTTCCGTGGGATCGTCGTGCGTGAGGTGCCGCCGCCCGGTCAACCCGGCGCACCGCGCGCCGTCATTTCCACATCGGGGCCGGGTGGCGGACCGATCCGGCACATCAGCCTCGCCGAGGCGCGCCAACTCGTCTCCTTTCCCGTGGCGCTGCCGCAGTCGGTGCCGCCCGGGTTCACCCTCGCGGACGTCACGGTCTTCCAGCCCGACCCCGGCATGCCGCCCAGCCAGGTCTTCGTCATCTACCGCCGCCCCGGCGCGTATCAACCGCTCGCGCTCACCTATCAGGCGGCGGGTGGTGGCACGATCAGCGCGCCGCCGGGCGCGACGCGGGAGATGATGGTTGGCGAGTACCACGCGGTCTACATTGACCAGGCGGCCGAGGGGGCGCGCCCGGCGGACGGCGGCGCGCCGTTGCAGCTGGGGCGGCTCGTCGTGGAGCGTCCCGATCTCGTCCTCATCGCATCGGGCGACCGGCGTGATGGGCTGGACGCAACCGCCCTCGCGACGATACTCGCATCGCTCCCGTAGCGCGCTCCGCCATGCTTGACGAGCAATACTTCGCGTCAGAAGATGCCGGTGCCATGTGTGGGAAGTATACGAGCATGGAGGTTCCGGGAGGAGGAACGGATGGCGGCACAAGCATCGCTGGCGGGTATGCCGGGGCGCGAGCGGGTAGACGTGCTCATCTACGAGGCGGCAAAGTCCGTCCCCCCGGTTCCTGCCGCGCCCCAGGGGGCGCGCTCGGCGAGTATCAAGGCGTGGCCCCTCGCGCGCTATCAGGAGCGCGGCGAACCGTGCGCGGTGAGTAATCCCTTGACCGGCCGCACGCATCGCATCTCCCTGCGCAAATATGCCCATCTCGACCCCGAGACAACGCTCGTGGAACTGATCTTCCACTTCGTCCCCGCCCCGTACAGGTCCAGGGAGGCGTTGGGAATTCGCGAGCGCGCATTGCGGGTACTGCGCTGCGAGTACGAGGCGATCATCTACTGGCACGACGATGAGGCGAGGCTTGCGGAAGACCTCGAAGAGTGGATTGCGCGCTATCCCGAGCGGCCGAAGACGCGCGAGCAATTCTTCCTCGAAATGCACGGGCGCCTCTCGTCACGGCGAGAGTTCTGCCGGGAAGTCGGCCTGCTCGACCTCGACGATATCTGGGCGCTGCATGAGGAATACGCGGCGCGGCGCCCGGATGCGATCTCCTCGTGGCGAAAGCTGCGGTGAAGCAGTCGTGCCCCATTCGTCGGACTGAGTGATGATGGCCTTGTAGGGCGATCTGTCCGGTCTGGGGCAACCGATTCGTTGTATGGAGTATGCGCATTTGGCCCAAAGTGAGCGACGGTGTCACCAGGGGCAAAGTAGCGCGGCGGGGATGCCCTGTATGAGGCTGAAAACCGTCGGTGAAGGGTTGGCTGCGGCGATGAGCGCGTTGCCAGCCGCCGACGCTGCACTGCTCATCGGTGAAAAGTGCCGAGAACTTCTGGTGTCGGCACTTCCGCACGATATGACGAGTGTACGGACGAGCAATGACCGGCGCAATGGGGAGAGCATGGCATGAAGTGCCAGTACTCTTGAGCAAGTCGGCACTTTACCAGCAGGAACGGCGGCTGGTGACGGTTCCCTCACACCGGGCCAATGAGAAAGGGAGACGGGAAGATGACGACCGAATCAACGGACGAAGCGCGCGAAGAGCGCATCAGTATGGAAATCATTGTCGATGCCTATGGCGGCGAGGAGCAGGCGCTGGGCTGGTATTCCTATCTCGATGGGACGCTGCAGTGTCCGTTCCTCGCTCACTGCACTACGGAGCGTGCCACTTCTCCTCTGCATGTGGGCGATGAAGTCGAGGTCGTCGACCTCGCGCCGGAAGAGGAATGCCGCCACGAGATGTTTGTGGCGATCCGCTGGGAGCGACGCACGCTGGCGGTGCCATTATCTCAGTTGGCGGCAATCGCGAGCGATGCGGCGACGCAGCAAGCGATTGAGGACTGGCACTACTGGGTCAAACGCGGCTACGAGTTTTGATCAGCCCGCACCGCGTCCCCTACTTTGCCCCTCCTGACAGCTTCGCTCACTCTGGGCCAAATCTGGTGTCTGATACATGCACCAGTACCAGCGTTCCCCGCACCCGTGGATGCGGCGATTCGGATGCTGCGGGGAGACCCCGCCGCACCTCACTGCTTCTTGCTCGCCGAAGCGAACGTTCCCTCACCCGCCCCTACTGGGGTCTTATCGTGAGTCCGCAGGCGTTTTGCGTCTCCGGGCGCTTCCCGGCGACGTTCTGAGCGTGTGTCGTCCCGCGCTCCCACAGACAGAATGTTCCGCGCGGCGTTCACTCCCCGTTCGTGCAACGTACCGCACTGCTCGCAGAGCCAGATGTTCACCAGATCCGGCAGTGCCTCCCGTACATGTCCGCACTGGCTACAGGTCACGTCTGTCGGCACCTCAGCCGGAACCACCACCACCGGACATCCCGCCGCTGCGGCCTTCTCCCGGATCAGACGAGTCAAGCCTCCCCACGTCGCGTCGCTGATGCGCGCCCTGCGCGCATCAGCGCCCCATACCGCCCGTTGTCTCTCCGGGTCGGTCGTATGGGCGGTCGTGCCGCGTTCCTGCATCATGAGCCGGGGATGACTATCAACGAGGCGACGGCTGGCCTGATGCTGCCAATTCCGGCGCTGATTCGCGACGTGTCGCGTCGCCCGCGCGAATCGTCTGCGCGCCCGTCGCCGATTGCCGCTGCCCGGCTGTGTGCGGCGGACCGCGCGTTTGAGGCGACGGAGTTTCCGATCCGACTGGCTGACATAGCGAGACTCGTTGACGATCTCGCCGGTGGAGATCGTCAACGCGTGCCCCGGCTCCAGATGCACGCCGACCGCCGAAACGTTGGAGACGTCGGCGGGTGACAGTGCCACGGTATAGCGGAGCGCCGCCCACCAATCGCCGGCGCCATCGCGGAAGTAGCGCGCCGTGGTGGTGGTCGTCGCGACATCGCGCCCGCCCCGCGCCCGGATCCAGCCGATCGCCGGGACCTTCACGCGGCGCCCGTCGAAGCGCGTCTCGGCGGGGATCTCGAACGACGCGTCACCCCGTTTCCGCGCCTTGAAGTGGGGGAATCCCGGCCGCTCGCCACGCCGGACGCGCCGGAACGCGGCGCGATAGGCCTTGTCCAGATCGCGCAGCGCGCCGACTTTGACCCGGCGCGGGATGTCGGTGAGCCAGACGGTATCGGGCTGCTGCTGCATGACGGTCAGGGCGCGGCCCAGCTCGGAGTAGGAGAGCGATGTTTGGTGCGCGGCGAAGTGCGCTTCCCGTGCCGCCAGGGCCCAGTTCCATGTCCAGCGATGCGCGCCCGCATAGCTTTCCAGCTGTCGGCGCTGCGCCGTCGTCGGATAGAGCCGCACGCGCTCGATACGGTACGCATCAGGCATGGCATGCCACCTCGCGTCCGTCGCTAAACGGTCTCATTCGCGATCCGCAGCTGGTGATCGGTAAAGCGCGCAAGGTTCGCTTGCTGACGCGGGGTGATCACCTCGCAGACCCAGCCCCAGTGCAGGGAGACCCAATCGCCGATCGCGGCGGAATCTGCGAATCCGCGCGCCTCGATCTGCCGCACGGCGCGCATCGGGGCGGGCGGGCCAAGGGCCAGCTTCCCCTCGACAATCATGAGCGGCGATTGTTCGACGACCAGTTCCGGGCCCTCGACCTTGACCACTTTGCCCCAACTGACGCGGCAGTTGTCGATCGTGTGGAGCGAGTTCTCCAGCTGACCGACCTTGCTGTGGACGTCGAAGACGTGGAAGTTGTGGTGGGGCCGCGCCCCCGCCGGTGCCTTGCCGAGCACCCAGTCCCTCGTCCGCCCCTGCAACTGGGGGCCGAACCGCTCCAGCAGGTGATCGTAGAGCTGCCGCACCTCCACATGATTAAGGAGGTCGCTCCCGAGCCAGTACGCCTCGACGACACGGTCGTCGAAGGGATCGGCGATGCCGTTTGTGCGGGCGATCAGTTGCAGATAGGGCAGCGCCCCGCTGAACTTCTTCAAGAGCGGGCGCAGGCCGTCGTCCACCGTCCGCTCGACGCCGTACTGGAAGATCGTCCGGTTGTCATCGCCGCCGCAGTAGCGGAGTTGATTCGGCATGAAGGCGTAGCGGATGAAGCGCAGCTGCCCCGCGAGCGGCGTTACCTGCGGCGTGAGGTCAATCACCGGGTCGCCTCCTCGAGCATCACTTCGAGCTCATCCAGGAAGCGCAGCATGTCCTCCGCCTCGTCGGTCGACATCCGCTCCAGCACCTGCGCGGCATAGACGACGACGTACTCGCCGACCGCGAGGTCCGGGATGCCGTTCACTGCCATCCAGCGCGGCTCGCCGTCGTAGAGGACTTCCACTCTCCCCTCGGCGACCCGCAATATCTTCCGTGGAATTGCCTGGCACATGCCCGTTCGCTCCTCAATACCCCGATGGGATCGCGACGAGATTCCCGATGATCGCCGCCGTCAACGCGTTCAGTCGGACGAGCGCCTCGGCGACGCCGCGCTCCACCGGCGCGCTCAGGCCCATCCCCAATTCGTACTGCTGCGGCTGGCAGCCGAGGATATAGATGACGCCCGGCAAAACACCGAGGGCCTGCGCGAGGGTGAGCACGCGGGACGGCACCGTCGCATGCATGTCGGCGAGGAAGTCGCGCTGCTCCGCTTCGGGCAACGTCGCGAAGTCCGGCACCTCGGTCTCCAGGAGATAGACGGTGCCCGGTTCGCCGCCGCGATCGACCGCGTCCACGATGATCAGCGCCTCGTAGCCGTCCATCAACTCCTGCACGAGGCTGATGCCGCCACTCCCCGGCTCGACGACGCGCACGCCCTCGGGCGCCCCCGCTGCGACGAAGCGCCGGACGGCGACGATCCCGAAGCCGTCGTCCTGGCAGAGGTCGTTGCCCATCCCGGCAACCAGCACGCGCGGCTTCATGCCGCCCCGACCGCTTCGGTGCCGACGGCGACCTTGATCTCCCCGTCGCGCACCGCGACCGGTAAGACCTCGAGTTTCCCCTCGCCGTCCAGCCGCTTGCCGGTGCGGATGTCGTAGCGGCAGCCGTGCCACGGGCAAACCAGCGTCGTGCCCTCCAGGTGCCCGGTGTGCAGGGTGAGCGGGCTCCCCGGCGGGCAGCCATTCCGGTAGGCGTAGAACTCGTCGCCGAGCCGCGCGAGGAGGAGCGACGCCCCCTCCGGCCAGACCGCCCGCAACTCGCCCGGCACGAGATCGTCAACGCGCCCGACGGTCACCCAGCGCGGCCGTTGGAGGGCGCGATGCGCCACCGGCTCCGGCATCGGGGTCGCCGGGATCGGCTGCTCCGCCACCAGCGCGCGAAAACCGGGGTATCCCTCGCGGAGCGCCGCCTCGACGACGCGCGTGAGCGTCCCGGACGAGCCGGGGCAATCGCCGCAAGAGCCGGAGAGCCGCACGCGCACGGAGCCTGCTTCCACACCGAGGAGGTCCAGGTGTCCACCGTGCGATTCGATGTACGGATAGACGCTTTGTAAGGAACGCTCGACCTGCTCTCGCTCATCTGCGGCGGTCAGGTCGTACATCTCCAGGAGCGTCTGCACCAGCGGGTCCTGGGCGATCTGTGCGACGAGGCCCGCGCCGCCATATTTCGCCAGGCGTTCCATCAGGCGCCCCAGCGCGTAGCGATGCACGGTGTCGATGCCGTCGAGGAGCGCGAAGACTTCCGTCCGCGTCTGCTCGTCCTCGATCTGCTCCATCCGCTCCACGCCCTCGCCGACCCATTCGAGGAGATGCGCAAACTCCGCCTCGGGATCGGCGGACGGTTGCTGCACCATCTCGAGCGGGATCAGGAAAAGCGGGCTCTCATCGCTCACTGATGCCATCGCTACGTCCCCATCAGGCGGCCGCGCAATGCGGGCAACTGTCGCGCGACAGACCGGCGCAGACCGGGCAATCTGGTCCGCACTCCCCATGGGCGGTCTTCTGCAAGTCGGTCATCTCGTCGGCGAAGCGCCGACCGCCCTCCTTACTCCCGCTGTCGCTCAGGCGGTACCGTCCATCGCTCTCTTCGAGGTGCCCGTCCGCGACGAGGATGGTCAGTTGCTCCGTAAGCATCGCCTCGTCCTCGGCCATGAAGGTGATCAGTGTCTGGACATCGGCATCCTCGGCAAAGCCCTCGCCGCGCATCCAGTACATGGACTGCAAGATGTCGTCCCGGCAGCGCAGGGCCTCGATCGGATCGATGCGCGGCATCCCATGATTGGTCGCTGTCATCGCGCGCCTACCTCCTTATGCGTGCCATTTCCCGCGTGCGCGACGGTCGCCCCAACCTCATGCCGGATCCACGCGATCACTTCGGCCATGCGTCCCTCACCGAGCGGACTGAGGCCCAAGCCGAACTCCTTGTCCGGCGGCTCGATCTCGATCACCGTCGTCCGCCGGGGGAGGAGGTCGAAATGCTGGGCGATGATCAGCAGGTTCTCCAGGCTGATCACCCCCGTCACCGCCTCGCAGACGCGCGCCTGCACGTCGTCCGGATCGAGCGGGCGCGGGATCCATTCGTACGTGACCAGTGTGCCGGGTTCCCGGTCCCGCTCCATCGCGCCGACGAAGATCGCCCGGTCGAATCGCTGGCCCGGAGTCTCCTCGAACCAATGGAGGATGGCGATCGGGCCGTAGCCGAAATCCTCGATCCGCACGTCCTCCGGCCACTCCATCGCCTGCAGCCGCTCGACTAACGCCATGCCGAAAGAGAGGTCGCGCAGATGCGCGTAGCCGACCCCAGCGATCAGGAGCACCTAGTCCTCCGCCCCGCAGGCGCAGGTATTCACCTCGCGCGTCACGATCCCCTGATCGTGGTGGATGTGCGTCGTGCAGGGCATGCAGGGGTCGAACGAGCGGACGGCGCGCAGGATGTCGATGCCCTGGAAGTTGCCGGCGGGGCTTTCTTCCAAAATCGGCGTGTTGAGCGCGGCCTCCTCGTACATGCCGGGGATGCCCCACGGGTCGCGCGGCGAGGCGTTGATCGTGGAGGGGGTGATGATCTGGTAGTTGGTGACGACGCCCTTCTCCATGACGAGATGATGGGTGAGAAAGCCGCGCCCCGCGCCCCAGAAGCCGACGCCCCGCTGCGTGCCGCGCTTCGGCATCTCGAACTTCGTGCTGACCGCGTCCTTGCCATCCTTCACCAGTTGCATCGCCTGTCGCCAGCTGAGCAGCGCGACGAGCGCCGTGTAGGCGACGCAGTAGGCGCGGCCCCGATTGCGCTCGAACGCATTCCAGACGTCCGGGACATGCCACTCGAGTTCCATCTCCGGCAATCTCCCCTTCGGGAGGAGCAGTTTCAGGCTGTGGCCCGTCGCCTCGATGTAGGGGTTCTCCGGGATCAGTTGCGCCTTCGCGGTATTCCACATCCGCGCCGTGCATTCGGCGTCCATCGGCTGGCGATCCCAGCGGGGCGAGGTGGACCAGGTGTACTTCTCGCGCCAGTTCGGGGCCTGCGGGCGCGGCTTCGTCTCCTTGTTCCACGGATGGTTCGGGCTGAGCGGCGCGCCGAGGGGATCGGTCGGGTACGGCTGGCTCTCCCACGTCTCATAGAAGGAGTGCTCGACGAACTCCTCCAGGCCGACATTGATATTCTGCAGCTTCGTCGTGACGAGTTCGCCGTTGACGATCACGCCCGGCGTTGCCCAGCGCCGCTCGCCCCAGGCGTTGCAGTTCTCATAGGTCGCGTCGTACGCATCGGGATCGTCCCAGACGCCGCAATCAATCAGGTTCGCCTGCGTCCGGCCAACATCCTTGTACTTCGGGTCGGCATCGTAGAAGAAGTCCACGATGTCGTCATAGACCGCCGCGCACTTCTTGGAGTAGTCGAAGAACTGCTGCACGCGCAGGTAGATCTCGTTGAAGGTCGTGGTATTGACGGTCGCGCTGATGCCGCCCGGCACGACGGTCTGCGGATGCGGGAACTTGCCGCCGATCAGGACGTACGCCTCCTTCGCGACGCGCGTCATGTGCAGCGCCTCGAGGTAGAGCGAGCCGGTGAGGGCGTTCATGTCCGTCATGATCGCGCCGATCGTGCCGTAGCCGTGGACATTGGCGTGCGGCGCCGGGGTCTTCTCGGCCCGGTCCCAGAGCGCGGGGTTGGTCTTGCGGACGATGTTCTCGGAATAGTCCGGCCCGGCAAGCAGGAAGAGATGGAGCGGCAGGTCGAGCAGGTATTCGAGGGCGAGGAGCATGTTGCGCAGCACGATGCCCAGGGGCGGCGGGCGGACACCGATCGCCATCTCGATCGCCAGCGCAGAGGCCGTCGAGTGGACGCCGCCGCAGACCCCGCAGGCGCGGCTCGTAATATAGATGGCGTCGCGCGGGTCGCGCCCCATCATGATGATCTCGTAGCCGCGGAAGAGCGTCGCCACCGAGCGGCTCTCGATCACCTTCCGCTCCTGCATGTCCACGACCGAGTGGAAGGCGAGCGCCCCGGCGACGCGGGTGAGCGGATCGAAGTTCTTCTGCTCGATGTGGCCGTTGCGGGCGAGCAGATCCTCGATCTGGTCGCGCGTGAGCGTCGTCACGCCGCCACCATTGAGGTTCGGCGTGCGCTGGAGCCCGTACGGGTCGCGGATATCCTCTTTGAGATAGGCGCGTCCGTTTTCATCAAACTCCACCGGAAGATTCTTAAAGCACATCCCTGCCCCCTGCTTCTCGCGCAAAAACCTGGTCGGCGCCCGCCAGGTGACGGTCAGTCCCTTTGAGTAGATCCCGGAGCGCGACGAGCGCCCCATTGATCGTGGCGAGGTCTTCCGGCAGTGGCCGGGCATGACCCTGAATCGCCTGCAAGCCACCGACGAGTTTCACCAGGTGTCCGTCCGCCTTGTGCAGATAGTAGGCAATCCCCACGAGGTAGACGACGAGCACGAGCACGACGATCACAATCGCGGGAATCGTCAGATAGACGAGCAGCATCTCAATCACCCCCCGACCGGGACGCCAATGCGCCCTCGATTGCCCCGGAATGCTCCTCGATCGCGGTGGCGGTACCGAGGATGCCCACCGCGACGCCGATCGTGTCCTTGAGCGCGGCAATGTTCGCGGTATTCCCTGCGACGCCGACGCCGGCGACCAGTGTCTTCGCCGCGTAGCGCTCGATCTGGCGCGCCGCCGTGAACGCACGGTGTAAGAGATAGACCGCCAGCGGCAGCACGACGACGACCGCAACGATCAAGGTGACCCACCAGATGACATAGACCGCAGTGGGGACGGCGATCGCGACGGTCATGGGGTGTTGCCTCCCTGCCGCACAACGGCCTCGATGGTCCGGACGAGATGGTCGTCGATGCTTTGCAACCCGCCGGCGGCGCGGGTCAGCGTGCCGTTCAACCGCGTGACCTCCGGGCCGAGGTGCCCGGTTTCTTGCTCAATGGCCCGCACGCCCATGGCGATCTTGGCAAGGTTACTGGCGCGCTTGCTGTACCCTTTCGGTTCCCCGCCGATGCTCTCTAAGGCGGCGATGATCTGGTTCAGATAGACGACGAGCGCGCCGAAGAGGACGACGACCGCGAGCGCGGAAAGGAGCGCCAATAGCACGCTCATATCAGCCCCCGCATCCCGACGGGCCGCACACACTGCGGGCAACCGGGGCAGCCTGCCGCGTGACTCTCGATCGCGGCGGCTGCGCCATCGATGGCGACCGCGTGCACGAGGATGTCGTCCACCACCTGATTTGTCCGGTGCAGCATCGGGATGTGGACGGTGTTATTCGCGATCCGCTGCCCGACGACCCAGATCTGCCCGACCGCGCCATCGAGGACGCGCGCGGTGCGGACGATCATCGTCAGCAGCGCGGCGACAACGAGGATCACCACGACGCCAATGGCGAGGGAGATCCACCAAACAGTATAGGCCGCGCGTTCGCTAGCCGCGAAAAGTGTCAGTAGCGCGTACGACATCGTCATCACCCTCCGAATCCGGGGACTGCCTGCGTCTCGTGGAGCGCCCCGGCGATCCGGCCGCCGTGCGCCTCGATGCTCTCTGTCGTCGCAAGGATCTCTGCAGCGACCTCATTCGTCGTGCTCAGCGCCCAAATAACCTTCGTGTCTTCCGCGATCGCGTCCGCCGCCGCCAGCGCTTGCAGGCCATGGGCGACAAGGCTCCGCGCGACAAGCAGAATGGCGATCAGGAGCACGGCGGCGATCAGGATCACCACGACCGCGACGACAAGCCAGATGGTCCAGATTGTGTATAACCCGGCGATCATCGCGTTCCCTCCATCCTACGACCCGCTGCCGTCGGGCGGCGGCACGCCAGGCTCGCCGTGCTGCGCCGCCTCCTCGCCGCCAACGGTGGAGACGTCACGGGGGACCTTCATGCCGCGAAGGCGCGAAGGCGGATCGGTCGGCCAGTAGCGGTTCGCTTCCCGCCCCGGTCGCCGCGAGCCGCTGAATTGTAGTTTCTCATAGAAGAAATGGACCGTCTTGTCGAAGGCGTTCGGCTTCTCGAGTTCGCCCCATCCACTGGGCACCACGCCCTCGTTCAGCGCATCCCAGCGGACCTCGCGACTGAGGGCATGGTTGCTGAGGGCGCGCAACCGCCGGATGCCCGCGCCGTACGTCCGGGAGACATTGCTGGAAAGGAAGGAGCCTGGTGGGGCTTTGTAGAAGGGGGAAAACTTGTCGGGGAAGCCCGGCATCGTGCAACCGATGCAGGGGCCGCCCGCCCGCATGCAACCGCCCATGTGCGACTGCGCACCGCGCGAGACGATGTTGCAGTTCACGACCGGCCCCCAGCAGCCGACCTCGACGAGGCATTCCTTGTCCCCGTAGTTCTCGGCGAAGACGCCCTCCTCGTAGTACCCGGCACGGGTGCAACTGCGATGCACCGTCTCATTGAAGAGCCAGGCGGGTCGCCCCAGTTCATCGAACTCCGGCAGCGGCCCCATCCCTTGCAGGAAGAGCAGGACGGCGGCGACGGTCTCCGTGAAGTTGTCGCCCACCGGCGCGCAGCCAGGGATATTGATAACGGGCAGGCCGAGCGCGCTGCGATAATCCGCGCCGAGGAAATCCATCACGCTCATCGCCCCGGTGACGTTGCCGACTGCGGCGGGGATGCCCCCCCAGGTGGCGCAGGTGCCGATGGCGATCACCGCCGCTGCGCCCGCCGACATCTGCTTCAATCGCGTCGCCGTCGGGAAGGGCTGCGTGCCGCCCTCCAAGACCTGATCGCCCATCGCGGAGAAGTAGCCGCCCGTCTCGGCGGCGATCCGCTCGTCGGCGATCGAGCCTTCGTAGACGCAGACATACGGCGCGTCCAGTTTCCCTTCCGCCGCGAGTTCGAACGGATGGATGAACTCCTCGCCATTCTCGACCGCGAGCACCGGATGATGGAGGACGACGGTTGGCAAGCCAGCGATACTGCCAGTCAGCAAATCCTCGACGCTCGGGTTGGTCGCGCCCGTTGCAGAGATACTGCACCCGTCGCAACTCATCCCGGCCAGCCAGAAGGCATGGACAACCTTGATCGGCCCTTCGGGGGCCTTTCGACGCTCCGGGAGCGGCGCGGCCACCGGCTCGGGTGGCGCCTCAACCGGTGCGGGGGGTGCAAAAACTGCCATTGGTGCCTCCATTTCCGTGCGCCGCAGGGATGTCCGTGCCGCGCAGGATTGTCCTGTTACGATGTATTGTACACTTCGACCGAGCGATTCCTGGTTGTGATGGGGAAAAATCGCTGTCATCCGAATATGCGCGCCCGCTCATGGGCACGCCGCAGTCGTGGAGGATCGATTGTCCGGGAAATACGAGCCGCTCGCCGAGTATCTGACGACGCTGACTGGCGACGAAGTGTGCTTCACCTTCGCGGAGATCGAAGCGATCCTCGGTGCGCGATTGCCGCAGACGGCGTGGCAACGCAGTATGTGGTGGGCAAACTCGCAGCGCCCCGACCACCCACAGTCCCGCGCGTGGCTCAGGAGCGGCTGGACGGTGAGCGCGGACGTGAACAACGGCGCCGTGACCTTCTTCCGTGGCACCGCCGAACCCGAATCGGAAAAGCGGCACTATCACTGGCATGCGCCCCGCCCGACGCAGTACACGACCAAAGTGAGCATCGCCGTCTCTCGCGAGATGAAACACGCGCTCGATGACGCTGCGGTTGATTTCGACGTCACCACCTCCGACCTCGTCCGCCGGGTCATGGAGGAGTGGCTGGAGCGCCATGAGAGGAAACGTGCGCGGCTCCGCAAGCAACGCGGCGGCACGCGGACCTACCGTCGCCGGGTGAAGATCGCCGACGATTGAACGGCCGACGCGTTATCGCCGCGACAGGCGCGGATTCAATGCCTCGTTCAGGCCGTCCGCGAGCAGATTAAAGCCGAGCACCGTCAGCGTGATCGCGACGCCGGGAAACGCGGAGAGCCACCACGCACGCCGGACGAACTGCTGCGCATCGTTGAGCAGTGCCCCCCAACTGACGATATTGCGGTCGCCCAAGCCCAGAAAGCTGAGCCCGGCCTCGACGAGGATCGCACCACCAACGAGCAGCGCCGCCTCGATCACAATCGGCGGCAAGGCCATCGGCAGGACGTGGCGCAGAAGAATGACTGGCTCGCGCACCCCGATCGCCCGGGCAGCCATGACGTGCTCCTGACTTCGGAGGGAGAGTACCTGCCCGCGAAGGAGGCGCGCGGTGCCGGGCCAGTAGGTCAGGCCAAGCAGAAGGATGATCAGGCGGATGCTGCTGCCGAAGAGCGCGACGGTGATCAGGACGAGGAAGAAGCGGGGGACGATCTGAAATAACTCGGTGAACCGCATCAGCGCATCGTCCACGAAGCCGCCGAAGTATCCAGCGCACGCGCCGATGAGGACGCCGATGAGGGTAGCAATCACCATCGTGACAATCCCGACCGTGAGTGAGGCGCGTGCTCCATGCATAACGGATCGGTAGAGGTCGCGTCCGAGGTCATCGGTGCCGAATGGATGTGCCCGCGAGGGCGTTTGGAAAACCTGGCGCGATGTCGCGAATGGATCGCCGGGGGCGATCGCACCGGCAAACAGCGCAATCAGTACGAGCACCACGAGCACGCCGCAACCGAACAGCGCGGCAGGTTGTGTGCAGAGGCGAGTCCAAAACCCGTTGCGGCCGCGTTGGCGCGTGCCGAGGGCAACGGGCGTTGCTGACGCTTCCATGATTCGCTCGTCGGCAATCTCGCGCACCATCTCAGGCGAACCTCACACGAGGATCGAGCATCGTGTACACGAGATCGGTGATCAGATTGATGAGGATGACGGTCGCGGAGACGAGCAGAAAAATCGCCATCAGGAGCGGGTAGTCTCGCTTGAGCGCGGCATCGAGGAGGAGGCGTCCGATCCCCGGCCAGGCAAAGATTGTCTCGGTGAGCGCGGCGCCGGTGAGCACCACACTGATGTGGCCACCGGTGACCGTCACAATCGGCAGGAGCGCAGTCCGCAGCGCGTGACGCCAGAGCACGGCTCGCTCCGAGAGCCCCTTCGCCCGTGCCACGGTAATGAAATCCTCGGCGAGGGCCTCGCGCAGGCTCGTGCGGGTGAGCCGGGCGGTGAGGGCGAGTTGGGGCAAGGCGAGCGTCACGGCCGGCAGTGCGAGGTGGCGGGTCACATCCAGGACGTGATGGATCCCCGTGTACTCCTCACGCGCCGTCACCATCCCTTGCACCGGCAGGAGGTTGAGACGCACCGCAAAGAGGAGCACGAGGAGCTGGCCCAGCCAGAAGACGGGCATCGCATACGTGGTCAGCGTGAAGACGGCAATGCCATGATCGAGCGGGGAGTGCGGCCAGATCGCACTCACGACACCCATCGCGAGCCCGATCGTGGTTGAGAGGACGATCGCAGCCCCCATGAGGAGGAGCGTCGCAGGCAGGCGACCGAGGATCACCCGGAAGACGGGCTGCTGGTAGACAAAGGAGTAGCCGAAGTCGCCGTGCAGCGTCGTGGCGATGTAGTGTCCAAACTGGACAACAAGCGGCTGATCGAGGCCGTAGCGGGCGCGCATCTCGGCGTAGAAGGAGGCAGAACCTCCTTCGCCCGCCAGGAAAATCAGCGGATCACCCGGCGCCAGATGAATGAGCGTGAAGGTAATCATCAGGATGCCGAGAATGAGCGGCACCGCCTGCAGGAGGCGACGGAGCATGTACCGCCCGAGCGACCCGGCCCCTGGCCTCATTTTGTCGTCCACGCCGTTTCGAGAATGTTGCCGCCGGAGGTCCGGAAGCCTTTATAGATCGAGCGATAGGCCCGATAGCCCTGCGAGTCCACGATCCAGAAGTAGGGCACGTCATCGGTCAGAATCTGTTGGATCTGCGCGTACGTCTTCGCACGCTCGGCGCGATCCGTCTGCGCGGCACCCTGATCGAAGAGTTGATCGATCTTCGGGTTCTTGTAGCCCGCACCGTTTGAGAAGAGGATCGGCCCGATATTGCTTGAGACATACATACGTCGCACGCCGACCTCCGGGTCGGAGCCGTTGCAATACGACGCGACGCCGAGATCGAAGTCCTTCTTCATGAAGACCTTATCGTTGGCGGCGTTCACATCGAGCGTCTCCAGTTGCAGGTTGATCCCGACTGCCTTCAGTTGCTCGCGCAATGCCTCGCCGAGCTTTGCGTACGAAGCGGCGTGCGTGAAGGTCACGGTCATGCGCATGCCATCGGTTCCCTTCGTGTAGCCGCCCTGGTCGAGCATCTGGTTGGCCTGCGCGACATTGAAGGGATACTGATGCACTTGCGACGTGTACGCCCACGCCATCTGACTGCTGATCGGCCCGGTCGACGGAATACCCTGGTTGAAGTAGACCTGATCGACAATGAACGTGCGGTCGATCGCGGAGTAGAACGCGCGCCGCCCGTCCACGGTATCGAACGGCTTCTTCGCCAAGTTGGGGATCAAGACGTCCTGGCAGACCGATCCACCGGAGCCCCCGAAACCCTGTACGAGCGTGAGTGAGGAATTCTTCTGCAGTCGCGGGAGGTCCGCGCCCGAGATACTACCGAGATAGTCCACCTCGCCCTGCTCCAGCGCCGTCTCGGCGGTCGTCACGTTCGGGATGATCCGCAAAATCGCCTTATCGAGATACGGGAGTTGCATCCCGCTCGCGTCCTTTTTGAAGTAGGAAGTGTTGCGATCCAGCGTCACATGATCGCCCTTGACATATTCGGTGAACTTGAAGGGGCCGGTGCCGATCGGCTTGGCGGTCGCCGGGTCCTTCTCCAAATCCTTGCCGTCGTAGATGTGCTTCGGGATGATGGAAGCCTCGACCACGTCGAGCCGCTGCAGGAAGGGGCCGTAGGGCTGCTTGAAGCGGAAGACCACGGTGCCAGCATCGGGCGCATCAATGCCGTCCAATACCGATTCGAGCGCCGCCTTCGTCCGCGCGTGGAACTTCAAAAGCCCCTGCTCGAAGGTGAACTTCACGTCCGCCGAGGAGAAGGGCTGCCCGTCGTGCCACAGCACGTTAGGCTGCAGCTTGAAGGTGTCGGTCTTGCCATCGGCGCTGATCTGCCAACTGGCCGCGAGCTCGGGCACCGGGTTCAAATTGTCATCGAGGCCGACGAGACCATTGAAGATCTGGTCGGTCACGGTATGGGTGCCACCCGCCGTCGTGATCGCGGGGTTCAGCGGGCCGGGGTCGGCGTTCATCACGACGACTGCGGTGCCGCCGCGCTTCGGCGTGCCCGCAGCCGGTGCTGCTGTCGCGGGGGCCGCTGCCACCGGGGCGGTCGTCGCTGCGGCGCTCGATGCCCCCGCCGCCGTCGGCTGTGCGGCAGTGGTGGGCTGTGCCGCGCTACTCGGTTGGGCGGCGCCGGTCGGTCGTGCTGCCGATGCAGCGGCTGCGGTTGTGGGTGTCACATTCGCGGTCGTCGCGGTGGGTGCGGTGCTGCTCCCTCCGCATGCGGCGAGCATCAGCACGGCACCGATCGCCGTCACACAACTGAGGGACTGCCACCGTGCGTGCCGTGTTCGATTGCCGCCGATCATTGCTTCCTCCATACATTCAAACCAAAGCGGCGGCGCGGCCGCTCGCTCCCCCATCACCGACTCGATCTGACCTGTCCCGATGCGCTAGCGTAACACGGGCGGCCCCCCGCGCGCCGCATCGTGCCCTTCCCAAAGCGTTTGCAACCAGGACGGCGCGGTCGCGTCGAGCCGTTGCTCGTCGCGAAGGTAATATCCCTTGATATCGAGCACGGGTGTACCGGGCCATGCGTCCGTGCCGACGATGTGGAGATTGCGCCCGTCCCGGCGGAGCAGTTTCGGGGACGAGAGCCCGATGGGGTTCGGTCGGCGCGGGCTGCGCGTCGCGAAGAGGCCGACGAGCGGCAGATCGTCCCGATTCTCCATGCGCCAGACGAGCCGACCGTCCGGCGTGAGCGGGTCGGTGCGGTCCATGAAGAGGACCACGACGAGGTGGCTGAACTCCTCAATGCGCGTCAGGGCTGCCTCCCATTCGGGAAAGATCTCGATGACGGATTCCGCAAATGGATCGAAGTAGGTGCCCGGCTCGCTGCGGGCATCGTCGGACATGCCTGGTCGATGGACAACGCCAATCGGCGTGACGGTGAACTGTGGCCGGGCGCTCGTCATGCCGAATGCTCCCGTGCGGGTGATACCAATACTCCGTATACGGAACCGGGCAGCGCCCGGTTCATCGGAGGGCAACGGCGTCCTGGGTCAGCATGTCCACCATCCCGGCGATCGCCCGCACGGCCGGTGCGGATGGCCGGTACTCGATGAGCGCCTGATTCGCCCGGTCCGCCTCCTGCGCTGCCTCATCAAACGGGACGACCGCGAGAAGGTCCAGACCGAAGCGGGCGGTATAGGCGCCAATCGTCTCCTCATCGCGGTCGGAGCGGACCTTATTCGCGACGACATAGATCTGCGGGATACCGAGTTCGCGCGCGAGGGGCACCGTCCGCCCCAGCGTCTCGAGGGCGCGGAAATACGGCTCGGTGACGATCAGCAGCGTCTCGACATCGCGGAGCGTCCCACGACTCAGGTGCTCGATCGAGGCCTCCATGTCGAGGACCGTCACATCATCGGGGCGGAGGGTACCGAGTTCTGCCACAACGCCGCGTACCGCGGCGTGCTGACCGCAGAGTCAGCCCTTCCCCGCGCCCTGCAGCGCGGTCATCATCAGCATCCGGACCCCATCCGGGCCGACAACGCCATAATTGTCGATCACCTTCTCGAAGGGGATCGTCAGATAGAGCGACGCGTGGTTGTTCGCATCGACCCGCTCCTCCATGATCTCCTCGCGCGCAATGCCGCGCAGTCGCTCGACTTGCTGCGCGGTCAATCCGAGCGCATTGGCGAGATTCGGGTTCGGATCGTCGTCGAGCGCATTGACGCGATAGCCGCGCTGTGCGAAGAGTCGCGCCATCGTCGCCGAAATGGTTGTCTTGCCGGCCCCACCTTTACCCGCAACTGCAATACGCATCGCTTGACACCCCCTACGTTACGTCATGCCTCGTCGCACGGGCATGTGACCTTTCGCTGGTGGTGGGATTGTAGCACGCGGCATCTGCATTGAGAATCTACATCGAAGCTGGGTATATAGGCTCATGAATTCCCTGCTTCTGGTGGTGCCGCACAATGGGGCTTCTCAGACGTGCAAGGGACCGAGATAGCCTGTTATAGCAACCAAGGGATACTGAAAGGGTAGGGTGAGAACCGGGCTCATCCGACAAGAGCTTGCGCGTGCTCCTGCCAGTAGTGATTGGTCTTTGCTACGACGGTGATGACGTTCTTGATCTCCCGCTCCAACCGGAAATCGGGGCCGGCGGGGAACCAGAGCATATTGTCCTCGCGGCGCACCATGACGTTCTCCACGATGATGGCGCGCAGTAACCACAGCGCCATCTCTTCACTCTCGCATTCCAACCCGATCCAGCCGGGCGCATCGCTGTGGCGGACCGGCAAGCCCGTTACCATCGTCAGGCCGCGCTCCAACTCACGCAGCACTGCCGCATACTGTTCCGGCTTGGCGGCGATGTCGTCCGGACTGACCGGCTCAAGGAGCGTCCCGCGGTGCGGCGGGCCACCGGCGAGCGCGAGTTCACAGTATCCCGTCCACATCTCATCCCACGCGACGTTGCCTTCCGTGTCATACTCCAGTGCCGCCGCGCCCATCGGGGCCGCGCTCACCTTGACATTCGGGTCCTGGTAACGTGCGGGGAGGAAACTTAGCGTGGCATCTGCCGACGCCGGACGATAGGTGCCATCACTCGTATCGGCGCTCCGCTCCGGCTCGATCTCGACAGCCACTGACGACAGATGCCGCACGTTCGTGAGGAGCGTCCGCCGCACCGCTTCCGTGACGCCGATCGCTTCCCACACGGAGAGGTCGCCGGAAGTCGCGATGCTCACCTCGGCATGGAGCCGATGGCCGAGCCAGCGGACGTGGATGCTTTCGACATTTTCAACGCCCTGCACATCGCCGGCGTACTGCTCGATGCGATCAACGATCAGCGGATCGACGCCATCCATCAGCCGCTGCCAGATGCGCACCGCCGCGTCCTTGGTGATGAAGACGATGGAGACGCCGATCAGCAGGCCGATGAGTGGATCAACAATCGGATACCCGAGGGCGGTGCCAGCTGCCGCGACCAGGACAGAGAGGGAGGTGATGCCATCGATCCGGGCGTGCAGGCCGTCCGCGATCATTGCCTCCGAGCCCATCCGCCGCCCCTTGCGGATTTGCAGAAGGGCCACGGCCTCGTTGCCGAGAAAGCCGACAACTGCCGCTGCGGCGACCCATGGGATGTGCGTCATCGGCTGCGGATGGATCAGTTTGTCAAACGATGCCCATAGTGCATACCCGGCGCTGAAGGCAATCGAGAGCACGATGAGCACCCCGGCCACATCCTCAGCCCGGCCATAGCCGTAGGTGTACCGACGCGTCGCCGCGCGGCGCGCCAAGTAAAAGGCAATGAGGAGGGGGATCGAGTTGAGCGTATCCCCGATGTTGTGCACCGTGTCGGCGAGGAGCGCGACGCTGCCGCTCATGGTGACGATAGCGATCTGAATGACCGTTGTGAGGCCGAGCGCAGCAAGTGCAAGCCAGACCGTGCGGATGCCGTCGGTCGTGGCAAGCGCGGGATCGGTGGCACGGTTGTCCTGCTCCTCGCCATGGCCGTGGAAATGGAAGATGGCACTCAGCCAGCCATGCGAATGGCCGTGTGGCGTGCGTGCTGTTTGCTGCTTCAACATATATGCCCTCCATGCGCGCTCCGTACCCGCTAGCGGATGAAGCTGTCGAGCGCCTTCTTCAGTTGCGTCCATTCCTCGGCGGCCATGCCTTCCGCCGCGCCCTGCAGGCACGATTCGAGATGGTCCGCCAGGACAAGCTTGGAGACGCGGTCGATCGCGGACCGCACGGCGGCGAGTTGGATGAGCACCTCGGAGCAGTCCCGACCCTCCTCGACCATCCGTTTGATCGAGGTGACGTGCCCGGCGGTGCGGGCCAGTTGATCGGCGACTCTCTTGGTCTGTTTGTGCGGATTGTGCGTGTGTACCATCTGGATGTATCCCTCCTAGGGGGATAGCATAGCAACACCGGTGCTACTGATGCAAGGAACGGACAAGCGGTACGAAAATGCGTCGGGTCTATTCTTCTTTTGTGAGGTGCGCGTCCACACGCCGGCGATAACTGAGCTGCGGCCGTGGCGTGCCGCGACTCGCCGGTCGTCCGGCGACCTTCGCCTGGCAATAGGCATAGAGCGCGTCGTAGAGCGGCGCGCTGAGGCGTAACTTCTCGTAGTCGTCCGGCACCGTCATCTGCATACCCCGGATCACTGCATCGATGCCCGCCGACTCCGGCCGGCGTGACCGACTCGGCGGCACGTCCGCATCGAGGATGATCCGACCCATCTCGACGAGCGCTGGATCATCGTCCAACCCGTGGCGCGAGAGCATCACCTGGAACGTGCACTGCCCGTCCGCATGGCTGTACTCCGCGCCCCGCATGTCGAAGGTGTGCTCGTCGAGCGTCGCGGGGTCGGTATCGGCCGGCACGAAGACGAACTCGGCCTCCGGGTCGATCGAGCGACGAATCAACCAGGGGCACGACGTGCGATCGATATGGAGATTCTGGCGGGTGATCCATCTCATCGCGGCGCTGCATCCTCGCGCGCGGCGGTTTCGAGAAAAGCCGCCAGTTCTTCCTCGCATCGGGCGAGGAGTGCGCCGACCTGCTCGGCATCGTCGCCGCCGAAATAGTCGCGGGCGCGCACCTGCTCCGTCCAGCGCGTGAGCTTGTCGAGATCTTCCTCCAACTCCTCAAGCTCCGCAAAGGTGAACTCCCGATGCTCCGTCTCCCGGCGCACATGGGCGAGGAATCCCTCGGCCTCACGGGCGAGCTCGCGATATTCGCTCGCACGGGCTGCATGGGACGTTGCTGTGAGCGCCTCCTCGCGTTTCGGATCGAGGTGCGCCGCCTCCACGAGCGTTGCCTCGCCGCCAAACTCCTCGACCTTCGCCGCGATCCGCCGCAACGCCGTGGCCGTTTCGGCCCGCTCGGGCAGGGCACAGACGCCATCGCGCAGGTAGACGGCACCGACCTTCTTGATCTCGCGCCAGATGTACGCCCGCTTGCGCGAGGGCTCGGAGGGCACCGTATAAATAAGGAGCGCCCAGCTCATGTCGGCATCCTTTTTTTGATCCGATCCTTGCGCGGCCAATCTAACGTATGTTACATGCATATGGGCGCGAGTGGACCGCTTCGATGCGCATTGTCCCGCACCATTGTACCGTCGGGCGATGCTGAGTCGGGCGAAGGCGCAACCGCGCCAGCCATCCGAGAGGAGTCGGTGCGCGATGCCACATGATGTCTTCCCGCTCTCACGCATCCTGATCACCGCTGTGGTCTGTGCGCTCGTCGCATTCCTCCTCCTCGCGTGGCGCGGACGCGGCAACAAAGACGCGCTGCGGACGGGGCTGATGCTGGCGCTGCTCATCAGCCTACTGATCGTAGTCTGGCGCGTCCTCAGCAACCGCTGGTATCTCAACGATGATTTCGCCCCCGGTGTCAGCCCCTCCGATGTCGGCAGCGGAGTGCTGGTCTTCCTGGGCTTGCTCGCCCTACCGCGACTTCGCGACGGCGGGCGAGCCTGGGTTGTGACGAGCGCCCTCGTCGCCCTCGCCACGTTCGTGTGCAACGTCGTGCTCATCTAGTCACTCCGCTCAAGCGACGTGGTCATTCTGCTATCATCGAGAAGAGAGCTTCTCCCATGAAACGTCGCATATTCCTGATCATCGTTGCGTCCGCCGCACTCATCCTGGCGGCGTGTTCTCGCGGGCAGCAGGCAGCCCCGCCCGACGCCTTCGGGCTGCGCCAGATCGCCGAAGTGCCGCTCCCAGGGAGTACGTCGCGGTGGGATTATGCAAGCCTCGACCCGTCTACGGGCAGGCTGTATATCGCGCATCTGGGCGGCAGCAGTGTGACCGTCTTCGACACGAAGAGCCAGCAGGTCGTCACGGATATCACGGGGATCGCGAGCGCGCACGGTGTCATCGCCGTCCCCCAACTGAAACGCGTGTACGCCACCGCGACCGGAGATAACCAGGTCGTCGCGATCGACACGCAGACATTGCAGATTCTCGCCCGGACCGAGGGCGGCAGCTACCCCGACGGCCTGGCGTATGATCCCGATGACGGCAAGGTCTTCGTCTCGGATGAATCCGGCGGCACGGTGACGGTGATCAGCACCGAGACCAACCAGCGCACCGCCACGATCGATCTGGGCGGCGAGGTCGGCAACACGCAGTACGACTCCGTAGGGAAGCGCATCTTCTCCGCTGTGCAGACGCGCAATCAACTCGTCGCGATCGATCCGGTGACCAATCAGGTCACAAGCCGCTACGATCTCTCCGGCTGCACGCACGCGCACGGCCTCGCGATCGATGACGCAAATCGCCTCGCCTTCATCGCGTGCGACGAGAATGCGACGCTCGTCATCTTCGACCTGCGCACGATGCAGATCACCGGGACACAGACGGTCGGCGACACGCCGGATGTTCTCGCCTTCGACGGTGGGTTGCATCGGCTCTACGTCGCCGCCGAGAGCGGCGTCCTCGCGATCTTCGACGAGCACGGCACCGCGCTGACGAAGGTCGGGCAGGGGATGATCGCACCGCGGGCGCATGTCATCGCGGTTGACGCCAAGACGCACCGCATCTACCTCCCGCTCGAAGACAGCGGCGGCCATCCCGCCCTGCGGATCTTCGAGCCTGCGACCGGCACGCGTAGCCCTTGACGACACAAGATCGCTCTGATAGCGTGCGTATATAACAGTCGTTATATGAGCGACGCGGTTGGGGGTGGGTCGTGAGTGACAAGCGGATGGTGCTCTTTGTCTGCCCGCATGGCGCGGCGAAGAGCCGGATGGCTGCGGCGTTCTTCAATCGCGTCGCACCTGAGGGGTGGATGGCGCTCTCGGCTGGTGTCGAGCCCCAAGAGACGGTGGGACTCAATGCGATCCGGCTCCTCAAGGGCACGGATGCCGAAGCACTCCTTGATCTTGAATCGCCGCGACCCGTCGCTGCGGTGCCGTTGCCCGACCGGATCGTCGCGATTGACTGTGATGTCCCGAACGGGGAGCGCTGGGATTTGTTGCACCAGGCGTTCGAGGCGCCGATGCGCGAGGAGTTGCGAAGCCGCGCCGAGGCGCTGGCGCGGGGGGTGGGGGATGGCTGAGGTCATCGGCACCGGCGCGATCGCACAATCGTCGCAGCGGGTCGGACTATTCCTGCTGATCGGCTATTTCCTCAAGCTCGGCACGATCGGCTTCGGCGGTCCGGTCGCGCTCGTCGGCTACATGCGCCGCGACCTCGTGGAGGATCGTCGATGGGTACAAGAGGACGAATATAAGCTCGCCCTTGCCCTCGCCCAGATCATGCCCGGTCCGCTCGCGGCGCAGTTCGCCATCGGCCTCGGCTATCTCCTGCGCGGTGTCCTGGGGGCGACGGCCGTCGGCCTCGCCTTCGTCCTGCCCTCATTCCTGATGGTGGGGCTCTCCGTCCTCTACGTCGCCTATGGTGGCCTGTGGTGGATGCAGGCGCTCTTCTACGGCATTGGTGCGGCAGTTGTGGCGATCATCACGATCGCGGCGTACAAGCTGGCACGCGGCACGATCAAGCGCGACCCACTCCTCTGGGGAATCTTCGCGGTGCTCCTCCTCGTCACCGTGGTCACGCAAGCGGAAC
>JAABUU010002760.1_pt1 | contig 24124 bp, 31 predicted proteins | sample 5559301 | NCBI WGS metagenome assembly JAABUU01 (sample SAMN10711884, study PRJNA513360) | rock metagenome | isolation source: Antarctica rocks | place: Antarctica: Victoria Land, Richard Nunatak white | reverse complement strand
AGGCAGTGGGGGGTGTGAGAGGCCCAATCCAGCCCTTGACTGATACTGTGTCAAGTACACCAGGTGGTCTGATGTCAGACACATAATTGCAGCAAAATCGCAGACCACATATGCATGGGGTCAGCAAGCTCCATGCATGCTATCACAGCTTACATGCAGGTCTGCAGCCAAGATATGTCAACACAAAGGGCAAGAAGCAAGGGGGGTTGAACAGACATGCCTGGCTACCCCCCTGATCGCATTCCACCAGCTTGGGCACTGGCATACGCCCTCGGAGGAGCTCAGTGGCTTCTTGCACCGGTGCTGCTAGAAGCTCCCTGCATATAAGAAGGCAAGCTTCAGTCAATCATCATGACAAATTGCTACCCTGAGAGCAAAACGTCCTGCCAAAATGAGTAGACAACACTGGCTCACGTCAACACAGACAGCAACCACAGTGTCCACATGTCACAATCCGATGTTCAAGCTGCCCTGGGTATTAAGCTTGCAATCATTAAATGGGTTTGTGGTCAGTGGGCTACCTGAAGGCGTCTTGGTCAGGCTGCAGGTGGTATCCTGCTTTCCTCCAATCTACTATTGTCTTGCCATAGTGCACCACCAGCATGAACCAGGTATCCAGAACAAGAATGCTGTCAGGCCTGCATGTGTATCATTCCCATGCTTGGCAAAGCAATCAAGCTAGGATGTTTCAATTTCAATCAATTCAAATGTAACTTTGCATTTGTTTTTTTTGTTTTTAGGACTCGTCAGGGGAGTCACCAGACAATAACTAGGGAATCGACAGTTTGTGCAAGTCTGAGTGTGCTGGAGCCACATGGTGCCAGGTCACCACCTTTTTGCGAGGGTGATGGCTAACAAATCAGCTCTTGAAGACAACAGAAATGAGCCTGGCATGCAGTCAAGCAGGCATGAGAGGTCACAAGCAGTCTGCACCAGCAGCTATCAGTGAAATGGTTACTTGCATGATGTAGGTTGTGTCTCCTGCTGATGCAGCTCTCCGACATTATTTACAGATGTACAACACTAAGCAAGCCCTGCAGCCCCATGAAAGACCATGCGTGAAACAAGAACACTGATCCTCGTAGCAGTCTATGTCGCAAGGTGCAAACAGATCTTGCAGATTGAGCACACCAGTCAGTAAGCGGCTGGTCCAGGTGCACATGAGAACATGTCCTGGCAATGCACAACAGGAGACGCGATTAGGCTGCTTGTTCTGAGCTCAAGGGCTACAGAAAGAAGAGCAAGATAAGAAAAGACGATGCCAACAAGCGATTCTGTAAAGAGAACCGCCAGGTGCACACATGAGAGGTGCAAGCCACACACATCAGCAGGTGTCATCTGCTGACAGCAAAGTAGCTTGCATTGATAAGATGAAGAAAGAAGCAGCACCATAAGTATAAGAAAGTTACAAGTGCATAGAAAAAGGGTTGTAGCATTGGGAGAATCTGACCTCATGGAAGCAACATCAAGGAGGACAGGCTGTGGGGGTCCTTCAAAGGTGAAGCTGGTGAGGGTGGGCTGGATCATGAGCATGGAGGCCTGCACCCCCTCTCGCTCCAGGGTCAGCCTGTAGAAGGCCGTCTCATCCGGAGTATTGTTGAACACCTGTAAGCCAGGTACTGTAAGAGCAGCTATGTTACGCTGGCGGGAGCATTCAGAAGCGCCCAGTCATGCAATTCTAAGTTTTGTCTCTTGAGGGCTGTCTGAACCTGTCAGAAATGAAGGAGAGACTGTGTATGCTGGCTGTGTTCAGGGGGAGGGGGCATACTACATGTGCTAATTAAGGGTCAGCGCCAAGAAGCAGCTGTCAAAGCCTCACGCATGATTCAGTGCCTGCAATAAGCAGATCAATGCAGGTTGAATGCAACTACATGAGCAGCAAATGCTGCAGCAGAGCAGTTGGTGAGTAACTGCAAATGGTGTTCTTAGCCGCTTGAACTTCAGTCCACAAATACTACATTGTGCAACAGCTTGAGCGCCTGCAGGTGACAGCTGCCCTACTGTCACAGTGAGTCACCTGCAAAAGTGCTGATGCTGTGCTGATGTCTAAGCATCAAAGCCTGCACCTTGCAGGGTCAGATTACAGACTGCAACTCCATCCATCACACTGTTTGTGTGACTGCCCATGTAACCACACTTTCAACAAATGCAAGGGAAAAAAGGGAAAACCACATGTACCGTTGAACAAATAAGTAAGTGTCTAGCTCCTTGACTGTCGCCTAGCTAGAGGTGAGGCAGCCCCTGAACCCTTTGCATCATAGGCATCAGGTGTGGCACCACGCTGACTCCTCACTCACAAGGCAAGTGTGCAGGCAGGTCACGGTCACAGCGATGGAAGCACTGCTGAGTAGTCTAGTAAGCACCGCTAAGTGGTTTGGTGAACACCAGTCAGTAGTTTGGTAAGCACCGCTAAGTAGCTTGGTAGGCACCGTTAAGTGGTTTGGCAAGCAGCAGCAACCTGGTGCAGGAGGTTATGCAAGAGCACTGCCACAGACCTGGAGGAACTGGGAGCGACGCAGGTGGAAGAGGAAGTCCGGCAGGTAGGTGAAGCTGGGGGGCCACCGGAAGCTGGCTGGGTTGTCCTTTGTGAAGTCCCCAAACTTGGAGGCCACCCGGATGAGTATCCTGTCTATCCAGCGTAGCACATCAAACACATCCTCTTGACTACACCTGCACACGCATCAATCATTTCATCATCACTTTGTCATCACCACAATCATCGTCGTCATGTCATCATCATCGTATCATTTCCCTGAGTGGACCAGTCAGAGTTGGAGAGAAATGGCTCTGCAGGGCAGGGCAGCAAGACTGAAGAATGACGTTGATGCAAGGGCAATGAATGCGGCATCTATGCAAGACTGACGGCAGAGCTGCAAGCTATGCTTGAGCAATTCAAGCTTTACATAAGTGCAGATCAACTGCAGCAAGGGAAGGAGTGGCCATGTCTGCAAAATGTGAATGGGTGCAACAAAATCTTGTTCTTGCACATCACAGGTGTTGCAAGCGAACATGGGCTTGGGAAGACAACCATGACTTGAAGGGTCACCTGAAGAGTGCCTGCCGCGCTAGAAGAGCTGCAGCTGCCTCCTGGTCAAAGCTTGATGCAATCTGCAGTGCAGCAGCCTTCACAATCAGCCCCTCAATGATTGCCTAGTGTGCCAGAAAGCAGGGCTGAAACCAGCAGTGTGCAAGCGTGAAGCGGCTGACACAACTCAACGCAAGCAGATTTTCCAGCAGGTCTGCTGACTCACAAGGCATACAGCCGGCACATAAGGTACAAGTACCTCAGGGGCATTCGGTTCTGCCCAGGGTCGAGCAACAGTAGTGACTCGCAACCTATGCTGCCCGCTAGGATGCTGATATTGCGTCTGGAACTGGAGACACAGGATCTGTCCAGGCTCTAGAACAGTCCCATGACTGGCTGCAACCTCGAAGAACATGCCCAGGGATGTGGCTTGGCTCATGGCACACAGCCTCCAACTGGTGGTGCCGCCAAGTCCTAGCTCTACTTCGCTGGCTAGGGGTGACTTGTTGTTGGCTGATGTGACTGGGCCAGTCGTACCAGACACTCTGATGTCCTGCAGGACTGGCTACATGAGAGAGACAATATGGAGTACATGCCATGCCTTATGAATGGTGAAAGGGCCAAGCAGATCAGAGGCAAAACATTGAACAGCTTTTGCACAGAACAAGCACGATGGCTAGCCTTGAAAGGGGGACACAGCTCTAGAATGGTGAAAGAAGGCAGACCGTGTTGGACATGCATTTGTTGTGTCAGCTGGGAATCTAGGTAGGCAGTTGTTGAAGTCGACCATGCATCGCAGTGTGCTGAACAGGATAATCTGATGATCAATTTGACAGCAAGTGCAAGGCCATAGGTGCACCAAGCCCTATCTATTGTGCTTGAATGGCAAGGCGCACCTTGCTCATGATCACATCAAACGTGGCATTGAAGTACATCTGCAGATACCCGTTCTCATCTAGCTCAAACAGTCTTGCCAGTGACTTCCTGTATATCTCATGAGAAAAGGTCTCTGCTAGCACAACAACACCGCCTGCAATCAGCCACAGCGCACATTGCAACAAGAGCCCACCATGCACTGTACACAGTATCAAGTAAACAGGAATTGCAATGTGTCACAACTTGTGCAAGCAACATGCAGAAATGCAGGTATACATTTCAACTTGCACTGTATAGATAACGTATACACATACCACATGATTGTTTTACGTCTCAAGAGTTGCATGCCATGACGTGCATTCCAAGACCTTCAGTGACGGGCACTGCAACATGAGATGAAGCACAAGCATGTGCTGCCGGCAGACCTGTGACCGAGACTGCGTCATGCATCTCTGCAATGCCCACTTGGTCGAGGCTGCATGCAAAGACATCCAGACAGTGTCCAGAGCCCGCCATACGCCGCCCTAGGCTCTCATACCATTGGCATGCCTTCTTGAACTGTTTCACCCCAGTGCTCTTTTCAAAGTCCTGCAGGCCATGCATGCATTTCTTGATGACTGTTGTCTGATAATGCAGTTCAGATACTTGAAATGTGCCATGATCAGCTTTGCAGTGCAGGTGTACATCAAACGCTTGGCATGCAGTGTTTCGTCTGGGCAGGATCAAGGTAAGGATCAGGATGAAAGCACCACACAAGGCGTTACAAGTATGTACGCCATGCTAAGAAACACACCAGCATGTATCAAGCATGACTGCATGCAGTATGGTATAAGGACCATTCTCTTGCCATGAGCAGTGTGTCACCCGGTGGGTACGTATGCTGTCTTCCAAGGCCAACCCAACAACAGCCCCAGGGCCGGTGGTGCAAGGGCCCCCGGTGAAGACCATGAGGCGGCCTCCTGTGCCAGGTATGCAGTTCTCCATGAGGCCTACCCCAACCCCAACAGCAGCCCCTGTGGCCCTTACTAGCCGCTGCTGCCTGCTACTGGGCTGGCGGTCTGGCTGCACACCAACAAGTACAGTCACAAACAGACATACAGACATTGGTGAGGATAGCACCTGACTCCTGCTTTTCCTTGATATGATCCACAGAAACGACCCATATACTCTTTGAGCAGCAGCCAGTAAACCGTGTGATTGCTGCTTGCAGGGATCTTGCTGTGTACAGATTGCTGGTTGAGACTGCACACATACATAGGGAGTGCGATCATCAGGCGTGTGCAACAGAGCTGGCGGTCAGCAGTTATACTTGACAAGCCTTACCTGCAGGTCATCAATGATGCTTTCCAGGGTATAGTCACACTCGCTATAGGGCAGCAGGAACCGTCCTATACCAGGAGTGCCTGAGGGACCAGGCATGCCTGCCTGCCGCTTGTATTGTACCAATCCAAGTCCAAGCAATTTTGCAATCTCCTGTGCAGTTGTCTCTTTGGTGCCTCTGAACAGGAATGCCCTGGGAATTTCTGAAGCTGCGAGCTCATGGACTGCACCATGCAAATCACCAGACATTGTCCTAGACATGCTTGTGTCTTGGCATGGTCGTGAAGGCTGCTGATGGATGTGCTGTGCGACGAACGAGGGCTAATTGTCAATGCACAATGCACATGCTTCCTGTCATTGCAGTCACAACTGTCGGAGTGCGGAGTCTGCGTGTAATGACATGCTATGGCACAACATGCGTTTTGGACTTGTGTCAGCATCAGCAAATTGAAAGTATGTAAATGGACACCTGTGACCATGGCTCCATAGGTGATCAGGCCTACTAAGCAGTATTCTGGCAGCATTTGCAACATCTGCTTCACGCTTTGCTTCATCTCCTGCAAGCAGGTTTTGGCTTGATGACAAGTATTGGCCCTGAGCAGAGGCAAATATGTTGTGGCAAAATCTGAAGGTTGGCAACGATTGCACAAATATGCTCTGTGCAGGATTACACTCGATGATGAGCTGCACATTGTGACTGTCAGAGCATGGCAAGCTACACAAACGCACCGTCAGTGCCTCCAAGCTCTGACTGAGATCAAGGACAAGAATGAACGATGGTGGTGCTCTGACAGGCTGTTGCAGCGCATAATCAACAGAGACGGCTTCCTGAAAAAGCTCTCCAGGCAACTGTACTTCAGTGATGCCTTGATAGTGAGGAGGAAAAGAGTTGCGGTTGTAACTGCATCGCAGCGCATAAATGATGCCTCCAGAAAGTATGTTTGCTGGTACTTGTGCTTGAGCAACCTACCAGAACGGGCACAGCCAGATCATACTGGCGAAGTCCACCTGGCTGTATGGGTTCAGTATGCCTTGACATCCTCTACATCGAACTGGCTCATACTGCAAGCTTGTCAGGCTGTCTGTACGCTTGAGCGGGGTCACCATCAACCCAAGCGGAATGACCATTCGATTTGCCTCGATCCTGCTCAGTGGCCAAACATTCCACGCAAATCTAACCCCATCGTACGCTTCCAACGTAGCGTACTGTGGGTCGGCCATGCTTGACTGTACTGATGAAGACACGGTGGGACACAGAGCCTTTGAAAATGGCAAGTGCTCACTATGTTGACCAGGTCAATGTGTATGCATATGATGTCAACGCATGCATTGCATGGTGACAGCAGCGGGATATAAGAGTATTTGCAGGTACCACAGGTGAGTAACAGTCTGATGATGAACATGACGGCACATGTAGCACTTGCTATGGTCTGCTGCAGACAACAAGCATCATGTCATTGACAGCTGACATCGATGCCACTGTTACATGTGTGATTTTTAGATGACAAAAGCAAAATGTTTGGGGATCTTTGCTGGCGTTTCATAAAGATGTCTGATGCCGCAACATAGCACTACTCAATCAAAATCTGCACAAACACACTGTCACTTGCAGGCATATCATTGAATGAAACAGAGCAAGTGTTTGTGAAGCTCTTGATTTGACAAAACTGGGCACAGGTGTTGCCAACAAGGGCAATACAAGTTGCATGCATAGCCAGGAACGCAAACTCTGCGTTAACGCCAAACTTGGCTTCAATAGAGGTCAAAACTGTGCTCAAGTTTCAGGTGTCACTGCGTTGATGCCATGGTAGGCACTGCTGAATTTCTACTGTAAAATGGGGGTACAGAAAATCGAGGCAGCCCAGGTAGCATGGGGAGCTCAAAAAGACACAGCTCTTGCAAAGCTGCAGAGCTGGTGACACTTAACAAAATTGTCCAGCGTAACTGAGTTGGACCATCATACAACAGGCTGCAGCTTGTAAGTAAAAGCCGCACAAAACAGCCCAATTCTCGCAACATCTCTCATCTCTCCTCACTCAGTACATAGTGCATTTTTGCAGCCATCACGATGGCTTAAGTAATACACAAGATTGCCATAATTCAGGCTGCAGGTGCTCCAAGTCCATAGATCTGTGAAGCACAGCTGACCTGCCCAAAGGCTGTGACAAAGTAGTCTGTGTCAGCTGTAGTATGCGCAGCAGCAGGGTTCTGCTGCACGCGTGTTCGGGCTCTCTTGCCTACTGTACGATTTATCGTCGCCTCCACAGAGGCAACAATTCCCAGCAACAAGCTGCCTGGTACACACCATAAAACGCAAGCGAAAGCTGTAACGCTGAACATCGACATGTTGAGAGCTAATTGCACCACAAAACACGCCACTCCGCGCACAGTGATAGGCGCCGTTGGCGTTGCGCTAGCGTTCTGACTGTCTGACATTGGCACGTGGACGGGTTCCAAGGGTAGGGGTGTCTGCTGTTGAGCCTCTTGCATCAGGGGAGATCAATATACGCACACGTAAGTGCGTGATCCTGCAAGAAACACAGTGACGCTTAGCTGAGGCTGGCAGTGACCGTTTGCGCAGGGCCAGCAGGTAGGGCATATCCAGCAATCTCAGTTAAGACAGCAAACTCCGTCTATGCACACGAGACAACGCGCACGGATGCATGAGGGTGGCGCACCTATTTGGAGGGTTAAATTTTTGCGATGAAGTAGGTTGAGTTCCACACGCGTCGGGCTTGCTCCTTGCACTGATCATTGCAGCAAGCAAACTTGTAAACAAACTCAGGGCGCCTTGCCAGGGCGGTTGAACATTATGAGTAATTTGTGGCAATATTCTATGAATAAACATGTGATCACGGAACACGCAACGCGTGAGCAGCACGCTTATCGCTTCAGTAGCGAACCGCTTCACTAACAGTTTAGTCAAGTTTGTGCTTTCTATGCTCAATGTTTGACCGTCGCCAGCGATCTCTAAAATGGTCGCACGCATTCACCATCTTTACTGGAAGCAGCGTGCAAGTTGAATTTTCCTGTATGACGTTCACCAAGTGATGCATGGGCTGGTGTAGCCAGATCTGTCGTTGACCTGTGCCTGTCGGTTTCCGTTCGGCGACGCTGCGGCTGCTTTGTTCAGCAATCTGTCTCAGTACTTTGCTTGAGGTCAGGCAGGTTAATGCGGTGTTGACAGCCACTCTGTACGTCAAAAGCTCAGATCAAGTTGTGAAAGGACCTACCTCGTGCAGCAACCGCGATGGTCAACGAAATAACTAAAGAGCTACAAGCTAACACGACAGGAGGACGCAAACGCAGCATGAAGGTCAGCAGAAGTGGGTCGTTTGGAGAGCTGGGGAGGTGAGTGCAGCTTGTCTTGTGCACGATTCCAAGCTACATCAGCCCTGCTGTTGTTCTTCAATTGATGGTCACAGAACTCGGAGATATGCATACATCCTTGGGTCAGGAGTTTTGTATCAGCTCTCTTGCTGCTGCAGCAACCCACTCAAGATGGGTGTTCCAAAGAGGATACCAAGTTTGAGTGGTCAGCTGGAATCCAAAGTGTTTGACCTTGGTGGCACCAGACCCATATACAGGTGCAGACATAGCCTGAGTTCAGATGCTATTCAGCTTCACATCACACTGGCATCCATGATAAGTCAGAAGGCTCATGCCCTTGTTGTCTTGAAATGCATCAGCCATGCATGTGCCTCATGCTGCAGTGTGCTAGTTGCCAACAATGGTATGGCGGCCGTCAAGTTCATCCGTAGCATCCAAGACTGGGCTTACAAGTTCTTTGGGCATGAGCACGCTGTTGCAATTGTGGCTATGGCCACTCCTGAGGACATGCGAGTGGATGCTGAACACATCAAGATGGCAGATCAGTTCGTGGAGGTTCCTGGAGGCAGCAACAACAATAACTATGCCAACGTCCGTCTCATTGTGCAGACAGCTGAGAAGGCAAACGTTGATGCTGTCTGGCCAGGATGGTCAGTGCCCAACTGCAGTGCTGCTGTGTCTGTGCTGCAAACACCTACTATCCAAGTCACTGTGTGCTTAAGGCTGACACCAGGATGCTGCAAGCAATCTGCAAATTCTAATGCCAACAGGCTGCTTTGGCAGCAAGCTTCTCTCAAAATAGTGCATCAGTGCCAACCTTGTACTGCCTTGTTGTGCTACCTTGTTGAATCGTGCTTGGCGGAGATGCTGATCACAGTGAAATGCTTCTCAATAGTGAAGCCAGTCTTGCTGCAATTGGGACAGGGGTCATGCCTCAGAAAAGCCTGAGCTGCCTGCTGCCTTGGCACAAACACCCACCATGATCCAATTCCTGGGCCCTTCTGCTGAGGCTATGGCTGCTCTTGGAGATAAGGTAACACTTGCAGTAATCTATTGCAGTCACGCTGCAATCACACGCCAGATGCAATGCGCCTTGATATCAATCTGGCTGATGAAGGACATAGTCCCATAGACGTCAAATCATGGCAAGCAACAATCGTAAGATCAAGGACTCTAACATAGATTGCCACAACATCATGTGGCTTTCTGCATGCTCATTTTGACAATAGGGTGTTATCCTCCAATGCTTTGCACCATGATATGTTGTTCTGCGTCTTCAGGTGGGGTCCACCATTTTGGCCCAAGCTGCTGGGGTACCCACCCTGCCTTGGAGTGGCTCTGATGTCAGTGTCTCTTATAAAGACTGCAGAGGTATCATCCCTGTGGACGTGTACAAGCGAGCCTGTGTTCACAGTGTGGAGGAGACTTTGGAATGCTGCAACCGCATTCAGTACCCTTGCATGCTCAAGGCATCTTGGGGAGGCGGAGGCAAAGGCATCAGGAAGGTGCACTCCTGTAGCGGAAACCAATGCTGGACACCTGCTTTGTTGACCCTGACACCTATGGTTGACACCTAGGATTGACACCTGCTTTGTTGACCCTGACACCTATGGTTGACACCTAGGGTTGACAGCTAGAGTTGACACCTATGATTGACAGCTGTCTTGTTGACCCTGACACCTATGGTGTTCTGCACAGCATTTGCTAAAGTACTGCCGCTCACAACAGGGCTTTGCTGAGTGATGGTCTGAACATGGTGTTACAACTTGATCCCACACACACCAGGTGGCTTGTGTTGTGCCTCACCTCTGAACATACTGAGCTCAGAGCTGCAGCTAGACAAACACTGCTTTATCATGCAGCTAGCCTTGTATATGCCATAAGGAGTGCATGGCATTGTGCCAGGCAGGCTTCATGCACATCTTCTGCTGAAGGTCCTCTTAGAGGTGGCTCTGTGGCGGTGGTGTAGGTGGGCAATGATGAGGAGGTGCGCATGGCCTTCAAGCAGGTGCAGGGAGAGGTGCCGGGCTCCCCCATCTTTGCCATGAAGCTGGCACCCCAAAGCCGCCACCTGGAAGTGCAGCTGCTCTGTGACCAGTGAGTCGCTTGTTGACTCGTAACATGCAAGGCACCTGTTGAATCAGCTGGGCATCTTCTCAACAGATTCAAAGCCTTGTTTGATGGCAGCTGCATGCAGCTAGGCTAGCTACAATGTCCACATTATATCTCCATGGTCCATGCATTCAGCCACCAATATCAACATTGGACTTTGACGTGCCCCCACTTTTTTGTCTAAAAAACGAAACTTCGTCTTGTGTGTGTGAGACATCGCATGCGCTCTTGCATATGGCACAGAACAGCACCTGTGCATTGGTTCTGCTCGTGTTAAACGCCTGCATTGAAGAATTCTTGAGCCTTGCAGCTGGTGAATTGCAGGTATGGGAATGTCGTGTCCTTGTTTTCCAGAGACTGCAGTGTGCAAAGGCGCCATCAGAAGATTGTAGAAGAAGGACCTGTTACAAAGGTGCATGCTGTGCATTGTCCCTATCTTTGCCGTAGCTGTCTACTCGTGCTTTTGTGACAACACGACTCACATACCAGCAATGCGTGTCTTTCTTTGCTGTTCTTCAGCATGATGCATGTATTACTAGCAGCAGCTAATGCAAGGGGATACGCATTGGCACACACACACACACATTTGCTTATCCAGCCCGGTCCCTGCTGTTGCATATGAGCAGAAGTCATTGCCTCTCAAATGTATGGCTGATGCTTGACAATGTGCAGTTGTATTTATGCATCATCTTCACGCATCAGCTCACAGCGCTGTTACAAGCTCAGGGCGTCCCAAACTGCAAAAGGGCGCGTCTCAGTCCACAGGCTGCCCCAACAGCAAAGATGTGTGTGCTGCACAAGCACCATGCAGGCATACCCAGTACCCCACAAAGAAGCCCATCACACCCTCAGTACCCCACAATGAAGCCCAACACACCTCACCTGTGGTCTCTCTTGAACCGATGCCAAACTGCATAGCCTTTTCATTTCTTTTCTTCAGGCATCCCCAGATCTGCTACAAAAGATGGAGGCTTGTGCACGAGAACTGGCACGCAGTGTGGGCTATGTGGGAGCAGCTACTGTGGAGTTCCTGTATGGCCTGGAGAGCAAGCAGTACTACTTCTTAGAGCTGAACCCTCGTCTACAGGCACAGCCACCTCACACCCTCTTGCCTCTTGCAACTGTCTACACATCCATTAGATACTGCTGCCAAGAATAGCTTGACTGACGGCAGCTGGGAAGAACTGCACGGCACAAACTGTTACAGTGACAGGTGCTATCACCTGGTCAGGCAAGCTTGACAGCAACAATGGCATGCTCCTTTGCTTGATGAGGTCATGCTACAAGACGCTCATCCTACATCTTGCCTGACCTCAAAGCTGTCTGCAGCCAGCACAGGCTTGTGATCTTCAAGATATGTTTGTTGATCTGCCCCTATTCATGCTTGTAGGGCTTAGGGTGTAGACTTTAGGGTTTAGGGTCAAGAACTTTGTGTAAACCCTGAAATATAGCGTGCTTTAGGTAGAACACCCAGTGACGGAGTGGATTTCTGGTGTGAACATACCCTCTTGCCAGCTGATGATTGGTATGGGGATCCGATTGGAGAGGATGGCAGACATCCGCCGACTGTTTGGTCAAGATCCTGAAGGATGTAATGCCATTGGTACGTCACTTGCTGTGACTCGTTTCATATGCACTCTCAGTGTGCATGTATTGCATGCTATGCATATGATTTGCATATACCGCATGGCATGCAGACTCACTGTGAATGTACATGCACATGAGTGTTTTACATGCATGTGTAGCTAGATGCCAATCAAAGCTTGTGCAGACACATCATGATCAGACCTGACCTCAGCTACAGCCTAAGTTGCTTTGTGATAAAGGGAACGTGAGCATGATGTTGCATGGTTTTTGGAAAGCCACAGGTGTCTATACCTGGTCCAGCTTATCAAAGCCAATACTGTGCATTGATATTGCGCTAACAGCAGAAACCAGTTTTGGAACTCAAAGCTGCAACAAAGCAACGTATCCACAGTGCATCACACATGCATGTCAGCTCACATCCGAGCCAACTTACAACATTGCTTTGCTGATGCCTCGAACACGTCGCACGCCTTAATTTTAGACACCTCAGTAGCATTTCAGCTCAAAGAACACAGACATGCAGCCCATGCTGCTGAGTTCTACATTACTCGGTATGTGAGGAAAGTCATTGATTGCGATGCAGATTTTGAGCAAGATCCCCAGATGCCGCCAATGGGAGCAGTGCTAGCAGTACGGGTCACATCAGAAGACGCAAATGACGGATTCAAGCCCACTTGTGGTGTTATTGATGAGCTCAACTTCAGGAACTCCCCAGACGTGTGGGGCTACTTCTCTGTCAAGAGTGGCGGCGGCATCCACGAGTTCTCTGACTCCCAGGTGCCTCTAGCTGCATGTCTTTCAGTCATGATGTGCCATCTCTCTGCTCCATCTCCTGCAGTCTCTGCTCCATTTTGCTCCATCTCTCTGCTTCATCTCTGCTAAATTCCTCCTCCATGTATGCTGTATGTCTGCTGCATTTCTGCTGCATTTCTGCTGCATTCCTGCTCCATCTCTGCTCCATCTCTGCTGCATTTCTGCTCCATCTCGAATCAATGTCTGTTCCATCTCTGCTCCATCTCTGCTGAAGTCCTCCTCCCTGTATGCTCCATGTCTGCTGCATCTTTGCAGCATTTGTGCTCCATGTCTGCTCCATCTCTCTGCTCCAATTGTCTGTTTTATCTCTCTGCTCCAATTGTCTGTTCCATCTCTCTGCTCCATTGTGACATGAGTCAGCCAGCAGCTTCAGGCCACTCTCCAACTCTCAGCGTCTAGCAAATGCATGTTGGGCAATTGCGCAAAGGCCTGATACAGTAGCTTCATCAACTGGACTGGCTGCTGGTGTATGAGTAATACATGCATGTGGGCTGCCAGCTGTCAACTACCTCTACACTACCACTCAGTGTGTCCCAGCAGCCAAATCACAGGGCACAGGGTATCACAGCATGCAAGGGTTTATACTGTCACTTTTGCCACATCTGACAGCATACGCCCGTGCATGCTCCGACGCTGTTCCTCTGAGTTGGCTTCTTGATAGTGAGTGCCACAGTATTCCTCACTCTGATCCTACAAAAGCCACCCATACACTGCAATACTGTGACAGATACCAGCGAGTCTTGTCACATCTGTCTGCATGGCAAGAGCTAATCCTCCTGACCTGACGCTTTGAGCCGATAACTCATCTTGATGAAGGCTTTGACAGTGGTTTGTCATTGCTCACTGTGGTCTGTACCACTTGGCTACATGCTCTGTTCATGCACCATTGGAGTCTTATCAGTGTACTGTGTAGTCTATTCATCCAACTGCTGTTGATGCTGGTGGTGAACGATGCTGTGCACATGCCAGGCCCTCCATAGCTATGCTGTACAGTCTCTATGCTTCACAGCCCCTGGTAGCCACACTTCTTACGGTCTTCATATGATGCAGATGCTCTGATGAAAAAGCCTGTCTGAAGGGAGCTGACTTATGTTGCACACACCTGACGCCTGTTGGCTGGTCAATAATAAATAAATGCAAAATGCACAAGACGTACAATAAACAAATTAAATATGTGTGTTTTTTTGTCTGTTGTCACTTTTTCAAGGGATTACACCCTGCACGAATTCAACCCCAATGCTATGTTGTGAGGACAAATAGTACTTATTGTTGTTAACATTTTCATTACAGTCTTCAGTCATGTGTGTGTGAGTGCAGTTTGGGCACCTGTTTGCCAAGGGCGACAGGCGTGAGAGCGCCATCAGGGCCATGGTGGTGGCTCTGAAGCAGGTCAAGATCAGGGGCGAAATCCGCACCAGCGTGGATTACACCACCGACATGATTCAGCATGAGGTCTTCATGGGCAACAACCACAACACCGGCTGGCTGGACTCCCGCATAGCTGCCCATGTGAGTCTGTCTGATGCGTCTCTGTCTGACCCTGCTGCCTGCCCTTGTGCTGGGCAGCCCTAAACCCTAAACCCTGGGAAGATCACACTGCTGCTCCTCATTTCATGACACAGAGGGGCAGGACTGTGCACATTTAAATGGCATGAAGGAATGACCAAATGGATGGATGGATGAATGCATGCCTGCATGAATGAAGGAAGGAAGGAAGGAAGAGAGGAAGTAATGAAAGCTTGAATGAATGAGTGAATAGATGAACGGATGAACGAATGAACAAACGAGCGGATCTACAGAACTGTCCTGTCAGAGTCCGTGCAGCTGCATTTCAATGAGTCTCCACTCTGGCTGCTGTGTGGCAGTGTCACTCGCCATCCCATTTTCATCACCAGTGATTGACGGCTAAGTCAGAGTAAAAATTTGACTCCGGTGATTCAGGTGAAAGCTGAGCGGCCTGTCTGGTACCTGTCAGTCATCTGCGGAGCCCTGCTGCGAGTGATAGAACAGGTGAACCTACGCTCGGCTGACTACCTGGGCTTCCTGGAGAAAGGGCAGCTGCCACCTGCCAGGCTCACGCTTACATCTTTTGAGCAACAGTTGGTTCTGGAAGGTGAGCCTGTTTGTGTTGTCACACCGGACTGCTCACTGTACAAACCCTTGTCAATTGGCAAAGCCAAGAGACAGCATGCAGATCTCAGGCCCTGCTCTGCCCTGCCCTGCCATTGCCCTGCCCTCCACTGCCACTGCCCCTGCCACTGCCCCTGCCCTGCCACCGCCCTGCCACCGCCCCTGCCCTGCTGTCCCCACATCATTCATGTATACTCCGTGCTGTTTGACCAGCCTTGTTGCTAGCAAGCACCGCTTTGATCCAGTACATAGTGTCATGATGGCATGCTGATGTCAGGACTTAGTGGGCATGCAGGCGTGAAGTACACAGTGAAGGTTCACAGGCGAGCAAGTGACACGTTCAGCTTGTCCTTGGGCAGCAGCTCTGTTGACGCTGTTATCAGGACCCTGAACGATGGAGGCTTGCTTGTGCAGGCAAGCCCTCCTCCACCCTTGCATCTCCCCTCTTGCACACGTTACACATTCATACATTTATTCAGCTTGATTGGACAAAGGACAAACTAAAGGAAGGAAAGCACAAACTAAAGTCAGGTAACTGCGCCACATGCTTTGCTGAGTGATGTTGAATCAGATTCCTCCAGCCTGTGTAAGGGTGCCTACTTCACACAACACAAGTACCATCAGATTTATGGGTTGTTACATGTGCTGTACAGCGCAGAATAAATTGCGGACCTTCGTGTCAACATTGACAAACCCACATGTGTTTTGTGCAATGCGTGTGTTACTGACCCTACCCTGTGTGGCTACATTACCAGCTCTGTATGTGGCGACGCAGGTCGATGGACTGTCGCATGTGGTGCATAGTGAAGAAGAAGCATTGGGGACAGGCATCACGATTGACAGTCTCACCTGCCTGCTGGCCAATGAGTCAGACCCTTCCCGCCTCATTGCAAGCTCCCCAGGCAAACTGATCCGGTACCTGCTGCCAGACGGCTCTCATGTCAAGACTGACCAGCCATACGCTGAGGTTGAGGTGAGCTGCTGGCAAACCCATGCTGTGCATGCTGAGATCATGTCATATGTAGAGTATATCTCTTGTTAGCAGCGATCAGTCATATGTGGAAGTGGAGGTGCGCTGCTGGCAAACCCATGCTGTGCATGCTGAGGTCATGATCTCAAGTGTAATGTGTGTCACTTGTCAGGAGTCATCAGTTATTTGCTGAGATGGAGGTGAACTGCTGGCAAGCCTATGTTGTGCATGCTGTGACCATCATAACACACCTAATGTATATCTGCTTGCGAGGAATGATCAGTGCTGATGTCAAGATGAGCCGCTGGTAAGCATGCTGTGCCTGCTAACATCAGCAGAGCAAATCTGATGTACCTTGTATGTCAGAGAGGTCCAGTCATGTGCTGAGGTGGAGGCGACTTTTTCAGATATTCATGAGCTTTGCATGCTGTGTAAGCTGAGACTGCCCACATGGGGTGCACGTCTCATGACAGAGTACTTCAGATGTAATGTTTTTAGTAATGCAATGCTTGCAACATATGGGCTCTTTGTCAATCACCACCAATCATGCTGATGTGGAATCCTGCTGAAAGCATGCTTTGCATGCTGTACGTGGCTGCAAGCACACCAACCTAACAGCAATTAGGTTTTGACATGAATGTTTGCAGGTAATGAAAATGATGATGCCTCTCTTGAGCTCAGCAGGTCACCTGCACTTCCATCAATCAGAGGCGTCTGTTCTCAACCCTGGTGACCTAATCGCAACCCTAGACTTGGATGATCCTGAGGCTGTGACTAAAGCTGAGCCATATGATGGGGGGTTCCCTGATCTGGGGCCGCCCCTGGTGTACAGCAGCGGTGTTGACCACAGATTCAAGAGGAGTCTTGAGGATGCCAAAATGATCCTTGCAGGTATGCAGACAGGAAGTCAATGCATGTCAAGCATCACTTTTGAGCAGTCTTCTCACTCTGTTATGCATTACTGAAATGCAAGGGCTTGCTCCCTCATGTACCACTTTACTGCAGGCTGCCTTGGGAGCGTCTTGCTGTGATGAATGCTGCAGACTGCAAACACAGCTGACAGCTGGACAGCACAGGGACATGACACAGGACAAGCTGATTCATGGAGCACCTCATCCTCAAATTGCATTACCAAGCTGTCTCTGACTGCAGCAGTTCAAACAGTTCAGCCGATATAACCTATGTTGTCTGCTTGGCAGGGTATGAGCATCCTGTGGATGAAGTGATGACAGACCTGACGGCCTGCCTGGAAGACTCTGCCCTGCCTCTCATGCAGTTCACAGAGGCCTTTGCAGTCGTGCAGGTAAGCCAGTCACATCTGGTGCCTGCTGCTCATGTGCACCTGGGTGCTCTTTAGGGTCACTTCCCCTTTGCATCATACAGCTTGCTGTCAGTTCCATTGTCCAATCTGTGTGAGGCTGGAGCTGTCATCATGACAGCAGGTAGCCTGCAAACTGAGGTTTACGTAAACCCTAATGGCATAAACCCTAATGGCACACACTGCAGCATCAATTGACGTCACATGGCACGGTGTGCGGTGTCAATCAACACACCAACACGAATCAAGGTGTCTATTTTGTGTTTGTTATTTTGTGTTTTGTTCTTGGAACACTGGTGACTCTGCTACGTTTGTGTGATCATCACCACATGGGACGTCTTTAACACCTGGCGCTGTCTACAAATGGTATAAAAGAGCACCTGATCGAAACTGAAGCTGTTTGTACAGTTTTCTCTGCACAAGTTTCTGCTCTCTCGCATGCTAACTAGTCACGGTGCCATACATAAGGTTGGAAATTTATGCTAGACTCCAACAAGTGTGTCCCTCATTGACAGAGTCCCTCCTCCGTGCAGAATCGGATGTCGTCTGAGTTTGTGAGTGAGGTGGAAGCTGTGTTAGGGGAGCATGAGGCTGAGCTGGAAGTGAACCAGCAGAGGTCCCCCCGCCCCGGGGAGGAGGGGCCCTTCTTCCCTGCTCTCGCCCTGCTTGACATCATGAATGATGGCATCCAGGTGAGTGCATGACTGCCTCAGTGTCACCAATGATCGGCCCACCAAAATTGTGGCCTACACTTTGTGATCAAGGCAGCATGCTGCTTTGCTCAGATACTTGGTGACAGGCATCTGTGTCTACACGGTACAGGGCGTACAGCAAGGTGATACACCCTGATTCCTCAGTGCTGTGCACATTATGATGCAGCCTCAATGCCATGTTCAATGCTGCAAGTGTCTCAATGTCAGGTTGTCTGTCTGTCTGTCTGTGTGTCTGTCTGTCCGTCTGTCTGTCTGTCTGTCTGTGTGTCTGTGTAAAGTCGTCACTTCCAGGCGCGTGTTGTAAGCGCTGACTTGATACAACAGAGTCTGACAAGGCAGGTGATGCAGGGGGTGAAGGAAGCAGACAGGCCGGCATTGGCTGGTCACCTGAAGGCCTTGATGGACATCACCACCTCCCACTTGGATGGCGGCATAGCATATGCTCGCCAGATTGGCATGAGCCTCTTTGAGGCCTTCCTGGATGTAGAAGAACGGTTCCAGCGAGGCACTGAGGCAACTGAACAGGAGATCATTGATGAGCTGCGCCAGGTGAGCAAGCTTGACATTGTTTGAGGCGTCTGGTAAGCCAAAGGCGCTCGCTGAGCCACTAATTGTGCAATCTGCAGCAGCATATGGAGCACTGCGCATGACCATTACTGCCATCTCATGCCATTCACTCTACCATTCAGTCTACCATTCAATGTGCCCAACTACTGCAACCAAGGTTCTTATAGCAAGCTGCAGCCTGCCTATTTGCAGTTGTAAAAGTCCATCACAGTATGTACTTTGACACAAAATTGACTTCCTGCACTTGCACTGCCAAGCTGTGTCAGCTGCTCTCAGTCATTTATGATGATGAATGCAGACGCACAGCAAGGAGCTGCAGCAAGTTCTGGACATTGTGGTGAGTCATCAGGCATTGCAGCTGAAATGCGCCCTGGTGGTCAGGCTGCTGTATGCTCTGGTGACGCCTAGACCAGAGCACTACCGCCCTCTGCTGCGCAGGCTTGCTGCCCTCGTAGGTAAGCACTTGTTGACAGCAAGGCTTTGCGCCAGTGGGTCGGTGGGCATCTCCGGGAATCTAAAACCTGTTCCCCTGCGATCTCTTCCCACTTGACAGCTGCTTGTCATGTTGCGCATTCAGCCTAGCAGTGGTGAAAACTGCACAGTCTGTGGGCAAGCTGGTTGACCTGCTGAAGCAAATGGCTGGTGCGCAGTCTTTGTGCAAGCTGTTCGGCGTTCTGAAAGGACAGCATTTTGTGTCAGGATTTTATACACCGTCTGCAATACATCAGAAGCATGTGTACTGTTGTGGTAAGGGTTTCTCTTGTGAATTTGTTTGACAGTCAGAATTGCGCCAGATGGCTACCAAAAAGTATTTGCCAGTGCATGCTGTATCAAAGGGCGAGGCAGAATAGCCTAGCTGCTCAGGGTTCAGCTGTTGCTGCTGAAAGGCAAGGCACGAGTAGCGTGACAGGCACAGCAGAAGCTGCAGCATCTGCGTGTCACTGTTCTGCAAGGCACAGCATTGAAGACCTGTGTCGAGGAAGGGCACCCTAAGACTTGCGCGTGTGTTATGACACAGGGCAGGGCAGTGCCAAGGTGGCCTCGTGTGCACAGCAGCTGCTGGAGCACAGCCTGCTGACTGAGCTGCAAGGCGTGGTGGCCAGAACCCTGCAAGGAGTGGATATGTTCAGCCAGCAGCAGCTTGCTGGCATTCTGGGTCATACACACACCCTGCCTGCCTCACACACTGATGCTGCACTGCCGGCTTCAAAGGTGGGTCCTTCACATGGGCTCATCCAGCACTGGTGATGCTTGTGTGGTAACGCATTGTTGGCTGGTGGGCGTTGCTGTATGGTTCAACGGAACTGTCTTCAGCTTCAGAGCTGTGGTGCGGCCCTATTGCCTCGACGCCAGAAGCTACGGCGCTGGGCGTGACCGCAGCCCAGCTATTTTGCCAACTGCACATTTGTCTGCTCCATATATCCTCAGAGTACCCAGCGGCCATGTTCAACATAGACGTTGATCAGATGAAACAGCTGCTATGCAATCTTGACTCGCACGCTGAACTGCATCTGCAAGCAGGTCTTCCTTATTGTTTTGTGCAGGCAAATGCGACAGAGAAACTTGTTGCAAGGCGTTCCACCTTTGTGGAAGGCCTGTACTCAGGCCTGGTCACCAGCCCCTTTACTGCCAGTCCTGACCCAGGGCAGGCCCCAGACAGCCCCTTTGCAAGTTGCCACAGCCAGCAGTCAGTGTTGCCTGACCTGATGGAAGCCAAGCTGAAGCTGCTGGTGGAGGCACCTGCTGCAGTGGAAGACGCTCTGGCCTCCTTACTCAATCATGCTGACCCTGAGGTCCAGGTGAGCAACATTCACACACAGCCTAGTACCTGGCATCGCCTCTTGCCTTGCAATACGCCACTCTCCTGTGTTGCATGGCCCCACAATTGCTGAATATGGATACATTTAATCTTTGGAAGTCTCCCAGCATTTCAACAGAAGAGGTAAGCAGTCTTGGCAGTGCCACACTTGTTTGCAGGTCTGCTTACCATCCAAGACAGAGCTCTCAACCCAATCGTCAAAGCATGCCTGCAGCTGTCTGCTTGAGACTGTGGTGGCATCTGCTTAAGACTGCTGGCAACACAGCAAGTACTGAGGGAGGCTTGTGGCACGTCATTCTTCAGGGCAGAAGACGTGCGAACACTGTTTGCTTCAAAACGGCTTCATACAGCATATATCTTTTACAGCATACACCTTGTACAGCATACGCCAAGTGGCACAGCAACCACTAGACGTCGTTCTGCAAAACCATCACATTGGTCAAGACACTTTGGGCCGCTTGTGTTTTTCCTTTTTCGATAGTCCGCAGCATTGCAGTGCTGCTCTCAGCTACCACACAAGGCAAAGTATTCAGACCTGGTCTGTGCTGCATGTGTGCAGAGGCGGGCGCTTCTGACATACATCAAGCGCATCTACTACCCGTTTCTGCAGCAGCAGCCAAGCCTGCATTCAGAGCCAAGCGGGCTCATCATGTTGTGGACTCACACTCAGCCGGCCATCTCGGATGCTGGCGCAGAGCCTGCACTGCTGGCGGCTGCTGTCATCATACCTGCCTTGGCCAACCTTGCAGAAGCAGCAACAGCCATTCAGAGCACTGTCGCACAGCAAGGTATGCAGCGCAATCCACGCCCGCGTGTGTCTGTCTGTCTGTCTGTCTGTCTGTCTGTCTGTCTGTCTGTCTGTCTGTCTGACAAAGTCCTGGGCTCATTGGAGGGTGGGAACAGATATGCAAGTGGGCTCAGCCAAGGCAAGAAACTGTCCTGTAGACCTGCCGGTGATTGCATAGATTGAGTACCAAGGGGATTGTATACATTGACATCACAGCTGCCTGTGCTGCTGTAGTGTCCTGAGATCCACACACTGTTTCAGGCTCGCATTCAGCCCAGTCAATCTTGCATGATACACAAGACTTTGCCAGCTTTGGGCAACAGATGTAGTGCGCCATCTAGGCAACAAAGTCAGGGCCAGTCTGACTGTGCATGCAGAGCTGACAGGCTTGCAGCGTGGGACTCTACACGTCATCTTGACAGAGGATCACGAGTCAGCTCTGGTGCTGAGTGCCTCAGCTCAGCACCGCCTGCCTCAAGCCACAGCTGTCATTGCCCCACAGTCTCAGGTATCAGACCTCATGGAGGAAGTGAATGCTGGGGTAGGCAACCGCAGGGCTGTTACTGCTGCAGTTATTGCACAGCTGGCAGCAATGGACGGCGCATTGGCTCAGTCAGGTGAGATACCAAAGAGCAACCCACAGCAAGCTTACAAGATGTTTTTGCCTTTGCCTGCATGAAGCGTCCACATGGCTGGGATGGGCTTGACTACATGCATACATGCATTGAACATGTGGCTCAGGTACGTACAGTCCTGAGCAGCTCCCTATGTGAGGTCCTTTTTTGCAGGACATGGATTTGCACATAGATTTGCCTGTGTTTGACTTTGTGTCCCAGGCATCTCTTATATGCTAGGATGATGGGGTATGCCTTAAGCTGTGTGAGAGCACTTAAGGCATCACTTCAAACTCTTCTTGCGGAGCTCTACTCAATATTGTAGTAGGTAAACATAATTCAAAAGAAATATTTGTTTGTTTCACGATGAAACAAAGTATCAGAAGCCCTGACAATAACACTGCGGATAAGCGTTTTGGTGGAAAGAGCATTGCCAAACATTCAACTAACAACTGACTGCTCAACGGTATGACTCTGCGCCGTGTGCATTTGCATTTCTGACGCCTGATGAGCCCAAGTAATGCGCCAGGTATATCTGGCAGTATGGCATGTTCAGACCAGCTACATGCTGCACAGTGTGTTATGCTTCTCTAGTGCATTGACAAAAGCAATGCCATAGTGCAGGAGGTTACATGTTCAGCAGGATGAATGCCTTGCTGCAGGGTTTGAATCTGTCAGTGTGCTGGTACAGCGCCCTCACATGCCACCAGTACGCTGCGGTTTATGGAGGGCAGCTACAAGCAGCCCTGAACAACAGCCCCAGAGTCAGCCCCTAAAGCATCCCCAGCTGCCCACTCGTTCTCAGACTCAAGCTGAGGCTCAGATGCAGCCCAAGTCTGTGTCTGCCAGCCCTGTCGGGTCACCCAGGAACAGCTTAGAAGGCAACTTGAGCCTTTCAAGGGAAAGCTTGGAAGGCAAGATGAGCCTTCCCAGGGAAAAGACAGAAGGCAGCTTTGGCCTTCACAGAGGGGGCTCAGATGGGAAGCCTCCCAAGCATCGCCCTGCCCTGTTGCCTTCATCTAGCACCTCCTTTGGGACGCTCACCTTTGGCCCTGATGTTCTGCTGGCAGCTGTTGAGCCTTTTGGAGCTCAGGTGCTTGAGCTGCAGAAATTGGATGGATTCAGAGGCAGAATTGGGTACTCTCCAACCAGAAACAGGCAGTGCCACATGTACACCATCACCGAGAGACCCAACGCGCGCAGCGCTCCTCTCAAGAGAGTGTTCCTGAGGTACACCCTGCCCTGCAAAGCCAGGACAAACTGGGAGTGCAATCAAATGCAAAGCTCATCCTGCCCAACTGCATTCGCTCATGCATGCAATGCTGTGTTTAAAGAAAGCAAGAGCTGCACTGGCCACTGTGTCTCGGTTGCCTGACTCGTGCTGATCATCAGAGCTTATATTGTTGTACTGCATCATGCTGTATCATGCAAAGGTATTATGTGCTGTGTGTGTGTGTACCCAGCGATTGTCTAAGGCTGCTGCCTTTGTGCCAACCATGAAGCGATGTGGGGAACATGGTGCTTCTGACAGCTTGAAATGTGTGACAGGGGAACAGTGCACAAACTAGGCAAGGCTGCCAAGACAAGTGGTGAAGCCAAAGAAGATGTGAGTGCAGCTGTGGCAGCCGTACTGGAGGACGTGGAGGAGTACCTTGTGTCCAATCTTGTGGAGCTTGAACGTGCAGGAGCCAATGGTAACAACCTCAAACCTCTGTGCCTGAATTCATGTGCTGTTAGATTGCACTTCTGGGCCCTACACATTCATTCCTGACTTGTTATGTTGTACGACGTTCCTGGCTTGTTGCATTGTACAACAATCCTGATCTGTTGCGTGTTTGAGGACGCAAGTTATCTGTCGGAGATTGCAAGGCACCAGAGCCATGCAAGCAAAAAGCTGCCAACTGGCCTGCTGCATGTTTCAGTCCTCCCACATGTCCATCTACATCCAATCACAAGCAAGTGTTTGGAATTCTGCCTATTCTGTGCCTGCAATGCATCATTTACTTGCAGCTCACAGCTGTGCAGCTGGTGTCTGCATCATTCAGCCATGCAGCGTTGGTCCAGCTATTGTCTACATCATTCAACCATGCAGCCTAGAACAATGCTCGACATGCACAGCAAGCATGCAGCGCGCTGTTGCAGG
>JAABUU010002759.1_pt1 | contig 24125 bp, 18 predicted proteins | sample 5559301 | NCBI WGS metagenome assembly JAABUU01 (sample SAMN10711884, study PRJNA513360) | rock metagenome | isolation source: Antarctica rocks | place: Antarctica: Victoria Land, Richard Nunatak white | reverse complement strand
GGTAGACTTGGACATGACGGGAACCTCCTGTGAACGATTGGCTTGAGCACCATCGCCCTTAGGATACGTTCCCGTTCTTCATTCCTCCACCCGTCGCCCACCTATCTGAACCGACACACAGGTTTCGACGGGCAACTTTCGAGGAGTTTCCTACAAGGTCATCTGGCGCTGTGAATGCTGCTTGTGTGCGGCAGGTTCGCGTGCTATCGTCGGGTGCAATCGGAGGGGCATAAGCGAGACGGGGAAGGGAGCCGGACGTGGAGCATGCGGCGGAAACAGCGGTGTCCGAGGAGCAGACCGTCACGGGGCGCGTGTCGCGGGCGGCATCGTCCGCCTTCTGGGTGATGTTCGCGATCAACCTCTTCAACTATCTCGACCGCTATGTATTGCCCGCCGCGCTCTCCAAAATTCAGAACGAGTTTGGCCTGAGTGACACGCAGGCGGGCGCGCTCAGTACCGCGTTTCTCCTCGTCTACGCGGTCGCCGCGTTGCCGCTGAGCATTTGGGCGGATCGCGGCGTGCGCAAAAACGTCATCAGCATTTGCGTGGCGATCTGGAGTGGCGCCACCGTCCTCAGCGGGCTGGCAACGGGCTTCTGGACGCTCTTCGGATCGCGCGCCCTCGTCGGCATCGGGGAGGCGGGCTACTACCCGGCAGGTACGTCACTCCTCAGCGACTACTACCCACGCGCGGCGCGGGCCCGCGTGATGAGCAAATGGGGTGCAGGCTCGCTGATTGGGTTGGCGATTGGCTTCTCACTCGGCGGCATTCTCGCGGGGAGTCTCGGCTGGCGGGTGGCCTTCTTCATCACCGGGTTGCCCGGCCTTGTCTTCGCTCTGCTCGCCTGGCGGATGCGCGAGCCGGTGCGGGGCAGCGCGGATGGCTGGCGGCGTCGGGCCGATGGCGATCCACCGACGCAGCCGTTCGGGCCGCAACTGCGCTTGCTCTTCGGCACGCGGACGGTCGTCGTCGGTATCCTCCTGCAAATCTTCGCCTTCTGGGTGCTTGGCGCGGCGGCATACTGGCTGCCGGTCTATCTCCAGCGCTCCTTTGGCTTCAAGGCGGGGAAGGCCGGGACGGTGTCGGGCGCGGTGCTCGTCGTCGCGGGACTGATCGGCATCCTGCTCGGCGGCATGCTGGCGGACCGGCTGACCGAACGCTGGGCGGGCGGCCGTGTGCTGGCGTGCGGGATCACACTCGCGGCGGCCGCGCCCTGCTTCGCGCTCGCGGTCGCGCAAGGCGGCTTCGGCGGCTTCCTGCCGCTCTTCTTCGTCAGCGCCTTGTTGCTGAGTATGTACTCCGGCCCGCTCACCGCTGTGACGCAGGATGTCGTGCCGCCGGAGGTGCGGGCACTCGTCGTCTCGATCACGCTCTTGATCGGTCACCTTTTTGGCGATGTCACGTCACCGCTGATCGTTGGCGCCATCTCGGATCATCTCGGCGGTGGCGCGCACGGGTTAAGCCGCGCCTTGCAGGTGACGTGCCCCATCATGCTCCTGTGCGCGGGGATCGTTGGGTTGGTCGGCAGCCGCTACGTCGGGCGCGACCTCGTCCGGATGGAGAAACAGCGGCTGGCGCAGGCTACGTGAGTAGCCCAAACTCAGGTGTTGCGATCAGGCCGATGCACCGGCACTGTAGTACACTGGTAGGTAGTCGTGCCACTCGCACGTTTCGTGCGTGGCGAGACGAATGACGATTGCCATAGGGCGCATGTCCGTCGCGATCGGGAAGCGCGCGTCGGAATCGCGAGAGGATATTCATCGTGACCAGTACCCAATCAGTGAGCCAGGATGCCGTCATGGCGGCGCTTCGTACCGTGGATGACCCGGAGTTGCATAAGGACCTCGTGACGCTCAACATGATCAAGAACGTCGTGATCGAGGGGGGCACGGTCGGCGTGACCGTCGAGTTGACGACGCCCGCCTGCCCCTTGCGCGGCAAGATCGAATCGGATGTCCGCGCCGCATTGATGCAGGTGCCGGGCATCGCGCATGTCGAGTTGCAAATCACGGCACAGGTGCGCTCGATGTTCGGCGGCAAGCCGGGCAAGGAGCCGATCCCCGGTATCCGCAACACAATCGCCGTCGCCTCCGGCAAGGGCGGTGTCGGCAAGAGCACCGTCGCCGTCAACATCGCCGCCTCGCTGATGCTCGAAGGGGCGCGGGTCGGCCTGCTCGATGCAGATATCTACGGGCCGAGTATTCCGATCATGCTCGGCACGAACGAAGCGCCCGTGCCGACGGCGGACAACCGTCTCAACCCGATCCACGCGCACAACATAACGCTGATGTCCGTTGGGTTTATCAACCGGCAGGATGACAAGCCGATCATCTGGCGCGGCCCGATGGTCGCGGGGCTGCTCACGCAGTTTCTCCGGCAAGTGGCGTGGGGCGAACTCGATTACCTCGTTATTGACCTGCCGCCGGGCACGGGTGACGCGCAACTGACGCTGACGCAGGCGCTGCCGCTCTCCGGTTCGGTGATCGTGACGCAACCCGCGCAGGTCGCCCTCTCGGACGCGCAAAAGGGCATCAATATGTTCAAGCAGCTCGATGTGCCGATCCTCGGCATTATCGAGAACATGTCGTACTACCCGAACCCCGCGACGGGCGAGCGGGTCTACATCTTCGGCAAGGGCGGTGGGCAGCGGGCAGCGACGCGCTACGGTGTGCCGCTGCTTGGCGAGATTCCGCTCGATCCGGAGATGTCGGAATCGGGCGACGCGGGCGTGCCGCTCGTTATCAAAAATGCTGCCTCACCCTTGTCGGTGGCCTTCCGTGATGTATCGCGGCAGATCGCGGCGCGGCTCTCGGTCGAGTCCTATAACACCGCCATTCCGCTCGGCGTGCCGATCATCCTCAACCCAGACAACGGACAGGGGAATGATCCCAGTGGAGGGCACCGCCCGCTGCGCCTCGGCTAGGAATTTCCTCACCCCCTCCCCTCTCCATCGCCGCCGTAATCTTACGTTATCGAAGCCAAAGAGCGATGGAGAGGGGAGGGGGAATTTAGATGAAGGTTCGTGGCACTCATTCAGTATCTCACTATCCCGTATTTCTCCCCTCTCCATCGCCAGACGCACCTCACGCATAGCACAAACCTCAGGGCAATGGAGAGGGGCCGGGGTGAGGAATGCACCACCCCCTTTCTTTATCATAATTTTACACACGCAGGACGTTGGGCCATGATAAGATACAGTGCATTTTTGAGGAATGCAGCGATTGAGCACTGTCCGAGAGTACCGTCACATCGGCGCTCCTTTGGACGTTCAATCGTTGTGAGAGCAGAATGGGGCGGTATAGACGGCCTCCGAGTAAAAAAAGGGGATGGTGGGACATGAACAAAGTACGACGGTTTCGGGTAGTCGCGCTCATTACGTTGGCGCTGTTTGGCTTGCTCGTCGGCACGGCGGGATCGGTGGCAGCGGATCAGAAGTATACCTGTCCGGATCAGTCCTGCTCCTTTAGTGTGCCGGACTACTACTCTGAGGTGAGCAACGACGCGACGAGCGCCATTTTCAAGGACGCCAACTCAGGCGGTACGTTCACCACGGCAATTGTTTCAGACTTCCCAGCAACCGCCACCCTCGATGATGCGGGCGCGGCCCTCCAGGATCAATTCTCCAAGGCCGACGGCTATGTTGCCGATCCGCGCGGCGTGCAGAATGCGACGCTCGACAGCAATCCGGCGCGTAGCTTCTACTTCATGCAGAACAACAGCATCGGCACGCAGGTCGAGGTGCTCGCCTACTTCACGGTGTATCAGGGCAAATTGTACCTCCTTTCGTTTGCGACGACGCCGGACCAGGAGGATGCCTTCGTCGCGGGCGCGAAGGATGTCTTCGACTCGTGGTCGTTCACGTAAATACCGACTGCGGACGCGAAGCCAGAGGACTGCACAAAGGAAAGGCCGGGGCGCACGACGCGCTCCGGCCTTTGACGTGGTGGGTGTATGCCTACGGGACGGGAATCGTCGTGATGTCCGCGACGGGAATGCCGCCGTTGATGAGCGCTTGGTAGAGTCCCTTGTCAATCGCCGGAATGTGGTCGGGGAGATGGCCCGAAAGCGCCGCCACCGCGATTGCCGCCGCGCGTTTCGCCGCGCGCTTCTGCCCTTCCTCGGAGTAGACGGCGATATGCGGGGCGATCATCACATTGTCCATTGCCAGCAGTGGATTGTCGTCGGTGATTGGCTCGACCTCGAAGACGTCCAGTCCCGCGCCGCCGAGATGCCCGGCGCGCAGGGCGTCCACCAGCGCCGTCTCCTCGATGATCGGGCCGCGCGCCGTGTTGATGATCCACGCGCCCGGCTTCATCATCTCCAGCCGGTCGGCATTCATCAAATGGTGCGTCTCGCCCCAGAGAAAGGCGTGGATTGAGATGTAGTCCGACTCCTTCAGCACCTGCTCCATCGGTAGGAGCGGGATGCCGAACCCTTCGCCAACTTCCGGCAGAACGTACGGGTCGGTGGCGATGACGCGGAAGCCGAGCGCCTTGGCCCGCTCCGCGAAGATGCGCCCGATCCGTCCGAAACCGACGACGCCGACTGTCTGCGCCCTGGAGTTGTGGACAGTGATCCGGCCATCACCCATATGGGAGCGCCAGCCGCCAGTGCGCGTTATTTTGTCGAAGGCGTAGAGTTGCCGGTTCGCGGCCATCAGGAAGGCAATTGCCTGCATCGCCACCTCTTCCGAGTAGGCGTCCGGCACATTGCAGACGAGGATGCCGCGCTCGCTCGCCTCGGGCACGTTGATGTCGTTGTAGCCGACATACGGCCGCAGGATCATCCGGCAGGAGAGCTGATCGTAGATTGGGCCGTTCAGCAGCGTGCCGCCCGAGACGAGCACGTCCACCTTCTTCAGCCGCGCGTCCACCGTGCCATCGTCGCCGATCAGCGGTGTGGCGATCGTCTCCGCGCCGATCTCCATTAATGCCTGCTGGACGGGATTCGACGTGCCGGAGGTGTAGTTGCCGATGCCGAGGACGCCAGGCCCTGGCTTCTTCCAGCGTTCGAGGGCAATCTGCACGGCGCGGTCATCCGGGGGTTGATTAAGCATGCTTCTTCTCCACCGGCGCGCAGCCGGGCTTATCATAGCGGTGGAACTCGCCGACTGCGCTCATCGCGACGCGGATCGCCGGTTTGTCCCCAACGACCGAAATGTGGTGCCAGATGTTCCCCGGCGCGAAGATGAAGTCGCCCTGCGTGACCTCGACCTTCACGCCATCCTCGAACTCCCACGTCTGCGCGCCCTCGGCGATGAACCACCACTCGTCTTTGATGTGATAGTGCGTGTCGTTCGGATGACCGGGCGCCTGACAGATCACGACGCAGCGCGTCCCGTTCGTCTCGATAATCTCGTGCGCCCACGGTGGCGGCCCCATCTGCTCCTTGATCGCCGCAATGCTGAGCGATCGCACATCATGACCCAACTCCATCGGTTTTGCCGTCGTTGCCATCCTACCCCTCCTAACGTAGAGAGAAAAATCATAGCGCAGAGAGCGCAGAGGACGCAGAGATCACAGAGAAAGAGAAGTGAATTTCTTTTTGCTTCCTCACTATTTCTCCTCTGCGTCCTCTGCGTCCTCTGTGCTCTCTGCGCTCAACCCCCATCGTGTTTCCGGTCTTGGCGGCGTAGGGCGGCGAGGGCGCCTTCCCGCGTCGAGCGTGCCCTCGCACTATCAATGTCCGGGCGGCTCGTTGTCAAGATTTCCTGCCAGCCGTCCGGGAAGACCGGCTCCGCCGCGAACTCCGGGAACAACTCCGCCGCGATGCGCGTGAAGACGTGCGGCCCGCCGAGCCGGACCGTCGTGAATGGCCCGGTGAGCGACCAGCGCCGACCCAGCCCGCGTTCGAGGATGGCGTCAATGTCCTCCGGTGTCGCGACCCCGTTACTCACCAGCCAGAGGCATTCGCGCAGTAGCCCTAATTGCAGCCGATTCCAGATAAAGCCCGGCACCTCGCGCCGCACCTGCACCGGCTCCTTCTCCATCCGCCCGAGCAGCGCGCGTACCGCCGCGACGGTTTCCGGAGATGTGCGCTCGCCGGGGATAACCTCAACAAGCGGCAGAAGATGGGGCGGATTCCAGTAGTGCGTGCCAATCACACGCTCTGGGTGCGTGCATCCCGCCGCGATGGCGGTGATCGGCAGGCTGGAGGTATTCGAGCAGAGGAGCGTCGTCGGTGGCGTCCGCGCGTCCAGCAGTGCGAAGAGCGCCCGCTTCGCCGCCAAGTCCTCGACGATGGACTCGACGATGATGGTAGCGCGCGCGTAGTCGGCGGCGTCAATCGTCGTGCCGGAGAGGCGCGCATGTGCCGCGTCCGCCTCGGCGCGGTCGAGCAATTGTTCATTAACGAGGGTGATGAGGGCGCGGTGGGCAGTATCGAGCGCAGCGGCGATTCTCGCGTCATCCCGCCCGGCGATTTGCGTGGGGCCGAGGCGTGCGTACTCCGCCGCGATCCCCGGCGCCATTGCGCCCGTCCCGATCATGACGGCATAGACCGTCTCCGTGGCATCGTACTCGGTAGGCATCGCGCATCGCCCTCCTCTCATTCGCCGAACACCGGTCAGAATACGCCGATGCGCGATACGAGGCAACACACTTCGCCGTTGAACAGGGATGCTTTCAGCATACGGGAGCGGTCTTCGCTCCGCGCCGGGATTGGAGCGGGGCAACGATACAGAGACAGGTAGTGCGCGGGAGTAGACACATGCATGTATACTAGAATTGGTGTTTGGTCTATGGAGAGGGAAATAGTTGGAACGTCATTATCTGTCCGCCATCCGGCGGTTTCATCACCGCTTGTCATTCGTCATCGTTACCGTCCTCGCGTTCGCGCTGATCGTGGGTGTACCCGTCACTGTCGGTGCGTCGGCGCCGGTCACGGCGCAGGCCGCGATCACGCGCAACGAGACGAACGTCGGGCTAACGGACGCGCAGACGCGCATCGGGCTCACTGTCGCACTCGCGCCGCTCGTCAATCAACAGGGGATGGAGGCTTTCCTCGCGGGGTTGTCCGACCCGCAGTCGCCCTCCTATCAGAAATATTTAACGCCGAAGGAGTTCGCCACGACGTTCTTCGACCCTGCGGGGCGGGCGCAGGTGGCGGATTTTCTGAAGCGTAAAGGGTTGACGGTGAAGGACACGGGCCTCGGCTCGATTATCAACGCGACCGGGAACGCTGCGGAGGTCGCGCAGGCATTTAGCGTGACGCTCAACGACTATCGGGATGCGAATGGGAAGGCGTTCTACGCGAACGACAAGACTCCGGCGCTGCCGACGGCCCTCGCACCGCGTATTAGCGCTGTTCTCGGTTTGGACAACGCGCCGAAAGCGCACTCGCACATCGCGAAACCGACACCGGGCGCGCCGGGGCGGCAAGCAGTCGGACAGAATATCGCCGGTGCCTGTCCGGGCGCGTCGAACGTCATCACTAGCAGAGGTGGCTACGCGCCGAACCAGTTCGGCACGGCGTTTGACTTCGATACGCTCTACAATGCTGGATTCCACGGCGAGGGGCAGACACTCGCGCTCTTCGAACTCTCGAACTACTCGGACAGCGATGTCACCGCCTACAAGACCTGCTTCGGTCTGAACACTACTGCCGTCCAACGTGTGAACGTGGATGGTGGCACGACGGACTTCAGCGGTCAGGACGAGGTCAATCTCGACGTTGACATCATGCTCGGCATGCTCCCTAAAGCGACACAGATCAACATCTACGTGGCCCCGAACACCTTCTCTGGCCTTGTTGACCAGTATCAGCAGATCGCCACCGACAACACCGCGTCGGTCATCAGCACGAGTTGGGGGCTCTGCGAATCTGGTGCCCCAAGCAGCACACTCAGTAGTGAGAACACCATCTTTTTTCAGATGGCGGCACAAGGGCAGCAGATTTTCGCCGCGAGCGGCGATAATGGCTCAGAGGATTGCAGTGCTCGGGGTGGTCCCACTCTTCTGAATACCGACGATCCGGCGAGCCAGCCCTTTATGGTCGGCGTCGGTGGCACCACCCTGAATATCAATACGCAGACGAACGCCTACGTGAGTGAGACGGTCTGGAACCACAGCGGCTCCGGCGGCGGCGGCGGTTTGAGCACGAACTGGGGCCGACCGAATTGGCAGACTGGCCCTGGCACCACGAGCAACTTCAGCAACGGCATGCGGGAAGTGCCGGACATCGCCGCCCCTGCCGATCCAAATACGGGCTACGTTATCTATACCGGTGCCTCGTGGGCGTTGTATGGCGGGACGAGTGGCGCGGCGCCCCTCACCGCTGCTGGCTTCGCGCTGATTAACCAGGCGCTCGTGGCGCGCGTCGGACACCGCCTCGGCTTCACAAATCCGTTTCTCTACCGCATCCTCACCAACGCGCCGAGCGTCTATCACGACGTGACATCCGGTAATAATTGTGCGCAGGGGCCGGATTGCACCAACGCAGGCAACGTCTATCCCGCGACGGCAGGGTATGATCTGGCGACGGGCGTCGGCACGCCGAAGATTGGCGCGATCGCCAACTATCTCGCTCCTCCGGCCCCGCCCGTCCCCGCGCCACGTCCGTTGCCGCCCTCACGCCCCGGCCCCGCTCCGAACACTGGGGGCAGCACCGCGCCGAGTCCGGCGTCGCCACGGTCTGGCGGCACGGCGGGCGGGACTGTCGTTCCCGCGCCAATCCCGACTGGGCGGTAAACATCTATCGATCACTCTCTCCTCGTGGGGCAGGCTTCGGTTCAGACTGACTGTGATACGGGCGATTGCCGACGGGAGGCGCGATGCCGGAGATGTACGATGTCGTCGTGGTGGGGAGCGGGAATGCCGGTTTTTGCGCGGCGCACGCGGCGCGCGAGCATGCCGAGCACGTGCTGATCGTGGAGAAAGCGCCGCGTGCATGGGCCGGTGGCAACAGTTACTTCACGGCTGGCGCGACGCGGACGACTTTCACGACGCTCGACGACCTGCGCCCGATCCTCGCTGATCTGACAGACGCGCAGGCGGCGGCGGTCGAGTTGCCCCCCTATACCCCGGAACAGTTCATGGCCGATATGATCCGCGTCACCGAGGGCCGGTGCGACCGCACGCTGGCCACCATCCTTGTCAATGACGCGGCGGCGGTCGTCCGGTGGATGCACGCGAAGGGTATCCGCTGGAAGTTGATGTACGAGCGGCAGTCGTTCACGGTGGATGGCACATCGCGCTTCTTCGGCAATTTGCCGCTTGGCACGGTCGGCGAGGGCAAGGGCTTAATCGCCCAGCATACCGCCGCCGCGCTCGCCAGCGGCATTGAAATTCGCTACGACACGCCAGTCGTCGGGCTGTTGCGGGACGCGCGGGGCGCGGTGACAGGCGTCGTTGTGGATAGTCCGGAAGGGCGCGCGGAGATTGCAGCGCGGGCGGTCGTGCTGGCAAGCGGTGGCTTCGAGGCAGACCCGATGCGGCGTGCCGCCTACCTCGGCCCGAACTGGGATGTCGCCAAAGTGCGCGGCACGCCCTACAACACCGGCGAAGTCCTCCAACTGGCTTTGGATGCGGGTGCGCAGCCCTACGGCCACTGGAGCGGCTGCCACGCGATCCAGTGGGATGCGGGCGCGCCGCCGACCGGCGACCGTGCCATCGCGCATCTCTTCTCGAAGCAGTCCTATCCGATCGGCATCGTCGTCAACCGGAACGCCGCGCGGTTTCTGGACGAGGGCGCGGACTTCCGCAACTACACCTACGCGAAGTACGGCGCGGAAATCCTCAAGCAGCCCGGTGCAATTGCTTGGCAACTCTTCGACGCGAAAACCGCCCCACTCCTGCGGCAGGACGAATACACCGCGCCCGGCGTCTCGCGCGACGAAGCGGCAACGATCCGCGATCTCGCCGCGCGCCTCGGTCTCGATCCCGATGCGCTGGACGCAACGGTCTCCGCCTTCAATGCCGCCATCCAGCCCGGCGACTTCAACCCCGCGACCAAGGACGGCGTGCGGACTGTCGGTATCACACCACCAAAGAGCAATTGGGCGCTGTCGCTCGACACGCCGCCCTTTCTCGCCTTTGCCGTCACCTGCGGTATCACCTTCACCTTCGGCGGCGTCAAGGTGGACAGCGGCGCCCGTGTCCTCGACCGCGCGGATCGCCCGATCCCCGGTCTCCATGCCGCTGGTGAATTGGTCGGCGGCCTCTTCTACTCGAATTACCCCGGCGGCAGCGGCCTGACGAGCGGCGCCGTCTTCGGTCGCCGTGCGGGTGCGTCCGCAGGGCAACACGGTAGCAACGAGTAACGAGTAACGAGAAGGGATGCGGATTCCTCTCGTTACGTGTTACTCGTTGCTTTCTGGATTCCCCGCATGTAGCGATCCCGGAGCAGAACCGGATCACGTTCGGGGCGGGCGGCGCCGGGGGCGTCGTCCACATGGGCGGCGATCAGGTGCGGGCCGTCGGTGATGAGGGCTTGGCTGAGGCGGCGGGTGAAGTCCGCTTCGTCCGCCGCCCATGCGCTGTTCGCGATTCCTGCCGCCTTCGCGACGCCCACGAGGTCGGTCACGCTGCTCGTCGCGGCGTGCTGCTTGCCGGTGATCTGGTACAGCCCGTTATCCCAGATAATGATCGTGAGATTGCGCGGGGCGACGCTGGCAATTGTCGCGAGGCAGCCGAGGTTCATCAGGAGCGAGCCGTCGCCTTCGAGAGCGAAGAACCGCCGCTCCGGCTGCGCGACCGCCCCGCCGAGCGCGATCGGCAGCGCCAGCCCCATGCTGCCGAGCATGTAAAAGTTCTGCGGTCGGCGCCCGGTGGCGGCGAGGTCGAAATTCGTGTTGCCGATCCCCGCGACAATCGCCTCCTCATGCGTCAGAAGCGAAACGAGAATGCGCGTCAGCGCTAGCCGAGAGAGGGGAAAGTGCTGAGTGCTGAGTGCTGCGTGCTGAGTATGCCGTTCCATCACTACCTCCACTTGTGCCGAATGGAAATGAAGATAACCGTGAAGCGTTCCGTAGCCCATGCTCGGTACTCAGCACTCAGTACTTCAGCACTACGTATCTGTCTTTCCGCCCGTCAGCAGGGGCGAGAGGATGAGCGCGGTCGGCGTGCGGGTCTGGAAGCATTGGCGGATCATCCGATGGGTAAGGAAATGCAGTTCGTCCGCGCGTGAAAGCGTGACATGCGGGATGCCGAGGGCGTCCAGCGTGGGGCGGATGGCGCGCGTGATCGGCATCTGCACGGAGTTGTACTCGCCGATCACGCCGCGCTCCGAGATGACCATCAGGAGCGGCAGTTGATAGGGGACGGCGAGCGAGGCGAGCGCGTTGACCGTGTTGCCGAAGCCGCTCGATTGCATCAGCACGACCGCACGCATCCCTGCCATATCCGCGCCGCAGGCGATACCGATCGCCTCCTCCTCGCGCGTGGCGGTAAAGGCGGTGAAGTGCGTGTCCGCATGTGCGCCGTCAATCAATGGGATGAGCATATTATCCGGTACATACGTCATCAGCCGGACATTGTGCTCCTTGAGGTTCGCCAGGACCGTCTCTGCCCACTGCACGCGTGCCTCTCCTTCTCTCCCCGCGATTCCGCCCCCGGTTATTGTACCGCATGAAAAAGAAGGAACAGGTACGCCGCCACCCACATGGTGGGCAACCCGCCGTTGCGTTGACGCGGCATCCCTGTTGATTGTCCGCTATCGCATGATACATGCCATCATCGTAACCATTACCAATACACAATGCGCATCGTTGCGCGACCGTCAATACACGAAACCGGGGAGAATCGCAAAGGCGCAAAGAGCGCGAGGAGCGCAGAGAAGAATGGAACGGACACATATTTGCTCCTTCTTCCCTCTTTGCGTTTCTTTGCGTCCTTTGCGGTTTTCCCGGTTTCTTCCGCCTGCCCGTAACATCATCGGTGGTTCATACGTTGACTATAGTGTAATGTAGGACGGCGAGACGATGACGGGTTCGTCAGAAACGGACGCCAGAGAGGCGGCAACTACGATGCTAAATAAAGATCAGTTTCAGATTGGAGCGGACCCAATCGCCGACGCGCTTTTCCTTCTTGAACCGGACGGCGAGACGTTTCATTGCGCACATGTAGACCCCGCATACACGAAACTGACTGGCTTCTCCTCAGCGCGTGTGACCGGCAAGCGGCTTGAGAATTGCCTGCCGGCCACGCAGGCCGCCTTGTTAACGCAGAAATGCCGGGAAGCCGTCGCGGCGCGCACATCGGTGAGCTACGAGGAGCAGGTGATCGCCTATGAGCGGGAAGTAACGGTTATCACCCGGCTGATTCCGCAGTACGACAACGCAGGTATCTGCGTCCGTCTGATTGGCACGATGACCGACATCACCGAGCGGCGCAACGCCGCCAGCGCCCTGCAGGAAGCGGCGGAGCAATACCGCCTCCTCTTCGAGGGCAACCCGAACCCGATGTGGGTCTATGATTGCGAAACGTTCGCTTTCCACGCCGTTAATGACGCCGCAGTCGCCCACTACGGCTATAGCCGCGATGAGTTCCTCGCCATGACGCTCGCAGACATCCGCCCGCCGGAAGACTTCGCGCGCCTCGTACGGCAGTTGCCGACCCGTGGGAAGAATCGCGCCGTCAGCGAATGGCGCCACTGCAAGAAGGACGGGACGGTGATTCAGGTAGAGACGGCTTCCAGCAGCCTCGTCTTTGGCGGGCGGTCTGCCCGGCTCGTCCTCGCTAACGATGTGACGGAGCGTAAGCAGACAGAGGACGCTTTGCGGGTATCGGAGTTGCGCTATCGCTCGCTCACCCAGTCCGCGAATGACGCAATCATCACCACGGATAGTGGCGGTACGATCACCTTCTGGAACACCGCCGCGCAGATCATGTTCGGGTACGGGAAAGAAGACATCCTCGGCGCGTCGCTCACCGACCTCATGCCGACGCGGTACCGTGATGCCCACCAGCAGGGCATCGCGCGAATGACCGCCACCGGCGATGCCCGCGTCATCGGGCGCACCGTCGAATTACATGGGTTGCGCAAGGATGGGACTGAGTTCCCGCTGGAACTTTCCCTCGGCACATGGCAAACAGGCGGTGGAATCTTTTATAGCGCCATCGTCCGGGACATCACCGAACGCAAGCACGCTGAGGCCGAACTGCGCGCCGCGAAGGAAGCGGCGGACACCGCCAACCGCGCCAAGAGCCAGTTCCTCGCCAATATGAGCCATGAAATCCGCACGCCGATGAATGGTGTGATCGGCATGACCGGCCTCCTCTTAGATACACCGCTGACGCCCGAGCAGCAGGAATACGCCGAGACGATCCGCACCAGTGGCGACGCCCTTCTGACCATCATCAACGACATCCTTGACTTCTCGAAGATCGAATCGGGCAGCCTCGACTTGGAAGATCAGCCCTTCGACCTGCGCGATTGCCTGGAGGACGCGCTCGACCTGCTCGCCACCCGTGCCGCCGAGAAAAATCTCGACCTCGCCTACCTGATTGACGATGGCGTGCCGGGGACGCTCGTCGGCGATGTGACGCGGCTCCGGCAGGTGCTCGTCAACCTGATCGGCAATGCGATCAAGTTCACCGCGACGGGTGAAGTCGTCGTCTCGGTCTCCTCCCATATGGCGGCGGACCGGCGACACGCCGTGCGCTTCGCCGTGCGGGACACCGGTATCGGCATCCCGGCGGAGCGGATGGACCGGCTCTTCAAGTCTTTCAGCCAGGTGGATTCCTCGACGACGCGCCTCTACGGTGGCACCGGACTCGGCCTGGCGATCTCGAAGCGCCTCGCGGAATTAATGGGCGGCGCGATGTCGGTGGAGAGTACGCCGGGCGAAGGCTCGATCTTCTCCTTCACGATCACCGCCGCCTCCGTGCCGACGCAGGCACGCATCTGGCAGCGGAGCGCGCAGCCGTCGCTCGCTGGGCGGCGCATTTTGATCGTAGACGACAACGAGACGAACCGCCGCATTCTCACCCTGCAGGCGCAGAACTGGGGCATGCGGACACGCAGCGCAGCGGAGGGCGCGACGGCGCTGGAGTGGATCCGGCGCGACGATCCCTTCGATGTCGCGATTCTCGATATGCAGATGCCTGACATGGATGGTATCGCTCTCGCGGCGGCGATTCGCATGCACCGTGACGCGGCGACGCTCCCGCTTGTGATGCTCACTTCGATGGGTCGCCGGGAGTCGGGGGATCAGGCGCACTTCGCCGCCTTCCTCGCCAAGCCGATCAAGCAATCGCACCTGCACGATGTGCTGATGGGCATCTTCGACGCGCTGCCGCGCAAAGCGGCCCCGGTCGTTGCGGCACAGCGCCTCGATCTGCATCTCGCCGAGCGCTTGCCGCTGCGTATCCTGATCGCTGAGGACAATATGGTGAACCAGAAACTCGCCGTGCAGTTACTGACGAGGATGGGCTACCGCCCCGATGTCGCGGGGAACGGCCTGGAGGCGATCCAGGCGCTCGAACGGCAGCCGTACGATGTCATCTTGATGGACGTGCAAATGCCGGAGCTGGATGGTTTGGAGGCGACGCGTCGCATCTGCCAGCGCTGGCCGCGCGCTGATCGCCCCTGTATCATCGCGATGACCGCCGATGCGATGCAGGGCGACCGCGAAAAGTGCCTCAACGCGGGCATGGATGACTATGTGACCAAGCCGGTGCAAGTCGCCGCGCTGGTAGTGGCCCTGGAGCGCGCGCGCTCGGTTGCCGTACACACAGGCGCGCGTGAGCGCCTATCGGATGTCGCGGAGAGCAATGACCCGCTCGACACGCTTCTCGATGCCGCGACGCTCGACGATATCCGCGCGTTGGTCGGTGACGACGGTGAGGACGGACTGGCTGGCTTGATCGCCTGCTTCCTCGATGACGCACCCCGCCTTCTGAACGCGATGCGCGATGCCCTCGATACAAACGATGCGGGAGCGCTCCAAGCCGCTGCACACACGATGAAATCCACGAGTGCACTCTTCGGTGCGACCGCCCTCGCTGCCTTGTGCGAAGCGCTCGAATGCCGAAGCGCGGCGGATCTGATGGATGGCGCGCAGGAGCGGGTGGACGGTATTCGCGATGCCTACGCGGACGTCGAGCGCGCCATGCACCGTCTGGTTGCTCCCGCTACCCTGCGCGTGCATGTGATGGAGAACGGTTTGCAGTTACGCAGTTGAAGCGTTTTTCCTAGTGATAGCAGGCTTTCCAGCCTGCCTCCCCGTCCTGAGAGGCAGGCTGGAAAGCCTGCTACTACCGGGTTTTCTCTGACGAAGTGCATAACTTCTACTCTTGTGTGACGGCGAGGCAGTGGATCGGTGGAAGGTCGTGCGCAATCTCAGCCCAAGTCGTACCGCCATCCATACTGCGGACGATGCTCCCCTCGTCCGTACCGTAGTAGAGGCTGACGCCCAGGCGGCGGTCGGTGTCGTCCATCGCGATGGATGTCATGCGAGCGGTTGGTGGGGTGGTGATCGGCCGCCAGATCGGGACGCCCTGCGGAGCGCGGTAGAAGATGTTGTCCACACAGGTAAAGAGATCGTCCGCTGTTGCGCTCACCCAGGTGATCGCGCCCACCGGGAGATCAATGTTGCTTTCGATCCAGTTATTGCCACCGTTGATGCTCCGCCAGATGCCGTAATCCGTCGCGGCGTAGATATAGGCGCGGTTGGTGGGGTTGACGGCAAGCGCGCGGATACCGGGCGGGCTGCTCTCAACAAAGTTCCAGATATGACCATCGTCCAGGCTGAACGCCAGCCCTTCCGGGTCAAGCCCGGCGATGATGCCGTATTTCTCCTCCGGCACACCGATTACCGCGCGCACGATTCCGCGTGGCCGGGAGTGCCGCGCGACTTCCTCCGGGTCGCCCCACAGTTCGCGAAAGGTGTCGAGCCGTTCCCAGCGGATACCGCCATCACCGCTCGCCCAGACCATTGCGCGGTCCATCCCGGCGTAGATCGTCTTCGGCGCATCCCGGCGGACATGGACACAGTGCGCGTCGCCGCCGACCCGGAAGATCGCGGAATGGCCCGCGTCACTCGAACTGTAGATGCCTTCACGCTCTACCGCGATGTAGAGGAGGTTCGGACTGGAGCGATTGTAGTCCAGGGAGATGATCCGCCTGCGTTCGAGCGTCGTGTGGGTCTGCTGCCAGCCCCGCCGCCTCTCGTGCAGCGTGAACAAACCTCGCTCGGTTCCGACGTAGAGTTGCACCGCCATTGCTGCCCTCTCTCCTGCGTGCCGTCGCGTACCGCCCCCTGCCACCGCTGGCCTGGCAGCGAGAGTGAGTGTACAACGAGCAATGCGCAATGAGCAACGAGGGGAAGTTCGGAGTTCGGAGTTCGATGTTCGGAGAGCGAAGATTTCTTTACTGCGAACTCCGAGCCTCGAACTCCGAACTTTCTACTGTTGCTGCTGGGGCTGCTGACGTGGTACGTCCGGTTCGTCGGATTGGCCGGGCAGGTAGCCGGGTTCGGCATGCAGCGTCTGCGTCATCGTGCCGAGGGTTTGCGTCATCGCGCCGAGCCGCTGCAACTGCGACATCGCGCCGACGGTCTGATACTGGATCAGTTTGCCGCGTGTGCGATCGCGGCCGGCGGCGCGCGTCATCGTCAGTCCCTGACTCTCATCGCGCACGGCGCCATGCACCTCGACGGTCATCAGCGCCTCTGCGCCACCTCGATACGTCCCACGCACAACGGCGACGTCTGCGTAATCCCGCCCGACAGCGATCTTGACATGCCGCCCGGTGCAGGGTGCGCCGAGCGTCGCGTCCACTCCGACCCAGCCATACGGCGGCACGAACGCCTCCGCCCACGCGTGCGACGCGCCGCTCTCCGTGATGTCGCCGAGGTAGCCGCTAACATAGCGCGCCGGGAGGCCCGCGTGGCGGCAGAGCGAGAGGAGGAGATGCGCGAAATCCTGACAGACGCCGCTGCCGCCCGCGATCACATCCGCGACGGTCGAGTGGACATCCGTCGTGCCAAGTTGGTAGGTGTAGTGATCGTGAATGTAGGTAGAAGCGTGTTGGAGGAAGGCGAACGTTGTCGTTTCCGGGGCGGTGGCGAGTAGGGCGCGCGCCAGCCCTTCCGACGCGGCATCGAGGGCGACATAGGCGCTCGGGCCGAGGAATTCGGCGTATTCATCCGCGATCAGCGGGTCGTCTGCGAGACGTGCGAGGAGCGGTGAGGCGTCCGGTTCGTCGCCGCGCGGCCCGGAGAGCGGCACATCGGCATCGGCGAAGGTGACGACATCGCTCGTCGCCTCGATGGTCAGATGATCGTGCTGATAGGGGACGCCGAAATCGTGGACGCTGTTGCCATAGTAGTCGCGAAAGGTGATCACCGTTGCGGGCGGGTCAATGGTCAAATCGAAGTCGAGGCACGTCTGCGTCTTGCCGGAGACGGGCTGCAAGCGCACCTCGTTGAAACTCTCGTGTGCCGGGCTGGCGTAGGTATACGCGGTGCGGTGGGTTACGGAAAATCTCACGCGATCACCTCCTCGGCGCGCAGGATACGGGGCGCGAAATACTGTGCCTGAATATGCTCGCCGATATGGAAACATTGCCGCTGAATGTCGAGCAGGTACGCATGCAAATCCACCGCGAAGACCTCCTCCACCCGCTGGTACGCCAGCGCGCTATGCAACCGGCCCACGGCGCGCTCCGCTTCCTGAGAAGGACTGAGGACTGAGGACTGAGGACTGAGGAAAGCCATATCCCCGCTCAGTCCTAAGTCCTCATGCTGCCCAGAGGGCGCCCGCAGTCCTCCCGCGATGCGGGCGAGTGCCGCGTCCACCTCGCCGATGGCAAAGCGGATGGAGCGGGGGAAGATCGGGGAGAGTGTCAGCATCTCGATGACTGAGTGCGGGCGGACGGTGCTGCGATAAATCTTGTGATACGCCTCGTACGCGGAGAGCGAGCGAAGCACCGCAAGCCACTGATCCCAGTCACCTGGGAGAGGGCTGAGGACTGAGGACTCAGGACTGAGGGGGGAATCATCTTCCCTCAGTCCTTCTTTCGCGTCCGCGACGAGCAGGTGGTACTTCACGTCGAGCGCGCGGGCGGTCTTCTCAGCACGTTCGAGGAACTTACCGGCTTGGAGGAAATACCACCCCTCCTCACGGGGCATTGTGCTATCGGTGATGCCCTGGAAGAGATGACTGAACTCCTTGATCGAGCGGTAGAAGAGATGGACATTCTCCGCACTGACGGGCGTCTCCCCAAACTCCTGTAACCGTTGCAATTCGAGGTGGAAGCGATTGAGCACCTCCCACATCTCGCTGGCGATTTGATGGCGCATCGTGCGGGCATTCTCGCGGGCGCGGGCGACGCAGGAGACGATCGAATGCGGGTTCTCGGTCGCGAAGGTGAGGTAGAGCGGCACCGTCTCTTCGTTTGCCTGATCGTGCATCGTGAAGAAACGCGGCGCCTCCCCAACGATGATAACGAGTGCCTCCCAATGTTGCCGCCGCCGTTCCCGCGCCTCCGGCGACGCGCCCATCTCTAATGTGTGGTGGTAGTTGACATCCGTAATGCGCGCCGTATCCTCGGCCCGCTCGACGTATCGTCCGATCCAGTAGAGCGATTCAGCGATGCGCGATAGCATACCTAACCCCCGGCCCCTTCCCGCGAGGAAGGGGTGACTCATGCGAATTGCTGTGGCCTTCCCCAAACGCCTCACTCTCGCGGAGGCTCGCTCCCCTTCCTCGTGGGAAGGGGCCGGGGGTTAGGTTCATCATCGTAGCACCCACGTATCTTTGCTCCCGCCGCCCTGGCTGCTATTGACGACGAGCGAACCCCGGCGGAGGGCGACGCGGGTGAGACCACCGGGGAGGACATGGATCTCTTTCGGACCGCTGAGGATGTAGGGGCGCAGGTCAATGTGTCGGCCTTCGAGTCGACCGCCATCGCCCATATCGTCGGGAATGAATGACGGACTGCGGGAGAGTGGGATGACGGGCTGGGCGATGTAGTCGCGCGGGTTGGCGACGACGCGGGCGCGGAATTCCGCAATCTCTTCTTCGCTGGCGCTGGGGCCGATCAGCATGCCGTAGCCGCCGCTCTCATTCGCCGCCTTGATAACGAGTTCACCGGCGTGCGCGATGACGTATTCGCGTTGTTCGGGATCGGCGGGCAGATACGTCGGCACGTTGCCGAGGATTGGCTCCTCGTTCAGGTAGTAGCGGATGATCGCCGGGACGTAGTGGTAGATCACCTTATCGTCCGCGACGCCCGTGCCGATGGCGTTGGCGAGCGCGACATTGCCCGTCCGCACCGCGCCGAGAAGACCCGCGACGCCGAGCATGCTGTCCGACCGGAAGGCGAGCGGGTCGAGGAATTCGTCATCCACGCGGCGGTAAATGACATCCACCGGCTCGCGCCCGCGCGTCGTGCGGAGGTACACACGGTTATCCACAACGAAGAGGTCGCGCCCCTCGACGAGTTCGATGCCCATCTGCTGGGCGAGGAAGGCGTGCTCGAAATAGGCCGAGTTGTAGATGCCCGGCGTGAGCAGCACGACCGTCGGGCCACCGGAGCCGCGCGCGGCGGGGCGGGGCGAGAGGGCGCGCAGATTTTCGATCAGTTGGCTGCAATAGTGATCCACGGAGCGGACGCCTAATTCGCCGAACCAGTCCGGCAACACGCGCCGCATCGTCGTGCGGTTCGCGAGGACGTACGAGACGCCGCTCGGGCTGCGTAAGTTATCTTCCAAGACCAGATACCGCCCGCTGGCGTCGCGCACGAGGTCGCTGCCGACGATATGAATATACAGGTTGTGCGGCACGTCTATGCCGACGACCTCGCGGCGGAAGTGGCGCGCCCGGACGATCAACTGGCGCGGCACGATATGGTCTTCGAGGATTTCCTGATCGTGGTAAATGTCGTGGATGAACATGTTGAGGGCGCGGATGCGCTGCTGAAGACCCGTTTCGATCAACTGCCATTCGTCCGGCGGGATGAGGCGCGGGATGAGATCGAAGGGGAAGATGCGCTCTGTGCCGTGTTCCGAGTCCGAATAGACAGTAAACGTGATGCCCTGATGGAGGAAGGAGCGGTTCGCGAGATCGCTGGCGTGGCGGAGATCGCTCGCATCCAACGGGGCGAGTTGCGCGGCGAGCGGGCGATAATGCGGCCGGGGCGTGACCTTCCCACCGGATGTCGGCACGAACATCTCGTCATAGAACCCGCCGGTGTCGTAGCCGCGCGTCAGTGGGTTCGTCGCAATCGTGGCCGGGGATGGGGCGCGCCTGACGATAGGAGTCTCCTTCCTCACCCCCGACCCTTTCTCTTCGCGGAGAAGGGGAGCAGAGAGGGTGCAGCCTGACGAATCGCTGCCGCTATGGTAGAGGCGTTCGCATATTCCGGCAATATTGCGACTGCACAAAGCGCATCTCCCCGTGCTTGATCCGGCGCGCCGCAGTCGTTGCCGGGTGGTGCTCCAATCAAGGAATGAAGGGGACGAAGCAAGATGCGCAAGGAATATTGCGATGGACATTGATGAACTCTATACACGGTTAAGCCATTGCCACACGCGAAACAGCGCCGTCTGCTCGCGCGCATGACGCGTGGCTTGATGGATGATGGACTGTCCCCGGTTAATGCACTCCCAGCCGTTCGGCGAGATGCAGGTTCTCGCGGTAGTCCACGGGGACTTCGATCAGCGAGGGCCGGTCGAGGTCGAGGGCGCGTTTGAGGATCGGCAGGAGATCGGCGGCGGCCTCCACGCGGAAGGCGGGCAGGCCGAACGACTGCGCGAACTGGACGAAATCGGGGTTGCCGAACTCGATGCCGAAGGTCCGCCCGAAACGGCGCGTCTGATTCAGTTCGATCACGCCGTACCGCCCATCTTTCCAGACGACGGTCGGGAAGGCGGTCTTCATTCGCCGCGCCGTCTCCAATTCCTGCGCGTTCATCAGGAATCCGCCATCGCCATTGACGGCGATCACCTTGCGCTCGGGGAAGACGAGTTTGGCGGCGATCGCGCCGGGGAGGGCGATGCCCATCGCCGCGAAGCCGTTGGCGATGATGCAGGTGTTCGGTTGGGCGGTCGGGTAGAGGCGGGCGAGCCAGAGTTTGTGCGCGCCGACATCCGAGATGAGAATGTCATCGTCACTGAGGGCGTCCCGCAGGGCGCTGATCACGCGCTGCGGTTTCATCGGCATACTGTCGTCGCTCGCGAAGGCGCGCAACTCTTCTTCCTCGTCGCTGCCGATGCGCGGGGCGGGCCAATCCCTTTGATGGCCAGCCATTGCTTCCCGCAGCGCGTCGAGGCTGTCCGCGATCTCGCCGACGACCTCAATCGCGGGGAGATAGTAGAGATCAATCTCGGCGGGCGTGCTGTCCAGATGGATGATCGTCTTGTCGCGCGCCCGGTTCCAAAGTTCCGGCGACCACTCGACGAGGTCATATCCCACGACGATCACGACATCGGCATCCGTCAGGCCGAACTGACTCGCTTCGAGCGCACGGAGACCGACGGCGGGTTCGGCGAGGGGATCGCGGTAATCCATCACGCCTTTCGCCATGAAGGTGCTCGTCACACCGATGCCGAGGTCGTTGGCGAGGGCGCGCAGGGCGGCGGTGGCGTGGCGGCGGATCACGCCGTTGCCCGCGAGGATGACCGGGCGGGTCGCGCTCCTGAGCAGTTCGGCGGCGTGCGCGAGGCTCTTCGGGTCTGCCCGTGGGTAGGTCGTGCGGCGGACGGGCATCGGCGCGGCATCATCGCCGACGGATTCGGCAGCGACATCCTCCGGCAGTTCGATGTGCGTCGCACCGGGTTTTTCGAGCCGCGCGAGCCGGAACGCCTTGCGGACAATCTCCGGCGTGTTCTCCGGCTGCTCGACGCGCGCGTTCCACTTCGTCACCGGGCGGAACATCTGCACGACATCAATGTACTGGTGCGACTCCTTGTGCATCCGGTCCAGCCCCGCCTGCCCGGTGATGGCGACGAGCGGCGCGCGATCCAGTTGGGCGTCCGCGACGCCGGTGAGGAGGTTCGTTGCGCCGGGGCCGAGCGTGGCAAGGCAGACGCCGGGGTAGGTGCTCAGGCGACCATAGAGATCGGCTATGAATGCCGCGCCGCCCTCGTGCCGCGTCGTGACGAACCGGATGCTCTCGCTCTCCGCAAGCGCCTCCATCAGGTTCAAATTCTCCTCGCCCGGCACGCCGAAAATGTACCGGACACCCTCGTTTTCGAGGCACTCGACGAGGAGATCGGCCGTGGTACGCGTCTTGGTCGCCATCATTTGCTCCCTTTCTGGCGGAATGATCCGCGATCTTCAGGGCGTAGCGGCGCGGAGTTGCCGGAGGAAATCGGCGGGTGCAAGCACGGGAAGCGTCGCGCTCACATAGCCTGCGGGATCTCGGGTGACGATAGTGTCCATCCGTGCAGCGGAGGCGCTGGCATGTTGAACCGCGTCTTCATAGTCCTTGAATGCAAGCGCATGCGCTGCCTGAAACACTGCTTGATTGACGGGGCAAATACCGATTGCAGCGAGTAGCGATCCGATGATCCGCCGCGCAAGAACGGCTCCAACACTCTTACGCGCGATGTAAAACACGTTTACCGGTGTGATCGCGGAGACAAATGCATCGAAGTCTCCCGCGCTGCTTGCTTGCCAGAGTGCAGTCGCATCATTTGCCCACGGTGCGCGGTTCAAAAGATGATCGAGCACGACGTTTGTGTCGAGCATCACGCGTATCACGCGTACTTCTGCGTCAGATAGTCTGCGTCGTCGTCTTCCAGTCGTATTCGACGGGGATCGGCGTGTCGGATGCAAGAACGCCCTGTAAGTCCTCAAACGGCGGAAACGGCCCATTGGCACCGAGCGTCGCAAGGACATGAGTGGTATCGGGATCGGCAGTGCCTCCGCGCGTTTGCTGGCGCACTTCCTCGTTGACCGTTCGCATGAGCGCTTCCAAGAGGATCAACTTTTCATCGAGCGGCAATCGCTGGATGTTAGCCATGAGATCTTCAGACAACATTGCATACTCCTCTCATACGAGTATTGTACCATTTGCCGTCCGAAGTATTGGAGTCATGAATGAGGGGGGAAGGAGGCGAACCGTGCCGACGATCAGTGTATCTCTCTATAGGAACACGTTCACCACACCCTCGCGGGCGATGCGCGCCTTCATGTGCGACGCTGAGCAGGGCTTATGCGTTCTCTCGTTTTGCCAAACAACCTAACTCCCCTGACCCCCTCCCTCGCGGGAAAGGGGAGCCAAATGGGGCGATAGGCGGCCGCTGCGTTGGCGATAAGCCTACGAAGAGTCATCCCTTCCCACGCCGAGGGACGGACGGGGCCGGGGGTTAGGTTCCTTCGAGAACGCCTAAGCTCGACTTTCCCCATTTGCATGGAGGGGCTGATCAGGTTTCCCCTTGCCGGGTCAGTAGTGCGCGATCATGCCGAGACTTTTCGCATTTCACCCCCGAACACCGATATGCGAAAAGTCGGACCCGGAGCATACAGGGTACTGAGGAGGCCCAAGAAGCGTTGTAAACAGGCCGTTCTCGCGCGGCGACTGCCGATACCGGATGGATACGCTGCTGATCAAATGGGGAAAGTCGAGCTAAGAGCCTATCCGGGAAGTGAACGTGCATGGCGGAGTTTGCGATAGATGATCAGACACGCCGCCAGTTGCACGAAGCCCAGGTAGTTTCCCGCCTTCTTCTCCCACCGCACCAGCAACCGCCGAAAGCGGTTGAACCAACTGTGGCTCACCTCCACCACCCAGCGGCGCGGCGGGTGACGGGCGGGATCGCCCGGCGGGGGCAACGGCTCTGCTGCACTCGCCTTGGGTGGGATGTGCGGGATGTAGCCGTGCGCCACCGCCGTCTCCCAGCATTCCACCGTCGCATACCCCCGATCCAGGCAAAGGTGCCGCACCGCCGCCTCGCTCGTGTCATCCTCCCCCACATCCGGCGCCGCTTCCGGCAGGGAAACAATCATCCGCGCGTCCAACAGATCACCCAGCTTCTTCATGTCCGTCCGGTTCGCTCCCGACAGCACCACCGCCAGTGGGATACCGCTTCCCTCGGTCAAGATGCTGCCCAGAGGGCACCCGCGCTTGCTGCCACACTTGCCCCGGTCGGTCGGGTTCGCTCCCGTCGCCTCCGCCTCTCCGGCCCCCCTTTTTTCCCCAGTGGGGCTTTGATGATGCAGCCGTCGGCCGCCTGCCAT
>JAABUU010002758.1_pt1 | contig 24129 bp, 27 predicted proteins | sample 5559301 | NCBI WGS metagenome assembly JAABUU01 (sample SAMN10711884, study PRJNA513360) | rock metagenome | isolation source: Antarctica rocks | place: Antarctica: Victoria Land, Richard Nunatak white | reverse complement strand
TCTCAGAGCAGCAGCATAAGTTGCTAGTTGACCTGCAGCATGTTATGGTCAAGGATGCTGCAACTGCTCCCTTGTCAGGATGCAATCTGGGGCATTATAGGGCAGCTCGAGATAGCCCTGGGCGCGGAAGGCTGCATCCTGCCAAAGGTACGATGGAGAGCTGACCTGTGGCGTTTGGGTAGGAATTGCTGCAGACTCTTGTGTTAACAAGGAGGCAGTATATGCAAAACAAGAGCTCTGGCTCCAGAGGCGCAGGACTCTTCTAACAGCAAGGTGTTCTTATTTCTTGTGCAAGTTCCTGAGCCTGTATAAGCTAGTTGGATTTACATGGCGTGCCATCACTAAGATCATGAATTGCCATGACGCAGGTCCACATACTGCCTTGGATGGGGATCTGCTTGCACAGTTTCTGTATCTGCCTGCCACTCTGCAACAGCAGAGCTATGCTTGCTCATCAGGCCCTGAAGCAAGCAAGTGAAGGCACCCAAGCTGGGCAGCAGCCCCTGGTGTCTCTGCCCATTCTGGTTTGGGCGCTTGAGGGCACTCTGCCAATATGCTGAGCAGCGGAACCCTTGGTGCCGCAACCACATGCCATATGGAACGATGTTCATGCGAATTATGCCAATGCCTTGTATTAAGAGCCAGTGGAATTGTACATCGAAAAGCAAGGCTTGGTATGCCACTCTAAAATGTCTCGATTGAGGACTTGGTTGCTTCGCTGAGGGCATACCTTGCAGCTGAAAAAACAGTCTGCAAAGCTGAGCACAAGTACGTGTCTATCAAGGAATAATTCTTTGTTCCGGGGTTGCAACAAAGTCGTGCCTCCAAATCGAATCCGGCATGCAGGACGAACACGGTCACGTTATCAGGTGCAATGCACATGGATAAAGAAGCCTTGAGCTCGATTTGTGCTGGACCGACACTCAATACTTGAAGATCAGCGGTCAATAGAACAGCTGATAAAGCTTCAGCACAAGACCTTTCGGTTGGGAAAAACGCTCACCTTCAGTCGGATAATCCTGACACTTGAACCGGCAGCCACATCATGGGCGTACTCAGCGTTCGAGATCTCTTGTGCTTTTCGGATGTGTCTGTCTGGAGGAAGAGGTTCAAAGTCACGTGTTGCGTCCAGTATGTCAAGATGAGTAAGTCCCGCCAAGGTCAAGGCACCTGTCGGGCAGCGCTGCACAGTCAGCAGGTGGCGGCCGCTGTCTCCAAAGTACTGCACGGCGCAAGCACACGTAGCTTATGACGTGGGGCCGTTGGGCCAGCTGGTCAGCGGGATCTCAGCTGCCCCGTAGATGGATGGGGGCGAAGGGACATGATAGTGACTCGGTTTTCCGAAACAGGATAAACACACATCGCGAAGCGTGCTCACCAGTTTTTCCCGAGATCATATTTGGCAAACACTCGTCGTTGATCAATCTGTAAGAGAAGTTGCACATCATGTCAGGCATGGAGCAGAAAGCCGGGCAAGCCCTGAACAACCAAGGTCAGCCGTGCGATCTAGATTCTGCCACCATCCTTGAGGCTCTCCCGCGTTTGTGATTCCTGTTGCTGTATGTACATTGTGTCGCACATACGCCTGCACATGTGACCATCTGTCTCATGGGCAAGACTGTGTGAGTCCCGAGTCTGCGTTGTCGGATGGGTTGATCGAGCTGCTGTTGTAGGTTCGTGACACCGACTTGTCGTCCTGCTGTGCAGGTAACAAGCTCGAGAACCGTGCACAGACCGGTAGTGCTAACGCTGGACCCAACCCAACCTCAGGCAACCAGGGTTACGGAGGCCAGCAGGGCGGAATGGGCGGACAGCAGGGTGGCTTCGGAGGTCAGGGCCAGGGAATGCCTGGTCAGGGCATGGGAGGTCAGGGAGGTGCCATGCAGCAGGGTGGCATGCAGGGAGGTGGAATGCAAGGAGGTGGAATGGGTGCTCGTGGACCTCAGGTCAGTTATTGGGGCTTAGTGATACTCAATTTCTGTTCCAACTGACTGCAATTTACTGACAATTTCTGTTCCAACAGCCAACCACATGAGCTTTTATTGCCTTGCCTGTTTGGTTACATTAGCAGACCGTTCTACACATCATTGGCCAAAAACAGATTCGAAGATACTCTGCCAGTTGATGGATAGACTAAAGTTGTTGACACTTGAAATGGTTTTGTCTTATTGTCGCCGAAATGAAAGCTTATTGTGATTGTTGCCCAATGCAGGGTGGCATGCAGGGTGGCATGCCTCAGCAGGGAGGTGGAGGTGGAGGAGTGAGCGGTAGCTATGAGACCCACCGTCACAAGGATGACCTTGACGAGAAGGGTTCATACCAGTCCAACTAATTTGTCTCCATGTATCATCACCAGTGTTGTGTACGGACGACTTTGAGCACATGGTGTAGAGCATTCTATGCAGTGTAGGCTCGTGTTGTGTTCCATTCTTCTACAGCAGATCTTTCCGTTCCATTCTTCTACAGCAGATCTTTCCGTTATGCAAATGAATCTGTCCAGCTATAGACAATATCTGCAATATTTCCACAGCAGTTCACACTCAACAGGAAGATGGTTGTTTTTGTAATCCACATTCATGATCGTTCTGTATCGGGTACATGTTTGTGACTATTGTACTAAAGCTGTGAGTATATGCACCGTTAACACTGCACATTGCAATTGGCTTGAGGTACACCTTTTGTTGGCTATGGACTCGCACAACCCAACTGCTAATATGTCAGTGTGCTGTGTGAGATCGCAGAATCAAATGTAAAAGTAACACCATTCAAGCAGCTGCGGGGTATGGTGCCGTTGATGCGATCAGCAGTGTGCACTGTCAGAAGGCACCAAACTTCGTCCAAAAAAGCTGAACTTGCAAGGTCTCACCGACAGTGACGGTCACTGCATTGCTGTGCGAAAGCAATAGGTTGCACAAAAGACACAGGCTCTTTCCATCAGATGAAAGCTTGTTCAGGCAGCAGGATTCTGCACTCTGGCTGTTGCTTTCCTCAAGAAAATGGGCACGACAAGTAACAGCTTTATTGTTTTGCCACAAACATTGACCAAAAAGCGCAGTTCTTTCCTATGCCTGAAGTGATGTCAACCTGTGCCTGAAATGACGTCAAACTATTCTTTTTTATGCCTCTTGCGTGCTGCGAGCATTTGCCAGAGCAGCCAGCTTACAACCCTAACAAGTTCAAATGCTGGCGTTTCACTTGACAGGCCCAGTTGAGGTGAAGATCAGTGCTTTGCGCATGACTCGGATAAACAGCCTGCGAACTTTCGCTCCCAAAGCTCGCATTTGCAGGGCGTCAGCACAGCGATTCATTGTTGGTGTTCCTGACACACGCCGAGGCCGTCTATCGAAACGCCACCCGACGGACTTGGCTGCTTTGCAGACGAGCAACATGGGTGCTTTGCACAACGACATAGAGAAAGTTTTGTATACTGAGGAAGCCATTGCACAAGCTGTACACAAGCTTGGCAAGTGAGCTAAGCGATACTGTCCGCTTGAACAGTAGAGAGCTGAGGCTTGACCGATCAAACGTGTCCAACTTTGCAGGCAGCTGTCTGCAGACTATGAAGGCAAACGCCCCTTGATTCTTGGAGTGAGCATTTGCAGCTTCAGGCAGCACAGGCAACAAGGAGTGAATATCTCAAGACCTTGCTAACAGCTTCTGTGTACACGCAGACATTGTGTGGGGCTTTCATGTTCATGGCAGGTAAGATGAGCGTCTGTACTTGCCTCAGCGCTCACTGCCGTTGCTGCACAACTGTGCGCTTAATGCATGAAATGGTATGCTTCTGCTAAAGTGGCCTGTCATGGCCTGCACCAAGTGATGCATTGCACTAACACCAAACCCTCTGTTCCTTTCTCAAGAATGTGTAACTGTGTGAAGATCTGGTGCGTTCAATTGAGCCAGTCCCAGCAGATCTTGACATGGACTTCTTGAGAATTAGCTCGTACGTGGGAACACAATCCTCAGGAAACAGCACAATGGTTATGCAATCACGACTGCCCGTCAAGGGGCGACATGTACTTGTGGTGAGCCGCTGGTTTGGCGTCAAGTTGCTCTGAAGTTGCATCTCAATTGTGTACTGACGGCTTTGTTTTGGCAAAAGGTGGCTCTAAATGCCCCATGCCAATTCTTAAAAATGCACCCACAGTCTGCATTTATGCGTCTCATGCTGCATTTTCAACCTTGTCATGTGTTCGCCAGGTCGAGGACATTGTTGACACTGGCCGCACACTGAAGTCGCTCATCAGCAGCTTGCAACAGCAAGGGGTAGCGTCAGTCAAGATAGTCACCCTGCTGAACAAGCAAGCTAGAAGAACGGTAGACATACAAGCAGATTACGTCGGCATACAGGTAAACAAGATGCCAGGTTGCATCGCCTTCATCAGCTTGTTGGCTGAACGCACACAATGCATAGTATGCCTGCATGCAGGGCTCCCATGCACCCTGCACACAATCCTATTGCCACATCATGATGCTGTAACAGATCATTGCACTTAATGTAGAAGCAGCATCTTGAGATATTGATATCCAAGTAAATTTGTCTGTTTGCAGTGTCCAGACGAGTTTGTGGTGGGATATGGGTTGGACTTTGAGCACAAATATCGCTCTTTGCCTTACATAGGCGTCCTACACCCCAAGTGCTATGAGCTAAGTTAGCTGAATCCCTCCGTGTGATGAATCTCTTTGCACAATACAGCAGCTATGTGAGAGGTATGTGAGAGGAAGTTCTGAGCTTGCCGGCAGTCGTTGCAAGCAGTGCTGCGCCCCAGTATCAGCATACAACCACCAAGAAAGGAGGCGAGAGCAATTTTCCTTTTTCCTTCAGCATTGCTGCGGATGCAGTCTTTATTCTCGCAGCATTTGCCCTGTGCAGGGTACTGTAGTTCTGCAGCTCCCGCTGTTACAGGTCCATATGCGCACATCAACTTTCAAAAGTCACAATGTTTCCTAGATATACAAAAGCTTTGCACATTCCAACAGCCTAGAAGCACGCTCTAGCTGCATTCAGTACAAGTGTGCCGGCATCCTGACCAGGCATCCACGGAGATGCTTAGTTCCTTGATAGATTGGATCTGAGAGAGATATGCTTACTTGACAAGTCTTGCACTGATCGTTATGTCTACCTTTTGTCTAGGCAGTAGCTATAGGTCAGCTGTGACATTGTTGGATATTGAGCAAAACTGTGGCTTTGCTCTTTGAGCTCGAAAGGTATGTGGCAGTAACATTTCACACTTGCCCAGGCAAAGCATAAGATGGCCTAGTGTAGCTCTGCATGCAGGATAAGCAAACAAGTTTTCGCTCATTCAAACCTGTAGATATAGATCTATATGAGCGCCTGAGGGCCACTGTGAAAGTTACGCTGCAGTGACCAGCTCATGAGAGTCTTCGAGAACTGCTTGGACTGCAGCCTACCTAGGTATAGAAAGATTACATGAAAGGTGTGTGGTCATCAATTCTGTTGCAAACCATGGGAGTTTTTCTTCAGCTTCCTTCGTTTCAAAGGATACGTCTGTGCATCAGTGCGCGGACGTGCTGTGGCTTGGTCTCAACCAGGTGCAGATCACGGGTGTGGCCACAGGCACTCTTGCTCTGTCCGTTTATTCCGCGTCTCTTCTGAAATTGCGTTGTCGGACGCCGTCGGCAACAAACGAAATCTGTGCCTGAGACCATACATGGCAAAGAGTGCAATTCGGGAGCTAATATGCGTATTCCTTAATGCTCCATCGCGTGTGTCAAATCGGACGGTGTGTTGACTTGAGAGTTCAGAGACAGTTGGGTCACGCCCATTCGACTTGTGGGGCCCCAAACCTTGAAAGTCAACCTTGGTTCCAGGGGGTGGCATGCCTTGCTCGCTTGCCTTTCGCAATCTTATCTGCGTCCCTCAACTGAGCTACAGTCAGGGATGCCGACCATCGTCTAGGTGCAGCCTGCCACCACCTTGTAGAGCGTCGCTTAGTAGTTCTGTGCAGCACTCCGCGATTTCACTCGGCAAGCTTCCAGGTAACGCTGCATCTCATCAGCACTCAGCACTCTCCCGTGAAATTTTTGAAAATTAGCTTATGTCATCGCCGTGCATGTTATCACCTGTAAACTCACGTCAAGGTTGCTGCTCAACAAGTTAGCAGATCACTGGCCTGATCAGACTTGTCTAGACAAGTTCGAAGGACACTATGCTTTGCAGGCAACATCTTATCGGCCTCCTGTTCAGCTGCTTTAGCTGCTGTTCTGACGGTCCTTGCACCAGGATCAGCAGTAGCGGATGCAGCTCTTGCTTATCAGCAAGCAGATCAGACTGCAGCTACTCAAGAAGCTAAGACTGCACCTCTCAGCCAAGATAAGCAATCAGCTGCTACCAACTCTTCATCGCAGTTGCCACCATTGCCAACCAGCTTTCCCTTGCTGCCAGAAGTGGTTGTGCAAGTGCCTCAGGAGGTGAAATTAGTCGTTTGAAGCAACAACTATGGAGCGCTTTTTCTTTCATAAAGACATGGCTGCATTGCATCCATCATCAAAGCACTGCTGTCTTGACAATTTGCAGGCAAAATGTGATGCTGGAGCATCAGTACGGTTGTGCACATCCCAGCACCAATGCAGTTGTTCTTCTCTGTTCATGCAGCAGGCAATCTCATGTGTCATTCAGCAGAGTCATCTCCAAGCACTGTTGTGCTCAACGTTAGTGGTGGAACACACACTGTTGGCCTGCATTATGTCAGAAGCTCGCGCAGCTAACCTGTTAGTCTGCAGGTGGTTTTGGAAAATGGTGTAAGAGTATTCCTGCTTGAGGACCATGAAGTACCGCTGGTGAAAGCAACACTGCTCATGAGGGGAGGCGCCAGAGCCAGCCCCCCTGACAAGGCAAGCACATGTTGAATGCTGCTGCACTCATCTATGACACACTCCATCTGGCTTTTCCACCTGCCAGGACTGCCCAGCTGAATTCAGCACATCTAGACACGTGAATGAATGGTGCGCCACTGCACAGCGCAGGCATGGTCAATCTTACATGTTATGCATTGTGCATGGCCTGACAAGCATTATCGAACATCCTGCTCAGTTGCAGCCGGTACTGCAGAGATGCTGTGAAAGCTGCTCTGCCTGCATCAGCTGAACAGCATGAGCATGCTCAAATGCCGATCACTCTCACATGCTGTGACTGCAGACCACCATGAGACGCTTCTGTACATACCAACTCTGACCACAAGCTGAACCCCAACAATCATGTCTTGGTGACCAGGTTGGGCTAGCTACAATCAGCGCAGGGGTTCAGAGGGCTGGAGGCACAAGGCAGCACCCCGGAAGTGCCCTAGATGAAGCCCTGGAGCTGAGAGCTGCTTCCATTGAAGGCGGGGCTTCCGGAGAGGCCATTGGCATGGGTGCTGCTCTCCCACATCTTTCTGCTTTGTCTCCATGCTTCTCTGTTTGGTGTCCAGGTGTAGCTGCAGCTGTAAGCGTGCCAGTTTCAGCAAATTTCCTTCTATGGTAGAGATAGGACATGCTTGTGGGCGTTTTAGTTGCCGGACCCCATTTGTGGAATGCCCTCTGTCCGTGAAAGTGAAACTGAGCTCTTGCCTGAGCTGAGTGCACAGCAGGCACGGACTGGTGTACATGGACTTGGTCTATGCCCTGTGCATAGCATACCCAGCAGTTTCTATGTCACTATGTCAAAGCAGGTGCTTTGGTGTCATGTTTCAGCTTTGGCACTGGCACAACAGCGTCACCTGTCTCTTCTGTCCAGCCTGAAGCATCTGTCAATGAACACTGTGCCAGTTGCTATGCTGATTCTTTTGCTGCCTTCTGCAATGACACAGCTCAGCATGTCAACATTAAGCTGCGCTGTTTGATGCACCTCATATTTTGCTGTGTGAACTACTTCTATCACAGCATGACATGTCTTGCACGCTGAGGACCGATGAGTCCACATGCAGTGCAGGGTTTGAGTGCTTGACAGAAGATTTACAGGAAGTGCTAGGCCTCTTCAATGAGGTCATACAGGAACCAGCTCTGCAACAGGACAAGGTGGCCTTATACAAAGCTCAGGTGTGCTGTCATCTGTTGCAAGCGCTGTTCAGGGCATCTAGCTCTCAACGTGCATGCGTCACACTGCCAAGGAAGTACACTGTGCAGTGCAGTCTTATTCCAAATCCCACTCCTGACAGATCTCGTAATGGCTGCTTGTGGCCGCAACACTGTCTCTAATCACAAACTCACAGTGTAGGATGTGCTGCTATGCAGGCTGCATCACAGCATGGCGCCTTATAGGAATGCTCAGAACAGTCTGCTCTGCAACGACAACACTTGCCCTGCGCGTACCTAGCTCAGTATCAGCCAGAAAATGCAAACATTATCATCAGTACTATCATTACCTATTGCAATATGCGTCACGCCTCACACAAGCTTTTGCTGTCACAGGTCCTGAACCTGATAGTCCATAGGAATGATAACGCAGCAATCATCCCAGGAAGAGAGTTGAGGAAACTAGTATATGGGCGCGACAGCGTCTTTGCGCGCAGTCCATCAGCCGCGCAGATAGCTGGAGTCACTGCACAGGATGTGGCAGACTTCTTGCATGTTTGGCAACGGCCTGATGGTGCAGTCTTTGGCATGGCAGGTGTGCAGCTGCTGTCTCGCCTCAGCCACTGACGCCTGATCTCTGTTACTGACACTCTATGATCTTCCAAGTTGCACTAACCCTCCCACCTCCAACCATTTTGCCCAGTGTAGCAGTGTCCTCAATATATCTGGCATGCCAAGTAAATGGGTTCTGTGCATCTCTGCTTTTACTCAGGTGTTGGTATCGCAGCTGCTGAGCTGCCAAGGAAACATCACACAGACTGCAGCTGCGGCTTTTCTGGCATGTTACTTATCCTCTGCGCAACTACTGTGATGACGTCAGACAATGGTGGCAAGGGTCACACTGGACTAGATGATTGAGGATGATCTGGCCATGACTGCATATCACTGCACCTCCTGCTTTGCAGGTGATTTTGACAGCAAGCAAGCCATCACGCTGCTGAATCAATCACTTGGCCAATGGCAGCCCCATGAGTCACAGCCTGCTAGGCCCCCTGCCATACCCACCACCCCCTTGCCGCCCCAGGACTCCTCTGGTGAGCCCAGCAAACCCCTCTGCTATGTTGCAAGTTAATTGCTGTGGCAAAACTTGCTTGTTTGCCTATACAGGCATACATGGTAGCAAACGGAGCTGGACGTGCGCACTCAGAAGCACAAGCTGCATGTCAAATAAGGGCTTTAGCAGCATAACATTCTGCACACTATGTCAAAGATGTCAGGGTTCACAGCTTACAAATCCGCCCCCAAATCCTGAATAAGAGCATGCGCTGACTTCACCCTATTGTGTCACACATTTGTATTCCCAGTGCATACTGACCAGTGATGGCATGAGCCAAAAGGCTTGATCCAGTACGCTGTATAGATAGACCCACATCAACACACATAGAATCTTAGGTATGCAGACTGCCAGAACAGGACGTCATGCAGGGAGCTGCTCAGGACCGTGCATTCCTGAGCTTGGGTGAAGACACCGGTTTAGTGAATAAATGAATGAATGAATGAATGTATGTAGGTAGACTGTTTCTAGTGGACCGCAGCGGTCAGACCCAAGCCAGCATTGCAGTTGGTGAGGTGGGCATTGACCTGCTGGATCCAGATTCCTTTGCCCTGGATGTGCTGGGCGACATCATGAATGGCTTTGGAGGCCGCCTGTTTGATGAGATCCGATCCAAAGAGGTGTGTGACAAGCATGTATCAAAGCAAGTTCACTTGTACTTGATATATGTATTTTTGCTATTTCCCCCCTTTTGTGTGTTCCTCTGCCCTGTATTTAGCAACTTACACCATCGGTTTGCAACCTTTTTCTGAACATCACTTCGATGTTATGCAGTCTATATGCAGCAGATACTGAAACACCTGAGTGAGCGTGGCAAGTCTGAACTAATGACTTTCTCCTGCCCTTGCTGCTAACATGTCTGCGACTCTAATGGTACCCTTCAAGTGACACTGCTGACATTGCTCCCCAATTCTTCCAATGGAGCTGATCGACATTGCTGCCATTAACAGGCATATTCCCAAAATTTGTGGCACCTGGCCAATGTAGATGCTTTAGATAGCAAATAATACACATCCTTAAAAAAGAGCTATAAAACAAAATAAGTATTCAAATTTTGTCAAAAAGGATTTTCTAATGTTTCCATTCCTACCTTTAAGCATTACTGACCATGCTTTTGCTAAACATGCTGAGCGCTATACAAGGAATGTGTACCAAGGGTCCATCAAGGGTCGCTGATGTCATGCATAAGACATACTGGCAACATTGCTGGTATCCTGGACCTAACCTGTCTAGCATTGGAAGAATTCAACACCAGGACATGTCTAGCGTTGGATGACTTCACCATCATGACACTGTCCACCATCGAATGACTTCAACATCAAGTGGTGCAGAGCACGCAGACAGACACAAGTGCAGAGGGACAAGGCTGCTGTGTCGCACTGGCATGCAGACAGTGCCATTGGAGTGCAGGGGCTGGCATACTCAGTTTCTGGAGGCTGGAACACAACGCCTGCTGATCATGTGGGGCTGTTTGTGGCTGGAGGGGAGACTGCCAAGCCTGTGGAGTTCTTGGCAGCTCTACAGCGCGTCCTGCAGGTTTGCTTGGTCACCCTCATCACGATGCCTGTCTCCAAAGTCTCCAACAAGATTGTCCTCAAGGATTAGCAGCATCAGCATCAAGTTTGAACGCTGATTGTGTCTGGTTATGCTGCATCAGCAGGGCTTGCATCTGCAAGCTGCTTAGTCATGATTGTTGCTAAGCATGACGGCTCACTGGCTCATGCTGTACCTGTCCCTTGGCCTTTCAGGTCCTGTCTTGGGGGACGCTGTTGTCTTCCAGCGCTTGTAGTATATTGTACTGGCTTTAACTCTTGGGAATCCAGGCACTTCAACAGGCTCCGCATATCAGTGCATCCTCCGAGATTTGTTGCTGGATTCAACGATTCAGGAAACCCTTTTGTCATGCAGGATATCAGGAAGGAAGCCCCGTCTCAGAAGGTGCTGGACACAGCAAAAGCTCAGACACTTAATTCCTTTGTCTTCAATTTTGCGTCAACCAACACGCAGCTCCAGCGCATTTTGATCTATTCTTTGCTTGGTCTGCCACAAGACTACCTGTTTCAATACAAAACAGGCATTGAGCAAGTCACAAGCGAGGATGTGCGCAACGCCGCACTGCGACATCTACATCCTGAGCAACAAATTGTTGTGGTGGCTGCTGACAGAGACTCTTTTGAGGCACCTTTGAAGCAGCGCTTTGGCGAAGTAGAGTCGTTGTCAATTGACAACTGAGAACAATCTGATCATAATTTGGATGCCGGACTTCATAGCTGTGTATCCTCCAGCTTGACCTATGACAAGACGAGGGGCACATCTAAGTTTACACGCTGAGCATGTTCGGTATCAAACTTGAACTTCAACGCACAAATTTGCTCTCTGAACAGTCACCTTGCAAATTGTGGCATGTTTCGTTTGAAGATTGCAATGGAGAGAAGAACAACTGCCTACACAGCCGTGGTCATTGATGCAAAAATACTCTGCAGACATCGACTGTCAGGTGTGTCAAGCTACATGAAATGAAAACAGAATAGCAAAAGATTACCAAACACTAGAAACAAACACACAGGGTCAATTGGACATCCTCTGTCAGGTGCGAGGCATCCACTGATCTAACTGAGCCTCAACAGATTCTTGATAAGACATATCACTACTAGAATCACTGGACTGACCACCATTGCCATTTGAACCATTGCCCAAATTCTCTAAACTAACAGACTCAGTCACAGATAGCCCAGAACCATTCATACTGTTGGACAAACAGTCGGTCTCGCTGAGCACGCGCATTGACTTGACACCCAAGTCCCGTAGAATGCATGCGACAATGCCATGGTGCAAGGGATCGTTACTGCTACCATCCTGATCAGAAGGGCTCCTAAGCTGTGACAGCTGTTCACTCAATGCAGGAGCTTTGCTTTGGGATTGCAGGTAAATCAGGACGCCCTCTGCTTGACTGCACACAGCATGCAAAGCTGCATCTAGCTGTGAGCCTTGCACACCGAACAGGTCATCCAGCACACGTTCTGTGTGGACTGTCGTCAACACCTGTGACTTGCCAGCAACATTGCCTGAAATCAGTGCGATGTGCTCGGTGTTGTCTATGAGGGATCTATAGCAGTGAGTCATGCAGCTGCCATGCCTAGTGTGTATCCGCTCTGAGGACACAAGCTGAATTAGTGTCTCCTTCTTCATCCGGAAAGCTACCAGGTCAGCTATGGTAATACATTTCAGGTTGTGCTGCCTGGCAAAATCAAGGAGCTCAGGAGTGCGAGCCATGCTTCCATCAGCCTTACTGACAATCTCACAAAGCACGCCAACTGGTGCGCAGTTGGCTAGCCGTGCAAGGTCTACAGCTGCTTCCGTATGCCCTGGCCGCTTGAGAACACCGCCTTGTCTGTATCTGAGAGGGAAGATATGTCCAGGCTTCTTGAAATCCCCAGGCTGACTGGTACGATCTGCCAAGGCTTTGACAGTAGCTGTTCTGTCGGCGGCTGAGATACCTGTTGTGGTGCCATGCCGTGCATCAACAGTGACGGTGAAAGCTGTGTAGAGCATCTCTTCGTTTTCTGCTGAGCTGACCATAAGAGGTATTTGTAGCCTGTCCAAATCCCTGCCATGCAAGCAGAACTGTTATGAAATATGTCATCATATGTAAGCTTGGTATGCGTGCCATCAGCAGATTTGCAACGCAGAGTGCAATGGTGACATGGTCAAAGCCCTACCTGCCCTCAAGAGGAACACAGATGACTCCACTTGTGTACTCCACCATAAAAGCCATAGCTTCGGTAGTCATAGTCTCGGCCGCCATAATCAAGTCGCCTTCGTTCTCTCTGCGCTCGTCATCGAGCACTACCACAAACTTGCCCTCTGCTAAGTCAGCTAGTGCTTCTGAAATGCTGTTGAAACCTTCTGCAGGCTCCTCCCAGTCGGAGCCGTCGCAGAGAGCACGGTTGAGTGCGTCTGGACTGACAGCTCTGAGGGGCACTGACTCTTGACGTCGTGGCAATCTACGTCGCTCACGAAGACGAGCCGGTGGTCTGTGTGGTCTGACTGTATGCTTGCACAAGCACGTAGTACTTTGCGGTGACCTGTGCTGGAAGAATATCCGCGATGTTCTTTGTGCTGACAGTATCATTTTCTCGCTCGTCAGCTTTGCTGCTGGCCTGGCGGTTATGCCAACGCTATGCCTGTTGCAACATGCGTTCACCGCAATGCCAGCAGCCACATGACTACTCCAAAGCTTAGTAATTCTGTGAGCGTTACAAAATTGGCTGTTTGAGGCAAGTAGCTCTTGACCTTTCTTTCGACAGCAGTGTTTGAAGCAAGTAATCAGTGCTTGCTTATTTGCTGGTTAACTCAATGGCATCCTGTGCTGTTTGTACATCATACCTGCAGAGTCATGCAGAACAGACTGCAAAGCATTATGCTGTGCAATTTTGAACCCTTCTGTTGAAGGATTTCAACACCTTCTCCCCCGGCAGACAGGCCTGGCAACATCACACCGACGACTCAACTTCGACTCAGTTGCGGTACACGGCGACGCATTGGGTCCCTGTGGTTTCGGTGCAACTGCACGAGCAGCTGCTGCATGTATGCGTGCATGTGGCTCACATTCGAAGATGTGCCAGGACCCATCGCCTTTTGTGTACTTTATTACGCCGTTGCATCGGTCCGATTGATATTTGCGCCACTCTCTATTTGCTGCGACTAGAGTTCAACGTGGGGAGCCCAAGGTCGACCGTGTAGGATGCAGGCTGGATCAGACAGAAGGTATCAGGTTGTCGTGTGGGGGGCGACAGGGGTAGTAGGTCGATGCGTCTGCACCACGATGGTCAAGTATTATCAGGTGTAATGCGCTCGCCTCGGGTTGCTGCAGTCTGAAGTTGCCAAGCTTTTCAGGCATGGAGCTGACTCCACGACGCCGCTATGCAGAATGAGGTCAAATGGGCAATGGCTGGCAGGAACAAAGAGAAACTCGAGAAGATACGGGACGACGTTGCCAGAGAGTATCCTGCTGCGAAGAGTACACCGATTCTGACCGGAGATGCTGAAGATCAAGACTCCTTGGTGGCTATAGCCTCCCAAACGAAAGTTCTGATTGCCACCTCTGGGCCGTTTGCCAAGCTGGGCACTCCTGTGGTGGAAGCCTGCATTTCAGCTGGAACCCACTACTGTGACATCACAGGTAGTTTATGCTTTCATGTAAACTGCTGCAAAGAGCAACCATGAGTTGTGTCATGTTGCAAATCTAGGCAAAAACGGCCAGAAAATGCATCATTATTTGCCATCAGCTAATTTCCATGCGTGACTGAGACTGCCGTGCGCCTGGCCAGAGTCCAGACCTGTGTCATGCAGCACCCATCAGTGCTTTGTGCTGAGCAAAATGGGCACTGGGATGCCCAGAACAGACTGCTCTAAAGAGACAATACTTGCCCTGCACATACCTAGTTCATCATGCGCTAGGAAATGTAGAACTTCATGAATTTCTCAACATTTTGATAACATGGGCATTGTCGTGCCTACAGGGGAAGTGCCATGGGTTATGCGCATGATCAAGGCCTACCACGCAGAAGCAGCTTGCAAGGGAGTGAAGATAGTCAACTTCTGTGGGTTTGACAGCATCCCATCAGAATTGGGCACAACCTTGCTGGTCAATCACATGCAAGAAAAGCTGAACAGGTAAACTATACTTGTGGCATGTATGCTTCAGTAATGAGCAGGATGTCTTGTGTGAATGGGCGCTTCACCTGATAATCACCTCAATGTTCAGCTAGATGCATGTCCTCATCATTCTGTAGACTGCAAGCAGCAGTGCAGCCGTAGAACTCAAACATGCTCACATCTGAATTCATAGCAGCGGTTCTGACATGCGCATTAGAGTTATTGCTTTCAGGATGCAATGATTGAGCATCTTGCTGATCTTTGTGCTCATCAGTCCCATGTAACAGTGAAGTCAGCACTTGGCCCCATAGACTGCCGTGTCCAAACATCTGAGGCCTTAATGTGCACAACAGCCCCTCTATACCCCTAGGAACTCTGGAGGTAGGCTCAGGGTTTGTAGATCAGGGTCTGCGCTGACTGTGCGAATCCCAGTGACATGCCTGTTGCAACTTGCAGGCGCTGCAAGAAGGTGACGCACCTGTTTGGCGATATGGCCGGCAAGTTTGGTCAAGGCACAGTCGCCTCGCTGGCTGCTGCCTACTTCATGGAAAACTCATCCGAAAGGCGCCAGTCCAGCGACCCCTATTGCCTTGACCCACCAGACAGCCAGTCAGTCTTCTTCGTCTTCTCTGTCCACATCAGCATATATGCACAACTTGATCCAGCTAGCATGTTCATTTCTGCGTCACCACCATTGCTTTGACCTGCCAGACAGCCGGTCACTATTCTGTGCATGTCACAACAGCATGGATATCCTGCACAGACCACTGTTTGCTAGAATTACTTCAGAGACAGTGACATTACAATGGACCCCGCTGCCTTCATCCACATGGCAGCCATCAGTCGTCTTCTGCATGTGTCTTTACTACAGCACAGGCACATGCTAGTGACTGCTGTCATCTAGGCTTTTTTGCAACAGAGACGTCATTCCAGCAACACATTACAGTTCACCAACACATTTTCACCCATCAGGCAGCCAGTCAGCCCTCTTCTGCAAATGCCATGGTAGCACATGCGCATTGCTGCAAATGTGTTAATCACAAGTCCTTGTCAAAAGTTGCTCCAGCAGCGTTCTGCTTGTGTCCATTGCAATCTGTCTGAAATGTTCTATGCATATGCTTAATGTGTATGACAGTAGTGAGCTCCTGAGCAGTTTATTCCTATCTCTTCTAGAGATGTGGAGTGACGCTTATCTGAAGCATACCTGTCGTCAGCATTCAAGCTGCCTGTTGTGCTCAGGCGGGGACCAGATGGAGGCGACCTACTGCGCATACATTTCAACAAGGCCTTGAAGAAGTGGACCATTCCTTTCGTCATGGCTCCTATCAACACAAGGGTCGTGCGCCGTAGCAACGCTCTGCTGCACCACTCTTATGGTAAGCTGTACATTGTGACAAATGTATTGTCTTGGTTTCTGGGAGTTGCAGACATGAAAACAAGGTTTCTGTAGCTCGCTGTCATTGCTGCCTCAGGCTTGTGTGTGTACATGTTTGTGCTCTCGTCCAAATCAACAGTCTTCCCCAGCCTTATATATTTGTCGCTACATGTGCAGCAGCTTGTGTGTGTGTGTGTGTGTGTGCGATGCAGAAAGGGAACAAGATGCATGACTGTCACTACGCGCGCAGCAGCTTTTGGGATACAAACTGGAATGAATGGCTGGCAGTCAGCTCAATCACTAGCTTTTTCCATGGCATAGGCAGCAATCTTCGGCAAGTGAGCAGCTCTTAGAAGCCCTGAGGGCTGCCACATTAGCCCCATTGATGTGATCAGTTTCTGGCATTTCTTGTGCTTCTGTGTATTGATGTTTGCATTGCTGCAGGTAGCAATTTCAGCTATGAAGAGGTTGCCGAGGTGCCCAATGTGTTTGTGGCTGGCATAGCTTTGGTGATGCTGACGCTGTCCTGTGCGCTCTTCATCTGCAAGCCCCTGTACCCCATCATCAACAGACTGCTTCCTTACGTTGGTTCAGGTATCTCTCCATATCTGCACTCATACCTTTACTTGATGTTGTACTACAGCAAAGCAGAACAAGTCAGCCTGGCGAGACAAGACTTGTGCCACAAGCACCTAGCATTTGCTGGAACGTGGAATCATTATTACAAAATTTATCACAATGCAAAACAAAATTTTCATGTCTGCTTGCATGATGGAGGCCTGAGGTGGATCTGTGTGATGTCCAGCATTTGTCCAGTGCAGACATTAATAGCTACATAGACGCTGTGGTGAAGACTGTTGAGTGCATTCAGAGCATGGAGTGCATACAGCAGCGTGCAATCACCACTGCATTGGTTTTGGCACAGCTATGGTCATCTGTGGCCCAAATGCAAAACTAACTGCATTGATGTCAGTGACCTGTGAACCAGCCATGTTCTCAGTCTTGCCTTGGACTCACCAGGAGGTATTTGGTCACATCTGATGATTAGATGACGTCATGCAGATCCTGAGAAGATCATCCAGGGAGGTGGCCACTGGAACAGTATTATGGTAGGAGAGACTGAAGAGCAGCCTGGGCACAAATCACAGCTGGTCCTCCTCAAGATGAAGGTCAGTGCTTGTGTGTGTCTTCATTGATGTGAAATACAGCTCTCTGACTGCATGCATTCAGTGCAGCAAAACATCACCCCATGTGCTGCCTATTGATAGCTTACTCACTGTCGATATTCACTTTGCATACACCTGACTATATATGACATTGTGGTGATGCAGAGCAAGAGAGATCCAGGTTATTGGGAGACATCCAGGCTGCTGCTAGAGTCTGCTCTGTGCTTGGCCTTGCAGGTAGGTCACTCCTCTGATGGGTCACACCACTGTCACTATGCCATCCTTATTCCTTTCATGCCTGTTAATTGGGCAATACATGTATGATAATAATAGTAATAATAGTTGTTATGCTGTATATATACATTGCAAGCATGTATGAGTGTCCTGGGCTTTGCCATTGACTGCCTTGCTACTGTTGTTTTTCCTGGATTGTCAAAAAAAAAAAAAAAAGCCAAGTCATCTGCGTTTGCGGAGTCATACATGGCCCTTAGAATGAATGTGTTTTCTTTCCCTGACTGGGAGTCCTTGGCTGTGAATACGCCTTGTTCAATGATGTGCAGGAGGATGAATTGAAGGACTCAGGTCTGAAGCAAGGCGGTGTTCTTACACCTGCTACTGCCATGGGGATGGTACTTGTACGACGCATTCAGAAGGCTGGTGTCTCATTCGACCTGCAATAGTTACTGTATCACTACAACCAAAGCAAACTGCGGTAGCTTGACAGTGTGTTGCAGGTTGCAGCATGCCATTATCAGCGATTTTATATAGTCTCACGGAGTCATGATAGCAGCATTGTTTTGCACATGTTTGAGGCAACGCCATGCAGTTGCTCGGCATGGCATCATCCCAGGTACACTCAGTCCGCGGTACTTTCCATGTATGTATGTTCCGGTCACAAACGCTTTTGAATCTTTTGCAAAGGTGCTGTCCCTTTTTTATTAGTCTTCGATGATTGTCACGATAATTGGACCATCAATCACACCGTCCCCGTGTGTGTTCTTTGGATTTTAGGGTTATTGCTTACATCCGCCAGACCCTAGCTGCCATGGTTTCAAAAACAATTGACTACTTCCGACACTGCCCTGGAAGCCGAAACCGAGAACTCACTCGGTACAAGAAAGTTTGAGATCGCAGTTGCAAAGCAAAATGAGCAAGTCAGATAGTGCGGAGAATGGGCACGTGGCGAAGAAAGCGAAGCTCGACAAGGGACTGCATGCAGTGCACTCAGTATGTCTGGTACTAGACTACGGGTCTCAGTACACTCAGCTCATTGCCCGTCGCGTTCGTGAGAACAATGTGTATTCGCTCTTGCTTCCAGGCGATGTCGACATGGTAAGCATCGCCCTGGCTGCCGTTGATCAAGGCTGCCTCCTCTAAGCAAACAGTCACGAGACGCTCTGTTGTACCCTCAGGATCGTATCAAAGACGCAAATCCACGTGCCATCATCCTGTCAGGGGGCCCAAATTCTGTGCACATCGAGGGGGCGCCCAGAGTGCCAGCAGGCTTCTTCGAATATTGCCAAAGCAAGCAGATACCTGTGCTTGGCATCTGCTATGGAATGCAGCTCATGGTTCAGCAGCTTGGAGGCATTGTGCACCAAGCAGCAGATGGTGGGGAGTATGGGCGCATGGTCATACGAGCGTCAGGAGGCAGCCAGCTGTATGCATATGACTCAAGCCAACATGGAGTTCATAAAGAAAGTGTCTGGATGAGTCATGGTGACAGCATTGACAAGCTTCCAGAGGGCTTTCAGCCTGTTGCCACAAGTGAGCAGGTGACACTGCAGCTGCCACAGCATGCAAGAGCATCATTCAAGCAAGCGATCATGAACTGTTGCTGGCAGTCTGCCACTAAAGATCTAAAGCGTTGCAAAACGGTCCTCCTTGTAGTCAGATATGCATGCAGTACCAGATGCTGATGTGGTCACGATGCAGGTAGCTTGTTGACATCAGCTTGACCATAAATGCATGGACTGTCATGACAGCACAAAGATCGTCATTGACTCCAGGTGCTTTTCAAAGCAGCAGACCGCCTGCAAGGAGCGTCACTCCATCCTGACAGCGTCTTGTCAAATTCAGGGTGTCATTGTAGCCATAGAGAACCAGGCTCAGAGGTACTACGGCCTGCAGTACCACCCAGAGGTCAAGCATACAGACCGAGGCATGGAAACTCTCAAGCATTTCCTGTTTGGTATAGCAAAGTTGAAAGCAGACTGGAAGCTGGAGAATATACTAGAAGAAGAGCTAGAGAAGCTACGGCGGCAGGTGATAACTTGTACTTGTGCATCTGCTGACGACACCGCTGATGAGGCATTTGTGGCATTGCCTGGAAGCTGGTGCATTGCAGACATTGTCACACACTAGGTCTGCCGATGTCTCTTGTATGCACGTGCTTGCATCAGGTTACCTGACGGGCATTCGACAGCAATGTAACTACATGCCAAGGGTGTCAAACAATCTTGGCAATGCATACAACAGCTTGCTCAGATTACACTCTTGCCACCATTAACATGAGGACCGTTCACATGTGTGTATAGCAGCTTGCTCAGACTGCGCTCGCGCCACCGTTGACATGTGTACCATTACCATGTGTATCAGTTCGCAAGTCAACCTCCTCTTACCTGCTGAAGAGTGCATCAGTCGACCAGTGGCTGGTATGCTGCCCAGGTTGGGCCTGAGGATCACGTCATCTGCGCCCTGTCCGGAGGTGTGGACAGCACTGTAGCAGCAACGCTGGTGCACAAGGTCTTGGGGGACCGCTTGCACTGTGTCTTTGTTGACAATGGCTTGTTGCGCTACAAGGTATGCCCATGCATTGCTGCATGCCTGAGAACCCCAGAGCCACTCCCCCCGGTTATATCCCAACTTCACGACCAGCTGACTCCACTGCATGCAATGCGCAGCGTTGTCAACAGCATGTTGTTGCATGCCATCAAGCTTGTTGGGCAGCATTGCTGACAACAGGGGTGCTCTGACACTTGCAAAGTGTTCACACAAAGACCGCAATCAAGACCGGCTGAAGCTCACGCACAGAGTGTGCGCAAGGCTCACAAGTACATGTCAGCCATGACTAGCAAGTTGCAGACCATGCTGGCTTGAGCAGGGCTGTAGGTTTCTGTTCAGCAGCAGCATCAGTCTTGCTGCTCACGTGCATAGGAGGGGGAGCGCGTGATGGAGACCTTCCAGAAACAGCTGCACCTGCCAGTCACTAGGATAGATGACAGCAAACGCATGCTGGCTCTGCTCAAGGTGATTCAAAACTCCCTGATATGTACTCACAGAAAGTGTGGCTGATTGCACATTTCCACTATGAATCAGTGGTGGTGTTTGCCATTCTGTATGAGAGCAACATGGCATGCCCTGTGCATGTCATAAAGCAATTGAGGGCTGTTAGTCAATAGGCGCAGTTGAGCGCTTGCTGCACTGCATGAAAGCTGTCTTGCATCGGACAGGCATTGAGTTTTCCATGCAAGCTTGCTGTCATGAGTATTGTCGCTGCTGACGCTGTTGAGATCATAAGGGACAATGCTGCAGGGCAAGACAGATCCTGAAGTGAAGCGCAAGACCATTGGAGGCGGCTTCATCGACGTCTTCAGGGACTTCGCCATCACTCTCAAAAGCCAGCATGGCGTCAAGCCCAAGTTTCTAGTCCAGGTGCCCTTCCACCCAATGTCTGCATCTATCATCCCACACCCTTGAGTCCTGTTGGCACAGTCAATGCCAAGCACTGTGGTTCATGGCAGACAGTTGCATCGCTGTTGGCAGGATTGTTCACAGCAGGCTCAGGCCTACTCATTCTGCATTGTGGTGACAACGCAGTGAATGCGCCTTGAATGGCCATGGTCTTTCCACCATAGGCTGACGTGAGAAAAGAATTGGATTTTGTTGTGTCGAAAAAACAATTATGAAACGTGTATGACAATCGGATGAAAAATTGATTCATCCAATGGTTTGCAATAAATCTTGCCTCACTGCAGGGGACCTTGTATCCTGACGTTATAGAGTCGTGTCCGCCGCCAGGCAGTGGTCAGAAGCACAGTCACACCATCAAGTCCCACCACAACGTGGGGGGTCTACCCAAGGACCTGGACTTCACTCTCATTGAACCCCTCAGAGAGCTCTTCAAGGTGTGTGTCTTGCCTCGTGCGTCATACAATCCACCACAGCAATGCTCCCTCAAGCCTGTATGCTGCTGCTGCTGCTGCCGCCATCAAGACTTTCCTTGTGCTGCTGTCCCAACAGCCTTCTGGCTTTGCTGATGTTGTCTCATCTTGCAGGATGAAGTGAGAGCGCTGGGGCGCTTGCCGCAGCTGAACGTGCCAGAGGCTTTCATTTCGCGCCATCCCTTCCCAGGTCTGTACCACACCCCTGCTATTTAAAATACACTCTGAAGCGCATTCGCTAAGGATTGTGTGTGAGCAAGAGCTCTGGGATGATGGGCTGAGTGTACACTCCTCCTGTTGCTCATGTCATCTAGATAGTTAGGGCTTTGCTTGTGTCTGTCAGCAGCATCCAGAGCCTGCAAGCTTGGCTGTTGTGTGTTCTGTTGCCCTACCCAGACTGCATCAGCTTTGCTCCACTTGCTCAGTCAGGTGCCAATGACTGTGTACGTACAGGAGTAATTGCACATGCCAGCTGCACAGACCATTACATGCACACTACCTGGCTGCATGATCTGCCTGCACAGGCCGCTTGTGCGTCACATCAAACAGCAAAGGATTGTTTGTAACAGCTGCTGGAACAGTTGTAAGAGCAATAGCGGTTTGGTGACAGGGCCGGGCTTGGCGGTGAGGGTTTTGGGTGATGTGACTGAGGGTGATGCTCTGGATGTGCTGCGCCATGTAGATGAGGTGTATGTTCAGACCATCAGAGATTACAACTTGTATGACAAGATATGGCAGGCCTTCGCGGTCTTCCTGCCTGTCAGGTGAGATACCAGCCTTTCCTGTGCCCTTCTGCTGCTGCCTTTTGCTTTGTCGTTTCTCCTTTGGCGCTTTCCCTTTGGTTTCCATTCCTGCCTTTCGCTCTCATGAGTACCTTTTCCTTTGGCCCTTGTTGGCCTCTGCCTTTTCCCTTTGCCTGTCTCCTCCCTGCTTTGTCTAATGATTTGGCCCCTGACACACCCTTCACCTACCATTGTTGCCCTTTCTATAGCCTTGCCATGCTGACAAGTGCTGTGTCTGTAGAGGTGCTGCCATGTCCGCTTGTTTAAGCCAATGCATGCCAGTTTTTGTGTGGCGGCTGAAATGAGTGCTCATATAGGCTTCTAGGCTGCATCATCTGCGTCTTGCCTCTCTCTCTTGGGATAGGAGTGCCTCTGACATACGGTGAATTGGACAGACCCATGTGCTTGACCTTGTGGCCTGCAGCGTTTGGAGCACTTTGACCTAAACTCAGCCTTAGATTCCCAATGGCTAATGGCTTGCGGTTGATCATACTGTTTTCAACATGCATGCCAGTGCACTACATGCCTTACAGCCCTGGAACATATCTTGCGGTGACAGCTTCGCATACAACACTGATCCTGACAGCATACCGAGCCCTGCTCACAATCGAAGTTTCAGGAACCGGTCATTGTATTCATAACACAATGTCATGCCCTTAGTATATACCTGATTAAAGAAAATTGTCCATCAATTTCTGCAAAAGCTGTGAAAATGTTTAGTTGCTTTAAGACAATGGGAAATGCGTGATGCAGGTCAGTAGGGGTGCAGGGGGATCAGAGAACGCACAGCCATGTGGTCGCCCTCAGAGCAGTCACCAGCTCAGATGGCATGACAGCTGACTGGTACCCATTTGAACCAGCCTTCCTACGAGCAGTGTCTACCAGGATCTGCAATCAAGTCCGGTCCGTCAACAGAGTGGTGTACGATGTGACTAGCAAACCTCCTGGAACCATAGAGTGGGAGTAAGCCTTGGGTCATGCTCCTCGCATGCAGCATGTGACCCGCCTACTCTGAACAGCACATTGGCAGGCAAAGAGGACGTTCAATTTACTAGGGGATAAAGCATTTAGCTGTATTAGGGCCTGGGATTGAAAGTGCTGGAGTGCCTAGTGTACTGACATTGATGTTTGTACTCTGCGCATCAGCAGCAAATTGCGCAGCAGAATGTAGCAGTTGAGGAAGTGGCCTGTGCATTGATAGTGTGCAGCAGATTATACCTGCATCAATGAAGGTATCTGTCCCGGATACCTTTTCAATGCATAGGCAGACACGAACGTGCATAAGCCTCAGCATGAGCTGACAGCTCACAGTTCAGCTTGTACACCGACACTTTGGTTGCTTGCAATCAAGAGACCAGTGGTTATGAGTAGCCACACTTTTGACATTGATAGGGAGCTAAGCCTTCTGCACGGCATTTCTTGAATCGCTTATTGCATCCCCTTGTGACGACAAATCAACCAATTCTAGTTCTCAAAACACAAGAGCAACAGCAAAACCCACGCAAACTGCTGAGTTGACTTGCAGATGAACACTTTATACTCTTCATGCATCATTTATTCATGCACACAAAGTTCAAGTTCAAGTTCAAGTTGTAAAGGCAAAAGGCAATAAGAAGAGCTAAGGCACACCATCCACAGCAGCTACGATGACACAAACTCATTCCCCCATTCCCAAAACCTATGGTAACATATAGCCCAGCAAGTATCCAAGACCTTCATAATACCAAGAGCGGATGAGCATAAACCATACAGAGGTAATACACTACCAACTGCATGCCAAGACAGAAGTTTGAACAGGCACACAAGCACTGATGTATGGCGTGCCTAGGCCATGAACACATTGTCACGCTAGGGGCCA
>JAABUU010002757.1_pt1 | contig 24133 bp, 20 predicted proteins | sample 5559301 | NCBI WGS metagenome assembly JAABUU01 (sample SAMN10711884, study PRJNA513360) | rock metagenome | isolation source: Antarctica rocks | place: Antarctica: Victoria Land, Richard Nunatak white | reverse complement strand
GACGCAACTGACGATGCGCGGGGTGGCGACGAGGAAATCGATGTAGTCGGTATCGGTGCAACGCGGTGCATTCATGCCGACTACTCTACTCGTTCCTCGCCTCTGCGCTCAACTGCGTAAGTCCTACGTGTTTTTCTCTTTGCGTACTTTGCGCCTTTGCGGTTCATTCGGTTTCCGTTTTCCCTCGCTGGAGGCGGAGTTTGTTTTCGGCGCGGAGCCAAAGGGTCGTGCAGGCGATGAGCCAAGCGATGTTGAGCGCGTTCTGCGCGCGATAGCCCGCCGCGAACCACCCAGCGGTGACGCAGCCCGCGCCCAGCAACGCGGACGCGATGACGACGCGGTGCGGGATGCCGAGGAACCGGGTGCGCCCTTCCGGATGACGGAGTGCGGGCACGATGGCGAGGAATGGCGGTACGGCGAGCGCGTAGCCGACCGCCAGTGTCGTTTTGGTGGGGAGAGTGATGCGTGCGAGAGTGTCGGTAACGAGATGCATCGGCGCCTGCGCTCTCTCGTCCCTTGCGGGAATGTGTGGATGCGCGAGGGCGCGATTGCCACCGCGAGCGAACATTCTACCTCAGCAACAGCCGAACGAGGAGAAATGTTCCCACCCCCGCGCCGATGACGAGCGGCATCCGCCCCGCTGTGCGCCAGGCGACGAGCGCCGCGACGATGCCCGCCGTCGCTTCCGCCCCGAACGCGATCTGCCCGTGTGGCCGCAGCAGGCCAGGAACGGCGAGCGCGGTGAAGAGGGCAATCGGGATGTATCCCAGCCCACGCGCCAGCCATGTTGGGAATCGCCAGCGGGTCACGAGCATCGTTACGCGGAGCGCGTAACTGACGACACTCATGCCGAGAATTGTCAGCCACATGCGCGCCGCTCCTCTCACGTTTGCCACGCTGCGCCGATGATACTCCCGCCGACGCCCGCCACGACGAGGTACCACGTCCCTGGCAGAAACGTCACGCCGAGCAACGCGAGCAGACCACTACAAAGCGCCATGCCAACCGCGCGGCGGTTTTTCAGGAGGGGAATGAGCAGGCCAAGGAACGTGAGCGGAATAACGAGGTCAATGCCCCATCGTGTGAGCGAAGGAATGGCCGCCCCGACGATCACACCGATGATTGCCGATCCTACCCACGGCAGCACCAGTCCCAGGTTCGCGCCGAGCGCGTACCGCGGGGTCGCGACGCCTCGAAGGAAGCCTGCCGTCGCGATCGCATACGATTCATCGGAAAGATGAAAGGCATAGACGAGTCGCCACCAGAGCGGGCGATCCGCGACGTATGGCGCGACTGATGCGCCGATCAGCACATAGCGTGCATTGGCGATCATCGTCCCAAAAATCACCGCGACCGAGCCCGCGCCGCCCGCGATCAGATTGACCGCCGTGAACTGTGCCGACCCCGCATGGACGAGCAGCGACATGCCGACGATCTCCGGTCCGGAGAGGCCCGCCGCCCGCGCCGTCACCGCGTAGACGAGGCCGAAGAGCGCCGCGCCCGGCCAGAACGGCAGCGTCGCGATCACGCCTGCCCACCATTCGCGGCGTGGCCGCACACGCGCCTCGCCGCCGACCGTTGCACCGAGGGTTTGCCGGTTCACACGACCGCCTTCCTTTCAAGAATCCATTGTCGCAGCCGATCTATCTAACTGTTGAACAGGCGATTGACAGTTAGATTATCCATGCGTGTTTCTACCTTGTCAAGGCGCGATTGCCGGTTACGCTCCGATCACGGGAGCGACAATATTCCTTCGAGGACCGGAACGGCGCTGCCGCCAACTTCAATGCCTGTCACAGTGCCTGCTTCCGTCGCGACGACGATGTGGATGAAACTCTGGCGACCCATCTTTGTTCCTTGCTCGCTGACGATCCGCACCGTTTCATCGGGCGTGACGAGGCCATGCTGGACGAGGTACGCGCCAAGCGGGCCGCTGGCGCTGCCCGTCGCGGGGTCTTCCGGGATGCCCGATGTATGTGGCGCGAACATCCGTGCGTAGACGCGGTTGGAGGTGAGATTGGAATCCGGCGCGAAGACGAAGACACCGACAGCGGCGGTGTCTGAGAAGCAACGCAGAATCGCCGGGACATCGAGTGCCGCCCGATCCACTGTCGCGCGATCCTTCAGAGGAATGTAGAGGAAGGCTGATCCCGTTGTGCCTGTCTGAACTGGCACGTTGGGGAGCAGGTCATCCTCAGTCAGGCCAAGGGCGGCAGCAAAGTCGGCGCGCGGTGCGAGCGGTGGCCCGAAGGTCGCCGCGCCGTGCCGCATCCAGAGGAAAGCGGGGGCGGCGGGATCACCTTCCAGCCGCACCGGCACGGGGCCGACCCCTTCTTCGAGCGTCAGCGTCCGTGCTCCGGCGGGCAGCATCCCATGCGTCGCCAGCACGAAACTCGTCCCAATTGTCGGGTGCCCCGCAAAGGCGAGTTCGCGCCTCGGCGTGAAAATCCGTACCCGCGCGTCGCAATCAGGTCGCGTCGGCGGCAGCACAAAGGTCGTTTCGGAAAGGTTCATCTCCCCGGCAATCGCCGCCATCTCGCCATCCGTCAGCCCGCGCGCATCACACACGACCGCCAATGGATTGCCGCCAAACAGCCGATCCGTGAACACATCTACCTGCACAAACCGATACTCGCGTGCCATTACTCACTCCTTTTGAAACCGGGGAGAACCGCAAAGACGCGGGGAGAATTGAACCACGAAGACACGAAGACACGAAGAGCACGAAAAAACGATTCTCTACTCCTCTTCCCTTCTTCGTGTCTTCGTGGTTCAAATCCCCGCCCCCTTCTCTGCGGTTCTCCCCGGTTTCTGTCGCTTCCCGCTAGACGACTGGGCGGGGGTCGGTGGAGGCGTCGCGGGTGGGGGGGACATCGCGGCGGGTGAGGCGGCGGATCGCGACCGTCAGCCGTCGGATGCCTTCGGTGATCTCCGCCGGCGATGTGCCGGTGAAGTTGAGGCGAATTGCGTCCCGCTCGCCGCCGCTCGGGGAGAACGATTCGCCGGTGACGAAGGAGACGCCCTCGCGTGTCGCTTCCACCGCCAGTGTGCGCGCCCGCATCCCGCCCGGCAGGCGGCACCAGATGAAGTAGCCGCCCGCCGGCACCGACCACGTCATGCCGGGCGGAGCCATCCGGTCGAGCGCGGCGAGCATCGCGTCCCGCCGAGCCTGGTATGCGGGGCGGAGGTCCGCGACGTGCTCGGCGAGCCAGCCACGCGCGAGGAAGGTCTGGAGGATGTGCTGCATCGCGCTGTTCGGGTGGACATCAACGCTCTGCCGGACGAGCGTCACGGCCTCCGCGACGGGCGGCGGCGCGGTCAGCCAGCCGAGCCGCAGGCCGGGCAGGAAGAGCTTACTCATCGTGCTCAGGTAGATGACGAGGCCGCGCCGGTCGAGGGCGGCGAGGCGCGGCGGCGGATCATCGCCGTACGCGAGTTCGCCGTAGGGATCATCCTCGACGATCGGCACGCCGTACCGTGCCGCCAATGCGAGAAGCGCATGCCGCCGCGCGAGGGGCATCGTCACACCCGTCGGGTTCTGGAACGTCGGCAGGGTGTAGATGAACTTCGGCCGGTGGCGGGCGAGTATTTGTTCAAGCAGGTCCATCTGCATCCCGTCACGATCGAGGGCGACGGGCAACAGCCGTACACCCGCACTGCGAAAGACCGGCAAGGCGCCGAGATAGGTGGGTGATTCGACGACGACCGCATCGCCCGGTTCGAGCAGGACGCGGGCGATGAGATCAAGCCCCTGCTGGGAGCCGTGCAGGACGACGACCTGCTCCGCCGCAGTGCGGATGCCGCCGCGCGCCATCCACGCGACGAGCGCCTTGCGCAGGGGGAGCGACCCCTGCACCGCGCCATAGACGAAGAGGTCCGTCCCCTGAAGATCGAGCGCCTCGTTCATCGCCTGGCGAAACTGGTCAACGGGAAAGAGCTCCGGCGCGGGCGCCCCGGTGCCGAAGGCAATCGTGCCGGGTTGATGCATCGCCGCAAGCATATCCCGCATCACCGGATCGCGCATCCGCTCGGTCGTCGCGCTGAATAACGTCTGCCAGGCGAAAGGCTGCGGTGGATTGGCCCCGTCCATCACCGCGTCGCTTACCCATGTGCCACGTCCGACGCGCGCCTCAACCATGCCCGTCGCGACGAGGTCGCGGTAGGCGGTGACGACCGTCGTACGATTGACCTGCAAGCGGTCAGCAAGTTTCCGTTCGGGTGGCAGGAGCGTGCCGACAGGCAGGCTACCATCCTCGATCCGCGCGATCACCTGCGCGACGATCTGACGATAGAGCGGCATCGTGTTTTCTCGGTCGAGGGAGATTTCCATCCATGCATCCTTCCACTCCTAGAGAGCATAGTGGACAGGAATGCAATACGAAACAGCCAATGGCTGTGCAATGGGGCAGTCCAATGACGAATAACGACCATTGAATATTCGCTACTCGTTCACCTGCCGATACTAACCGAATTGCTCGATACTGCCGGACTGCTGATCCCGGACGCGCTGATCGTCTGGATGCGGTAGCGGCGTGTCCCGGCTGGTGGGTCGGTATCTATCCATTGTGCGGCGCGGAGTGGCACGGGCGAAAGCAAGGTATCGGGCTGGTCGTCCCGTGTGAGGAAAACCTGATAGGAGAAAAAGGAGACTTCCCGGCTCGGCTCCCAGTGAAGGATAACGTTGCCCTCCTCTACCGCTGTCCTGACCCAGCGTGGCGCAGCGGGCGTCTGGGGTACAAAGGGGGTAAGCCAGTAGAGCAGCGTCACGAACGGTGCAATCGTGAAGCGGTCGCGGAATGTGCCGTCCACGAGGGTCACGCCGTGCTGAATCGGCGTGAAGAGCGCCAGTTCTTGTGCCTGTCGGAGGAGTGCTGCTTGCTGACCGCCGACTGCCACGGTGTAAGCATTCGAATGGGTCGCGTCAATCTGGAAGCGAGCGACATTCACGTGCTGCCACGGGAGGTCGGTGATCGTCAAATCCACCGTGCGCGGTTGCGCGCTCGCGGCATCCGTCGGATAGCGCGCAAAGAGCGCGCCGATCTGCTGCTCCCCGACGGTTAGCAGGTGGAAGAGATCGCTCTCTGGGTAGCAGCAATTCGCGCCACGGACGACCGCGCCGCGCGCATTCCCTAGCAGGCGCAGCAGTTCATAGAAGTGGTAGATCGGCAGTTTGAAGAGGTCGCTCATCGCGGTCGGGGAGGCGCGCGTCATCACCGAGCGGCGGCCATCGAACGGGGCCTGCACGAGTTGCAGGTTCGCATCGTCCGCCGCAGCGTGGAAACGGAATCCGGTATCCCGGAATCGCACGGTCAGATCGTCATGTGCGACGAAGAGGCTTGCGAGCCATGCCGAAAACTGCTCGGTCATGCGCGGCTCGTAGGGAATGTCAAAGCCGACTTTCATATCGGCCTCGTTATTGATGATGGGCAGGTTCGTGGAGCGCTCCGGCACAATTGCGAGCGCCATGCGCGCCGTCTCCTCGGCGGCAGCGACGAGGTCTCGGAGGGCGGGTTCGACATTCCCTTGGGCGGGGTTTACCCACGTTCCTTTCTCGTGGAATGAGAGGAAATCGCACTGGACCTCCGGCTCGTCGTGCAGGAATTGGAGGAAGCGGCGCATCAGGGGCGCACCCGCCGCATCGTCCGTGGCGGGCAGCCAGGCGAGCGCCGGGCCACCGAGCCGAATCGGGTAGCCGGTGGCCCGTACGGCGTCCGCAGTGGCGCGATAAAGATCAAGGTAGCGATCGAATGTGCCCTGCCAGAAGACAGGAATATTTGGTTCATTCCAGACCTCGAACCACCAGGTTGTGATTGCATCCAATCCGAAGCGCGGATCGGCAACCAGCGCGTCGAGGAAAGCGCGGACGAGCGCCTGCCAGCCGTCGAACGACGCAGGCGGCACAACCGGCGATGATGAAACGGACGGCGGGAAGAAACTCAACTGCACGAACGGAATCAGTCCGCGCGACGTCAGCGCTTCCAGACCCGCGAAGGCAGGAGAAAAGGACTGAGAACTGGGGACCGACTGCTGGCTGCCGACTGCCGACTGCCGACTCTCCGTCGGCGTCGTTTTCTCTTTCGTACCGCTGTTGAGCGCGCCGAAGAAACGTACGGCGGTGAACGCGCCCGGTGAGGCGGCAAAGTTGTCGAGGAGCGGCGCGAACGAGACATCGGCCAGCCAGTCCACGTCGAAGACGCCGACCATGCCGAACAGATCTGTACGGATTGGTGGATCATCCGTCGGTGTCGCGGAAGCGATGAGGACGGTGTCTCCATCTCCATCCCTTCCGACTGCCGACTGCCGATTGCCGACTGTCCGCTCTCCCTCACACGCGGCAAGGAGCGCGCCTGCCGCAGTGGCAGCAGCCCTGATAAGAAGCGCCCGCCGGTTCAGGGATGTCTTCACGAATCGTGCTGCCCGCTAATATGGAGGAAACCGGCGAGACGCTCGAAGGTCGTCGGCGGGCGGATGCGGAGGTCAATCGCGAGCCAGAGCGCCTTGCTATGCCGGAAGCAGAGGAGCGGCAGGAGCACGGCGAGGATCACGCCGAGCGCGAGGACCAGTAGCACGGGCATACCGGAATAAGCGAGCGGCCCGACGAGCAGGAGAGCGAAGCCGCCCGTCGTCATGAAGTTCAGCGTCACGGCGTTCGTCCAGTACCCCGGCTCCCGCTCGAACGGGAAGCCACACGCCGGGCACGTCTCCCACATCGTCAACCCGTCAAACATCCGCCCCTTCCCGCAGACCGGGCAGCGCAGGCGCAGCGCCCGACGGAAGTACTGTGTACGGAGTGCGGAGTGCGGAGTATCGTGTGCCGATCCTTCGTCGTCCATCAAGATCATTCCTTCTCAGCACTCAGTACTCGTCACTCATAGTCGCATCCGCCCCAGCGCTGCGGCGAGGGCAGGGGCGTCGGCAACGGGGAGTTGGCAGACGTTGCCGATGCACGGGTAGGCGCGGGGAGTCTCGGCCGGGTAGCCGAGAACGGAGATACGCTCCGCGTCGTGCGCCGGGTCGAGCGGTTCGACGATACTCCACGGATGATACGAGGCGCAGGCGACCGCGCGCATTGCCGCGACGTTCGGATCGTTGTGCGGCCCGACGATCACGACGTGGCGCGGCTCGCCGTGTGCGCGTGACCAGGCGAGCGCGTACCCCGCCGCGAAGACGCCCTGCGTCACGTACGCTTTCCCAAATCCGGCGAGGACGCGCGTTGCGATCTGCTGGTAGGTCTCCTCACCCGTCAGCCACGCGAGGCGGAGAAAGAGGTCCGCCGCGATGCTATTGTCCGGCAGACTGTAGACCGGCTCGGTGAGGAGGCCGAGGGCCGACGCAGCGAGCGGTCGGTCGCGGAAGGCGGTTGGTGCGAGCAAGGTGCGGAGCATGAACGCCGCGATGCGTCGTGCCTGCGCGCGATAACTCGCGTTGCCCGTATGCGCATAGGCATCGAGGGCGGCCTGTGCCATCCAAATTTGATCGGAGAGTAGCCCCTTCTCACCCCGCGTCCCGTCCGGCGCGAGCAGATGGAACATGCCGCCATCGTCGTCCTGCACCTCCGCGAGCAGGCGATCCACCGTTTGGAGCGCGACGGTGCGGTATTCCTCCCGCCGGGGATCGTCCGCGAGCGTCACATGAGCAAGGAGTAGCGACGACGCCATCCGCGCGGACCCGTTCGTGTAGATGCGCGGGTCCACGGCGGGCGCGGTCATCGTGGCGCGCCCGGCGGCATCGCGGCGGGAGTAGGTTTCGTCCGCATCCTGGCTGCCCCGGATGCCGCCGTTCGGGTCCACCAGATTCTCCATCACGTAGGCGAGTGTCCGGTGCGCAATGGCGGCGTATTTCGGGATGTCGAAGACGATCGCGGCGTGGAGGTAGGTGCGGATGAGTGCGGCGTTCACGTCGCCCATCTTCTCGAAGTGTGGCGTTTGCCAGGCGCGGTCGGTACTGTAGCGGAAGAAACCGCCCTCGATCTGGTCATACATGCCGCGCTCCGCCATGCCGTTGAGCGTGCGGGTCGCCATCTCTGGCCAGAAGGGGTCACGCGTCTGCCAGAACGCGGCAATTACGAGATCGAGCGCCTCGGGGTGCGGGAACTTCGTACCGAAGCCGAAGCCACCGAACCGGCTGTCGTACTGCCGCTCCATCTGCTCCAGCACGATGTTGGCGGCGTTCTCCGGCAGGGCAGTACCGCCCGGTCCGTCGCGTTTTTCCCGCTCCTGTGCGAGCGCGGCCCGCACTTTGCCTTCAATGTCATCGCGGTTGGTCGCATAGTAGTCACTCAGTTGCGGGAGCAACGCCAACATCTGCTCCGGCGGCAGGTACGTCCCACCATAGATGACGTATCCGGCGGGCGTGAGGAAGACGGTTGAGGGCCAGCCGCCCTGGTTATAGCGGTCATTGATGTCCGGGCGCAGATCGGTGTCCACGCGAATCGGGATGTATTGCGCGTTGACAAGCGTGGCGATCTCCGGGTTGCCGTACGTCGTGCGGTCCATGACGTGGCACCAGTAGCACCAGACGGCGCTGATCGAAAGGAGGATCGGCTTCCCCTCCGCCTGCGCGCGGGCGAACGCCTCCGCACTCCAGTCCTGCCACTCCACGAGGCTTTGACTGCTTCCTGGAACCATATTGTCCCGCTTCTCTATACGTATTATCGCGTACTCAGGTATGATGCTACCAAAGTATAGCCCGAGAATGACAAAAAAATCGAATTGACCGCGTCGAGTTTGTCGCCAAAAGTGCAGGCACCGCAGTTCACGATGCCGAATGCTGGGAACTGGATCGGCATCACCGCTATCGGTGTCGCTATTGCTATTGCATACATTACCGTGAAAGCGACAATCCACGATTGGAACGGCGGAAAAACCGTTCTTGGAGCAATCATACTTCGGGTAGCAGGCCAGGTGGTCTCCTGGCTGGAGGATATGATCTTATGAGCCCGGCACGTCAAGAAACGAAGACGCTAAGGGCGTCTGATGCCTCGTATCCTCCTCCCCTCAGTCCGGAAGAGAGCTATATTAAAATTGGTGACAGGGTTGCGCAAATCGAGAGCGAGTAAAACCTGATATTTCTCTTCCAATGAATCACGGTTCGTCGGTCCTTTACTCGCACTTCTTCTGCTACATCCATGAGATCGGGCTTGGCGATGTATCAATGCTTTCGATTGGCATTGTCATGGAGAACTCTCATCCGCCTGTCCATATGGTGATTGCCGCGAGTAGACGCAGCAATGCACCGGCTGAGGGCCGTTCAGTCGGCGGCAGTGGCGTTGCGGGGCAGATCGGGGATGAGAAAGGCGCAGGAGGAGTCCATCAGCATGCGCAGAGCGTCGTCTGCGTTCCCCTCGATAACGGCGGCGGCGGCGAAGGTATGACCGCCGCCGCCGATTGCTTGCGCGATCAGATCCACCGGCACATTGCCGGAGGCGCGGAGGATGACGCGCGTGCGGGCGTCGGGGAATTCCAGTAGCGCCGCGCCGATCTCCGCGCCTTCGATGGTTGCGGCGTGATCCGCGAAGCCGGGGACATCCTCGACGGTGAGGCCATAGCGCGTGAACTGGTCGCGCGTCACGGTCATCACCGCCAGATGGCCGTTGCAAGTCAACTGGATGCCCATGAGCGCCTCACCGAGCAGGCGGATCTTCGCGACGGACGTGTTTTCGTACATTTCCGCATAGAGCCGCCGTTCGTCCGCGCCCTGGTCGGCGAGGTCGGCGACGATGCGGTGCGCCTCGGCATTCGTGTTCGGGAAGCGGAACGAGGCGGTGTCCGTGACGATGCCGAGGTAGAGCCACCCCGCTTCCTGAGGCGTCACGCTCCGTGTGAGAAGCAGAATGAGTTGGTAGGCGAGCACTGCCACCGCGGTCGCCTGCGGATCAATGACGGGGATATCCACCGCAAGCGCCGCATGCGGATGATGGTCGAGACAGATGACCGTGCATTGCTTCGCCGCCCGTCGGGCGGCGATCGTCGCGCCGGGTGCACCGACCCGATCCCAGCCCGAACTCGTATCGAGCACGACCACGACATCCGCCTCCGGCAACGGATCGTTCGCGCCATAGACCGTTGCCCGCATCGCTGCATCAAGATAATGATACCGATCGGGGATCGCGCAACCGAGCGCGATTGCTACCGGAATGCCGATCCGCTCCAATGCGGAGGCGAGGGCGAGCGACGAGCCGAGGCCATCCGCGTCTGCACCGAGGTGGGTGGTAATGAGGACGGCGGTCGCCTTGCGCAGGCCTGCCGCCGCTCGCCGCAACGCAGTGCGGCGGGTCAGACCAGTCGGCATCGTCGGCCGGGTAGTCACGTGTGCCTTCCCTCGTGACAGCAAACCCTGCTGATCGTGACCAAAGTGAGCATTCAAGCCCTCCTCTACGCAACTGACATGCCAGAAACACCGGGCAAGTAACGAGTAACGAGTGCTGAGTACGATCTGATCCTCTCAGCACTCGTTACTCGGCATTGCCCGCTTTCGGGATTGGGCTGGTGGCGATGTAGCCGACGGCAAGGGTGAGGATGACGGCGGCACAGAGAAACGTCGTGCGTGCCCCGTAGCCCGCCGCGATCAGCCCCCCCGCAAGCCCACCCAGCGGGATGTTGCACCAGGCGATCATCCGCATCGCGGCCGAGACCCGACCGAGCAGATGGTCGGGAATTACCGTCTGCCGGAGCGCGATCATCGGAATGTTCAGCAGCGTCACCCCGATCCCCCACAGTATCCCGATACTCGTCATCACCACCAGGTTGCCCGTCAGCGCGAAGGCGAGCGGCACCAGCGGCTGAAAGAGCGTCGCCAGTAGAATCTGGCGACCAAACGCCACCCGGCGCGCGATCTTGCCGACCACCAGCGAGGCGAAGAACTGGCCAATGCCGATGCTGGCGAGAAAGATGCCCGTCTCGGCGGCGGTGAAGTGCAATTCGATCCGGGCACGGTAGACAAAGACCGCGACAATCGCGCTCGTCGCCAGATTGCCGATTGCTGTGGCGACCGAGAGGGCGCGAATCAGTGGATGATTTGCGACGAAGCGCACCCCCTCGACCATCCGCTGCCAGAACGTTCCCTCCTCACGCTGCACGATCGGCGCGCTGAACGATTGCGTGATGGTGGCGAGCGAGAGAAAGGAGATGACATACGAGACGGTGTCAATCACCAGCGTCCCCGCCGCCGAGAAGAGGGCGACCAGCGTCCCCGCCAGCGGCTGACCGGAGAGTTCGGCGACGCTCCGCGTCATCTCCAGTTTGCCGTTCGCGTCCGCCAGCTGCCGTTTCTCGACGAGGTTGGGAAGACAGGCCGTGTAGCCGACATCGAAGAAGATCGTGAAAAAGCGCAGCAAAGCGGCGACGACGAACAACTGCACGAGGGTCAGGACGCCCATGAAGTAGGCGATCGGGATACTGACGACGATCAGGCCACGCGCCGCGTCGCAGACAAGCATGATCGCGCGGCGATTCCAGCGATCGGCGATCACCCCGGCAGGCAAGGCGAAGAGGAGATAGGGAATGAAACTGACCGCACTGAGGGCGCCGACGGTGACGGCGGAGCGATTGAGGTCGAGAACCAGCCAGGGGAGGGCGAACTGTGTGACCTGGGTGCCGAAGACGCTAACGCTCTGCCCACCCCAGAGGGTGAGGAAGGCGCGATTGTGCAGCAAAGCAACCGTCTGGGGAGCCTGCTCGGGCACGGCGGTGACGGGCGGCGCGTCTGATTCCCCCGACACGATTGCCGATACCTCTGCTCCCATCTGCGCCTCCCTTCGCATCTGCCCGGCACACCTGCTCCGTCGCCTCGGTATCTGCGGATCGAATAGTTGCGGCATTCTCGCACAGCATTCGGCAGGAGCGCAAAAGTGGACGGTGAGCAGTTCGGAGTTCGAAGTGGGGATCGGACGTTCTCCGAACATCGAACTCCGAACTTGCTACTCCTTGCTCGGCTGGCACGTCGGACACCAATGCGTGCTGCGACCGGCGAGGCGCATTTGGTGGATGGTGTCCGTGCCGCAGGTGAGGCAGGGCTGGCCGTGACGGTGGTAGACGCGGAGACGTTCCAGATTGCCACCGGGGTTGCCGAAAGCATCGCGGAACCCCTCGGTGTCGAACGTTGTACCGTTATGCGCGACGCCGCTGGCGATCACCTCCTTGATGGCGGCCGTCAAACGGATGATCTCGGCATCCGTGAGTGTGCCGACGGGCGTTTGTGGATGAATACCGGCCAGGTGGAGCGATTCGTCCGCGTAGATATTGCCCAGCCCGGCGATCCGCGATTGATCGAGCAGGGCGGCCTTCGCCGCCAGTCTCGGAGAACTGCCGAGTGCCGTGCGGACCGCCGCCGCGTCGAGCGCATCGTCGAGCGGTTCGTGGCCGAGGGTGGCGAGGCGGACCGCCAGCCCCGCCGGGTCGAGCACTTCGGCGGTACCAAAGCGGCGCATGTCGCCGAAGCGCAGTTCCGTCCCATTATCGAGCCGCACCGCGACGCGATGGAAGCGGGCAGGCGGATCATTAGTCTGGGCGATGGTCAGCGCGCCCGTCATGCGTAGGTGGACGACGAGCGCGAGATCGTCGTCGAGGTCGAGGATGAGGAACTTCGCGCGCCGCCGCACTGCATGGATCACGCGACCCGTCAACGCGGCCTGCCATGTGGCCTGCCACGCGAGCCACATCGGTTCTGTGTCGGGCGCGGTAACGGCGATGATGCGGCGACCGGGCAGCACGCGCTCCAGCCCCCGCCGGACAGTTTCTACTTCGGGTAGTTCTGGCATCAATGGACATCCTTTGGTGCTCGTGCTCACGCTTCAGTGCGTCACATCAAAGTATATCCGAGAAGCGCCGTTACGAAGCGAGACGGTGGTGATGCGCTGCAGCGTTGCTCCGTGACAACCAACCTCGCAGAGAATGGTCATCACTCACTGTTCCCAGTGTACAGTGTGGATCGCCGTGTAGGGAGTGGGACGGGAGAGTATCTCCCGTCCCACTCCCTACCCAATGCACCGGAGCGCTTCTTGCAATCGTAGAGAGTGGTAGGCGTTCGTCAACGCCGAGAAGCATTCTTCACGAGATTAGGAGAAGCGCATGCCTTACGTCAGTGTCGGCGAGGAGAACTCGGGTTCTATCGATCTTTACTACGAAGATCATGGTGCAGGGACACCGGTCGTCCTGATCCACGGATTCCCCCTAAGCGGGCATTCCTGGGAGAAGCAGGTTCCCGCCCTGCTGGATGCGGGGTATCGGGTGATTACCTACGACCGCAGAGGGTTCGGCGACTCGAGTCAGCCGACCTTCGGGTACGACTACGATACCTTCGCGGCAGACCTCAACGCCCTAATGACGAAGCTCGACCTGCGCAATGCAGTGTTGGTTGGCTTCTCGATGGGTACGGGTGAGGTGACTCGCTATCTGGGAACCTACGGCTCCGAGCGCGTCAGCAAGGCAGCCCTCCTGAGCCCGATCCCGCCGTTCCTGCTCAAGACCGACGACAACCCCGAGGGCGTGGACGGCAGCGTCTTTGACGGGATCATGAAGGCGATTGTCGCGGACCGGCCTTCGTACCTCTCCGCATTTCTGGCCGAGTTCTACAACGTAGATGTGCTGGGCGGGACCCGGATCAGCGCCGACGCAGTCCGGCTTAGCTGGAACGTGGCGGCGAATGCCTCCGCTGTGGCCACCCTGGCATGCGTCCCGACGTGGCTGACCGACTTCCGCGCCGACCTAAAGAAGTTTGACGTACCTACCCTGGTCGTGCAGGGTGACCAGGATCGGATTCTACCCATCGAAGCCACAGGACGGCGGCTACCGGCCCTCATCAAAAACGCGCGGTTCGTGGTCGTCGAGGGCGGGCCACACGCGATCGGCTGGACCCACGCTGAGGAGGTCAACCGAGCCCTGCTCGATTTCCTCCGGGCGTAAAACCCCCTCCGTTCTCGTGGAGCGGTCTGAGAGGGATCGCTCCACCGACCGCCTTCACCCACGAATGAGCAATGGCTGACCAAATTAATTAGATGTATTGCGTCCCTCCTTCAGGAAGGTCAGGCACAGCCCACAAAACCTCCGGGTTCCGTAAGCGCCTGTCGCTGTTTGGCAACTGAGGTGTACGGTACAATACAATTATGAATGCAGACTCGTTTCCGCCGCCATCAACGCCCGACCTGACGCATCTCCCGATCATCCAGCAGACGCTCCTCGATTGGTACGCGCGCGAAGGGCGGGATCTGCCATGGCGGCGGACGCGCGATCCGTATGCGATCCTCGTTTCCGAACTGATGTTGCAGCAGACGCAGGTGGATCGCGTCATCCCGAAGTGGGAGGCATGGCTGGTGCAGTTCCCGACGATCACATCGCTCGCCGATGCGCCGACGAGCGATGTGATCAAGGCGTGGGCCGGGCTAGGATATAACCGGCGGGCCATCAATCTCCAGCGGCTCGCGCAAGCGGTCGTCGCGGTGCATGGCGGGCGCGTCCCGGACGATGTCGCGGAACTGAAGGCGCTGCCCGGCATCGGGCCGTACACGGCGGGTGCGGTCGCCGCCTTCGCGCACAACCGCCCGGTGGCGATGGTGGATGTCAATATTCGCCGCCTGCTGCATCGCCTCTTTGTTGGCGCGGAGACGCCGGATTACCGCATCTCCGAGGGCGAAATCTGGGCGCTGGCGCGGGCTGCCGTACCGCTGGGCCGGAGCGCGGACTGGCATCAGGCCCTGATGGACCTCGGCGCGACGATCTGCCGCTCGCGCCCGCTCTGCGACCGCTGCCCGGTGCGGGAATGGTGCCGCGCCGCGCCGGAATGGGCGCTCCTGCCACCCAACGCGCCGCGCCCGACAAAATCGCAGGGCAGATGGGAGGGGTCTAATCGCCAATACCGCGGCCGTATCCTCCGCGCGCTCGGCGCGCTACCGCACGGCGACACGCTACCCCTGCCGATCCTCGGCGCGCAGGTGCGTACGGGGTACACTGAGGCCGACGAAGAGTGGCTCCTCATCCTCGTCCATGCGCTCGCACATGATGGTCTCGTGCTGCTTTCCGGCGCTGCGGGCGACTATGCCGTTCGGCTACCATGATCGAAAGGTCTGCCACCCCCTGCGCGCCACTTGAATGGGCTTTCACTTGTCGCTATGCCGACAGCCATGCGACGCATGCATCGGTATCCAACAGCGCGACGCCGATGTTGCGCAGTTCCTGCGCGCCACGGTCGTCGCGACCGGAGACGGCATCAGCGACGAGGAGGGCGCGGAAGTCGCGCTCGCTCGCTTCATACACCGTGGTGCGGGGGCAGTTCGGATAATTGCAGCCGCAGACCGCGATGGTCGTGACGCCGAGGTCGCGCAGATGCACTTCCAGCGGCGTCTGATAGAACGCCCCCCAGCGTGGCTTGTACATCGCCCATTCGCGCGGCCCGATCTTCTGCATTGCGCCGCCGAGCAGTCGTTCCGCATCCAGCCGGACATTCGGCGCGGGCTTCAATGCGTCCACCAACTCCGCGCCCCCACTGCCGGGCGCAACGATCTGCTCGCCGCCCTCGATGTCCGCGCGGCGGCACAGGTCCACATTCGCACCGTCCTCCCGATACAGCCGCACGACGTGGATGATCGGCTTTCCGCTGCGGCGGAAGGCATGCAGAAGCCGCACCATCTTCGGCACGACGGCCATCGTACCGGCAATCTCAGCAGGCGCGCCGGGGAGCGTGAAGTCCCGCTGCGTGTCAATCGTCAGTAGCGCGGCATGTGCCGCATCCGGCGTGAGGTAATCGTTCATTGCATCGTCCTGTATTGCCCGCTCACAGCGCGCCGACGGGCCAGACATAGATGGCGGCGGCGAAGATGATGTAGACGGCGATTAAGGCCAAGCCCTCGATCCATGTACTTTCGCCATCCACGGCGACGATGGCGGTGACGAGCGCGCCTGCCGCGATGGCGACGATTTCCACCGGCGCGAAGACGAGCGTCATCCGGTGGCCGAGCAGGGGCGAGGCGAGCGCGAGCACCGGCCCGACCATCAGCGCGACCTGCAAGGACGAGCCGAGGGCGATCACCATCGCGAAGTCCATGTCGCCGCGCCACGAGACGGTCAGGCCGACGAGGTTCTCCGGGATGTTGCCGACGAGCGGCACGATGACGAGGCCGAGGAAGAGTTCCGGTAGCCCGAGCGCCTGCGCCGTCGGTTGCAGCACCGACACAAAGGCATCCGCCACCGGCGCGGTGACGAGCGCAAGCACGGCGAGGATGATCGCCGCGCTGCCCCACCCCCAATGCGCGGGTTCGGAGGCGCGTTCCTCCCCGCCCGCTTCCGGCGTCGTCAGGTAGAAGCGGAGGCTGGCGAGATAGACGACGAGGAGGACAACGGCGACGACGGTGGATAATGTCTGCTCTTTGCTGCCATCAACCTTCACGCCCGTCGTCAGCAGGAGGGCGGGGGCGATCAGACCCGTCGCGGCGAGGAGCAGGAGCGTCCCGTTCATCGAGGCCGCGACGCGCGAGAATCGCTGGACGCCGTGCCGCCAGCCGCCGACGAACATGCAGAGGCCGAGGACTAAGAGCGTGTTGCCAAGCACGCTGCCCGCGATCGAGGCACGCACAATCTCCAGCAACCCCGCTTTGAGTGCGAAGCCCGCGATCACCAGTTCCGCGATATTCCCGAAGGTGGCGTTCAGCACGCCTGAGATACGTGGCCCGGCGGTCGAGCCGAGTTCGTCCGTCGCGACGCCGATGCCGTACGCGAGGATGGCGAGCGCCGCTCCACCGATCACGAAGACGAGGACATCCGGGATGCCACCCGCTCTCCCGAAGATGGCCACCACGGAGAGCACGGCTACAAGTACGCCAAGTAGACGGTCGCGCCTACCGACATGGAGCGCGAAGCGCGCGAGTTTGACATTTGCCATCGCCGGTTCCTCCATTCGCATGTCGCACAGTGTACCGTATCGCGGCAGCGTTGAGGGCTCAGGATTCAGTCCTCATTGCTCATTGCTGCGTACTCGCGGTGTGTATGCTATCCTCTGGCAAGGAAAATGCGCATCTGCCGAATCATTCCCGCATGCGGATCGCCTGTGCCAGGGACATCGTGCGCGATACAACGCGAAATGGTCTTTACTATCGGAGGGATGGATGGCAGCGGACGTGCGCGTCGCGTCACAAGTACGGGTGGAGATCGTCATTCCTGTCTACAATGAGGAACACGTTCTTCGCCAGAGCGTCGAAACGCTCCGCTCCTACCTCGTTCGCTATTTCCCCTATCAGTGGCAGATCACCGTCGCGGACAATGCCTCCACGGATGGGACATGGCGACTTGCCGAGCAACTCGCGGCGGAGTGCGACCGCGTCCACGCGCTGCACCTCGACCAGAAGGGGCGCGGCCGTGCTCTCCGGACGGCATGGCTCGCCAGCGACGCCGATGTCGTCTCGTACATGGATGTGGACCTCTCGACGAACCTTGAATCGTTCCTGCCTCTCGTCGCGCCGATCATCACCGGACACAGCGATCTTGCCATCGGCTCGCGTCTCCTGCGCGGCGCAATGGTGACGCGGCAATGGAAGCGGGAGTTCATCTCGCGCTGCTACAACCTGATGATTAAGACGCTCTGCCGCAACCGCTTCTCGGACGCGCAATGCGGTTTCAAAGCGATCCGGCGCACCGACGCGCAAGAACTCCTGCCGTTAGTGGTGAACCAGGAGTGGTTCTTCGATACGGAACTGCTGCTCCGCGCGGAGGAACGCGGCCTGCGCATCTACGAAGTCCCCGTCGTCTGGGTGGAGGACCTCGACAGCCGTGTCAATATCCGCAGAACCGCCTTTGAAGACATCAAGGGCCTCCTCCGCGTCCGCAAACAACGCTGGCAACGTCGCTTCCGCAACGGAAAGAGATACGTTGAACCGCGAAGGCGCGAAGGACGCGAAGGGAAAGAGGAGATATAAAGAAGGTTATCGTAGGGTAGTCGCGATGTGTGAAACCATTTCCCCTCGCTTTCAATCTCTTCTCTTCTTCGCGTCCTTCCGGGCGCCCTCTGGGCAGTATTCGCGGTTCAAAATACCCCAGCCATGCTGACATGGCGGGGGATTGGGCTGCTGGCGGTGGTGGCTGCGCCGCTCTTTTTCGCGATCTGGATTGGATCGCTCGTCTGGGTGGCGGCGGCGCTCTTTGTCGGTATCGTCGCGCTGATCGTGCGGGACAGCCGGAGCGTGCCATCCATCGAGGCAATTGTCGTCGCGCGGGAGCATGAGCCGCGCCTCTCGGTCGGCACCGAGAATCCGGTCACACTCAACGTCGGCATTGCGCACGGGCGGCCAGTGCCGCTCGTCGTGCGGGTGCGGGAGGAACCGCCGCCGCACTGCGTAATCACACCCGGCCCCTTCTTCACGGCGATCCTGCCGCCCGCGGGCGAGCCGGATGCGATCGCGTACACACTGCGACCCGGACAGCGCGGGCAGTACGCCTTTGGGCCGGTCACGCTCCGCATTCCCGGTGTCCGCAACCTCGTCGTGCGGCAGCGCGCCGTGACGCTGGACGATCCGATCCGCGTCTACCCGAATATCCGCGCCATTCGCACGCACGATCTCGCTGCGCGCCGCTTCCTCCGCACGACGAGCGGGCTGCGCCGCACCCGCCGCCCCGGTGAGGGAAGCGAGTTCGAGCGGCTGCGCGAGTACACGCCGGACGACGAGTACCGCCGCATTGATTGGAAGGCGACCGCCCGCCGGGGCAAGCCGATTGCCCGCACCTTCGAGGCGGAGCGGGCGTGGAATGTCATCCTGCTGCTCGACGCGGGGCGGCTGATGGGCGCGCCGGTCGGCGACCTGACGAAACTCGATGTCGCGATCAATGCCGCATTGCTCGTCGCGCATATCGGCGCACGGCAGGGGGATCGCATCGGCCTCATGGCCTTCGCGGATCGAGTCGAGGCATACATCCCGCCCGCCTCCGGCCCGCGACAGGAGGGCGTGCTGCTCGAATCGCTCTACGCCGTCCGCGCCCAACCGACCGCGACCGACTACCGGAAAGCCTTCACCGCCCTCGCCGCCCATCGCCCGCAACGCTCGCTCGTCATCCTGCTCACGGACATCACCGATTCATACACGCCGCGCGCCCTCGTCCCGACGCTTGCATCCGCCGCAGCGCATCATCGCGTCGTCGTTGTCACGCTCCGCGATCCCGAATTGGATGCGCTCGCCTGCCAGCCGTCGTCCGATCCCGGCGCGATCTACGAACGTATCGCGGCAGAACGGCTGGGGCGGGAACGCGCCCTGCTCCTCGCCACGATCGCCGGTCGCGGCATCGAAATCCTCGATGTCTCCGCCGACTGCCTCAGTGGCGCACTAATTGATACCTATCTTGATCTCAAGCGACACGCGCCGCTGTAAAGGTTCGGTCGCATATCAGCCATGTCAGGGGCTTGATTTTGATAGCAACGCTTGATATCATTGATACATGAACGCGAAGCAGCGGAAAACACTCCAACGGCTCTTTCAAAGGCCGACTCCTGCCGAGATCGGGTGGGATGACATCGCGAGTTTGTTCTCCGCGCTTGGTGCAACAATCACTGAGGGGACAGGGTCTCGCGTGCGCGTCACGCTTAATGGTGCGGATTTCCATGTTCATGTACCGCATCCGAGACGGGTTTGCACGCGGACAATGATTCGTGGAGTGAGGGATTTCCTCATCGCTGCGGAGGTGAAACCATGACGACCATGACGTACAAGAACTATACGGCAGAAGTAGAAATTGACCCGGATGCGAAAGTCCTCGCTGGTCGTGTCCTGTATCTACGCGAGGTCATCGTCTTTGAGGGCGAGACGGTCGAAGATGCAGAACGGCAGTTTCAGGTATCGGTGGATGATTACCTCGCATGGTGCGCGGAGCGCGGGAAGGAGCCTGAAAAGCCCTTCTCCGGTAAACTGCCGTTCCGCACGACGCCGGAACACCATCGCAAGATCGCACTCGCGGCGGCACAAACGGGCAAGAGCATCAATGCGTGGATGGACGACGTCGTGACACAGGCCGCCGATGCGACGCTCGGCAGTGGCGCGCGAAACACCGAGCACGCCGCATCTTCATAGCGTGTCATCCGCCACATTGCGGTGGATTTCCATCAGTGACGCGACCGTCTCCGGCGGGCGGCGCCCGAAGCCGCATTCTGTGGCGACGCCGAAGGTCGGGACGAAACGCTGCGCCGCCGCGATCCGCTTGCGTGCGCCCTCCACGCCGTCCGTGTAGTGGACGAGGCCGAGATAGAGTTCCGTTTCCAGGTGCAGTTTGAGATCGCTGAGTGGCGCGAAAAACGGCGCGTCGTCTCGCTCGCGGGGCACCGGCATGTGGATCCAATTGATCGGCCGGGTGACGCGGGCAGAGACGGCGTTGGCGACGGTGACGAGGTTTGCGGCGTCCTTCGGCTGCACGAAATGTTTGTGGCCTGCGTCGCCGTAGCAGAAGTGGTAACCCATTTCCACGTCCGGCGGCACACGCTCGCCAATCCGTGCGAGGCGGTCGATGATACCGCCGCGTACATCGCCGAGATCTGACTGCCAGCCAACGCTTTCCCAGATCGCAAACTCGACGGCGGTATCCCACTGGATCGCCAGTTGGTCGTGCGGGATCGCTGCACAGATTCGGTCGAGCTCCGCGAGCATCTGCGCCTCGTATGGCGACTCGACCGCCATCTGCGACGCACGCTCGATGAACGCGGTGACCGGGGCGAGCGGCGTCGGCAAGCAAACCAGAAAGCGGGTCGCGGCGGGGATCGTCCCATCGCCCTTCAGCCGCGCGAAGGTCTGAGATGACGCAATGGCAGCATCGGCGTAACCCAGATTGTCGAAGGCGATGGCACATTCGGCGGCGCTGGGGCGGAGGCGGTACTGCACCAGTTGGCCGTACTCATTCCCGGTGTCCGGCACGGGTTCCAGCGACGGGTTGCGCGCGAAAACGTCCGTCTGCCAGCCGATCCAATTCGTCCGCACGCCCGTCTCACCGTCCGGGATGCGCCGGACGCGATCGCCGAGGATCGTGCTCGCCGCGCGGAAAACTTCCTCCTCATTGGCGAGCGGGACACTACCGACGAGATGGACGGGTCGTTGCGCTGTCTGGGCTGTCATGGGTTACATCTCCTTACGCCAGAGGATCGGATCGAGAAGCGCATTCTACCACCGACATCAGCAGGATCGTTACCGGACGCCCCGACGCATCAATCGTCGTCACCGTGGTCTGTGGGTTTGTTTTTCTCCCACGCGAAATGTGGGTAGGGGCGGTTGCCCATCGTCGCGCGCCAGATGATCGGGTTGAGGATCGTCGGGTCGGTGGCGTCCGGCACACTGAAGTCGAGTGTGTCCGAGACGCGTGCATCCTCGCGCGCCTGGCCGGTCAAGGCGCTTGCCTGGCCGTTCAGCCTGTCGAGTGGGATCTGGTTCGGGATCACGGTGTACGGTGTCAGGTCGGGCGTGTCGGTGAACATCGTCGTCATCAAGGGCGCGGTGAGATCGAATTGGTTCATCGGTGGCAGGCCGAGGATTTGCTCCATCGTCCGCACCATGCTCGTTTGATTATAGAGCGTGCTGTCCACGACGCCTTGTTTGTCGTACGCGCTGATCACCATGCCGACCGTCCGGTGGCCGTCCACATGGTCCACGCCATTCTGCGCGTCGTCCTCGGTGACGAAGACCGCCGTGTCCTTCCAGTAGGGTGAGTGGCTGAGTGCATCAACGATTCTGCCCAGCGCGAGGTCATTATCCGCGACCTGCGCGTCCGGCGTCGGCGCGCTGGATTTCTGGCCGGCAGTGTGATCGTCCGGCAGCCAGATGACGCTCAACTGCGGCAGGTCGCCCACCGCGATATAGCCGTCGAACTCGCGCTGCCACTCGTCCGCGCGGATCTGGTCGGGAATCGCCGTCTCGAAGGCGGGGAAGGCATGATCCTCCGTGCTGAGGAGCGGTGGCGTGATCGCGCTCGCGGTGTAGGTGAAGAGGCCGGTTTTGTCCTGCCAATCCTTGTACAGCGCGCTCCAATTGAGGCTTTGCGCCGGTACTTCCTGACCATTTTGCATGACGGTGTTGATGCCGTCTTCGCCGTAGTTGCGGAGTGAGACATTGTGATTGAGTGCGTTGCTCCAGAGCGAATCGGGCGGTAGGTCAAGCGAGCTGTTGCCATAGGACGTGATGCCCATCGGATTGTTGGAGGGGTAGAAACCGTAGACGCGCTCGGCGAAGACATTCGCGACCGCCTCGTCCGTCCATTGGTGGCCATCCGCGCTGTTCACGGCGCTGGCGTAGTAGTTGTCCAGCAGGCCGAAGCGATCGGCGAGCGCATGATGATTGGGGCTGACGCGGCGCGGGAACTGCGCCAGTTTCGGCTCGCTGTTTCCCTTGCCCATATCGCCGAACACCTGATCGTAGGTCCGGTTCTCCTTGATGATGTAAAGGATGTGTTTGAAGACGGACGGCTCACCGATGCGGGCGGGCACGGGCGTCGGCGCGGCATCGGGCCGGGGTGATTGAAGCGAATCGGCGAGCGCCGCGCCGTATTGATTGTTCTCGTTGAACTGCGCGGTGTCGGCAGCAAGTTGGTCGGCATCGGGGACATCCACGAAGGTGACACTGCCCGTTAAGCTGAAGACGCTCTTGCCGCCGTTCGGGATGGCACGTTGCGGCGTGCCAATGGAGCCTTCGCCCTTGTTATTCGCGACCGCCAGTTTCGTCCCATCCGCCGAGACGGTCACGGCAATCGGATACCACTCGGTGGGGATGAAGCCGGTCACGCCGCTGGTCGCGGGGGCGTCGACGTTCGGGCCAGCGTACGATCCCGGCGGGCGGGCACGGCTATCGAGACGGATCACGGCGATGGCGTTGTTGCCGCCATTGGCGACGTAGAGCGTCGTCAGGTCCGGGCTGAGGGCGAGGCCGTTTGGCATCGAGCCGAAGGGCAGCCCGTCCGGGCGGACGGAGATGCGCTCGATCTCCGGGTTCGTACCGCTTGCCGCAGTCAGGTCGAGAACGGAGATCGTGTCTTCGTTCGAGTTGGCGACGTAGAGTCGCGTGGACTCCTTGCTGAAGACCATTGCCGTCGGATGCAGTCCGACGGCAATCTCCGGCCGCATCGTATCCGTCGCGACATCGTAGACGGAGAGTGACCCGGCGGCGGACGCTCCCGTCTTCGGGTCTACTTTCACCGGAAAGAGCGGGTCAGTGGCGTCGCCGGGTTGTGGGAGCGGACCACCCCAGTTGCTCGTATAGACCGCCGTGCCGTCCGGCGAGACGTACGCCCCGAAGGGCGAACTGCTGACCGGGATGGTCTTCTTCACCGTCCGGTCAGCGAGATTGATGATGTCCATGCTGTTCGTGCCGAAGAGCGCGACGTAAAGCGTCGTCCCATCTGGGCTGACGGAGAGGCCGGCGGGCCACGTCTTCGCCCCGGTGTCAATGTCGCTCTCAAAGGTCGCTTTGCCGGAGGGATCAATCGCGGCGGCGCCGACCTTGTGATCCTTTCCCTTGGCGTAATAGAGATGTGTGCCGTCCGGGCTGTAGGCGAGGCCCGCGACATTGCGATCCTGCTTGTCGAACTGCTGCGTAATCTCGCCCGTCGTGGGGTTGAGCAGGTAGGTGAGGTTCGTCGTCATGACGGCGAGTTGCCTGCCGTCCGGCCGGAGCACCATATCGACGGGGCGTTGATCGAGCAGCGTCACCTGCCCGGCGGAGCGCACCGTCTGGTTTGTCGGCACGAGGAACCACCCCTCCGCCTGCTTACCGATCAAGAGCGCCGCGCCGCTCGTCGCGCTGCCGGTGGTGAGGGCACAGAGGAGCGCGAGGCTCGCCATTCGGCGGCGCGAGCGTGCCATGCGTTGGAGCCAGCGTGAGGTGTACATCCGCACTCCTTTGTCGCGTGTCGGGTCAATCCTTATCTGATGAGCGTAGGGGATTGGCGCGCCATCGTCAAACGACATCGCATGGGCGGACGATAAATGTTTGGTTATCCTGCGGACACACGATGCAACGTCGTGAAATCATGCGGCACGGTGATGGGCATACGATGCGTTCGGATTGTTGAATGGGTTCAGTACGTCCGCTACGGATGGATGCCGAACTGTGCGGCGAGGAACTCGACCGGGGTGCGCATCCCGAGGCTCTGGTGCGGTCGAACCTCATTGTCTACCGTTTCTCCTTCGTGTC
>JAABUU010002754.1_pt1 | contig 24152 bp, 36 predicted proteins | sample 5559301 | NCBI WGS metagenome assembly JAABUU01 (sample SAMN10711884, study PRJNA513360) | rock metagenome | isolation source: Antarctica rocks | place: Antarctica: Victoria Land, Richard Nunatak white | reverse complement strand
ATTGCATGCATGCATGCATGCGCGCGCGTGTGTGCGTGCGTGCGTGCGTGCGTGCGTGCGTGCGTGCGTGCGTGCGTGCGTGCGTGCGTGCGTGCGTGCGTGCGTGCGTGCGTGCGTGCGTGCGTGCGTGCGTGCGTGCGTGCGTGCGTGCGTGTGTGTGTGTGTGTGTGTGTGTGTGTGTGTGCCATGTATACATGTCAATAACAGCATAGCGCATCAACAACAATTGTACATCTAGATAGGACTGGTCACTGAGCAGTCAGCTGCGTTAAAGTGAAGCAGATGCTCACCTCTTTCAGGCGATCTTCCAGCTTTGGGAGCTTGTGACTCCTGCTGCCGTGTGGAAACACCAAGCGGCACTCAAGGCTGTTTGGTACAGCCCTAGATCCTTTCAGCTGACCTGCCTGTGCAGGGGGTTGGAAGTCGCCGTTGGCGCAGCTGGCCTCAATCGGCCCTATTGGAAATGGTAGCTGGGAATGTCCCCTAGGGCTGCTAGAAAGTGCCATCAAGCAAGGGTCATGGGCCTGGGGGAAACTTGGCCCAGCTGTGGTAATCTGAATGCCCTGAGGGGGAGTCTGAAATACACCAGTAGAATTCTGTAATGCAGTCCTGCTGCCTGTAATAGCAGGCCTGAGGTGCCGCTGCTTATTGCGGCTGCTATGCGCAGCCCTGAATCCTGTACGGGTGCTTTGAGTCTCAGTATCACTACTGTATGGAGACATGCTAGCTCTCTTCTGTACTGGGCTGTCATGTGATGCCTGCTTTTGGGGCCTATTTTCTGCAGCCTCATGCTGATGAGGGCTGATGCAACAGCCATTTGGGCTGTTCTGGACTGGCCCATGTGCTGTTTCCAGGTACGCTGCAAGGGGCCCCGTATATGTGCCATGGCCTGTGGGGCTGTCTGAAACAGTCCAACTGCTGTGACAGCAACCCTGGACATTACCAAGTAGAGCCCTGTCTGCACCCTTGCAGGGCAGGGCAGGGACAGACTGCCCCGAAAAGGGCAATGCAGGTGAAGTGCCCTTTGTGCCTGTGTCATCAGTATCCCTGCAAAAAGAAAGTATGTCTCGGCAATGCAGTGCTTGCACATGATGAAGTGCCGAATTCAGTGCAGCACATCAGTACAGAAAACGTGGCGGTTATTGCGAAAAGGTGCTGCATGATTGAAACATCATCACTACCACCATTCTGCATAAAATCATGCTCAGCACATGCAGCAGTCCACGTCGGACAAGCACAGCAGCAGGCATGTAAATGGTGCCCGTAGTGCAAGTGCAAGGTCAAGGGCATGCTGAATGACCACCAACTGAATGAAGCTTACATGACAAAAGTGTTGGCTGGCAACAAACTAGGTGTGGATGCACCCTGTTGCAACACGCCTTCTTGGGTAGTCGCACACGTAGCTGTTGCCGCAATGTTCATGATACACGCACGCTTGCGAGTCTGCAGTCCGCCCTTGCCAAATGCGCTCCTGTTGGACGTCAAGTAGCTGCTTGCTGTGGGTAAGGCTGCAGCATGGCTCAGTTCCTCAGGCATGTGCAGGGGTATCATACCCACCTTGAGTGGCAGAGCTTTTGCACCTGACCTTCTGGGATATGCAGTGTCATCAGAGACATCAGCTTGACTGCACACGAACAAACACACCTGTCACTGCAGCAGTACTTTACCAGGCTTTCACTGTGATTGGCACTGCGGCCACACTGCAGTGTGTGCACAGTAGCATGTATGCAAAGCTAGGGTGTCAGGGACAATATCTAAAGCAGGTGAACTCATGTCCAAGCAGGGCAAAAACCCAACATGCATTGTGCTCACATTCGACACCTGTCATTGAGACAGCCTGTTTGAACTGATGTTGTCTGACCTCGTGAAACACTGTAGAAACAGGAAAGCATGTGAGGAAAGCATGAAGGAGTACCTGTTTGCAGAGCCTGTGGATGACGCTGCAGCAGGTCCTCCAGTATCTGTTTGCAGCTGTGCAGACCGCTTGAGCATGTGTGACAGCGTGCTGCTGTCCTGAAAGGACAGGCTGTTATGTCGCTCAGCAATGATTGTTCTGAGAACATCCTTGGGACCAGGCAGGCTGCTGACCTTGTCTAGCAGGGAAGGTGGCTCAATTTTAACAGCAGCGAATACAAAAGGTGTAGGCTCTTGAAGGCCTGGCGACAATGGGAAGGCCAACAGAGGCCCGAGCTGAAGCCGGCGCTGTGTAGGAAGCCGAGCTGGTGCCTGACTGATGTCGGGTGCGGCTGTCCCCGCAACAGCGAAGGCTGAGGCAAGCACGGGATGAGACGCCGGGGGCGGTGAGTTCATGTTTCTTGTCCGCCTCACAGGAGGGGCAGTGGTCGCTGCTTGCAGCATCTGCGACTGAGGAGTTCCCGGCAGTCTTGGTGAAGACAACGGGCGAGGTGACTCTGGACCTGCACCCAACTCCGGACCACTGGCCTTGACTGCAGTATGCCAGGCAGTCGCTGAGTCGATGGCCGGATCCATGAGGTTGGCAGCAATGGGGGGGGGCGCTGCCAATGGTACCGTTTGAAGACGTAGAGTAGCCACCAGACCTGCACAAGGGTTGCCAAATTGCACACTTGGAAGGCTGTACACGGGTGCGGGGCATGGGATGAGCAAATGCGAAAAGATGTACCACCAGACCGGTCACTGCAGCTGCTCGAGTTGACCCTCGATCGAGACGCTGACAGAGCCGCAAACAGCAGCTGGTGGCAATGCATAGAAGAACGAACTAGCAAGTGCAGGCCACAAGTCACATTCCTACATGTGTTTCAAGCAAGCAGCGTGAGCATGCGTGACAGTGTAGACATCGCTATACAGAGGTGGCGAAATTTCACTTGTGACGATAGGCAGCACGCTGCAGACGTTGCTGGTAGCCGTGTTGTAACGATACAACAAGTGACATGCAAGTTCAGCTTGCACGCCGCTTGCGCAGCGGTAACGGAACTCTAACACCGTGCAAGTGTGGCACTGAAGAGACAAGTACTGACGGAGCTTTACATCTCAACATTGCCGGCTGACTCTGACAACAGCTAGGAGCGCCAACCTGAAAGTGCTTTCTTGACCCTGCAGTGTTGCTGCCGGCTTTTGGAGTCAGTCGTGATAGCAAGACAATCCATGGTCAGGTGCCAGGTCAACCCGGCAGACACCCATTGCCGTGAGACAACGGCTGTTCAGGAGCAAAATAGATGTTCGCCACTGTGGCAATCCACATGCGTCACCAAGCTGCTGCATCTCCCAGCGCTGGTACCAACTTTGCGGAGCTAGAACTGAGAGGTGCCTGGGGAAGTGTGTGACAAATAGTCACGTGAAGTAGCCAAGCTATTCGACTACCTCACACACATGTACGACTACCTCACGTGGAGCGATACACACAGCAGCCGTGTCAGCGTGGGCGCCATACTGCTTGCGGGAAACGAAGTGCAGATCATGTTCATCATTGCAGAGTGAGCGCCACGCCAGTGACTCTGATGTCAACGGCTTCTAGCCTTGTACGCAACAATAGTAAAATAATTACCACAGCATACAACATACTATGACATAATGGTATATCTCATACATGCGTGAAGGACTCATGCATATGTGCGTGAAGATTTTCTAATGCCCTGAGCAATCCTACAAGACATTTCAGTTTAGCCTACTATAAGAGTCTTTCAACTCCAATGCACGATATAAGTTAGGAGGCAAACGGGCTCAGTACATTGCATGTACAGCGTCCAGACGAATCACTGTGACAGACCTGGCAATGTGACTTTGGTTGCACATGCATCCTGCAAAACCAATTGAAGTGTTTGAGAAAGGCGCAAAATATCATTCCTGCATAGCTTCAACTGGTCCACAGCAGCCGCAATCATGCCCACAATGACATTTGAGAGGATGCTCATCCTGTTTAGCAGGTCAGCTGCACACAGCCCAAATTGCATGATGTTGACTTTCACGTTTTGAATGAAGCATCTCCAACGTCTAGACAGGAGATCAGGATATGAAGCAAGACATTACAGGCATCAGGTTTAGCGCATGCATGCAGATTTGCCATACACTATGAATGTGACGATTCACTGCTGCTGCCGTTTGCCTTGCAACACATGAGCCTAAAACATGCTTCCCAAAATGCCGCCGCCACCACTGCTGCCACCCCCCATGCCGCCAATCCTGCATACACAGATCATCAAATAGGTGGCCAGCAACATCTTAGCAGCATTGCATGGTCGTACCAGCAAAAGCAGCTGATTCAGTTGCTGCTGCAGAAGCAGCTGATTCAGCAAATATGTGTGACCTGGTTGATTGCAATAGCAGCAATGGCATTCGAATGACAAATGCAAAGCTGTCAGGCAGAAACGCAACAGACTTGTGACAGAGTCAGTCAATGATGAGGCTTACAGCTTCATAAGCAGTGCTGGGGGAATGTTGATGCCACACTTCTCTGATGCAATCTGTGCTAGCTTTGCATACTGAGAGTTGCCGCCTGAAAACTGCTGACCAGTGTGCTGAGTGTAGTGGCCCATCAGCTGGCTGATCTGCAGATGTCACAGGCCAACTTGACGCATGGCGTCGCATGCTGTGATGCTTGATAGGCCATGCCAGACAGGAGGAGTATGTCCATGTGTTCATGCATGTAAGCATATGTGCCAGACGAGCAATGGCTGTTCATTGGCAGCTTGCTTTGTGTGCCACAAAGACAGCATACTGTGCAATATGCAGCACACCCGATGTGGCAAGGCAATGCCACAGTACCACATATGCACTGCAAACAAAAGAAAATTTGAAGCGTATTTGACATCTTGAGCAAATTGCAAAATGCCACAGTCTTGTCTAACATCGTTTTTCGAGATCATATAACAGGACAATTTCAGCAACATATGTGTGCCGTCAAGACAGTACAGGACAGAGCTGAAGTACAGTCCTCACCATGGAAGAACTTGATGACTGAGCCGCCTGGGGATTACTGTAGTTGCCTGATTGGCCCATTCCACCACCCATGCCACCGCCAGCCATGCCACTGCCACCACCACCCATGCCACTGCCACCCATGCCACCGCCACCCAAGCCACCACTTCCCATTCCACTGCTCATGTTGGAACTGCCACCATATCCACCACCGCCCATGTTGCCCCCATTGCCACTGCCATAACTGCCACCAGCCATGCCTCCGCTCATTTGATCCTGGCCACCATAACCACCACCATCACCACCATAGCCACCACCACCATACCCACCACCGCCTCCCATTTGACCACCCTGGTGGTGGTGATGATGGTGGCCTTCACCCATTCCACCACCCATGCCACCGCCACCCATATCTCCACCACCACCTCCATATCCACCCTGTAACATCAACAAAAACATTTGGACACTCAAAACATGCAGAATACATACTGAAAGGAAGGTGAGGAGGCTTTCACTTTGTGTGCTTGATTGTCCAGTGCTTTTCCTTGCAAGCAACTGTGCTAGCCTAGCCACTGAGACACGCATGTGGCATGCTTGTAGACAACGCACACAGACAGTATGACTTTCTAGTTGTGCGCTGCTGGACTGCCTTCTCCCCTCCAGTCAGCGACGCATGTGCTAGGCATTCCTGTATGCGTGGTACAGATGCACTGCAAAGGCGTGACGGGTTCGCCTGGTAGCAAGCTACATGATTTCTGGGCTTGATGCCTCAAGTACAAGCATACGCTGTGCATTCATGGATGTGATTCTGACAGTGACAGTCTTTGAGAGCAGGCGAAGTGTGAAGGGGTACGCTGTGCGTACAGAAGACTGTGCAGGACTGTACTTAACTTGGTCTCATAGTACATTGCACAGCATGACTGTGTATCGAGCATAATGCATTTTGTGTCAGCTGAAGGTCTGTGCACCTGCTGTCCTCCACCAGGGTACCCTGGAGGAGCTTCATTGTAGCCTCCACCACCACCTCCACCGTAGCCACCTCCTCCTCCACCACTGTAGCCACCTCCACCACCTCCAAAGCCTCTTTGACCACTATCCCCACCACCACTGCCTCCCATTCTATGAGAAAGCAAAGAACAATCACTGGTGTGCCGGTGGTGCTGCAATTTCGGGCCAGCAGTCGTGACTTATGTTGAGTACAACACCTGTTGAAGACTTCGCCCATGTCTACCTTGCCACTGCCATCATCTAGAGCCTGCATATGGCAAATGAGTCGAGATCGCCTTATACCAGATCAGCAATAGCAGCTACTTACTTTCCGACGGTCCCCGACTGACAGAGTATGCACATCATCCTTGATGGCATGCAAAAAGACAACTGCTGTGGACAAAGACGGCAAAAAACGCAGCAAACCGCTGTGCTCGCTAAGCATTCTCACCGAAAAGTGCTGCGCCATCTGTGCGAGGTCGCCGTAGTGATCCATTGCTGCTCTGAGTGTAGATACAACTGTGATGGGATACACACAGCAGCTCCAGTACGACGTGTGGTTGCAGTGTATTTGCTGCTTAGCTAGCGACGTATGCGTATGTGGAAAGAGACGTAACGCCTGCAACGGACATACGCATACGTCGAACTTGGCACCAAGTCCAAGTCGGGGAGAAACACCGGCGCGAAAGCAAATAGGAACTTGGGCTAGGCATGTCTGTTGGGATGCTGGGTGTGCAGCAGTGAAAGGTTCTCGTGCCTTTCATCATATGCTGCTAGTGACTCGATCAGGTCCTAAGGTCAAACAGGTCAAACAGCACCTGCACCATACATGGCTTCGCTTGACTGTCTGCAAGACGAATTGCCTTACAGAGGCAACACTGCTTTCGAGCAGGGCAACTTCAGGCAGGCAATAGAGTTCTGGTCACTTGCCTTGGAGGAGAAGCAGGCACAGCCTGCTGTCATTTTGGCCAACAGGAGTGCAGCACATGCCCATCTGAGCTGCTGGAAAGAAGCTCTCTGTGATGCTCAACAGGTGCGCTAACACACAAAGTGCTTCACGCCTGCCCTGCATGAGCTGACCTTCTTTGTCTGAAGTGCCTACAGTGTATCTGCGCAAGTGTCAAACTAGCTGGACAAATCTGTCATGTTATCACAGCTGCTTGGCAAACACAAGGTCCTCAGCTACAAATGGGTGTGCAAGCGCAGGTTCACTAGTTGCAGATCATTTTTGCTGGTGACAAAGCTGAAAGTTGCTGCAGGCTGTACTGCTTCAACCTGAAAGTGTCAAAGCCTTATATCGTCTGGCAAGTGCACAGTATCACCTGCAGCACATGCAGCTGTGTGTGCATACATGTACAAATGCCTTGCGTATCAAGCCCCATGCTAAGCAATTGCTTCAGCTTCTACGTCAAGCTGAGGAGAATTTGCGAGCAGGATTTCTGAGTGAAAGGCATCGTGAGGTGTCCTCTGCTGCTCAGCAAGCATTTTCAGCGGCGGCTGAACAGGTCAAATCTCACATCACATCATCTAAGCATCACACTAGTGAACTGTCATTGTGTCAGTAGAAGCAGAACATGATGTAGCTGCATCAGAAGCACAGCGATTCCGCCTCTTCCTTCCTGACTTCTGCAAAGATTGGAATTGCGCTCCTGACTGGCTGCTCACATGCCTTCGATGCTTCTGTGCACAACATGGCAGAGCCGGTAGGCAATCACACTTGCTTTCCACATCAGCACAGTAGTAACAGCCTTCCGTAGTCTCAATGCATGGCGACATGACAGAGCCTTCCTCACGCAATCCATGCTCTTGACTGATGTTGTTGCCCACTTCAATGACATAGACTTGCAACAAGACTGAGTCTTGGCACGCAACAGTCATGATTTCAACTCCACTAGCATCAACACTTTTCTGGTGTATAGGTACAGTATGGCCATTGGCAACAGGCTCTGCAACAGCAATCATCACAAGACAGGTCGTCAGCAGCCAGACACAGAAGGCTTACTGACGCAGTTGAGAAAGAGCACCTAATGCAATGGAATAGAAATGCCTGCAATGGTCAAGCCAGCTTTCCCATCAGTAATGGCAATGATGCAGTGTCAGCTGAAGACAATGCCTGCAACGTGCTAAACATCATGAGCGGCTCACCCCTAGCAGACATCAGGTACAGATTGACCCACTACTGTGTTGAAATGTGCAGGCTTGTGCTTCTGTATTTCTTGTTTGAGCACATTGTCGCACTGTAATGCACTCATTGGGAACCTTGGGCCATCTCATTGATTTGCCTGACAGCATTGTCTGTGCTTATTGTTTTTGTGTCTCAGTTCATGTCACTTCATTTGATGCAATCTACAACTCACTTCGGCTTCTGTCTTGAACAAGTCGTTTGTGCCCCTTGAAGGCAAGGAACCATCATCTGAACACAGCCTGTGCAAAGCTTAAGTCCAGTGTGCTTGCTTGCTGAGAGTCCTTCCATGTGTCTCTGCTCACATTTGCATACACTCAGAGTCAGCAATCAGCCCTTCCTACACTGCCATGTTTTGTATGATGATCTGTGGGCTTTTGTCTCAGCAAGTTGATGGTCGCTTGACACTTCAGACTGGCAGCTGGCTGCTGCAGGGATGCATACATTGCTTCAATAAAAAAGACGCACCCAGATAAGGGGGGGTCTGCCGATCATTTCTGCAAGGTACAAGCAGCCTTCAATTACCTGACTCAAGTTGCAGCCAAGCCTTAACCATGTCCTGTCCACCAGCCGATCAGATCATTCCCAGCTGTGACCATCTGTGTTCAAAAATCTGCACTCAGAGCCACCTTCAGCAGCTGTGGCAGCCCCAAGATAAGCTCAGTGTCTCTTCCAGCTGCAGCAGGCCAGTGCATATGGTTGCAGCAGCAACAGCAGCCAGCGGCAGGAACAAGGTGCTTTCAGGATGTGCAAAAAAACATAAGCCATAGGCAGGAACAGCACTGCAGCCAGAAAATGCAAATATGAACAGTGCACAGCTTTCACCCATCATGCAGCCTTTCTACCGCGCAAGGAGCAACCTTTGTGAGGCTAACTGACCAGTTATGTGACTAGTAACAGAAACTTGTACTTGGCCAGCTTGCATCAAAGTGTGTGACGCTGTGCTGCTCAGTCAGATTCCTGTACTAGGTTGGTATATTTGATGCTCCTGATAGTCTAGCAGCGATGCAGCAGGTCAACCTGGGTTGCATCATGTTGTTTGTGCGTCTGTACGCCAATTCGACAATAGTAATCAGCTACCTGGTCCTGTCTTTGTTTTTGGGTGGTCCATATGCATGCCAATTCATCTGTCAGAAATAAGCTGCCCGTTATACTGCTTGGAACCCAGATATTGCGGCTACACGAATGTGCTTATTTCAGATAGCCGTGAGTGATCATACCCAGCTGTGGAGAGTGAAAGTGCGCAACAGTGTCCAGCTGGACACTCTTTCACTGTTTCCAGCTGCAAACTTAATTCAAAACCAGAGTCGTCCAGATTACAGTCAGCGGTCAGTGCCGTTGGCGCCTTACATGCAGTGATGCAGAGCGCGCACCAGCATGGCTCGCCTGTAGATAATCAGGCAAAGGATAGCAGAGCACAACTGGCCCATTGGGCGGAGATGCCAGTCTTGCGAACGGCTTACGTCCCGAAGGCCTCCGGTTGATCACACCAGACCAACATGCCCTTTTTTGGAGTTGGAGGGGACCGATTCCGATCAAATAAAGAGTTTACACCAGGGCCAGGAGACTACGACCCAGCAAAAGCAAGGGGTTTCAAAGCCGATCCCAAGTCCGGCTTCCTGACTGGTGATCGTTTTCACGAACTAGAGAGGGAAGGTAAGCAACGTTCCAAGTCAAGGAGTGTTAGAGATACTTTGTCTGGCCACACATTGTCGTGCGGTGCACCGACACATTGGTCGACATCTTGCTTTGCTGAAGGGCTTGCACCTGAGGTCTCTCCACCAAGGGAAAGGAGAAAGGCACAGATAGTTGATGGCCGTAAGTTCTCTTGGGCCACTCAAAGAATTCATGACCTGGAGAAAGAGTTGGAGCAGGCAAAATCAAAGATCAAGGTCTGCAGCTTCAACCTGCTCTGTCAAGTCACAATGTGATATAGTAAGCAGCAATACTTTATGCTACTACTTTACGCTACATTACCGCAACCCTGTTGTACTGCAACACATGCCCTCATACGTTGAGGAGCATGTACACGATTCCTATGTACAAATGCAGGAACTCCGTACTCAGTTGCATAAAGACAGCCAGGAGCAGCAAGAGCTTCTGGATCAGCAGCATGATGTTATTGTGCAGCTTGAGCAACAGAAGCAGTCACTGCAGGTGATTGTTGCAATGCAGTCTGTTGGCCTCATGTGTGCAAGTGTACAGAACGAATGACTAACAGGCTGCCAAGCTTGTCTGTCCATGACGTCAGCAAGGCTGCATATCAGAGGCAATACAGTTGTTCAACAAACTCCATGCTGCCTTACGCATGCAGGCTAACTTGGCTGAATCCCAGCAGTCTGCCTGTGAGACACAAGACCAGTTGAGCCAGCTCTTGAAAGAGCTGAACACTGCAGAAGGCAAGGCTGCAAGCCTTGCCAGATTGCATGCAGAGGCAGATGAGCAGCTGCGGCAGCAAGCCTCCCTGCTGGATCAGGTATGCTGCTCTACATACATGTATTGTATGATCACCTGAGATCTAGGCTGAGCGTACAACAGCCATGGGCCTTGCCTGCGCTCATGATCAGCTCAGCTATCAAACGCCACAGGTCAACAAAGGTGCAGCACACAGCAAGACAGCAACACTGCATCGCATGTTGTGCGTCTGCACTAGAGCATGCTTATGGAACATAGCTTCACCAGATTCTACATTTAGAGTCATAGGGCATAAAGCAAGGGCTGAGAAGGCTCAGCTTCATCAAGCCTGAAGGCATAAGCTGCTTTGAGCTAGAGTCATTGATGTGGTCATGGCCATAGACACCCCATGCTTGATTGCTGCCCTTGCATGCTGCAGAGACAGCAGGCTATAGCAGCGGCAAATCAGGCAGTGACAGAATGGACTGCTCTGGTCCAGCAGCTTGCTGACAGCCCAGTTGCTTCCCCTGCTGATGGCCAGACTGTGATCAAAAATGCCATTGAACATGCACAAAACCTGGAGCAGCAACAGCGCCATGCCTTCCATGACCTGGCGAGCAAGGATGAGGCTCTGTGTGATGCCAAGCACAAACTAGGCAAGCTGTGTCTTGTACTTGTGAGCTGCATCAGATGTGTGTGGTCCAGCCCGAAGGTGATGTGATAATCCAGGCGTTTCTGTGTGTTGCCCAGATAGACACATACAAGTGTTTTGTCACATGTGCATTTTGGTATCTTGCTTATGGACAGGCCTCTGGACTGTAAACAAGCTGACTTTGGTGTCAAACAGCACTGTCTGCTAGTGCTCGCTGTTTTTCTTGACTCAAGCAGCACTCTGTTTATGCTTTCCCATGCCACAAATCAAGTCCCATCCAGCTGGTGTACCAAGGACAACTGGAACATGCATGGTGTATGTGGGAAGCAAGCGCAACCTCTCTAGAAAAGAGCCACTGTACACACACACACACACTCATTGCAGGGCAACTGGAAGCAGCTCTGGCTTTGGCCAATCAGCGCATTGCTGAGCTGGAGGCTGAGGTGAAGGCCTTGCAAGGTACTGTTCAAGGCCTTCAGGAAGCTCTGGCAGCAGCCCAGACTCAGAATGCCACTCTGCAGGTATTGCTTTGTCTGCGTCGTGCTTGCAATGTACACAAAAGGCCAGCATTCAGGACCTCACAATTGCCCAAGGTATCTGTTGTGACAATCATGCTTGGAGGCAGAACGATACAAGCTGCACTCACATGTTTCGTAGGATTTTCAGCTGATCAGTCCAGAAGTTTGAATCAGCAGCTGACAGCTGGCCTTGCCTTCTTGGTCACAACTGCTCAGTGAGTGCAATGCTCCAGTGTTGAAGCGACACCCCAATGTATTCTTTGCACCTGTGCAACAGGCGGCCCTCGCTGTTGCTGAGCAGCAGCTGGCTCAGCTTCAGCAGGAGGCAGCGGTTGGACAGGCGCAGCTGCACGCCCAGGCCAAGGAGATCAGCAGCTTGCAGGAGGTCGCCAACGTCCACAGAGCCACAATTGACAACAAGGCCCAACAGGCAGAGGAGACACAGCAGCAGTTGACAGAACTTGTGACCATGCTCAAGGTGAGTTGCATGGCACATGCAAGTGTGCCTGCGTACACTGTCTGTCATTTCAGTGCACATACTAATATTTCATCAAGATACTGTGCGCTATGGGCGCAGGAGAAACTTCAGTGCAATACGAGATCAGAGATCACACAGCGCATGCTGCATGGTGCAGAACCTTGGGACTTTGTAACAGCCCATTTCAAATGCATTGGGACAAAGCATTAGGATGTGCCCAAGCAGTGCATGTCGCGGCACATGTTGTGGCTGCAAAAAGACCGAGGCGATGCTTTTGCTATGACATGTTGCAATGATGCTTCCTCGCTGCAGGCAGAGAAGGCTGCACTGCAAGATGAGCTGAGCAGCAAGGTAGCAGAGGCAGATGTGCTACACAGTGATCTTGACCAATCTGTGGCCAAGGCCGACAGCTTGACTCTGAGGTTGAGTAGCACTCAGGCTGAGCTTGACTCAGCCGCCGAGCAGACAGCAATGCAGGCGGCTGAGCTGCAAACGCTGCAAGCAAGGTCTGCAGCCCAGGAAGCTGCCTCAGCAGCTGAGCTTGACAATGCCAGAGGTCAGGCGTCCCAACTAGGCAGGCAGTTGTCGGAGAGGATTCAGAGGCTGAATGTGCTGCAGGTATGGTAGTGTGCTTGAGTTGCTGCGCTGAACACAACTGCAAAAGCACTGGAGTTGCTGACGCCAGCATTAACCAGTACTGAGCCTGACACGATCAACATCCTTGACATGCTTACGTATGGCAGACAACATGGTAGCTATTGAACTTTGCCATGACTGACCAGCTCCCACTCTTCTTCTGTTGCCCTGTAGGGAAATCACTCTGCACTCACAGCTCAACACATCTCCCTTGTTACTGACCACAGAGAGCTGACTCAGCAGCACGAAACTCTGCGCCTTGACTCATCTCAGCAGGCAAGTCAGCACACAGAGCTGCTTGCTGCTTATGAGCAGCTCAATCTAAATCACAGCGCCAGCCAAGCTGAGTTTGCTGCCCTCGAGAAAGTGCACGGAGAACAGTCATGCCAGTATGACAGATTGAAGACAGATCACGTTGCTCTTCGGGCTGACAAAGCAAGCATCATTAGTCAGCATGCGTCTCTTGAAGCATCACATGACCAGCTGACGGCAGCTAAGCTTGACTCTGATTCTCAGCTGCTGGCACTGCAAGCTGAGCATGAGGATCTAAGTCAGGCTCACTCAGGGCTTCAAGCAGCTCAGCAAGCACTGCAGCATGACACTGCCAAGCTCTGGGCTCAACACTCAGACTCAGAAGCCAAGATCAGTGAGCTTCAGGCAAGCCAGTCCAGCCTACAGAGCCAGTACTTGAAAGTCAAGGCTGAGCGTGACTCATCTGGCCAGGCCAACTCAAATCTGCAGCTGCAGCACTCCATATTGAGTGATGCACACAGTCAGCTGCAGAAGCAGTTTCAGGATTTGTCAGCAGCGTCAGAGCAGCTGCAATGTGAGCTGCAGGCACTAGTTTCCAAAGAAACTGAGGGAGCAGCTGCTTATGTCTTGCTGCAAGAGCAGCATCAGGGCCTTTGTGCAGAGAAGGTGACCACACAGACAGATCTTGCAGCTACACAGGTCGAGCTTACAGCTGCCAGCGCTGCTAAGGTGCTTGCCTGTCTCTTTATTTGTGTCAGTTGCCCCATGAGCTCACTGAGCATACCCTGATGTTGCACTCAAGCATGACAGCATGTACACAGCATTTGACCATGAAGCTTTGCAGATAGTGAAGACATGCTGTTGGGCAGAATGACACCAACTGCAGCTGCCCTGCACACTAGACTCATCTTTTTGCCTGAGAAATACATGACATAGCTTGAAGAAGTTTTTTGCCTGCAATGTATTGCAGCCCGAGTCAGATCCCAGAACATGTGACTAGGATGCTGAGCACAAGCCTCTTGGAAGAAGCAAGACTGACCTTGCACCTACCTAGCTTACGCTGGCACATGTGCTCACTGTCACAGTTAATAACCAAAGATGTTGACATGCCATTTGCTTGCGTGAATGCCTGCATTGTGCTGCAGGACTTGTTGGACACTGAAGTGAACAGCCTGCGAGCTGTGCACGCTGAGCTTGACCAGCGCTTCGCTGACCTACAACAGCAGCATCAGTCGGATGGGGCAGCGGCCGCCACAAGGCAAGCCACATTGCAGTCTGAGCTGCAAGGCTTGACTGAGGTGCACGTCTCAGTACTCAATCAGCTGAGTGAGGCCACTGCTGAGGTCAACGAATTGGGAGATCTAGCTCAGGAACATGCTCAGCTCACTGCTGACCTTGTCAACTTGCAAGCTGCCCATGAAAGGCTGCAAGCTAGTAAGGAGGAGGTTGACGCTGAGCATGCTGAGCTTCAAACCAGGGCAGCGTCTGTGACTCAGAGTCTGGTTGATTCAAGATCTGCTCATGCTGAGCTGAGCTTCACGCTCACAACACTGCAGGCAGGGCTTGACTCAACCAGTCAGCATCTGGCTGACTCAGAGGCTGCCAATGCTGAGCTCAGCTGCAAGGTGACCACACTGCAGTCTGAGGCAGAGGCCAGTTTGGCACAGCTGGAAGATCAGCTTGCAGGCGTGTCTCAACAGCACTCAGATGCTCAACAGTCATACCGGCAGCTGCATGATCAGCTTCTGCAAGCCAAGGCAGAGTGTGACGAGCTTGCAGAGACACGTCAGGTGAGCAACTTGCAAGAGAGCCCTCAAGCTCATGCATGTTGACAACATTAGAAGCATGCCGGCATGAACGCACAGTGTGCACACCATCAACCAAGAAAACTGTGCTGCAATGCAAGCTTTGTGGGGTTGGTGATCAGTCTATACCTTACACTGCTCAGAAGTGTTTTGCTGATGCCTTTTTTTAACAAGCTGAAAGTTCACCGAAACAATATTCATGACTGCCTTAGTATGCTGCAGGGCTTGCAAGCAGAGGTGAGCCAGCTGCAGAGAGGCAATGCCAGCCTCATTGATACAGTAGCAGGCCTTAAGGTTCAGGTAAACTGACAGTGAGTCATGCCATACATAGGGCAGCCATGCACCAGTGCCGTGGCTGCACTGCTTTCAGTAAAATGCTATGCTGTGCATTAGCAATAATGCCATTCAGAGTTTGATATTCAGTCAGCATGGCTTCTCACTATCAGCTCAAGACACCTCTGCTATCTTGGCCATTCCAATAGGCTGCTATAGCCACATCTCCAGCTGTTGCTGATGTGAAGCTGAATGACACAGCTCTGTTAGTGGTCAGTCAGGCTCTGCCATGTTGATGCAGTTGACCACCCAGCAAGGCATCACAGCAGGCCTGGAGGCTGACCAAGCAGCAAAGCTGGCGCACATTGAGAGTGTCAACATGGATGTTGCTGCAATGCGGGACCGCCTGGAGCAGCAGTCTCAAAAGACAGAAGCTGCTGAAGAAGCTTCAGCTGCAGCTCATGCTAAGCTGTCTGACCATGACTCTGATATGACAGGTGGGCACATGTGACCAAACGCCACTGCATCATGCATTTGTTGACTCCACATGTGTAACAAGCTCACAGAAAAGCATGTCTATGTTTGGACACCTCCAACGCTTTGGTCTCATGCTTTGCATGTGTCATGCAGAGCTGGCACACAAATGTGCACGCATGTGGCATGCACCTGATGCCTGTTGACTAAGCCCAAGTTTGATTACTGTTAGTATTGGCAATCAATCAATCAGCTTTCATTTCTTGTCTTGTTTTTGGGACTCATCAGGGGAGTCAACAGACAACACCTTTCAACATACACTAAGCACTAAATGTTCAAGGCATTCGACAACAAAGCACCAAAGAAATTGCAGTAGTGATGCTGTCATGAATGATGCAGAGCTGGGGACCAAGCTTAAAGCAGTCAGCTGTGCCCTAGCTGACAAGGCCAGCGCACTTACAGCAGCGCAGCAGCAACTCAGTGAGGTGTCTGAGTCTCTGACAGCTCTGACTCCCCTTGCTGCTGTGCACCAGCAGCAGGCAGCACACACCAAGCAGCATGTCACTGACCTGCTGGCATCACAAACAGAGCTTCAATCTGTACTGGAAGCAACTCAGGCCAGCCTATGCTCAGCTCAGGGTGAGTGCAAAGGTCTGGAGGCAGCTAATCAGCAGCTGAGCAGCAAGCTTGCCAAGAGCCAACAGGAAGCTGCTGACACGTCAGCAGAGGTGACTCAGCTGCATGACCAACTACAGGAGTCACATGGCTCATGTGAAAGGCTCCAGGCTCAGCTGGCAAACGCTGCCCAGGCTGAAGCAGCTGGCACAGCAGCCAGGTCGGAAGTTCAGCAGGCTCTTGAGTCAGCTCAGGCAAGCCAGCTCAGGACTCAGAGCGAGCTTGGCAGTGTGTGCCAAGCCAAGGCAGAGCTTGAGGCTGCTTTGCAAGATGCCAACGAGACCGCTTCAGATTTCAGGAGGGCCTACACAGATGTAGAGCGACGGTTGCAGGTTTCAGCGACATCCCTTACCCAGACCCAGAGTCAGTTGGGGGCAACTCAGCAATTGCTTGCTCAGTCTCAGAGTGACTTGGGCACAGCTCAGGAAGAGCTCAATGATACCCGAGCTCATCTGGGCTCAGCACAGGGGGATCTCAGATCAGTTCAGGCTCAGCTAGAACAGGCCACTGAGCTGAATGCTCATCTCACTGAGGAGCATAAGGAGGCTCAGACGGCCATGGATGATCTTGCTCAGGCCTCATCTGAGCTGCAGAACGTTTTGACTCAGTCACAGAGTGAGCTCAGCAGCCGGCGAGCTGAGCTTGCTGACTCTGAGGACGCTGTATCAGAGCTCAAGGATGCACTAGCGGAAGCTGAACAATCAGCTGCAGCCGCCACAGCTGCTCATGAGCTTGCCACAGCTGAGCATCAGGCTCATCACAGCCAACTCAGACTTGAGCTGCAAGCCAGTGCTGAGGCACACACGCAGGCAGCTGCTGCCATGCAGAATGAGCTTGCGCAGTTGTCTCAGACTCTGCAGTCAGCTCAAGACTCAGCTGATGAGGCTCGGAGCGAAGTACTCAACCATGCATCTGAGTCAGCTGACCTCAGAGCGCAGCTCTCAGCAATCACTGAAAAGCTGATTGGAAGAGAAGATGAAGTGCAGCAGCTAACTCAGGCTCTGAGGATCAGTGAAGAAGAGGCAGAGGAAGCAAAAGGGGATGCAGCTGCTCATGAAGATGCTGCTGCAGACTTTCTGGAGGAGCTGGATCAGTCGCGTGCTGACAAGGCTGTATTCGAATCCCAGGTTCAGGACACCAAGGTTTGCACCGCACCTGATACATCTCACAAAGTTGCATGACCAAGATTCTGATCTAATGTGATTGAGGGTTTAGTATTGAGGGTTGATGTCTGCTTAATCATTGCAACCACTCTCCGTATCACATGGATTGTTTGGCACCGCCCCTGTTGGCGCAAAACGTGTAACTATGCCCACACACTGGACGGTAGCGGTTGCAGCAGTCACTATGCCAGGCAGCCAACTTTTGAGTGACATGTTTTTGACGTGTTTTCATGCTGACAGGCCTGCAAGCCCACAGCATCTACACAAGGATCTTTAGCAAAGCCCCCTTGTCATTTTCTGGTGCAGGCAGAGCTGCAGGCAGCCTATGCTGCCTTGCAGGCGGCAGATGAGAGGGCCGCCTCCCTGAATGCCCAACTGGAGGCAGCTCCCATTGAGGCTGCAGCTGCTGCCAATGAAAAGGCAAGTGTTCTGCCTCACAGAGGAGATGCTGCATGCAACTGGAGTCAACCAATAAGCTGTCAAGCTTGTGACACAATGTGCACTGGATCAACCTTGGTTGTAACATGCTGTCTAAGGTGTGTTGTCAACCTGATGTTCATACCGAAACATCAGAAAATATCAGAACTTTCTGGCAGCCTGTGAACAGCTGCTGTGCTTTGCAAGCAGCTGCTTGGCTGTGGAACATGTGTCGCACACAGCATTGCTCCATTGCAGCGCAGCAAGCATACACCTCACAAATGACCTCACCATTTCACAGTCAACACAGATATCAGGTGTAGCATGAGAAACAGGGCAATAATTGCTACAGGCTGCAATTGTGAGGCAACAAGGAACGGCAAGGAACTAGCAGCCCTCCAATGCAACTTGTTTGCTGGGCTGTACATTCTAAGAAAACCCAAACCAACTAATCAGAAAGTGCTCTTGGTTTTAATGTTTAACGGGTCGTCTGCAGGTTACGGCACCTGTTGCAGCGCTGTGCTGCTGAATGACTGTCAGCTTGTGGTGCAGGTGGAAATGATGCAGCTGGAGGTGGATGCCATGCAAGCCGAGGCTGCCAATGCACGCGCAGCAGCCGAGGCCAGCCAAGCAGCTGTCACAGAAGTGGAGCGCCTGGGTCAGGACAACGCTCTTCTGGCTGCACGCCTCGCCCAGATGGACACTGACCTGCAGGTATTGACCTGCGCTTCAGCACAAAAAAACTGTCCACGCTCGGGATCAGAAACTTGGTGACCTGCATCAGTGAGCGCATTTGCAAGTGATTCTGCTTTGTACGCTCCGGAAGCTGTACCGCTCCCATTGGTCATCACGCCAGGCCAGGTTGAAGACTGGAGCCAGCTTGTAGCTGACCTTTGCTGCTTAGCTTGTGCACTTGTAGCATACGAGAACAGTCTCCAAGCAAAGGAGCGCCAACATGACACTAGTGGTTGATGTGAGGCCTGACATAGACCTGAGGCGTATAAACATCTGACTTGTGGCAAGAAGTGATCATCGAGATCAGGATGTAACGGCCTCCAAAGGGGTACTTACAATGAGTTGTAACAGTATCTGTAACAGCATGTGTGTGGGCCTGTTCAGGAGGTGTTGGGGACAGCAGGCATGGGACACAACAATCCCCGGCAGAAGATCCAGTACCACCTGAGGTTGAAGCAAGAGCTGGAGGAGATGCGGCATGAGTGCATGCTGCTACTGCGGGAGCGCTTCCACCTGGAGCAGTGTGTGAGGTAACCCACTCCTTGCATGTCAACAGACTAGTCACTCTGTGCCGTCTTACCAAAAAAATTGTTATCTACCACTTCTTTTTGCAATAGGAAAAAGAACATCCGTCAAAATATCTGAGGATTTAGTGGGTCATAAATTTGCGTGAGCATGCAGATGACAAGTCAGCTCTTGCGTCTGTGTGCAGCGTTTAGGTCTGAGCAATCCACGCTGCACCTGTTACAAGACTCCGTGTTGTTCAAGCACCCAGCACTGTACAGCCACAGTCCGTGACTGGGCCCACCACATTAAGCTCACTGGGGGCAGCACACTACAGAAGGGTCCCATGTACCTTTTTTAGCACGCGTATCTCTTGCATCGTTTTGGTAGTACTTCCTAGCTATCGACAAAAGCCACCACAGCTAGTTGCAATTCCTTCCTCTTCCCTGCAGGTATCTGGCAGTGCGTAGCCAGTTCCCTGTGCCAGGCACAGCAGCTGCGAGTGGACAGGGACCTTCTGGAAGCAATGAACGCAACCCACTGGAGAAAAACCCCCTGCAGCCGGCCAGCTTGAGGCGGCACCACATGTACGCAACGCCGGTCAGCAGACGCAGCCTCTTGCTGGCCGGCAGAGGCAAGCAGGCACTGCAGGAGGGCCAAGCCTGGCAGTCCAAGGTCAGCATCTCCTGCACAGTCTCAGACTTCATGTCTTTGCACACGCCACGTCACTACCAGCTCTTTTGACAAAGACAAGCCAGCATCCAAGCTTGCTGTTGTGATGCAGTATTGTTGAAGCTGTCAAGCATGCGACTATGATAGAGTATGCTTGTCACAAGTCGGTCTGCTGCAGCAGCGTACGACAGGAATAAGAGCTGTCTGTGACCAGCACTGTCAGAGTCGCCTGTACGTGTGTATGCTGTTGTCATTCTTCAGTCATCCTTCAGTGTTTCTAAATGGCCTGCCCAGTAACACACGTTGCAGCCAACCATAGCAAGAATACATTTTAGGCCTTCTCCTTCCCCAGAGCAGACTGACGAATCTGAACATGATGCAAAGCATGGTTCCACACAAAGTTCCTGCCATTGGTGGGAGTGTTCTTAACCAATGCTGGTCTTGAGCACAGGAGGAAATGGAGGCTGCCATTGAGAATGCAGCCCAGCAGACTGCACAGGACTTGCACCTGCTGCTGGATCAGGCCCGCCCTACACACCCCCCTGCTGGCTCCCACCCTGACCCCCTGGGCAAGGAGAACATGGTCACCCCTGCTGCTGGGCCAGGCAAGAAGAGCAGTAGAAGTGCTCTGAGCGCCACGCAGCCCAGCACTTCATCAGCCCAAGGTAATGCTGCTACTCACCTGCACTGGTTCTTTCATCAGATATTACTTGCATCTTGACTGCAGAGAGAAGCCGTACAGCTCTCAGACAGAAGGATCATGTGCCTTGAAATATGGACCACAATGTGACAGCTGGTGCAGCTGCAACTTTGTCACCAGTGTGTGCAGGTAAATCTCAACATTGAGCTGCTTTTGTGCCTCTGTAAATGATTTGCCAGCATGGTCAGCTGATGCCAGAGCAGTATTGAACAGCTCTGCAAAAGGTCCGCAACTCATTGAACCACTGGCACCAAATGCGCTATACACCATGGGCGGCTTCACTTCATGCTCCTCACACGCCAGACAAATTGTTTGCAGCTTCTGAGGCTGTTTCGCCTACTGTGCCCTGACAGACAGGGTTTCTCTGCTCATGTCACAGGTGGTTTGGATGGCAATGCAATGATGACGCCTGCGCCAGATGCAGCCAGGTTTGCTGGTGGGGCCGGTGGAGACTTGGACAGCCTGGAGTCCAGGATCTGGGCCCACGTGAAGCATGTGTGCTCCCCCAGCCACAAGGGACGAGTGTCCACACTGGTCAAGGTATGTGTCTACCCACCATTTCACTTGTTTGCATTCATGCTTGCACACAAAGGAACATTGTCTTAGTCGTGTACATAGCATGTCGCCAGGGCTTCAGATCAGTACTAAAAGCAACATACAGTTTTTTTTTGGTAATACCTGTACAATGTTTGACATTCGCGGCCAAAGTCAATTCTCTGCCTGATTGCTGTCCAAGTCATATGACATCTGACCACTAGGAGCTGATAGTGAGTTCTCCTGTGCAATATCTGTCAGTCACATGTCATGAGCCTTGCAGGCATCTTCTTGGCATTGATGACATTGACCTTGATCTTGAAGTCTTTTGTGTGATTTTGCATCTGAGCATTGGCCGCAGCAATGTCAGCTGGCACATGCGCATACAGGCAAATGGCAGTGGGCGACCCCCTAGCAGCACCCCCCTTCCCCCAACTGCTTCAAAGCGGAATCCCTTTGATGACAGTAGCAACGCGACTGCAAGAAGGTTGCCACAGTCAGGGGTGGGTGCTGCATCCACAAGCAGCAGCGTGTTCTCTGACTCTGGGAGAGAGCTAGCTTCATCTCGAAGTTCTAGCAGCCTGGGCCACTGGCAACAGTAGAAGCAGGTCTAGATGTTGTTGGTCGCAGGTCTGATTGTGTTGAACGTTGCAGACAGAAGCTTGCAGCAGTGAAAATTGGTCTGTCGCAGCTGTTTTTACAATCTATATTTTGAGTGTCACAGGGTGCAATTTATCAGTAGGGCTTCTGCAACTGCTTTTTGATGTCCTCATGAGGACCCAATCTTGAGACTTTTTGTCAGCCTGACTGCGTACGTGGTGTTATGCTGCAGTTGGTGTACGGCAGTTATTCAATGATTTGCCCTGTTTGTTAAATTGCAACTGTAATTCTGCCACATTGTATTTACTCAAAACACTGCACCGCTCAAGATGTGCACTTGGAAGAAAGAATGGCCTGATTCAGGCCTCTGTGCGTGAGACTTGATGACTCTAGCACCTGCACATGCAAGCACGCCTTTCATAGAAAGGGTTGGGCTCATTGCATTTCAGGGGGCAAACTCTAGGGCTTAGACACATGTCTGTCGTATGGCAGGGCTGCTCATCAAGATTTGCTGTCGTGCAATGATTCAGAGATATGATCTTGTCCCGCACTCAGACCCAAAACGGTGCATCATACGCAGCGTGTGCAAGAGGCTAAGCATGTCAACACACCCTGCGACGTCTAAGGACTCCTCAGCTACCTGTGAGGCTGAATGTGAATCCAAGCTGCTCTGTTTGTTGATGTCATGGCACGTATAAATTTAAGACATGTTAGTTTTTAGGGATGATTGTCTTGTTCCGCAGGAAAGCACCCAACCACTTGAACGCACACCACTAGCTTTAATGCCTGGAGTAACTACATACAAGGTTTAAATTGCTGTGAAGATCAGTTTGTCATCATGTCAGGTGCAGGCTGGTACTGCTCGGTGACAGGGATGCTTATACCTTGGAGTTGTGTTGCACTACGTACACGCAGCCATGACCCCTGTTTGCAGTCATCCTGCCTGATTTGCACCAGCATGAACTGCAAGTGATGCTTACAATCAAATTTTGGTACCTGCCTATTTTGTCAAAAGTAGATGTCATAACCCTGTCTTTGATTGATGGCGGGCATACATGCTGAGTTGCTTTCAATTATGGCTGCCATCGCTCTGAGTGTGGAACTCTCAATCATTGAAAACAACTGTCTTGTTACCGTGAACAAGTACCCTGTCCTCTAATACCCATCTGACAGCTCGGGCAAGAACTAGCCGTTCCAAATCACGCCCTTTCCTTAACATGTCCTTTACAGAGTCTCTATGTGTGATACGCGTCACATCTTGCTCAATGATGGGTCCAGCATCTAGCTCAGCTGTGGCAAAGTGGGCTGTCGCCTGCAACAGCACGACCCTTCAAATATGGTTGTTATTGGGCTGTGTTTCTTGAAAACTTTACTGCATCAAGCCATGACCAGACTACCGTGCATGAATGGGTGGTATTGAGAGCAAGCGCAACGAACCCAAATAGCCAGTGCATGGTGCAGCAACAATGCATAAGGCATATCACAAAACAGAGGAGCAAGGCCAGGCCCTGTACAGCAGGCAGCTTACCCCAATGATCTTGACCCCTCGTTTGTGGGCCTTGTGATAGGGCTTAGCTCCTTCAAAGGCTGGCAGGAAGCTGTGGTGGATGTTAATCGTATGGTCTGCATGCCTTGCACAGAAATCCTGACTGAAGATCTGCATATACCTGAACAACCAGACCAGCTCTGCTCACTGTGTTGGGTGAAGCACTGGAGTCATGATCAAACACCACACCACAGAAACATCGCTTCTGTTCAGGTCATGAAAGCACACAGCAACTGGCACATGAGCTAGGAATGCCATCCTTAAGTGCATTTTGCCAAACAGCATTTACAAAAAAATAGCAAAAGGTTTACGATCACATGATACATGCCGACTCATTTCCAAAGGTCGTGATCACATGAGCGTATGGTGCTTCACAGCAAGGCAGGCTCAACTGAACAGCGCCAATGCTCAAAAACAGGTGCTCGGCTTACCTGGCAAGCACCAGCAAGTCAATATCCAACTCTTCTAAAAGCTGCTCTATGGCAGCTTCCTGCTGCAGCTTGCTCTCAGCATCTGCCCTGGGCAATGGCAGATGCCTGCAGCAGCATTGTGTCCCTTGACCAGACTTTTAACAACACTGTGCTGACATTTATAAGCCAGATGCGGACATGCACTGGCCACTGCTGTCAGTGGGAGTGACAGCATCGACGTTGAAGCTAATCATGCCATACACTGCAGGAATGGCTGCTCCCATGAGGCAGCCCCTCTGCAATGCCATAGGTGTAAGTTCTCAGACAGCAAATGCACACACCTGAAGGCTACACCAAACTGCTGAGCGATTGGCGCCAAGTCGGGGTGGTTGCTAATGATGACAAGAACCTGACAGCTCAGCTCTCCTGCCTTGAGCCGGATCAGCAGATCATAAAGGCAATGATCCAATTTGCTGACTAGAATGGCAACACGCTTGACTTTGTTGTCATAGTATATCCGCCACTCCATCTCATACCGCTTTGCAAGCTCTCCAACTGCATGCTCTAGAACTTGAGTGTTTGTAGGACCCACCAGGCATTCGCTGTAGTCAAAGCGTATTCTGCAGAAAAATCCAATCTTGTGAATACAAAA
>JAABUU010002753.1_pt1 | contig 24154 bp, 17 predicted proteins | sample 5559301 | NCBI WGS metagenome assembly JAABUU01 (sample SAMN10711884, study PRJNA513360) | rock metagenome | isolation source: Antarctica rocks | place: Antarctica: Victoria Land, Richard Nunatak white | reverse complement strand
CGCCGGCATGCCGCAATGCGGCGGGGGCGGCGGCGAGACGGGCGACGCGCTGACCCCGCCGCAGATCGCCGGCTACGCCGTGCAGGCGGGGCTGAAGGATAAGGACGCGATCGCGACGGCCGTGGGGATAGCGCTCGCCGAGTCGGGTGGCCACCCGCGCGCGGAATGCTACGACGACCCGCAGCCGCCGTCCTGCCCAGGCTATACGTACGACCGCGGGCTGTGGCAATTCAACTCCTGTTGGCACAAGGAGGTCTCGGACGACGACGCCTTCAACCCGGCCCGCGCGGCGGCCGCGATGGCGCGCGTCTCCGCGGGCGGCACGGCGTGGGCGGGTACCTGGGCCACCTACGACTCGGGCGCGTACAGGCGGGGCACACTCTGGGCCGACGCCAGGGCGGCGGCCGACAGCCCCGTCATGCCGGGCTCGTCCGGCGCGGCGTCGACGACGGTGACGCTGCGCAAGCCCTTCGACGGCGACGCCACGATCAACACCCCTTTCGGCTGCGTGCCCTTCACGTACGAGCCCTGGAACGACACGCTGCACTGCTACTTCCACGAGGGGATCGACTACGCCCTCCCCGTCGGGACGCCCGTCCTGGCCGCCGGCCCAGGCACTGTCGTGCGGGCCAACCTCGACCCGAACGGCGACAAATTCAACGGCGGCTATGGCCTCTCGATCGTCATCCGGCACGGCGATAAGCTGGCGACGATCTACGGCCACCTCTCCCGCGTGTCCGTGAAGGCGGGCGATGTCGTGGCCGAGGGCCAGCCCGTCGGGGCATCCGGCGGGGGGGGACCCACTGTGCCCCATGGGCCGGGCACGGACGCGGGGAACAGCACCGGGCCCCACCTCCATGTCGGCACGAGCGACAATGGGGATGGAGTCGACAACCCCCACTGGGTCGACCCCGCCGGCGTGATCGGCACACCCGTCGATCCAGGGGGCGGCAGCGCGGGGGCGGGTGTCTGCGACATCCCCGTGGCCGGTGGCCCGCTCTGCGCCGTGGGCGGTGTCGTGGGCGGCGTCGGCGGCGTGGTGGGCACGGCGGCCCGCGACGTGGCCGCGGGCGTGACCACCGGACTCGGCGACGCCGTCGCGTCGGCGGGGAACTGGTTCGCCTCGGCGTGGGCGTCGTTCTGCAGCCTGATGGGCGACTTCTTCGGCAGCCTCAACATCTGGACGAACACGCCCGCGCAGCTGACGTACAAGAACCCGACCGTCGTCGGCGACTGGTGGTTCTTCGTCTGGGTAGCGTTCCACTTCATCGCGGTGTGGATCGCCTGCATCGGAGCCGAGTACCTCGTCTTCTCGCGCAACCGCCGCGGTCTGGAGCACCTGATCGAGTCGTTCTATCGGATCTTCTGCGCATGCATCCTGATCCTCTCGAGCCTGCAACTCATCGGGTACGCGATCGAGATCTTCAATGGGCTAGACGCCTCACAGCTGATCTTCGACGGACATGACATCCTCGCGATCTCCGCGGGGGCCGTCGCGGGCCTGATGTTGGGGCCCCTCACGGGAGTGGTGATCGTTCTGAGCACGGGGGCGAAGTTCGTCGTGCTCCTCCTGATGACCTTCCAGATGGGGATGCGCATCTTTCTGCTCGCTTTCGCGATCGTGCTCTCTCCCCTGGGCTGCCTCTGCCTGTGCTGGCCGCAGGCCAGGCGCTGGGGGCAGCTCTGGTTCGAGTTCATCTCCGAGGCGATTGTCATGCAATTCCTGCAAGTGACCATGCTGCATCTCGTCGCGCAATTCGGCTCGCTCCACGGCGGCCTCGGCCACTACTTCCTCACCATCGACCCCAAAAACCACAACTATACCGTCTTCCTGGGCGAGATCGAGTGGGTCTTGTCGTTCCTGGGCCTCGTCGCGGTCCTGCGGCTGCCGCGCAAGGTCGCCCCGCACCTGAGCGCGCTGGGCGCCAGCACCACGACGCTCGCCTTCGCGGTAGCGGGACTGGACACCTTCGCGATGCTGAAGAAGCAGGCCGGGGGCCAGGGTCAGGGCGGGCGTTCGGGCGGCGGCGGGCTCGGTGACACCGTCGCGCGCGCCGGTAAGGCCCTGGGCGGCGCCATGCTGGCCGGACCGGCGGGCTTCGCCCTACAGAAGGGCGCCGCCGCGGCCGGCGGCGCCGTGAAGGGCCTCGCGGCCGGCATCGGCAAGGCGACCGGGGGGGCTCCGGGCCTGCAACGGTGGGGCACGGACGCGGCGGGAACCCCTGGCGGTCCGGGCGGGGGCCCCTGCGCGCCCGGCGCCACCCGGCCCGCCGGGGCGACCGCCCCCACTCCTGCGGGCCGCGCGCCCGCGCGCAGCGGCCCCGGCGACGGGGCCGGGGCCGGCCCATCCCCTTCCCAGGGCGGAGGGGCGCCCAGTGTGGGCGCGTCGCACGCCGACGCGGGCGCCCAGGGCGTCGGTTCGTGGTCCGATGACGGCGCGGCCGACGAGGACGCAGCGGCCGACGCGTCTGGTACCGCCGGCGGTACCGGACGCGTCGGGTCGGGCGCCGCTGGCGGCGGGCTCGCGTCCGGCGCCGCAACGGCCGGCGGCGACCGGGCGACCACGCGGGCACAGGCGCGCCGGATGCAGGGCGAAGACGCCCAGATCCTGGGCGCGCTGGGCGGGTCGCTCGCGCGGGTCAGGGGGACAGGCTCCCCGGCGGCGTCGTTCCTAGCGGCGCAGCGCCTCGGCGCGTACCGCCAGGCGGCGCAGCAGGCCGCGGCCGAGTCCGGCGTCCCGCAGGGGCAGCGCTCGCCGCTCGCCCAACAGCGCGACGCGCTGGCCGGCCATGCCATGGCGGCGATCGGCGCCGCAGACCCAGGCGAGCGCGCCGCGCATTGGGCCGCCTTCAACGGGGCGCTCGGCCTGCCCGACCCGTCGACTCCATCCCAAAAGGCGGCCGCGGCCTCATACGACGCGCTCATCAACAGCAAGAGTTCGGGAGGCCAGGTGGCCCGCGCACAGATCGAGTCCGCCGGCGACCGGCTGACGACAGCCCTCGGGCAAGGCGGGCCAGCCGGTTCCTCCCCTGCCGGGGCGACCGGCTCTTCCCCCGCCGGGACGGCGTCCACCGCGTTCGCCGCCGGACACGTCGGCGGCGCGACCGTCCCCGACGGGAGAGCGGCGTCGGGCGGGAGAATGGCGTCGGGTGGGTCGGCCGCCGGTGCGATAGTGGCAAGCGCGGCCCCGCTCGCCTCGGGTGGGGCGACGTCCGGCGGCGGGGGCGCGCTATCACCCCTGCAACAGCGCGGCTTGTGGGCGGTCGCCTCGGCGAACGCGGCGGCGGTCGAGCGGGATCCCGGATCGTCGTCACAGGACAAGACGGCGGCGCGGCGCCTGCTACACGCCGCGATGGGGCAGGCCGACGACGGCGGCGCGCTGGACAGGGCGCTGCTGGGGCAGCCGGGCGATGACGAGGCCACGGCGGCCCGCAAGGCGGCGCTGCGCGGCGTGCTCACCGCCGCGGGCCGGTCGCTGGACCAGCAGACCCCCCCGTCGCCCGACGACGCGCGCACGTTCGTACGTTTCCTCGCCGGCGAGGGGGCGCCGCAGGCGGACGCGCCAAGAACCACGGCGCCTTGATGGGCGCGGTGCGGCGCGTCGGCAAGAATCCGGCGGGGCGGCGGCAAGGCCTGGCAACGGTACAACGAACAACGAACGAACGGTACAAAACGCCCGTAGGACGCCTCCCACCGTGCGCGCAGCGTGCGGGTCGGGCGGCGCGGGTCGCCGCGAGGCTGTAGAGTGGGGGCGTGGCCGGAGCCGACAGACCGACCGGGTTGGTCGGCGCGGACGATAGGGCTAGGAGGATGACGATGGCGAGCGAGGCGACGGGGCGACGGCCCTGCCCGCGCGGCCCGCCCGGCGGACGGACCGGCGGACCGCCGGCGACCCGCGGCGAGATGAAGGATCGACACAGCGAGACCGACCGCACATCAAACGTTCAGCGCATAGTTGACACTCCACACGGCTCAAGCCATGGGATTCTTGGTTCATCGACCGTTGCATCGTGACCCGGAGGCTCCGATGTCTGACACAATCTCCCCAAGCGTGACTTCCCGCGTGCCCCGCGGTAGAGACACCGTTTGGCGTCATGGTGGCTTCCTGAAGAAGCGATCACCACACACGGTATACCATCCCACGGGCGATCGTTGACGCGCCGCTTGTCGCGGCCCGTCGTTGCGACGATCCCCTTCATCCCACGACTGAAAGCCATGGGTTTTCTGAGAGATTTCTATAACATCGGAAGGACATGCAGGCACATGACCACATTATCCATATCCATCTCCGCGACGGCCCTGCTGCCGCACGCCGCGCACGCGGCGGCGGCCGGCATCCATACCCTGCAGGGCATCGTCCAGTCCGCCCCACATGCCGGCCCGGTCGTACCGCAGGCGTCGCCCGTGCCCGGCGGCGGGGCGCCTATCCCCGGCGGCGACGCCGTCGACACGATCAACCAGGGCAACTCCAACCTCGTCGGGACGATCCAACGCCTGGCGTTCTGGCCGTTCGTCGGGATGATCGTCGTCGTCGGCTTCATGCTGATGCTCTCGCGCGGGCGACCCAAGCTCAAAGAGGCCGCCCACGACGCGGGCATCGGCGCGGCGATCGGCTTCGCCATCATCTGGCTGGCGCTGCCGCTCGGCGCGACGTTCGCCAACAACTACAAGTTGCCCGGCCAGCCCGGTGGCCAGGCGCCCGCGTCGGTGACGACGACCTACGGTGGGGTCCAGCCCGGCAGCGGCCCCTATGTGGGCCCCGGCTACGGCCAGGGGTCGGGCGGGGCACAGACGCTGACCCAGCAGGGCGGCGGCCAGACCCAGCCCGCCCCGCAGGGCCAGCCGTAGCGGACAGATAGGCCACGAGGAGAGACGAGGAGGATAGCAATGCCGACCGATCATGCGGTGCCGACCCGCATCACACGCATCCAGACCCTGGTCCCGGCCATCCACCTGACCGGACGCCGGCTCATCACCGTGCTCGTGGGCGCCGCGCTCGCCTACCAGACATGGTCCCGGCTGACCGCCCTGCCCGGCGAGCTGCGGGGCGACCTCGCCATCGCCGTGGTGGCCGCGTCGATCGGCGCGGCCTACTACAGCCATGACGGGCGCACCGCGCCCGCCCTGGCGGCCGACCTTGTCGCCTACCTCCTGCGCCCCCGGCGCGCCTCCTATCTGGCGCGCCGGGGTGGGAAGAGGGCCGGCCGACCCGTACCGACCGCCCTCCTCCCCTTCGTGCCCACGCGCATCTCGAATGGCGTCGCCCTCACCCGGAATGGACGGGTCGCGGCCGCGGTCCGGGTGCCCGGCGCGCCGATGGGCCTGCTCTCCACGGAGGAGTTCGACTCCGTCGAGGGGCGCTACCACGGCTTCGTGGCGACGCTCTCCGGCCCGGCCCAGCTCCACTCCCGCACCTACCCCGCCGACCTCTCGGGGTTCGCCGAGGCCCGGCGCGCCCGCCTGCGCGGGCTGCCCGAGGCGCTCGTCGAGGCGGAGCTCGCGGACATCGCCGCCATGGAGGAAGAGTCCGCCCGACGGGGCCTGGTCATGTTCGACGCGCACGTCATCGTCTCGCGCGAACTGGCCCGGCCCGACGCGACACGACGGCGGGGACGCGGGCTCCATCTCATCCCCTGGCGTCCCCGTCGCGGGCGCGCCGCGGGGCCCGTCCCCGACGCGGCCGCGCTCTACGACGCGGCCGTGGCCCGCCTCGCCCCCGCCATCCGCGATGTCGAGGCGGGCGTCCTGGCGGTCGGCCTGGGCGGTTCCCTGTGCGATAACCTCGACACCGCCCGCCTGCTCCACCGCGCCCTCTCGCCGCGGCTCGCGCGCCTCCAGCCCATCACGGGCGCCCACCTGAAGGCCGCGCTCGTCCCAATCGCCGCCGCCTACGACGACCCATGCGACCAGTTCGACCACCAGGAGGAGGAGACCCATGGCTATGCCCGCCGCGCTTGAGCGGATCACCGACCGCCTGTTCGGTCCGCGCATCGACGCTCCCGGCGGCGACGCGTGGGCGGGACTCCTCGCCCCCGATTCCTATCAGGAGAAGGACGACTGGGCGTGCCGCGACGGGCTGTGCGAACGCGTCGTCGTCGTGACGCACTTGCCCGAAAACATCGTCTCGGGGCAGCTCGACGCGATCTTGTTCGGCTTTCCCGACGCGGAGGTCAGCCTCCACATCGCGCCCGTGGACCGCAAGGTCGCGCTAGAGGACCTCGACGCGGCCGAGACCGAGGCCGAGTTCCGCGCCATCCGCGACCAGGCCGCGCACCGGCTGCCGGACAAGGAAAACCAGGACGCGCTGGAGCAAATCGACCTCCTGCAGCGCCGGCTCCTGCGCCAGCGCGACGAGGTCCTCGACATCTCGCTCTCCATCCTCGTCCGCGCCGGGTCGGTCGAGGATCTCGACGCCGTGACGGAGGAGGTCGAGAAGCGCATCGGGCGCGCGGGCGCCCAGAGCCGCCGCTCCTCCTGGGAGGGCCCGCGGGCCCTGGCGACGGCGCTGCCGCTGGGGCACGACGCGCTGGGATGCGTGAGCCGCGTCGACGGCACGACGGTCCGCGCGATCAACCCGCTGGCGCGCCGCCTCGTCTGCGACACGGGGCCGCGGGCCGTCGAGTACGGGTTCGACCGCGACATGCTATCCCCCGTCGTCGTCGACAATTTCGACCCGCGCTTCAAGGTCTTCCACGCGGTCATCATCGCGGGGTCCGGCGGCGGCAAGACGTGGACGGCGGCGTCGATCGAGGTCGCGCGCGCGGTCGCCGCGGGCGTCGAGGTCCACGTCATCGACCCCAAGGGCGACTACCCCGACCTCACGCGCAAGCTGGGTGGGACGATCGTGACGGTCGCGCCCGGCTCGGACCAGCACATCAATCCCCTGGCGCTGCCGGGCGCGCCACGACGGGACGCCGGCGACCTCCTCGCCGGCCACGTCTCCGACCTCATCTCCTTCCTCGAGATCATCCTGCTCCGGCCCGGCGAGGCGCTCGACGGCGACGCGGACGCCCTGCTCAAGGGCGCGCTGCTCGCCTGCTACGCGGGGAAGGGCATCCACCCGGGCGACCCATCGGCGCACCGGCGGGAGACCCCCGTCCTGGCGGACCTGCGCGCCGCCCTCCGCACGGCGGGCGCGGGGGGGCTCGCGGGCCGCCTCGACCCATACGTTGACGGCATCTTCCGGGGCCTGTTCGACCAGCCGACGAATGTGGACCCCGAGGGGCGCCTCACGGACTATCGCCTCAATGGCATCAAGGATGACGCCATGCGCGCGGCGGCGATGCACCTCATCATGCAGCAGATCAGCGCGCGGGCGCACGCGGGCCCGGTGCGCCCGCGCTCCGTCGTGGCCGACGAGATCGAGACGATCCTGCGCCTGCCCCCTGGAGACCGCTACGTCGACGATTTCTCCCGCCGCTACCGCTCGGAGTTCCTCGCCCTCGTGGGGCTCTCCCAGGACCCGCTCGATTTCCTCAAGCACGAAGGCGGGCGGCAGCTCCTCATCAACTCCGGGCGCAAGATCTTGCTGGGCCAGGACCACGCCGTCGCGCGCGAGCTCGCCGGCCCCGTCCACCTCTCGGAGGATGAGATCGCCTACCTCACCACCTGGTGCAAGGAGCCGGGACAGGCGCTCCTGCGCATGGACCGGCGCGACTCGCCGCCCGGCGGCAACCGCATCAAGGTGCAGATCCGCCCGTACGCCAACCTCGATCGCCTGCTTGTGACGAACCCGCACGAGGCGCAGGCGGCCGCGCGGGCGGCCGCGGCCTTCGCCGCGGGGGGGGCGCGCCCGTGAGCGCCCGCGCCGCACCCCCGGCCGCCGGCCCGGCGACCCCCATCCCGCCCGGCCCGGCGGCCCCCCCGCCGGCCAATCCTCCCCCCGCGCCTCCTGGGAGCATACCCGCCGCTGGCGCGGGGGCGGCCCGGCGGACGCCCGCGGCCGACCCCGCGCTGCGCGTCGTGCCGCCGCGCCGCGAGACGCCCCGCGTGGCGCGCGTCGCGCACACCGTGGCCGCGCTCCCGATCGACGGGGACGGCCTCGCCTTCGAGGTCGCCGCGCGCGGCGGGCGCGTGACCTACCACGCGCGCGCCGCGACGGAGGCCGCGCGCGACGGACTGGGCGGCTACCTCGGCGAGGCGACCCCCCAGGCGCGCGTCATACCGATCCACGACCCGGAGGACGACCCGCTGGCCGGGCTCGACCCGGCCGCGACCATCGCCTGCGAACTGCGTCTGGCGGCGCGCGGTGAGCTCCCGCTCGGCCCCCTCGTCGAGGAGCAACGCTACGACGACGAGGAGAAGGACCCGGCGCTGGGGGTGCTGACCGCGCTGAGCGCGCTGCCTCCGCACCTGAGCGCCGTCTGCCAGCTACTCGTCTTCCCGGCCCCGGCGGGGTGGGAGGAGTCCTCCGGGCGCCTGTCGACGCAGGGGCAGCGCGCCGAGGGCAAGGACACGGGCGGCGGCAGCGGGGCGGCCGCCCTGCTGCTGCCCCTCGGTATGTTGCTGGCCTTCCTCATCTATAGCCTGTGGTCGTCCGGCGCGTACGTCCAATGCGCGCTGCTGGCCATCGCCGTAGCCGGCCTGGCCGCGGGCGTCCTACGCCTGCGCGACCGGCTCACGGGCGGCCGCGTCGTGGCCCCGCGCCTCGTCGACCGCAAACGCTCCCACCCCGTCTTCACGGCGCGCCTGCGGCTCGCCGTCGCGGGCGGCGAACCGGCCGAGCGGAGGCGCGCGCTGACCAACCTCGTCTCCGCGCACAACGCGTACGGCAGCGCCCACGGCAATAGCTTCCGGCGGATCCCGACCGACGCGGCGGCGCTGGGCGCGGTCACGCGGCGCGGCCGCCCGCTGCTCGCTGGCCCGGCGATGGTGCTCTCGGCCGAGGAGATTGCCTGGCTCGCGCCCGTGCGCCCGCCGCTGGAGATCCACGACGTCCAGGGCCTCGAGCGCGGCGGCCCGTGGGGGCTACGCCCGACCGACCGCGCCCTCGGCCAGGGGCCGCGGATCGGCGTGTCCAACGTCGGGTGGGCGGGACGGCCCGTCTGCCTGCCCGCGGGCGCCCGCGCCTTCTCGATCGGCGTCGACGGCAGCACGCGCAGCGGGAAGTCGACGCTGATGCTGCGCCTGGCCGATATGTACCTCAAGGAGGCCACCTGGCGCGAGCTCGCCCCGGGACAGGACCCGTCCGCGGCGGCGGACCGCGTGGCCGCGACCCAGATCATGCTCCTCGACGCGCACAGCGACCTGGCCAACGCGGTGACGGGCATCCTGCCGCCCCACCTCGCGCCGGAGGCCGTCGTCCTGCGCCTGGGCGACCCCGACCATTCCGTCGGGATCAACTTCCTCGACGCGCACGCCTACCGCGACGCGGACGGCGTGTTCCGCCGCAAGCCGGAGCAGGTCGTCAACTCGCTCAACCTCAACATGCGCGCCCATTGGAAGGAGACGTGGGGGCCGCGCATGGCCGACCCTTTCTCGTACGCGACGTACACTCTATTCGACATAAATAGGAGGCGCAAGCCAGAGGAACAATACACGTTGCTCGACGTCAACTTCCTCCTACAGAGCGTGAGCGTGCGTAAGATGATGGTCGACCAACTCGACAACCCCGAGCTGATCTACTATTGGACTGTGACCTACGCCAAGATGGACCCCAGGCTGCGCGACGAGGTCACGCTGCCAATCCGCTACAAGCTCAACGGCTTCGCGCGCTCGCGCATCCTGCGCGCCATCTACGGCCAGCCCGTGACCACGATCCCGTGGCGCCGGGTGATGGACCGCGGGCTCCCGATCATCGCCGACACGGCGCAGGAAGTCATCGGCCCGGAGGACGCGGACCTCTTCAACGCGCTGATGGTGGGCGCCATGATCGACCTCGCGCGCGAGCGGGCGCGCGGAGGGCCGTCGATCGTCCTCTTCGCCGACGAGTGGCACAAGATCCGGGCGCAGTGGGACGAGATCATGACCGCGCTCGGCAAGTACGGCGGGACGGTCGTCGGCGCCACGCAGGGCCTCGACCAGCTCGAGCTGTCCAATGAGGGTCTGCGCAAGACGGTGCTCAACAACATGAAGACACACTTCGTCTTCGAAGCGAACGAGGAGGAAGACGCCGACTATCTCGCACGCCTGCTCGGCGACCCCAAGCTGACGAGCTGGGACATCAAGCACCTCCCGGCGCGCGGCTGCTACTTGCGCACCGTCGACGGCGCGCGCCAGCTCCCCGTGTGCTCGCTGGACGTGCTGCCGCCGCCGCCGACGAACCCGGCCTGGGCCGATCTCGTCTACGAATCCTTCTCGCGGCCGCGCTACACGCGGCCGTCCGCCGCGGTCCACGCCGCGCGCGACGCGTGGGTCGAGGAGATGATCCGCGTCGCCGAGGCCGAGATGCGCGACAACCCGAAGCTCCAGGACGGCGCCGAGGGGATCTTCGAGGCCGGCGTCCGCGCCAAGCAGCGCAACGCCAGCCGCCGCGGGAAAGGCGGTGGCGGTCCCAAGGGCGCGGGAGCGGGGGGGGCCAGGGGGACCGGCCCCTCCCCGTCTGTCGGGTCGACGGCCGCCGACGCCGTCGGCGTCACGCGCGACGGGGCGCGCCGCGCGTGATGGGCGCGCCTGCCCGCGAGACGGGCGTCCCGGGTCGCGGCGGCGAGATGGCGGCGATCACCGCCGCGGCGGGCCCGGTGCTCGACGCGCTCGCCGCCTGGCCGCTGCTCACGCGCGGCGAGGCGGCGGCGATCGCCGGGGTGGGCGTGCGGCAGGCGGCGCGCCACCTGCGCGCGCTCGCGGCGGTCGGCCAGGCCGAGCGGATCGACGCGCCCGACGAGGTCGAGGCCCTCTACTACCTCACGGGGCCGGGCGTCGCGGCGGCGGCCCGGCGGGCTGGAGTCGAGCCGGACGACCTCTCCACGCGTTTCGGCCTGGGCGAGGCGGCGGTGCTCGCCCGCGTGCCCGCCCTGCGGCGCGTGCGCGCGGCCCGCGCGGCGCTCCTGGCCCTCGGCGTGGCGCTGGCGGCGGCGGGGGGGCGCCTGGGCGCGACGCGATCCGGCCCGCTGCGCTGGCGCTACGCCCTCGGGGCGCGGCGTCTCCACCTCGACCTCGACGGGGAGGGGACGATCGAGCACGGGGGGCGATCCTGGCGCGTGGCGATCCTGTGCGACGACGGCGAGACCCCGCCGGCCCTGCTGCGGGGCCGCCTGGCTACCCTCGCCGCGTTCCGCGGCCCCGACCGCGCGGGCGCGGCGCCCCTCGTCCTCCTCGTCGCCGCCGACGCGCACCGGGCCGCGCTCATCGCGGCGCCGCGCCTCCTGTGGACGACCGCAGGCGAGTGGGCGGCGCGCGGCCCGCTGGGCGCGTCGTGGCGGGTCGCCGGCGGCGTCGGCGCCCGCCCCCTGCTCGACGCGCTGGACGCGCTGGCCCCGCGCGGCTACATCGGCCCGGCCCCCGCCCCGCCGCCCGCGCGCCTGGGTGCGTCCTACCCCTGCGCTCTCGCCGCGCGGGCGGCCGCGGCCCGGCGATCCCCGGGGCCGTGCGGTGGCCCCTCCCTCCTGCCGCTCGCCCTGCCGGACGGCTGCTACGACGTTCTCTTCGCGGCCGGCAGGCATCCCCGGCTGGCGGCGGGCGACCTCGCGCTGGCGGCCGGGCGGCCGCGGGCTCCGTGGGCAGTCCCGGCGCTCACCGCGCGCGGGCTGCTCAGCGCGGAGCGGGACGCCGGCCCGCGCGCGGACCGGCGCGGCCGCCCGGCCACCCTGTATACCCTCTCCGGCGCCGGGCTGCGCCTCCTCGCGCGCCGCGCCGGCGCGGCCATGCCCGCCTATCGGGACGCGTGCGGCCTCCTCGCGACGACGTCGGGCGGGGCGGATGTCCGCCTCGCCTACCAGCGCCTCTTCTCCCCGCACACCCGCGGGATTCAGATGATGCACCTCGCCCTGGAACGGGAGGCCCGCGCGCGCGGCGGCGTCGTGGTCTGGCGGCAGGAGTGGGACGGGCAGCCGGGCCGGCCGCGGCTGGGCCACCCCTATCAGGACGCGGAACTGCTCTACAGGGACCGCGACGGCGCCTTGCACGCGCGCCTCGAGGTCGACCGCGGCCGGGCCAAGTTGCGCAAGATGCGGGGCAAGCTGCGCCTGTATTATCAGGACCGCGCGCGCCCCGATCCGGGCCCGGCCACGCTGCTCGTCGTCACGACCGGGTGGCGCCGCGCCGCGCACCTCCTCGACCTCAACGCCCGCCTCGCGCACGCCTACGGCATCCCGCCGCTCGACCTGCGCGCGACGACCTTCGCGGCGCTGGAGGGCGACGGCCCCCTGGCCCCAATCTGGCGCGACGTGACCGGCCCCTGCGACCCCCGCGCCCCCAGGCCCTGAGATCCCCCGCCTCCTCCGCCTCTGGCCATCGATGCCCCGGCCCCTGACCATCGACGCCCTTTTGCCGCGCGGCGCCCGCCCGTATCGCGGCCCGCGCGTCTTTGTGCGATACTCAAGCAAGGGCGCGCCGCGCGGCAAAAGGGCGTGGCGCGCGGGGGATAATGCGCGCCCCCGCAGGGAGGGAATACGCATGACCGTCGAAGCGAACGCGAGCGGCCCCGAGTTCGGGCCGGGGGATGGACGAGGGAGCAGGCTGGACGGCCCGCCGGGCGTGGTCGCCCCGCTCGGGAACGCCTACTCCATCCCCACGGACATCATCGAGCGCGACCCGGCGCAGCCGCGCCAGAACTGGCGCCTCGTCTACGACTACGACCCGCGCACCGAGAGCAAGGTCGCCCGCGAACTCAAGAGCACATACGAGGGGATCGAGTCGCTGATCGAGTCACTGTTGGAGCATGGGGTCATGACGCCGTTGATCGTGCGCCACCATCCGACGCGCTCTGGCTACTACATGCTCCAGGACGGCGGCCGCCGTCTCCACGCGATTGAGCACATCCTCGGACGCACGGGGCGGCACGGACCCCTGGGCGAGCCCTGGCAGCGCGACCGCGTCCGATCCGTCCCCGCCATCGTGGAGGACGCGCCCGACGCGCACGCGCGGGTGCGCCAACTCGTCGCCAACGTGCAGCGCCAGGACCTGACCCCCCTCGATGAGGGGCGGGCCTACGAGGAGATCATGGCGCTGGAAGGGTGGACCGAGTCCGAGATGGCGCGCCGGGTCGGCATGTCGCCCGCGCACGTCACGAACAGGGTGCGCGTTGTGCAGTACGCGGAACTGCGCGACGCGGTCGCGCTCCATCAATTGAGCCAGTCGACGGCGGCGGAGATCGTCAAACTCGAGGAATCGGCGCGCGACGCCTTGCTGGGGCGCGTCCGCCGCGGCGAGAAGATCGCCCTGTCCGACGTCCAGGAGGCGCGCAGGCGCCTGGCCGCCGACGGGGTGCGGAACCCGCGGCGCAAGATCGGCGCGGAGGCCGAGACGAAGGCGTCCGCCGTCGCGCGGCGCGATGACCCGGCAGACGAGCTTCTGCGCATGGCCCCGTGGCGGACCGCGCCCCTCACCTACGACGGGCAGCCACGCACGGAGCCCCCCCCTGGCCCGCAGGCCGCGCAGGCCCCACCCTATCACGACGGCGCGGGCGGGGCCGCGGGGGAAGGGGACGTGGGGACGCCCGCGCCGACGGGCCGGATGGACCAGATGGCGCGAGAGACACCTTCCTCCGGTGCGGTGGAGAGCGCGGCCGGCGTCAAGGCGGGGGCGTTCCCAGCGCGCACGGCCGCGCCGCCCAGTCGGGAAGCGGACCCCATGCTCGCCGGTTACCTGACGCGTCTCGACACGTCGCCCCTCATCGGCCTGCTCGAGTATGCCATCGCCCGCAAGTTGGGCCTGGAGATTCTCCTGAGCGCGGCGCGCTCCCATCGGGAGGCATGAGGGGAGGCGGTCTTTCCCGCCGTCGCGTGCTCCGCATCGCCGGAGCGTCGGGGCACGCGGGCAGCGGGGGCACCGTTTCGTGCGCGATTGCCCTCTCTACACTACACTATCCGTGTGACTGCTCCCCCGGATAAATCCGGTAGCTTCTAGGCGGCTGACGCCGCCACGCTCGCCAGCCCGAGCGCGAATAACCTGAGCGGCGGCCACGTCGCGCGGGAGTGAGCACCCGCATGGACAGGTATGCCACCGTTCGTCCAGGGCCTTGGGTGTCTTGCGCGCGCAGCGGGGACACTCTTGGCTCGTCCCTGCCGCGCGGACGCCGACGATCGTGCAGCCAGCTTCTTCCGCTTTACTGCTCAATCGTTGGACGAACAAGCCCCCGGCCGCATCATAGATACTCTTGTTCAAGCCGGACTTCGCGGCGGCCCCGTTGGGGCGTACACCGGCTGTCCGGCCTCTGTCGTCTTACCGTCATCCACTGTCTTCTTCGGACGCCGCGCCATGTTCCGGCGCGTGAGCACTTCGACGGCGATGAGGCCGAAACGGGAGATGAGCGAACGGGCAAGGCGCCACTGGAAGAAGGCGCGCTGGTTGCTAATCCTCGCGTGCCGCCGCGCGGCGGTACGCGAGAGGATACGTGCGCGCCGTGCGACTGTCCGTGTGGGCCGCTTCTTGCCGCGCTTGGACACCCACACCTCAACCGGGGGCGTGGGTAGAATTGGCTTAGAGCGTGTCCACAAACCCCCCAGCTCCCAGGTCTCGTTTTCGACCCAACGGGGACCACATCGGTGGTTGCGGGGGCCGCCGGAGGACGCGCCCGCCACCCTCGGGCGGTTGCTCACCCTCAGGAACGGCGCGGGGGCGGGTGCGGAGCGTCGGGTGACCGCTGGTGGACGCAGGATCGTGTGTGGATGGCACCAACGGATCCTGGGATCGATCAAAACGTGAGGGGGACAGGTGGGAGGTTTGTGGACACGCTCTTACCTGCGGCTTTTGCTGTAGCCGCCTCGGCATCCCTCTTCTTTGTGGCCCGCTTCTCTGCTGTGCGATCCTTTCGGGCACGGTCGAGCTTGCGTTGTAGGCGCTTCACCTCGCCCATCCCCTTGCGCAGGAAACGGGGGGTGGGCACTTGTTCGCCGTCGGCGAGCGACGCATAGTATGCCAGCCCGACATCAACCCCTGTGGCGGGGAGGGTGGGGTAGGCGTCCTTCGGCGTCGGGATGGTGAGCGTGCACGAGAAGACGGCCTCCCAATGGTCGCCCGTGCGGATGATGTCAACCGTACCGATCTTGACGTGCGCGGCTATCTACCTGCCCTCACGCGCACTGAGGCGGCGGTGATAGACAAGCGGGATCGCGCCCACGCCCTGTATTTTGACGATGGCCGCGAACGGACGCCGCGCAGGGATCATGCCCGTTTCGGTGAACGTCGCTCCATCCCCGTGCGTGAAGGTGAGCGTGCGGAAACGGGCGCGACCCCGAAAACGCGGGAACCCCAGTTCTTGGCCCGCCTTTATCCGGCGAAAGAACGCTTGAAAGGAGCGATCCAGCCGCCGCAGCGTGTATTGCTGGCTGGAGTGGTTGCAGGCTTTCTGGTGGGGATCGTCGGCACGGACGGCAACCAATTCGCGCGCCTGATCGTAGTAGGTAATCGACACGCCTGCCATGCGGTAGGCGGTCCGACGGTGGTCGAGCGCGCAGTTATAGAGAAGTCGGTGGGCGTCCAGTTGCGCCAGCAGTGCCCGCTGCTGGGCGCCCGTCGGGCGTAATGCGTAGCGGTAGGACCGGCGTATCTCCACAGCGATGCGCTCCCGTGGGATGAGAACGAATCGAACAGACGTGCTAGCAAACACCGTCATTCTATCACGGCCAGGTAGGGCATGGCGCGTGGGGTGCGGGCACAGACTCCCGTCGCCGCGCTGCTGCCGGCGGTCGGCGCTTTCCCCCGCCCCTTAAAAGGGGCGGTCCCCTCGGGCCGTTTTTATGGGTCGCCCCTCCGCGCGCGGCGCGGCACAGCGCGCATGCGGCGCGGACGACCGAGGCTGAGGGACAGGTCGCCGTGTTGTGCGCGGCGCGTTCCCCATCCTTGTTGCCGCATTCCCCTCCGGCTTAAAAGCCGGAGGGGAATGCGGCCCCTCCTCTCTGCTACACACGGTATAATAAAGGTGAAGTATGCGCCAGCATATGCCGCAACGGCGCTCCTCGGAGATGCCTCTGGCGTGGGGTGTGCCCCACTGGTTGCAGAAACATGCATCGGGGAGCATGCGGGGAGTCATCCCCGGCAGCACGGACCGTCCGTAGGAAACGATCTGCTGTTCTGCCTGATGACGCGTCGGACCTGATCGTGGTCAGTGTCAACCGGCGACCCCTTGTGAGCAGGGGTAGGGATGTGTGGCCTATCACACCTCCTGAACGCACCGCCCCGCTGCCGGGCAGGTGCAAGCCCCCGGATTAATCCGGCGGTTGTTGACTGATGCGATTCCCGCCGCCCCCCGATGGGTGGGCTTGTCTGGACTGGAGGTGTGCCTATGAGGACAGCCACAACAGGGCCGGGTGAGGCGTTTCCATCCGACGCGTATCCCGCGTCGGTGCGCTCAGCCCGCCGTGATACATGGGTCAAGGACGCGCTCGACTGGATCGCCACGCGCCCCAACCAGGCGCTGCGCATACCCCGCGAGGGCCGGAACGCGCGCTACATGCAAGGCGCGCTCGCCGATGAGGCGCGCCGGCGCGGCATAAAAGTCACGACGACGCGGAGGAACTGCGAGGGCGCGTACGTCTGGCTGCGGCTGCGCGTCGACGACGACCCGCCCCCCGTGCAGCCGGACCCCGGAGCCGATCTCGCGGCCTGGGCCTGGGATGTTGTCGCCTACCTACGGCAGCACCCCGCGCACGAACTGCGCTTCGATCTCGCGGCGTCTGGCATCGACGGCCCCCTGCTCACCCTGGCGCGCTCGCTCGACGTGCCCCTGGTCGTCGACGCCGTGGCCGCGGATCGGGCGCTCGTGCGGCTCCCCGTAGGGGTGGATGCTGTCGCCCCCACGGGGGGGAGCGATCCGACAGACACGGACGAGGCGCGCGACCTCTCCGCCCAACTCGCCGCCGAGCGCCGGCGCAGGGCCGCGCTGGAAGACGAGGTGCGTCACCTCCGCGCGCAGCTCGGCGGCGCCCCTCGGGGAGGCGCGCGATGACGGGTCTACGGCTGCGTCGCGACCGGCAGGGGCGCGTCCCCGCCGGGTCCCCTCTGGCCCGCGCCGCCGCGATCGCGGCAGCCGTCGCGGCCGTCAGGCTCGCCGTAGCCTCCGCGACCACGAGCGCGGTCGGCCGGACGCTCACGTACCACCTCTCGGGGGGTTTCCGCGTCCTCGACCTCGGGCCCGACGCCAGCGCGCCCATCCTCGCATTGGGGGCGCCCGGCCTTCGATGACACCCGCTGGGATGACGCGACCCGGCTGCCGCCCGTCGGCCGATCCTGCAGGACCGCTCGGACGCCGACGGCGGAAGCCGTCGCGCTATCCGCATAGGCGCACGCGCCCACCTACAAAAATAGCCCACTATGGGCTATTTTTGTAGGCACGGACGACGAACGGGATCTCCGCGCCGCGCCGCGAGGATGGCCGACGCCGCTCCCGTCACGTCACGCCCTACCGCCATGCACCCGCTCCGCCTCAGGTCACTTTGGGAGGGGTACACCCCCGTCGGCCCGTCGGCCAGGGTGCACCACAGCAAAGTTCCCAGCACGCGCACAGCGGCCGTGCCAGTTGGCTGCCGCGCCGCACAAGGGAACTTTCTTGTGGTGCACCCCGTCGGCCAAATAGGCTAGCCATGATGGTGTGCAACCTGGTATTGTAGTAATGCAGCCATACCTGCGACAGGCGAGCACGCTCCGCGTGGTCCTCGCCTCTTGACCGCGCGCCCGTGGTTTCGCCCGGGCCGACCGATACGCGCCCCTGGCGCGCAGACCAAGGAGAGGGGTCATGGGGACACAACTCAAGGATAGGTTCGACTACGCCGTCGTTTACGCGCTCACGCTGCTCTCGACCGCAGCCGCGACGGCGGCTGACCGTGCCCGGCGGGCCGAGGACGGGCAGGCCTTCACCGAGGCCATGATGTGGATCGGCGGCATGGCGGTCGTCATCGCCGCCGCCTTTGTCGTGTTGAAGCCTATGTTCGCCGGCATGCTGACGCATGTAGTCACGAACACGAATAATGTGCAGTTGACGCCGGTGCCGGTCGTCGCGACGCCGGCCCCGTAGGCGGCCCGACCGGTTAGCCGGACGAGATCGATCGCGCGGGGCGCGCGGGGGGCGAATCTCCACCGTGCGCTCCGCGCGCATGTAGGGGCCCGCGCGGGCCCCGAGTACGAGGTCCAACGCGCTCATGTCACCACCATCGGCCCTGTTCATCCACGCCGTCGGCGAGGCCACTGCCGAGGTGGCCCGACAGCCCGTGCTTGACTGCACGACCCCCGACTATTCCTACTGCCATCCGGCGATGGCGACTCTGCGCGCGTTCGACGACGCGACGATCTTGTGCGTCTACCGCGATCGCCTGCGCGACGAGGACGGCCGGCGCTATGCCGCCGACCCGCCCGCGCGCCCCGCGCGCGTCCTCGTCGGCCGCGAGTTGCTGCCGTGGGAGTCGGCGGGGCGCGCCTTCTATCTCCTGCTCTACGCGCTCTACTGCGCTGAGAACCCGGCCGCGTGGGGTGAGATCCAGCGGCACATGTCCTTCGTGGACGAGACGGGGCTTTACGCCGTCACCGACCCGCTTGACCCATGGCCGATAACGGGCGCTGCGGCTCTCGCGCTACTCGCGCGCGGTGAGCCGCTGGCGCCCAGCATGGCGCCCCTCTTCGAGCGCGCGAGCGGGCTGCGGGCGCTGCCCCGGCTGGAAACGGTCGCGGCCGCGCGTACGATGGGCGAGACTGCGGCGCGCGCGGTCGCGACGCACGGGGAGCCTGCCGCAGCCGTGATCGGGACGGACGAGCCTGGACGGCAGTGCGCCATCCTGGGGCAGGTCGACGGCGTGGGGACCGTCGCGCTCGACCTCTCGGGGGCACAGACGATCGGCGTATTCGGCGTGCAGGGGAGCGGCAAGAGCACGACCATCAAGGGCATTATTGAGGCGGCCGTGCAGCCGCAGCCGGGCCTCAACCGGCTCGATCACCCGCTCTGCGCCGTGGCCTGCTGCTACACGCAGGACCAGGCGCGCGTGCCCGAGTTCGCGGCCATGCGCGAACCGGCCGAGGGGGCCATCGCCGATGTCCTGGGGGCTCGCTACGGGGCCCGGCCGGCGGGGATCCGCGACATGCTCATCCTCGTTCCACCGGCCAGGCTCGCCGATCGCCGCCGCGAGTACGGCGCCATCCCGGTCGCGCCGCTCCTTTTCCGCCCGCGCGACCTCGACGTGCGCGCGTGGCGGCATCTGATGGGGATGGTGGACCCCGACTCGGTGTACGGACGCGCGATGGACGGCGTGATGGCCTCCTTGGGTGATGCGATCACCCTCGACGGCATCGCCGAGGGCATAGAGGCGTCGCGATTAGGGCGCAACCAGAAGAACCTCGCCCATCTCCGGCTGGAGTTCGCGGCGCGGTTCGTCGGCGACGGGGCTCCGATTTCTACCCACATCAAGCCCGGCCGCTTCGTCATCGTTGACCTGCGGGACCCCATGGTCCACAAGACGGACGCGCTGACCTTGTTCATGGTGCTCCTCCCGCTGATCGCGGCCGTGCCAGGCTTGGGGAAGGCCTGCGTGTTGGACGAGGCGCACGAATTCGATGGGCGTCTCATGCGGGAGGTCATCCACTATGTGCGCGACATGCGCCACCAGGGGTTGAACATCATCGTCGGCAGCCAGGATCCCGCCTCGGTCCCCGTGGAAATCCTCGAGCTCTCGACGACGCTCTTCCTGCATTGCAGCACGTCGCCGGCCTGGCTGCGCCACCTGCGCAAGGCCGTCACCGCGCTCGATGGTGTGCGCCCGCGTGACCTCGCCGTCCTCCGTCAGGGGGAGGCGTTGGTGACGGCGAAGGCATCGACCCTGCCCGCCCTCGTGCGCGCACCGTTCCTGCTGCGCGTGCGCCCCCAGGCCAGCCGCTCGGGCGGAGAAACAGTTCACGCCGACCTGGCTGGCCACGTCGTTGTTGTGTAGAGTGACAATATAGTTTGGCGATCGATAAAGTCTGGCGCTATTGCTGGCCTATGATCGTGCTGGCACCCTCGATGTGATCGTCAAGCGTGCGGAAAAGCTGCTAGGTCGGGGCACGGTGTGGAGTGGAGCGCCATACTTTAATGAAAACTGCGCGGAATACCCCGCCCCTTGTGGGCGGGGATAGATAGCGCCTACACCCGTCGCTTCTGCGACTCGATGTAAGCGCGCATGGTTGCCTCTATGGCGCAGTCAGCCGTTGGACGATTTCCCCGCCCCTCACCTCGTCGTACGATGCCCTCGCGTCTATTGCTCACCTCGTCGCGCGCTCAGGTCAACGCCCAGACGCATGCATAACCATGCAAATGCCGTTCGTCCGGAACCGGTATATGCGGTTACTATATGACCCGTCGGGTGGAAGGTAAACTCTGATATCGCGTATGCCATTATTGAAGTCATTCGGCGAAACCCTTTCACGCCGGAGTTGATGATGCAGACGACGCTTCCGCGAACGTCGTAGCCCACCCCGCGATGCCCATTACCCTCTCCGCGTGATGTGGCCGCGTGCGGGAAGCACATCGGCGGATACTGGGAGCTATTGATGATCGTGGCGCGGCGAATAACTATACAGCAGCGTCGAGACGGAGTACGCGGCCCATCGGCCCATCAGCCCATCGCCCGCCCTCGGCCTATTCTCGCACAACCGTTAGCATGTCTACGCGCGTGCTGCGCGCCGATGTCTCGCATATTGTGGACTCGGCCACATGACCGTTGACATCCTTGGAAAGGGCACTTTGGGTATCCGATTCACAGAAAAGTAAGCTGCCTGCTATAAAGCTAAGCGGGTAAGGAGGCTCTGCGCGCACTATTCGCTGCGGCAGGTCGAACCTCTTGATAGGTGGGCTTACCCTTATGTGGAAGATCGCCTTTCCAAGGATGTCAACGGTCATGTGGCCGAGTCCACGCATATTGCACATGCAACTATCTCCGTCCTCTTCCGTGTTCGAACACGGCGGTTGAGTGCAGGCTGGCGTCGTCCTTTGTTGAACACCGCGTGCGCTACCCAAACCCTCTGTGGCGCGCCTCAATAGACTTCAGTTGGGAGGCTAGCCAGCATGCGCCTGCGCATGTCGGCCAGCACCGCCCCCCTTGACCAGCGGTACTGGTCGTTCGGACGTGGTTTTCGGCCAGCACAGGGAGACGACAAGAAATGGGACAACAATATTCAACCGCCTACAAAGCCCGTGTCGTGCAAGAGTTGCTCCGGGAGGACAAAACCATGGGGCAGATTGCCGCGGAGAGCGGGGTGCATCCGAATCAACTGGGGCGCTGGAAAGCGCTCGCCATCCAGGGCTTGCCGAGCTTGTTCGACCGGCGCGATGCGACGATCGACCTCAAGGCCGCGCACGAGCAGCAGGTCACGGACCTCTACGCGGAAATCGGGCGCCTGACCACGCAGGTGGCCTGGCTCAAAAAAACTCCACATTGGTAAACCTGGCTTGAGGGCGTATCATACGGGTAAGGAAGGTATTGTCTGTACCGTCTGCTGAACAGGAGGTGCATAATGGCCCGTCGGACCCGGCGTCCCCTCGCGACGCGCGACCAATTCCTTGAGCCGTGCCACGACCGCTGCCCCCAGTGCAGTGGCCCCCTCTGGATCGTCTACCATTGCCACCGGAAAATCACCCGCCTCGACGCCGTCTGGCGCCTGACCTTGCGCATCCGCCGCTGCGTGACCCCGACCTGCCCGCTCTACCACCGCCCCTACCGTCCAGAGGAGGAGGGCTCCTGGGCCTTGCCCCACGGCGAGTTCGGGCTGGATGTCATCGCTCTCATCGGCGCGTTGCGCTTCGCCGAGCACCGGAGTGTGCTCGAGATCCATCATCATCTGCTCGCCCGCGATGTCCAGATCGCCGAGCGGACCGTCACGCACCTGGTGCAGCGCTATGAGGAATTGGTGGCGCTGCGGCTGACCGATGCCACCCGGCTACGCGAGCGCCTCGCGGAGAAAGGGCGGGTGATCCTGGCGATCGACGGCCTGCAGCCGGACGTGGGACATGAGGTCCTCTGGGTCGTGCGCGACTGCCTCTCGGGCGAAGTCCTGCTCGCCCGGAGCATGCTCAGCGGGACGCAGGGCGACCTGACCGCGCTGCTTGATGAGGTCAAGGCGGTGCTGCCTGTGCCAGTGGCCGGCGTCATCTCGGACGGGCAGTCGCCGATCCAGACGGCGGTGCGCGCGGTGTGGCCGGGCGTCCCCCACCAGTTGTGCCATTTCCACTACCTGCGGGAGGCCACCAAGCCGATCACGGAAGCAGATCGGCACGCCAAGGTGGCGCTCAAGAAGCAGGTGCGCGGCGTGCGCCCGCTCGAGCGAGCCTTGGAGGGACGCGCCGACGCCGAGGCGGAGGCCATCCGGGGCTATTGCCTGGCCGTGCGCGCGGCGGTGACCGATGATCGGCAGCCGCCCCTGGACGCCTCAGGCCTGCGGCTGCATGACCGCCTGGACGTCATCGCCGCCTCGATCGATCGGGTCGAGGCTAAAAGGGGGGGCTCCCGGTCGCCCTCGCCCACCTTCGGGACATCGTGAGGCGCGGCTTGGAGGTGACGGCCGCCCTCTGGCCGTCCCTGCGCGTGGCCCACGGGTGGGTGCGCGCCTTGGCGCGCATCCTGGACAACGAGGCCGACCATGACGGGGCGACGGTGCGCGCCTTGGTGCAGGCCCACCTCGCCGCCATGCACGCCGAGCGCGACACGGCTGGTCCGCTCGGCGCGACCGCCGCGTACATCGCGAAGGTGACGGCTAGCTACGGGGAAGGGCTCTACCGCTGCTACGATGTACCAGACCTGCCGCGCACGAATAACGAGTTGGAGCGCTGCTTCGGATCGGTGCGCTACCACGAGCGCCGCGTCACCGGGCGGCGCACGCTCACGGGCGGCGCGATGGTGCGCGGGCCGGTTCGCCTGGCCACCATCCTCGCCCTCCAAGAGGGCTATGTCCCCGACCTGCGCCTGACCGATCGCGCGGCCTGGCAGGAACTGCGGCGTCGCCTCGACTATCGGCGGGAGGCACGCCGCGCGCAACGACGCTTCCGGCAGGACCCGGACGGATACTTCAAGTACCTGGAACAACAACTCCCGGCATGAGGACCCGCCGCATCCGGCTAGGGCCGTGACGGGTGGAGGTCGCATAGGCGGGTGATACGGCCCCGACACAGACTCGCCAGCTAGCGGAATGAGAGGGGGTAAGATGGCGCCAACGCCGAACGACGAGGAACGCGAAGAGCGCATCCACCAGGAGATTATCGTCGACGCCTACGGTGGCGACGAACAGGCGATGGGGTGGTATTACTACCTGAAGGGGATGCTCCATGTGCCCTTCCTCGCCCGCTGTGTTGCCGAGCGTGCCATCTCCCCCCTGCACACGGGCGATGAGGTCGAGGTGGTCGGCCTCGCGCCGGAAGAGGAGTGCCAGCACGAGATGTTCGTAGAGATGCCTTGGGAGCGGCGCACGCTCGCGGTGCCGCTCTCCCAACTGGAGGGGATCACGGCCGATGCGCCGACGCGACAAGCCATCGACGACTGGCAGTACTGGGTCAAACGGGGCTATACCTTTTGACCATCACCTGTCGCGTTCAAGGCAAGTTTACCAACGTGGAAAAAACTACGGCGGCAAACTCTTGAGGAGGAGGTCTTCAAGGGTGGAGAGGTAGGCCGCGGGGTCGCGCTGGAAGCGCCGTTGGGCGCGATGGATGGTGTGGCGATACTGCACGGATTGGCGCACCTCCTCCCAGGCGTGGAGATCGTGGGGACGGAGATCCGCCGCGCTGAAAGGATGGGACTGGGTAGCGACGGCGGCGACCACGCGCACCGCCCCCCGGATCACGAAGGTCGACGAGGCTTGTTTGCGGCCCGTGGCGCGGCGCTCATGGTAGAGGGCCGTCCCGAAGTAGTGCTCTAGGTCGTTGTTAGTGCGCGGCAGGTCCGGCACCTCATAACAATGGAAGAGGCCCGCCCAGTAGCTGTCCGTCACGGTGAGGAAGTGCTCCATGGCTGCGCTAAGCGAGGGGAGCGTGTCGCGTTGGGCCGTGATCGTGGCCAGCAACGCTCGATACGCGACCTGTCGGTCCTCGACCGACCGCTCCACAGCG
>JAABUU010002749.1_pt1 | contig 24185 bp, 25 predicted proteins | sample 5559301 | NCBI WGS metagenome assembly JAABUU01 (sample SAMN10711884, study PRJNA513360) | rock metagenome | isolation source: Antarctica rocks | place: Antarctica: Victoria Land, Richard Nunatak white | reverse complement strand
ATCTGTGTACTCATCTGTTGCAGAGGCTGGTCGTCCATTTCTTTTCTCCTTCTTCGCATACCAACACATGTATCTTACCACCTTCCTCTTAGCTAGATGTTCCGCTTGCAAAAAACTGTGGCGCACCCCACCCCCTTGTAACGCTATGGATGCTCGCTCAAAGCACCAAGCTTACGCGTCGTGATCTTCCCACTGGTCTTCTAGGGCCATCTCTGTGTCCTCATCCAGGTTTATCGAGGCATACTCTTCGTCAGCCTCTTGCGCGAACTCCTTCTTTGTTACGGGAAGCGGATACCACAAGACCGAGATGCGTTCAGCCTCGTTGCGGGAGAGAATCTCGTTTTGAACCAGCGTGGTCCGGACGCGCCGAAGGGAGCGTCGAATGGCAGGACGAGCAAAGTAGCATACATGGGTATAGGCACACCACGCCTGGGGGAGTTGTGTTTGCGCCTCCTCTTCCCCCACGTTGGCTTTGAGAGCATGATAGGCGTACCCGTGGTAGTCGTGTTGCCTGACCAGAGCCTCCAGGATACGGGACAGCAGCGACTCCGCTTTCCGTGAAAGTTCCACTTCAATGGCGATCACTTGATTGCCAGTGAGGAAGACGGCATCAGGGCGATGCATCCGTGTGTCTCCCTGGCGTCGGTGTGTTCCTTGGAGCAGCATGCGTTCACTGATCCATTCAGTTCCGGGTTCTCCACGATCATGCTCCAACCGAACCTCCGTAATGGCAGAGACATGCTTGAGCTTCTCTTCTCCCAGGTTGGGGGCATGGTGATACTGATAGGGCAGCGACAACGCGGCCAGGCCCTTCTTCGTGAGCCACACCCACACCTGCCCCGTCTCATCCAACCTGCGAGTGTGAACCCACTTCCCCTTCTTCCAGTGGTCAAGGACGTTGTGGGTGGCACTGTCGCTGATCTCGTCCTCATAGGTGGCTCCATGCCCTGCACACTGCCCCAGCAGTTCCTGGACCTGATCGTAGCGCATGGCATACTGCTCCCCAACCCAGGTCAGGGTGAAGCGGTCGCGTGTAGTCAGTCGTGGTTTCCCCTGATCCGTGCGTGTCTTTCTGCCGGTTGGAGAATACTGCTGTTCTGGTTTCTTTCTATGGATTCGTTTCTTCTGAGGACTCATGAGTTTCTCCTCTCTCAAGCATCCCTCTGCTTCATCGTTGCTCCCTTCGTAGAGGGGCGTAGCCCCCTCTACGAAGTATTACAAACCAGGGAAAAAGGGGCGCATTCTTGGCCTTTGTAACCCCCCACCATGCCGCGTGTTGAGCCAATCGAGCACATCCTCATGTCCAACAAGTGGCCTGGTGATGTTCCTGAATCGCCACCTGGAAAATCACCACCGGAAAATGGCCCGATGGAAGGCCGTTGTGCGCCCTCGCAGTTCCGCAGAACGAGCGTTCTGTGGGGACACCTGTCGGGCCACACTCTTCGAGTGGGCCGTCCAGTCTTGTGTGTCAGCAGAGAGCAAAGGACCACTCCGATGCATCTCGGCACGTTCAGCGTTTCTGGTGGAAGCATACCAAATGAAGGCAGTACGAGCGCACAACGAGCGTTGTGCATTTTGGGGAACGGTCGTTGTGTGCGGCAGAGAACAGGAAACTTCCACATGGGAGGACGCACAACGCTCGTTGTGCGTTTGAGAGAGCGGGAGAATGCTGGAGGAGAAATGCACAACGCTCGTTGTGCGTTTGAGAGAACGTTGGATCAGCAGACTGATGAGGGCGGTGAACGCACAACGAGCGTTGTGTGTTTGCGCGTCTTACTTGCTATCCAAAGGGTGTAAATTTGGGAATTAAGCTGTTGAAATGTTGCGGATTATACTGGTGGGTCAAGCCCGTTTTCCCTCTTTTTCCTGAAAAAGTGGCTTTCCAATCGGCAAAAGAAGCCTTCCTCAACAGGATAATTCCCAAAAAACCAACAGCTTAATGGTAAATTGGGTGAAAACCGCACGGATTTTGAGGTGAAACGTGGGAAATCAGCGCCAATCGTAGGAAGTGACCATCCATATCCAAGGAAAACCGCTCCCTATCTAGTATACTGGAACGAAGAATTGTAAATTGAGTTCCCTCTGTGAAAGAAGTGTGGACAGGAGACAGGATGACGCGACCCACTTGTGAATTTGACCTCGTGCCGCAACGGCTGCGACACATTCGCTGGATCGGCGGTGGAAGTGGAGCGGGCAAATCGACTGTCGTGCGGCGGCTTTCGGAGAAGTATGGACTTCGTCTCTACCACTGTGATGACACGCAGTCGGCGCACACCGCCCGCTCAAACCCAACCGACCATCCCATGCTCCACACCTTCATCACCATGACGATGGACGAGCGATGGGTCAAGCGGACGCCGGAGGAGATGTTTCGCACGTTTCACGGCTTTCACGGAGAGGGTTTCGGACTCATCCTGGAAGATCTGCTGGACCTTCCAACCGACGTGCCCGTTTTGGTCGAAGGGTACAAGCTCCTGCCTCGCCTCGTTGCCCCATTGCTGAGCCGACTCGATCAGGCAGTATGGCTGATTCCTACTTCTTCGTTTCGGCGTACTGCCTTCTGCCGTCGTGAATCGTTATGGAGCATAGCAGGGCAAACAAGCGATCCGCAGACGGCCCTGGCCAACCTCCTTACACGTGATGCAATCTATACAGAAGAGGTGAAAAGACAAGCTGTGACGTTGCAGCTCACCTGCATCCAGGTCAACGGAGGCGCAAGTATTGATGAGTTGGCGACAAGTGTCGCCCAATGCCTCGGCATCAGGCAGTGATGTCACCCTACGTGCCGAAAAGGCGCGAGATCAGCGAGGCTCATTTACAACTGGTCGGTGGAAGAAGCCGCGCCGGAGGCGGTATTGCCTGCAAATGAAGTGCCAATTCCTATGATTGACGCCGGTTTCCCACGTTTCACCTCAAAATCCGTGCGGTTTTCACCCAATTTACCACTTAACTCCCAAATTTACACGAAGTGATCTCATTTACAAAATGTTTAAATTAGATGAGGTAGTTTTTTACGAATTATTTGAGGTAAATGAGAAGGAATAGGAGCGTTTCAGCTAGCTTCTGAGGCTCTATGAGTGACAAAAAGAGAAGCTGATTACCTCACATAATGGTCACTATTTGCCATCACTGAATCTAGACATTTACACATAGAAAGTGTTGTCTCCTTAAGGTTTTTTACTGTTGCACCGTCTTCTGTATCTGAATGATGCCGACGCAAGGCGCAAGAAGAGGTTGATCAAAACAGCTAGACCTTACTCATTCATCTTTAAGGCTCTAAGTTGTCAGAGAACACCATTATTTCCGAACCTTCTTTGCTTGAGTGAGCCTGATAGTGGAGGAAGAATTCATACTGTTTCGCTCTTGCGCTATACAGAGCGCGTATCTGCGGGACGTTATCGTAACTTAATATCCACCTCGTTTCGATGAGGGAATTAAGCAGCACGGCTAGCTTATCGTGATCGTTGTGGTTGTAGGAGTTGAAATACAGTAGGCTACCTTTGAAATAGTACGGCGGATCAACGTAGAAGAGGCTGGTAGGCATATTGGAAAACCGTCTGATTACCGCCAACCCATCTTCATTGAGAACTTCTATATTGTGCTTGTGTTGGGCAATGATTTCTATCTTTCTTATGAGATCTTCCTTCTTGAAGCGTGCATCGATCAGCCATTTCCCGGTCTGATTGATGCCCCCAATGACGCCGCCGTTCAAGATGCCTGAACGATTGGTACGGTTAAGATAGAAAGTAGCGAACCCTAAATCCATAAGGTCGCCATCTTTTTGACGATATACCTCGCGCTGCCTATACCATTCATCAATGGTGATGGGCGTTTCTCGGATACGTTGGATGAAACTATCCGTATCACCCGTTATAGCCTTCCAGAACGCGAACACCGCTCGGTCAAAGTCGTTGATGACAATGGAGTCCACCTTCCCAAGTATGAGCAGTGATAAAGCCGCACCAGCCCCGCCCGCATACGGCTCTATATACTGCACATGCTCCAGTCGGTTCTTCTCTATAACAGAAGCGAAGAAACTGAACAAGGAGGTCTTACCGCCTGGATACCGCAGGGGGGTGTACATGTGTTTCGGCTGTTTTTTGACCTTTACGACTGATGTACTCATTATTGTATCTTATTGACCAAATGGTCAAAAACTTTCTCTAAATTTCTCCATAATCCTTTTATTGCAGCAGCATCTGCCGAGAAAATCGAGCTATGCATCAGCTGGTTGAGCGTAGGTGTTATAAGTTGATCGGCAGTCAATACCCGCAACGCTTGGGCTATATTACCTGGTAGCCCACAGTTATTAACGATATAATTTAGTTTTTGTATCAAGTCGTTGTATAGCTTACCTTGTTCATCTGGATTTCGGAAGTTACTGCTGTTATTCTTATCATACTGAAATCCCTGCGTCTTCAACAAGTATTCTTGGGCTGTGATCTCTATGAGTATGCGTAGCAATGCTCCTACGGCATGTGGTGCTGCTCGCTGCCCTGTGAGGTATACGGTTTGCAATTCTTTGTATATCTCGACTATTTTAGTAGAAGAAGTCACTGGAGGCGGATTCGCTGGGTTAACGAGTGTCTGATAGTTGCTGGGGTTGATAGGACTAGGAGGAGGCGTTGGAGCTGGTTGTGGGGTGGACGCAGATGTATTCGTGACACCGCTGAGCGTAGTCGCCTGGGATGTATTGGTACTAACACTTGGGGTGACCGTAGGAGCGGGACTAGGAGCTGGTGTATTCGCGGTGCTGTTAGATGAAGCAGGAAGTGGAGTAACTTTCTGAGAAGGTTGGGGTGCGAGCATTGGTGGTGGTGCGAGGACGTCATGTATCCATTGTTCTCGTTGGTCGGACTTATAAATCTGGCTTACGACAAAGTCGCCTGCGCCCATACGTTCGACGACTTTTTTAAGTTTTTCAACTACCTGTTGTTCTGAATCAGTCAAAGTCATTTGGCCGCGAGAAAACTCAATCCCTAATTGCTCTATGACAGCAGGTGTCGAAAGGAGACGGTCGAGGTTTGTTTGCTTCACGTCCGACGTATCCACGTTTTTACGGTCTAGGAACTCCAGAACTTGGTATGCTCGCGAGGGTTTTTTATGACGGCGGTTGTCGAACCGTTCCTTTTGCCTGGTTGTCCACGCCACCGTCCCTATACCCTGGTTTTCGCCAGTATGTTCAAGCCCGACCCAAATCTCCGCAGTATCTCGCTCGTTTTCCGGGTATACCACACATTCTACCGTGGTCGGAAGGCTGGTTTTATAAGTCGCGTGAAGCCTCTGAAAAACGGATTTGTAACGATATTCTCCCGATAATTCGTCTGGGTTCTTCATGAGCTTAAGCGCAGTAACACGACGGTTTCCCTCAAGGACTACATACTTACCACCATCTATCTTTATGACCGGAATCCTCTTCGTTGGATTAAGCCCTTGTTGGGCGATAGATTCAGCTAGTTTAGTGAGCTTGCCTTGCTGCGAGTCGAGCATAATCAGCATCGCTTCATGCTCATCTGCGACGGAGTGAAACCGATAATTTTCACGGTTTACCAGCAGATCACTGAGTTTTATATCGGCATTGTAGTGGTTACTCATGACCACCTCCGAAAGTACGGGTACGCTGTAACGAAGAACACTGTGCATGGTTAGCGGATACCTGGAGGAGGAGCATCAATGTAACCTTTCTGTCTTTGGAAATACGGCTTCAGTACCGTGAAACAAAAGCGGTCAGGATATTTTTCTTAGTAGTACATTGAATATACATATAATATTAACATAACATAGACAAAAAGTCAATATTGCTCTCTATGTATGTTATCGTTGTATAATATCTATTTGTCTGTTATGTAAAGAGAATAATCATAGAACACAATTTCCATTCCTGTCAACATCAAGCAGAAGTTTTGGTGTACAACTGTTTCAAAAAGCATTAAACACACCTGGTAAATTCCCTGAATGTTGGCTCTGGCACAACTTTGACACTGTTGGGAAACCCCCTTGATCGTAGAGCATTTGAACTTGTTTCTCGCTTGATGAGAACTGATTACAAGCAGCGTAAAGGGGTTTCCCAACAGTGTCAAAAGTTCGGGAGACCCAGCATCATAAGAGTCGATGTCCTACGTGTCTCTCTCAGAAGAGAAACATCCTTCCTACGCTTTTTCTGTGTTTACAACGTACTTATAGAATGTGGCGCGACTCTTGAAGCCCGTCTGCTCCATGATCTCAGCGATGCTTTTCTCGTTGGCCGCATAGAGTTCCTTCGCGCGTACCAAGTTGCGTGGTTTGATCGTCTCGGTTGCCTTGGGCCGCCCACCCTTTCTGCCTCGCGCACGGGCGGCGTCCAGTCCAGCGGTTGTGCGTTCGCGAATGATGTCACGTTCAAATTCTGCCATTGCCCCCACGATGTGGAACAGGAGCTTGCCTGTGGGGGTCGCGGTATCAATGTTTTCTTTGAGGCTTTTGAATTCAATGCCGCGCTCACTCATCTGGGTGACCGTTTCAATGAGTTGGCGCAGCGACCTGCCGAGGCGGTCGAGTCGCCAGACGACAATGACATCTCTAGGCCGAGCCATCTCCAACATGTTGAGAAACTGGGGTCTGTGGTGCAATGGAACAGGAAAGTGGTTTAAGCTTTCGTTTGGCTTCTCAAGCCGATTGCTGAAGAAGGAAAAAACTCTGTCACCTTTTTCTCTATTCTGTTCACGCCTGTGTTGCATCTATTACTTACCTATGCGGACAGTTATGAGAACATTGTTCGCCTTAAACCACTTTCTTGTTCCATTGCACCACAGACCCCATATACACATGGATCAAGGGTGATTGGGGACGGGGCCGTCCGACAATCGTGCTCAGCAGACCGTCGATCCCATCAGCCGCAGCGGTTCCAAGTGCGAGAAAGAGACCCTGCCGGAAGCACTTGAAGAGGGAGAGTGCGACGAGCCAGAGGAACATTTCAATCAGCGAGGGGATCGGATCGTTGAGCAGGCTGATGAAGTTCAAGAACGGAAAGACCCACGGCCAGGTATGCAGATGCTGAAGAAAGATGGTCGTGTGCAGGTCAGCGAGCCAGGGGCCGGGATGCAGATGAACCATCACCGAAGCAACGAAGAGCACCAGAGCACCAAGGATCCAGAAAAAAGTGCCAACGCGACGGTGCTTCTCGCTGCCTGTTGCGTTGACGGTGGTACCGGGAAGTGGATCCACTCGGGGAGATACTAGCTTTTGTTTCATGTGAGTTCTCCTCTGATGTTCCATAGGAAACATCCGTATGTTAGTTGGTATACGTATTCCTTCGCGTACGTGAATACATGGCTCTGGAAAACGTGTCGGAATCAAGAACGTGGGGATTGGGACCTGCCTCTCTACGGTCAGCAAGCTGATGAAGAGAGTTCTATGGTGAGCGTACAATGCTTCCAGTGTCCCTCATCCTGTTTCCCTCGTTGTGAGACGCGCCGGTGTGCAGACACCAGAAACGTGGATGCTGCAAACGCTGTCCCAGTTCACGAACGCAGCGTATCATTTCCTCTTCAGTTGTACGTAATACATATACCTCTACTGATTTGTTCTAGCAAGAATAGGAGCAAATAGGCACATAGAGATCGAAAGGAAGAGGACGTCATGAAGACGAATGTACACGGTCCTACCACCCCGCATGAAGCAGGGCAAATGGTGCAAAACGCTGCTATGAATACATGGACATTGATGCTTGCTCGACTCGGCTACGTCATGAAGGGCGTTGTGTATCTAGTGATTGGAGTTTTGGCGGTCCAGTTAGCGGTCGGACGAGGCGGCAAGGCAACCGACCAGAGAGGGGCGATCCAGACCATCGCTGACTTTCCTTTCGGGAAGGTTCTCCTGGTTGTCGTCATCATTGGTTTAGTCGGCTTCGCGCTGTGGTGCTTTCTCCAAGCCATCTTCGATACAGAAGGCAAAGGGAGAGAGGCAAAAGGGATTCTTGCCCGCATCGGCTACGCGTTCGTCGGCATCAGCTACGCGGGACTCGCCTTGGGTGCGTATCACGTCGTGACGAATACAGGCACGGTTGGCAAGAATTCGACGACCCAAACGCAGGATTGGACTGCTCTCCTGCTTAAGCTCCCTTTTGGGGTCGCACTCCTCGTCCTCGTTGGCCTGGGTGTACTTGGTCTCGCGGGCTATCTTTTCTACAAGGCGTACGCCGCCACCTTTCAGCGGCGGCTCAACTTCTCAGGCGTTGGTGCCAGGATAAAGAGATGGCTAGTCTCGTTAGGTAGGTGCGGGTATGCGGCTCTGGGGATCGTCTTCGCTATCGTCGGTCTCTTCCTGATTGTTGCGGCTTTTCAGCATGACGCAACCAAAGCGAAAGGACTGGATGCCGCCCTCCTGGAGATTGCACGTCAGCCTTTGGGGTCCGTCTTGCTGATAATCGTCGCGCTTGGCCTCATCGCCTACGGACTCTACTCGTTTGTGGAAGCGCGGTATCGGCGCGTGGGCAGAGGGTGAGTGTACTTTCCCGGGTGAGCGTTGACATCCGAAGACGGGACATGCATGAAGAAGGATGAACGTTCTCATGTACAGCTTGTCGGTCATCGTCGTACACATGGTATTGTTAACTTATGAGTAAGAATAAAGTAGCTTGCTGAGTTATAAAGAGGAAAGACGTTGGAGGACGAGAAGAGATTGGGAGAGATTGGTGATTATACGATCAGTTTGATCCCCGTCACCTCATCCCACATCTGAAATCGACGCTGTAAAATGCCGCGCTATTCCCCGGCACGGAAACGATGCCTGCGTGGTTGGAAATGGCCGGAGATGGGACCACAGGCAGAAAGAAACCGTTGCGCATGCCTAGCCGACTTAAAACGTCGCATTTTCCGCTCACGCAGTCGTGTGGGGTGATGGGAGTTCTCTGCTCGGTTGTTGAGTCGTTTGTGCTGCCGATGCTCAATGCCCTGCAAGATATCTCGTTTTGCTGCCCATAACTCGCGAGTTTATCCGTGATGATCACCCGTGGAACAGACTGAAGTCCCTTGAGCAGTTTGCGGAAAAATCGCTTGGCCGCTTGTGTGTTGCGTCGGCTCTGGACCAAGATATCGAGCACATTGCCATCTTGATCCACCGCTCGCCAGAGGGAGTGCTTCTTGCCACCAATGGTGAGAAACACCTCGTCCATATGCCACTTGTCGCCACAATGAGGGCGATGACGGCGTAATTCGTTGGCGTAGGTCTGCCCAAACTTCAAACACCATTGTCGAACCGTTTCATAGGTTACAACGATCCCACGCTGTGCCAGAAGCTCTTCGACCGGACCGAAAGCTGAGCGAGAAGCGGAAATACAGCCAGACCGCGTGGCTGATGATTTCTGAGGGGAAACGGAAGCCTTTATAATTGGGAGAAGTGGTGTTTGTTTGCATGAAGCTATTCTAGCACATTGTTCGGCGACTTTCCCAAGTTGACAATACCACACAACCTTTTCGATTGACTAATCCCCTTTTTCATGGTATACCTACAAGGTGTAGACATTTCCAGCGTACTTAGGGGAACGTAGTAACTCACACCGACAGAAAATATGGCGCGCCTACCAGCGCAATCTTCACACGCAACCTTCCCACTCAATGCACACGCGAAAACCGCTTGAGCCTGTAATGCGTCCTTTGTACACGAAGAGCGTGTAACGTCAACGTAGATTCCTGAAGAAGACGAATACAGGTGCTGAAGCGTACCGGAGACTCTTTTTCCTTTCCCGTGCAATCCGTCTTGTATGCTTACATGCACACCTATTCTCACTGAAGAGAGGGAGAACGACATGGCAGACAACAAATGCGTCGTCTATGTAGAGCCTGGCAAAGTCGCCGTTCAAGGCATTGAATATCCCAAGCTAGAAATACCAGCAGGAGTTCCGGGGAACGTCCGCAAAGCTGAGCATGGGGTTATCCTCAAAGTCGTCGCCACAAATATTTGTGGGAGTGATCAGCATATGGTGCGTGGTCGTACCACAGCCCCAAAGGGTCAGACATTAGGTCATGAGATCACGGGTGAAATCATTGAGGCAGGAAGTGATGTACAGTTCCTCAAAGTCGGTGATCTCGTCTCCGTCCCGTTTAATATTGCGTGTGGTCGTTGTCGCATGTGCAAAACTGGCAACACCGGCGTCTGTCTCAACGTCAATCCCGCGCGTCCAGGTGCTGCATACGGATATGTAGACATGGGTGGCTGGGTTGGTGGACAGGCTCAGTATGTCATGGTCCCCTATGCTGATTGGAACCTGCTGAAATTTCCAGACCGCGATCAAGCCTTAGCAAAGATACAAGACCTGACTATGCTGTCAGATATCTTCCCAACGGGCTATCACGGCGCGTTCACCGCTGGTGTGACCACGGGCTCAACCGTCTATATCGCTGGTGCGGGACCTGTTGGTCTGGCGTGTGCCGCATCCGCCCAGTTGCTGGGTGCCGCCATCGTGATCGTTGGTGATATGAATACGGACCGTCTGGCACAGGCGAAGAGCTTTGGCTGTGAAACCGTCGATCTCTCGACGAGTGGTGATCTTGCCGACAAGATCGCTCACATTGTTGGTGAGCCATTGGTCGATGCTGCTGTTGACTGTGTAGGGTTTGAAGCGCGTGGTCATGGTCAAGGTGCATCAGAAGCACCAGCAACCGTGCTGAATGACGTGATGACCATCACACAGGTTGCTGGCAAAGTTGGTATCCCTGGTCTCTACGTAACGGGCGATCCAGGTGGAATCGATGCGAATGCTCAGACGGGCCAACTCGGCCTACGCATTGGCCTCGGCTGGGCCAAGTCTCTGACATTTACAACCGGTCAATGTCCTGTGATGCGCTATCATCGTCAACTGATGATGGCAATTCTCAACGACAAAGTACAGATAGCAAAGGCTGTCAACGCGACCGTCATCACGTTGGACGAGGCTCCTCAAGGCTACAAGGATTTCGACAAGGGGGCTGCACGAAAGTATATCCTCAATCCCAATGAGATGATTCCCGCATAAGCAGAAACGCGAGGAAATCAACACATCAGAGTATCCAAAAGGGCAACACGGTGTGTTGGTTTCTTCCTCAATGACTCCTTTTTAGCATGGCGAGTGGTATACTACAGTGTTACGGTAAAATCGTAGGACGGTCAAACTGCTGGACAGAAGTGTCGTAGGATGTATGTGCGTTGTCTTTCAAGGAAGAAGGAACATTGTATGGAAGCAGAAGAAGCGCGTACACGCCGGGGTCTCTGGTTTGGCAGACCATGCGTTCACCCAGAGATTGAACACCAGGAGGTTCAGGGCACTTGGAGTGGGGGGTATGTGTGTAGAGTATGTGGTTCAGAATTTTCCAAGATATCTATGTGGGAGGGCATCTATCACTTCTTGCAGCAAGAAATGGATGCTGTTCAGGTGAGAGAAACGGTCGAGCCGGATCGACAATTGCGGCCTATCGGAATATGAGTTGAACACAAGGGAAGTGTTTCATTCGTGCGTGAGAGCGGCTCCTCTGAGAAGGGGAGCCGCTTTGCGATAGTGTTGATGGCTTCGGATGTGCATTGGTCTATGAGGTAATGTACAATATCATTCCGATTGATGCGTTCCTTTTTGCCCTTTTTTTACCACTTGTGATAACCGCATGACAAGACGAGCAACATGTGTACCAAGAGTGCTCAAGGGAAAATAGACGCCTAAAAATAGGAACCCTCGGTGTATCCAAATTGCCCTTGCCCTCGGTATCATTTTTATACTTGTTGCTCTTATTGGGTTCCTGATACCAGATGAGGCAGGTACGAACGTCAAAGCGATCTTTGGCATCTTCGATGTGGATACAGTCCATAGTCTCGTCCACCTGCTCTTTGGGGTGTTAGGCATTGTCGCCGCCTTTACAAGGGATTCGCGCACCTACAATCGTGCATTCGGCGTCATCTACATCATCTTAGGGCTACTTGGCCTTCTTCCCGCACTCTACTTTCCAGCAGGATCGTTTGGGCATGACAACGGATTGTTCCTGGGCCTTATGCATATTAATGCAGGAGAGACCACGTTCTCCATCTTGTAACAGGCTTAGCAGCAGCAGCCGTGGGTTTCGGCGTAAGAGATACAGACAACGTAGCTGGGCTCTAGGACACTTTAAGTGTGCCTACTTGCTTGGAAGAGAAGTCTCTTCTGTGGTAGAATACAAGTAGTTCAATCCATTTACTTCATCTGTAGGTCCTCCTATTGTAAATTACAAAATTCGGTGTCGTACTTTTGATCGTGCTTCATGTCGTATTTCCTTGTCTTCCTTGCTTGGAAAAGGACTTTTTACGACGCACAACGAGGAAGAAAGTACGACACCGAATTTTGTAATTTACAGCTCTTCGTCACAACCTCCTTCCTACTTTATTTTTCGTCGAGGAACATACTGGGACCTTGATTCGCCATCTTGAACACTATCGGCTCGACACCATGCCGATAGTTGTGTAAAGACTCCCCTCCACAAAGAAAGAGATTGAAGAGATACTACAGGCATACGTTTGTCCCTTTTAGCTAAACCATTCCATGTCAAACAGGAGGGAACGATTATGCCTGTACCTAAGAAAAAGAGTACCATATCCACCACCGATCCCCATGTCTCGGAGCAAGCGTCCTCAGTGTTGCCAGAGCAGCACACGTTTCATGAGCATTTGCGAGCGTTGACACGCAATGCGGTGCGAGTGGTGATCGAAGAAGTCATGCGTGAGGAACTCCAGCAGTTTCTGGGAGCGACTTGGGGAGAGTGTACTCCTGAACGCAAAGGATACCGCAATGGGACGTACACCCGTGATCTTGCCACTTCATCAGGTCCTCTGGAAAATCTTCAGGTTCCCCGAGATCGGGAAGGAAACTTCCATACCGAGGTCTTTGATCGCTACAGTCGCTATGAACCAGAGGTGGCCGAAGGGCTGACGCACATGTTTGTGGCGGGAGTCAGCACGCGACATCCGTGGGGAAAGTGGCTCAAACGCTGGTGGGAGTGGCTCCCAGTGCCAGCACCGTGAGCCGACTCAACCGAACGCTCACCGAGCAATTTGAAGGATGGCGTAAGCGTCCCCTGCTCACCCACTACCGCATCATGTACCTGGACGGGGTCCACTTTACGATTCGTCATGGAGACCAAACCGATGCGACGATCCTGTTAACGGCACTGGGAGTGGACCTAGAAGGCAACAAAGAGGTGTTGGCATTACGAGCCTGTGCCCAAGAAAGCAAGGATGGCTGGATGGATTTGCTCCAAGACCTGCGAACACGCGGAGCAACGCAGGTGGATTTGATCGTGACGGACGGACACGATGGGTTACTCGCAGCCGTTTCAGCCCTCTTTACCGCGACCTTACGCCAACGCTGTGTGGTACATAAACAGCGAAATGTCATGAACGCCATTCCCAAACGAGAGGAGAACACAGTGGCGACCGAACTGTCGGGAATTTGGAAGGCAGCAACCAAAGAGGAAGCTCTCACTCAATTGGAGGCATTCAAAGGGAAATACCGCCAGAGGTATCCTGAAGCGGTGCGGAGCTTGATGGAAGACGAAGAGCATCTCTTGAGCTTCTATGCATTTCCGACGGTGATGCATCGCTACATTCGCACGACCAATGCTATCGAAAGCTTCTTCAGGAATGTACGGCAGCGCACTGACCAGATTGATGCGTTTACAACCGAAACGAGTTGTTTGACCATCGTCTGGGCCGTGATGCAGGATATTCGCTTGCCCAGGATTCCGGTCGGGTAACCGCTACATTCTGATCGCTGTGAGTAGGTAGACAAGCAACCAACCGGAAAGGCTGGGGTAGGGGAGGGTGATGTTTGTCGCTTTTTTTGGTGGAACAAGAGCCTGTCAAGAAAATGGTTGTCGATGTGAGGTGCAAACCAGGCTTCATTTTGCTGTTCGCGGAGATAATGGAGACAGAATGCTGTTCCTGATATCTTTGCTTGTTTGCTTGCTTATCGACCACCTTTACACAGCTATCGGGATGGTGTCATCGGCTCTCTCCATCTCATCGTTTCAAAGTCGAGTTACGACATGAAATACATATTTCGTATCAAATGCTTCTGTCATCCCTCGGGGAGGTTGAGCAACAAACACAACCACTTGTTGATGAAGCAGTTTTTCAACAGCGGAAACTCCAAACCTACCACGAAAAGCCCACGAGTTGCGCAACGAGGTTCTCCCATGCCCTCAGAAGAGTTGAGCCAATACTGACCGCCAGCCAGAGACCCACAGGAGTGAAAGCAGCCCACGCATCGTGAGTGGCGATAACCGTCTCTGTGTTGGAGACCTGTCCTTTTTGGTCTACCTCTGTTCGTCGTATGAATGAAAGGATCGTTCAGATTCTTTCTGAGGAAGATCACTGAAAAGAAAGAGGAAGACCCTATGAAGTATGTCCTTTTGTTCTGCGGAAGAACCCCAGAGAATGCAGCTCGATGGGAGGCCATGTCTGAGGAAGCCCGTACTCAGCGCGGTGCCAAGGTTGCTGACTGGTTCGCCGAGTACCGCCCCAAAATCGGCGGAGCAGTTCAACTCCAGGAGACGTACGCGACGACCAGTGTGCAGTTCACTGCTGACGGTCGGCCCCTGGTCACCGATGGCCCATTTCTTGAAGGAACCGAGGTGATTGGTGGCTATGCCGAGATTGACGTTGCCGATCTCGACGAGGCTCTACAGATGGCGAAAATGTGGCCCGCAGGTGGCGTTGAGATCCGACCAGTCGTCAGCTCTGAGCGATCATAACTGGTAAGGAGAGTGACAAGATGCAGCAGGGAACACACGACGAGACATATGCTGCGCTCAGTGCCGTTTTCCGGGAAGAAGCCGGAAGATTGGTGGGAGCGCTCGTCCGCATTCTGGGCAACTTCGAGATTGCCGAGGAGATCGTCCAGGACGCCCTGCTTGTCGCACTTGAACGCTGGCCGGTCGAGGGGATTCCCGTTCAGCCGGGTGCCTGGCTGCTGACCGTGGCGCGCCGCCGGGCCATCGACCAGCTCCGGCGCGATGCACGCTACCGCGACAAGCTGGTCGCTCTGGAGTATCCAGTCGTGCAAGAGCCGGACGACCGACTCCGGCTCATGTTCACCTGCTGCCACCCAGCGCTCTCCCGCGAGACGCAAGTGGCCCTGACGCTTCGCGCGGTCTGCGGCTTCACGACTGCTGAGATCGCACACGCCTTCCTGGCCTCGGAGTCGGCGATGGCCCGGCGTCTCGTCCGAGCGCGGCAGAAAATCGTGCAGGCGGCTATTCCCTATCGCGTGCCCCGCGCTGAGGAACTCGATGAGCGGCTGGGCGAAGTGCTAGCAGTGCTCTATCTCATGTTCAACGAGGGCTACCTGGCCAGCGGAGGCAGCGTCCCTGCGCGTCGCGATCTCGCGGAAGATGCCGCCTGGCTCGCTGCATTCGTCACGCGGCTCTACCCCAGAGAACCTGAGGCGTTGGGTCTGCTCGCGCTGATGCGGCTGCACCTGGCACGAGCAGAGACACGCTTCGATACCAGAGGCATGCTGATCTTGCTCTCCGATCAGGACCGCTCACGTTGGGACCGACAGATGATTACGGAAGCAGGAGCATTGATCGAGCAAGCGGCAGCACTGGGCTGTCCAGGCCCCTATCAGGTGCAGGCCGCGCTGGTAGCCTGCCACGCCGAAGCGGCTTCCTGGCAGGCCACGGACTGGCCGCAAATCCTGGCTCTCTACGATCTCCTGCTTCAGATGACACCCTCTGCGGTGATACGGCTGAATCGAGCGGTCGCGTTGCATTATGTGGCCGGCCCAGAAGCAGCACTGACCGAGGTCGAAGCCCTCGGTCATGATCTCGCCAAGTATCATCTCTTCCATGCCATCCGTGGAAAACTCCTGCTGGAACTTGGTCGGCGTGAACAGGCCCAGGCAGCCGAGTTACGAGCGCTCGCATTGACCGGCAACCGAGCCGAGCAGTCCCTCCTCCAACAGCGTCTCTCTGCCCACGAAGTGCACAAGGAGGTCGGAAAGAGGAGCGGTGGAGTGAAGAAATGAACCTTCTTCAGAGGGAAGCAAATGACATTCCCTTGAGAAGGAGGCTCAATGACCACTCTCGCCTATTCCGCTTCGGGCGCTACGAGGTGATCGATTTTCTCGCCGTGATCTTCTGCTATGCAGTCAGCGGCGAACGGACGCTGGAAGCCTTTTATGAGCAGATAGATCCCTGGGCAAGCGCGTTCATGGCGCTCTTTGGGCGCGACCGTCTGCCCTCGCGTTCGACGCTCAGCCGTTTTCTTGCCGCGCTTGATCAGGCCACAGTTGAGGCCCTACGAACCCTCTTTCTCAACGATCTGCTGGCCCGTCCCCTGGGAAAAGAGGAGCAGTCGAGCGGATTGTGGGACCGGCAAGGGAACCACTTCCGCGTCTTCGATGTGGATGGCACACGCGAGGCGGCCCGCCAACGCGCTTTGCCTGTGACTGCAGATCGACCAGCTCCCACGCGGCGTTTGCACCCGCTGTGTGCCCCCGGCTACACCGGACGCAAGCGAGGAGAAGTGGTGCACGAGCGCACCACGGTCCTACAGGCCCATACGCATCAGTGGATTGCCACGTTTGGAAACCCCGGCAACGGCGAGTACCGAGCGGAACTGCGTCGGGCAGTCACGACCATTCAAAGCTATCTCCAGGCGCATCATCATCCCGAGGAGCGTGCGCTCCTGCGCCTCGATGGGCAATATGGGACTGGTGCAGTGGTCGCGGATCTGGCTGGCTTGTCTTTTGTGATACGCGGCAAAGACGATCAGATCTTGAAGCGAGCTGAGATCCAGGCTCGCCTGAAACTGCCTCCCGATCAGCACCTTACCCACCCAGAAAGCGGAATGGTGCGCGCGCTCTACGATTGTCCGGAACAAATCCTGGGCAAAGCAGGCAAGCAGGTTCGCATCATCGTCGCGACCCATCCTGCCGGCAAGACGAAAAGTCGGATTGGCGTCGAAAGGGATGGCATCGTCTACGAACTGTTCTTGACAAATCTGCCCCAGGACGGTTTCACTGCTGCTGATGTGGTCGCCCTCTACTTGCATCGCGGTGCGTTTGAGAATGCTTTAGCCGACGAAGACCAGGAGCAAGATCCCGACCGGTGGGTCAGCCATACCGCATCAGGTCAGGAGGTATGGCAACTCATCAGCCAATGGGTGTGGAACCTCCGCCTGGAGTTGGGCCATCAGCTTGCTCCCGATCCGGTGCGCACCACCGAGTTTGCTCCTGCTCTCCCATCTGCGCAAAAGGAGGTTCTCTCGCCTTCTCCGTCTCAGGGGTATGGGAAAGCCGTGGTGGCTTTGCCCTGGAAAGCTGGTCGCTTCTCGGGGCAAGACTTTGCCTTCCAGCCAGATGGGACGTTGCGTTGCCCCGCTGGACAATCGCTTTCGGCGCATGAACGGCGTCGGGAAGCGGATGGGAGTTTACGCGTGGTGTATGCGGCCAGCATCCGCAGTTGTCGCCCCTGTCCCCTGCGTGAACAGTGTCAATGGAATGGCAGCGCTACCGCCAAACCTCGCCAGGTAAGTGTGCTCCTGCATCCGCTCGTCGTCGGTTCTGATCCCCTGCTCTGGCGTGATTGGAGTCGCCGGTTCCACCGACGGGTCTACATCCGGCTGTTGCGCCAGCAGTGCATCAAAGTCGATGTCGAGCCTCCCCCCTCTGCCAGTCCCGCCGTCAAGCCTGTGCCCCTTTCTCGGGCAGAGCGTGCACATTATCGGCTCTCGTGGGCAGAACGGCTGGCTCGCAATGTGCGTCCCGGAACTTCTGGCCAGGTGACGATCCAACTGTTTGGTGTTCCAGAAGAGTTTGCCATCTCGCTCGGTTTGGCGACGGCGTAATACCGGCTAGGCAGCCGTTGGGTTTCCTTTTCTCGGACAGGCATGCTTCTCCGGGTGGAGCCTCATGGTCACTTTTCCAGGCTTTTCCACGCTTCCTCTCGTCTTCTATCCTTTTCCCTCTTCATTCCTCAGCTGCTTTCACCTCGCACGAACACAACATCCCATGCAGCACGACTTTCGCTTCCCAGGTTGGAGATTAACTCTTCAACAACCTCGTTGCGCAATTCGTGGGCTGAGAGAGTAGGCATTAAGGGCAACGTCTCGCCTCACTGGATGAGACATGCCAACGCCACGCACGCTATAGAGCGAGGAGCTACGCTTGCGATGGTCCAAGCCAACTTAGGGCATACCGATATCAACACAACCGCAAAGTACACACACGTCCGTCCTGGCGCATCTACCGCCAACATTCTGAGAGGCAAGAAAGCATAATGAACACAACTGCGACACCCTTCTCCATAAAGCAACTATGGAATGATTTGAAAACACATCTCACACTTATCTGTATGGTGCTGACTGCTATCACCATACCTTTGGGTATCTGGTTCAGTCTTATTGCTACCATTGCTTCTTTCATCTTGGCCATCATAGCGATTGTATTGTACTATCGTGACAAGAAAAGACAGCACCAGGAAAAGCAACTGATCGACATGAAACTTCACCGCGCAGATGCGGCAGTAGAAGAGATGTATAACAAACCTTACTATGCGGCACCCGTGAAGCGAGGGTAAGATGGTAGAAGGGATGCTCAGCATAGACAAATATTCCGCTCTTCTGCTATCATGCTCCTACAAAAAGCCGTCTACACCTCGGCAAAGTACAGCCAACATCTTGCGAGGGCAAAAAGCATAGACAGATTGCGGCAATTGCATCATGATTGTGTGAGCAGTAAAAACAGAGGGAAGATAAGATATGGACATACAAGAGCTAATCCCACGAGTGATACAAGGCATTGCTACCAACGGGCAAGTACGGCCTACACTCTTTGCTGAGATGAGTACAGGCAACGTGCAACCATTCCCGTTGTTCCACTTTATAGGGGATAGTCCCACGAAAGCCCACGCGCTCTTTACAGAAGGGCGTCAGGCCGGACTAAAGCGTATGGAGCAAGAAATACGAGAAACCGTTCTTGTGACAGAAGCCTGGCTCATCCAGGAGCAGCGTAACCCGAATCCAGGAATGGAACCATCTGCTAACGTGCCACCAAAAGAGGCGGTCATATTTGCAGAGGCAACGAATGCACAGCCATTTCACACGCGTGTAAAAGTCTACGAACTCAAACGCAAAAAAGGCAACGTGCAGGAGCTTGTCTATCTCAATGAAAATGTCGATCCGCAAGGTCCAATGGGCGTCGCGTTTCTCGCTGGGTGGCATTCTCGCGCTATGTCGAATGAAGAAGTACAACAGTTGCAGCCGCAAGGGATGAGAGCATTTTTGAAATAGACATTGTGTATCACATCTGCTATCATGCTGCATAGATATTGTTGTCACATATCCCCGGCTCTCTCCTGGCTGAATGAACGGACCCGAACGGATGTAGTACAGCACAAGCGCACGTAAAACTAGATACGTGCGCTTCTTTCATGTCTACTCATATAATGCACTATATACTATAACACGCAATAATTGACCTAACATACAATTCATGGTATAATGAAAGTATGGTAGAGGTATCTATCATAACTCTTAGGGAAGGAACAATCCATGACCACGAAACCACTAACCACACAGGTGTAAATCCCAACATTATCCTGGCGGAAATACAACAATTATCCTAGTGAGTGAACCATTTGGGACAGTCTACCCCACCAGGATAATTGTACAGATTCCACTAGTTTAATGTTGGGATTTACACACTCGCGCTTGTGCCTGATGAAGGCTGGATAAGATGAACACCGCGAAGATGAGAAGAGCGGCACGTCTGGGAAGAAGGCGTGTCGCTCTTTGTATTGAAGTCACTCGACGGTCGTGCGATGATCTGCTTTCTCCTACCTCTGTGCAAAGTCAAATCCTGACGTGGTGGCAGGTGGCGTGTCGATCAGGGGAGATGCAGCCCGCAATAATTCACCGGCTAGAGCAATATACTCTTTGGGAGTGAGTGCAGCCGCCACATTGACAACGGGACTCAACAGGTCGTCATCACTCAGCTTGTGTTGCTGGAGTTGCAAGACAATCTGTGAGGGCGTGCTGAAGATAATCACTTCTCTTCCGTGAGGGAGAGAAGTTTTCGAGCGATGCATTTCTTGGACAGGTAGAGAAGCTTCTTTAGATTTTTTGTTTATTCACAGCATTTTCACACGTATTCGCGCTATTTTTACGCTATGCCCTTGACAGATACTCACATTCTTGTGTATGCTTTTGAGGCAACCTTGCTTGGTACCGCACTTGCTTGTGACGCGTTTCTCGTAGTACTCTCTTTTGATGTAGTTTTCATCACTTTGAAAAGGAGGAAACGATGCATCTCCTCTTGCAACGGTGTTTCTACTTTTCCGACTATTTCTTCTCGCCCGTTGCTCTTTGCAAACAGTTTCTTTCTTGCTCTCCATTCGTCGCTCTCACCTGTGTTGTCTGTCCGGTGGCGACCGCATGTCGCCACCTTTTTCTATTGCACCACACAAGGAGGAAGAACGTTCCATGGAAGCATCTTCTGAGCATTGGAACTCGCGTGACTACCTACATATGCTGCACCAATTCCTTACAGTTGGTGAAGCACTGCTTGAGCAGGGACACGATGTGTGCCATCCCCTGTGTCTGGAGGTCCCCCAGATTACCTTCCAGCAAGCCTATCTGGGGTAGAGCTACGTAAGCTGACATGAGGGGCAGAGTAGCGGTTAAAAGAAGCAAGAACAAATGTGGACAGCATTTCTTTCCTTCGTCGAGTACCGATGTGTTGGTTAAGAGCGGAACTGAGGCTCATTTTTGATCGAGATGAGACGAAAAAGGCTCATTTTCCCCTCTCTTCTGTTGCTGATTTCCGACTCCACCCATTTCAGCAACTCCTCAAGTGTCTTCACGCACTTTTTACTTGAAATAGACGCTACCCTGCCCCTCATGTCAGCTTACGTAGCTCTACCCCTTGTAGGTAAAACAGCCTTTCCCATTCGCCATGCTCCAAGCACATTGACCTGTAAGGCTAGCTCAAACTATTGCTCTGAAACTTGGATACTTGGTGTGGTGGGATACACTCCCGCAGTGTTGACAAGCACGTCAATGTCACCATTTTGCTGCTGGAGAGAAGGAAAACAGTGCGTGACGCTTTCTGGTCGGCTTCCATCCAGTTGTACTGCTGTCACTCGTACACCTTGTTGCTGACGTTCATGCGCTGCCCGCTCTCCTTCACTGAGTTCTCTACTGCTCAGATAGACCTGCATTCCTGCTTCGGCTAACTGTCGGCACACAGCAAAACCTCTTCCCCTCTTGGTACCTGTCACACGTGCAATTCTACTTGCCATACGTATTCCTCTCGTCGCGTACCCATATGGGGGTCAACGTGAGAGCGGAGATACGCCACCCATCTGCTTGCTTCTCTAACGTATAGCGATACCGTCCTCCTACTATCCATAAGGTCTGATCGGGCCTGCAATGAGTCGCTTGAAAGGAGGCGCGTACTTCTGCACGATTTCCCGTCATCGCGACTTCGTGGTTTGTGACGAGATGCTGCGTTGCGGTAAAAGCACTTAGCCCCTCTTTCCAACCAGCAACAAGGTCGATTGCTCGTCCCATAAAGGGTTCGCCACCAATGAGAGCGGTGTAGTCTGCCCTGACCTCATTGGTAAAAACGGTGGTTGATGCATTCCATTCACGCCTATCAGCCAATGCAGCCATTGCAATGGTTGTCGCGATAATCTGTTGCTGATCGGTTAATTCTTGCTCGGTATTCATTGGTTCCTATCCTTTCAAGTTCGTTGTGGTAAATGCCCTTTGTATACCCACTGGCAGTATCCACGAAATTGCCCCCGTGCTCAAGAGAGATATCCAGCATCTTGCGCGCTTCATCAGGAGCAGCGCCCCATCCCCAATCCGTTCCAAAGGTCATGGTTCCCAAACCCAGTTCGGAGACCCGCAACCCGCTGTTGCCAAGGAAGCAGTATTTCAAGATGTTCTCCTTTGTGAATGATCGTGTGATTTCTCTTCATCTCTCATGACTGCTTGGTAGTATTACCCAAGATCGATCCGGCCTCACCGGAAGCCAACCCGATAGGCTGCACAAAACGATCAATGAGCAACGCGACGCGGCGTCGAAGCACTGCCCCTGTTGGCATGTCTGCTTGGAGGCCATCGAGAAGCCAGCAAGAACACTTCGGCCAACTCCTTGCTCTCCAGGATCGCCCGCACGCTTTGGAGCTGGACTTCCTGGTACCGAGCCTCGATCTCAGGCTCAATCCGTGCGCACATGTCGTGGAATTCATGCGCCATTGGCGCTCCCTCGATTTCGACCCATGGGTCCAGCAGCAGCACCTCACAGACCTTGAACAGGCGCTCGGCCTTGCTTCCTGGACCGATTGCAGCCTGCGTAGCCGCTGGATAACGAGTCTCAACCCAGTCCTGGAAGACCCCAAGATAGATCGCCTCCTTATTCTCGAACAAGCGATACAGGAGCGTGCGCGTGAGATTCGCTCGCTTGGCGATATCTTCGAGCGAGGTTTTCCCGTAGCCGAAGTGGAGGAAGCACCAGCGAGCTGCTTGTACAACGCTCGCCCGGCGTGCTGCTGCATCGTTCATTTTTTTTGTTCGTGTTGACATAGAAACATTGTGACATTTCTTATTCCATTTGTCAATATGTCACATTTTCTTCCCAGCGCTCTTTCAAAAGGCTCATTGATCTGAATGTTTCAGAGTGAATGTACACCTATCAAGAACTATGATACGCTCCAGAGGCGGCTTATCAAACGACTCATGGCTGCGCTGCTCATGATTCGGGGCAAATTGCCCGCGAGACGGGAAAAATCTGCTCACTCTTCGGATCTGCCCACGGGATGCGCAACGAGTTTTATCTCATCAACGACCAGGCTGAATGTTTGTTTTTCCACCGCAGGTCGTCGTGAATGTGATAGCCTGGAAAAGGTAACTTCTAATAATTGAAAGGCAGATCTGACATGACTATCCAACCATTTACTATCCATGTTGCCCAACGCACCCTTGACGACTTGCGCGAACGTTTAGCACAGACCCGCTGGCCTGATGAGATTGGAGGGGCAGGCTGGGATTATGGCACCAACCTGGAGTATCTCAAGGCCCTGGCGGCTTACTGGTACCATCAATTCGATTGGCGAGCACAGGAGGCAAAGCTCAATCGATTGGCGCAGTTTCGTACGGACATCGATGGCTTCGGCATTCATTTCATCCACGAACGCGGCCAGGGGCCGAACCCGCTACCACTTCTTCTCACCCATGGTTGGCCTGGCTCGTTCTTTGAGATGGTCAAAATGATTCCCTTGCTGACTGATCCGGGAAACTATGGCGGCGACCCCGCAGACGCGTTCGACGTCATCGTTCCATCACTGCCGGGCTTCGGATTCTCTGATCGTCCCTCCGCTCGTGGCATGACGGGGACAGAAACCGCCGAGTTGTGGGCTCGCCTGATGACGGAGGCTCTCGGCTACTCCCGCTTCGCCGCCGCAGGTGGTGATGTGGGATCTGGAGTCACACAGCGCCTGGCTCTGGCGCACCCTGATCTGCTTGTCGGCATCCACCTGACGTTCCTCGGATCGTCCTTCCTGAGTGCTGACCAACCCGATCTCTCGGAAGCAGAGCGGCGCTATCTGCACACTATCCAGCAGTGGTCAAAGCAGGAGGGGGCGTATGCGCAGCTCCATGCGACAAAGCCGCAAACGCTGGCCTATGGTCTGAATGACTCACCGGTCGGTCTGGCTGCGTGGATCATCGAGAAATTCCGCGCCTGGAGCGACTGCGATGGCGAGGTCGAGCGGCGTTTTAGTAAAGATGAGTTGCTCACCAATATCATGATCTACTGGGTGACCGAAACGCTGAATTCCTCGATTCGCACCTACTATGAAAATGCCCATACATCCTCACCACTGGAAGCAGGGCAACACATTGAAGTTCCAGCAGGGTTTGCCCTCTTCCCGAAAGAGATCAATTTGCCGCCACGTGAATGGGCAGAGCGCAGCCTACGCATTCAACGCTGGACCCAGATGCCACGAGGCGGGCATTTCGCGTCCTTGGAGGAACCCGACCTGTTGGTCGAGGACCTGCGGGCATTCTTCCGTCCTCTGCGTAGTCCCACGCCAATTGAGCAGGAAGGTTAATTGCAGAGAAGAGCCTTTGCCTTGGGGAAGTCGGGAAGTCGGGAGGGATATTCTGGAGCCAAATTGCTGATGAGGTCAAACTCGTTGCGCATC
>JAABUU010002747.1_pt1 | contig 24225 bp, 28 predicted proteins | sample 5559301 | NCBI WGS metagenome assembly JAABUU01 (sample SAMN10711884, study PRJNA513360) | rock metagenome | isolation source: Antarctica rocks | place: Antarctica: Victoria Land, Richard Nunatak white | reverse complement strand
TCCGCAACGCGGACCCGGACATGTACGAGGCCTACCGGCAGGAGTGCTGGTCGGGGCGGCTGAGGGCCGGCGCCATGTTCGCCTACCCCGGTCCGCGGTGGGTGTACAACATCGCCAGCCAGGACCTGCCCGGTGCCCATGCCCGCCTGGACTGGTTGGACACCGGGGTGCGGGCAGCGTTGGCGCACGCCCGCGACCATGCGGTCGACTCGCTCGCACTGCCCCGCATTGGCTGCGGGATCGGTGGGCTGAGCTGGGACGAGGTGTCCGCCGTGCTGGCCCGGGCAGCAGCCCGCTCAGGCGTCAAGTTGGAGGTCTGGACCCTTTGACATCCAGGCCCCGGCCTGGATGTTTCTCCGCCACGCGGCACTGCTGTAGGACAACGCGCCCTCGCCGAACACATCACTGCCAGCGCACAAGCGCCAACCGTGACGCTCCGTATGCGGAGCGTCACGGAAGTCCCGCTGGTAGAAGTTTCGTCAGCGGCACCGAGAAAGAGTGCCCAGTGAATACAGCCCGCTCCCCCCTACGAACCGCCGCCGCTGCAGCTGTCGCTGCCGCCGCGGTAGTAGCCGGGCTCGGTGGCGCACTGCTCACCGCACCCGCCGCCTCCGCCGCCGTCAACGACTGCCCCGCAGTCCGCGTGTTCAACCTCGAGGGCACCTTCGCCTTCGACGGGTTCCACGGGGCCCCGGTGCCACCGGACTTCCTGCCCGGCGGAGGCGTCCCCTCCAGCGCACTCGCCGGCGTCTCCGAGGCCACTCACGGGGCCGTCGACCACTACACCATCAACTACCCGGCCGCCGCCGGGCTGGCGATCTTCGCCTCCGAGCGCACCGGTGTGGACGAGACCCAACGCCAGGCAGCCAGTTTCCTCGGCCGCTGCGGTGGCAGCCATATCGCGCTCCTCGGGTACTCCCAGGGCGCCTGGGCTGCGGGTGACGTGGCCACCGACATCGCCAACAACAAGGTTCCCGGGGTCACCCCGGACAAGCTGGTGGCCTCCTTCCTCGTCGGTGACCCGGTCAACCGGGCCACCCAGCAACCAGGGTTCGGCACGGAGATCGGTCCGCGCACCGGGGTCGGCCCACTGACCACCCGGTTCGCCGGGTTCGGGGCGAACAGTCCCACCACCTTCGAGTTCTGCAACCCGGGTGACAACGTCTGCGACGCCCCGCCCGGTCCCGGCCCGGCCATGTGGCAGTACCTGGGCACATTGGCCCAGCCCAGCCCCGCGCACACGCAGTACGACAGCGTTCAGGTCGCTCCCGGTACCTCCACCGTGCAGTGGATCCGCAACTACGGCACCGCCGACGGCCGGGTCATCGGCGCGATCCGCGCCGAGTGGCTGAGCCTGGGCGGCCCGACCGGGTTCTTCCTCGGGGCGCCGCTCACCAACGAGCTGACCACCCCGGGCGGGGTCGGCCGCTACACGCACTTCCAGGGTGGGTCCATCTACTACTCCCCGGCCACCGGAGCCCATGAGGTGCACGGGGCCATCCGGGACGCCTGGACCGCCCAGGGCTGGGAAGCCGGCTCACTCGGGTTCCCCGTCAGTGACGAGTACGCGGTACCCGGTGGGCGGGCCAGCGCCTTCCAGGGCGGCACCATGACCTACAGCTTCGCCACCGGCCAGGTGACCCGCAGCTGACCCAGCTGAACGCAAAGATGCAAGGGTGGCAGGAACACCGGAGCGCGCAGCGGATCACGTCGCGGCGGCCTCGGTGTTCCTGCCTTCCGTTGTCGAGACACTGCGACGTGCCCGGGACTCCCCGCCACAGCAACTCACCGACCGGCCGCCGCGGGCGCGTCGCACCTCGACCAGGCGGCCATGTCCTGCTGGATCGCCCGAATCTCGGCAAGCTCGACAGGGTCGTCCTTGATGGCGAGCGCTTCCGCGGCAGCGACCTGACGGCGTTCGTCATGGTGCATCGCTGCCACAGCGGCCAGGATGACCTGGTCGACGCTCTCCCGCCGGGATGCACCGAGTGAGAGGAGCAGGTCGCGGGTACTGGTCTGAACCTTGACGGTAGCGGTGTCGGCCATGGTCGAAGTCTGCTCCTGGTCCACCACAGTGTGCGCAGGGTCTGTTCTGGCCGGTGATCAGTTCCGCGTGGCCTGCAGGCGCTCCCAGCTCGGCACGGACAGTTCCACCCCGAACACCTCACCGATGCGGCGGCACCGAGCGGCGGCGCTGGTGTAGACGTCCGGTCGGTGCCGATCCTGGTCGTCAGTGCGGTCGCGGACCACTTCGATGCCGGGGTTGAACACGACGGCGTCGACGTTGAGGACCCAGCACCGCCCGGACATCTTGGTTCTCTGGATCCAACCCGCGACGCGAAAGCCACCCCGCCCGAAATAAGCCTCCGGCAGCGCCGAACGGAAATACAGATCCGTGTGACCCTCGAAAGGGTGCTGCAGCTCCTCGGCGGGGGTGAACCCCACCGTCGCCACCGCATCACGGATCGCCGCCTCCCCATGCTTGGCAACCATTGTCAGACTCGGCACGACCAGCACCTCTTCCCGCGGCGTGTCAGCTCACCGGTGCGAAATGTAACCCCGCACATCATCCAGGCTGAGCTCGACGTTCTCGTCCCGGTCCACCGGGCGCCGCGACACCCAAGTTCGTTCCCCACGTGCCGACCACCGCTCGATCAGTGAGTCCACCTCGGGCTGGTCGGCCCCGATGAACAGGTAACCTTCGCGGTTCACCTCGTCCAGAACCTCGGTGACCGTGGGGTCGGGAGTTACTAGGTCAGGGGTTGCTGTGTCGATCACGGTTGATCATCTCCTTCGCTGTTGCGCCACCGGCCGGAGCCGAGGATGGTTTTGACGGTTTTCTGGACGTGCTCCGCGGAGCGGCGGACCGCTTCCGGGTCGGTGTTGCCCCACCCGGCGACGTACCGTCCCGACTTGTCACCCACGTCGGGGCTCATGCCCTGGTTGCGGCACAGCACGTAGCTGATGGACTCGGCTTCCACCTCGAACGCGCCACGGTTTCCGTTGTGCCCGGAGTGGTACTCGTCCAGCTTCTCGACGTGGCCCGCCTTGATGTGACCGAGCTCTTTTCTGCACTTAGCTTCCGGAAGAATCATTCAGCAGACTTGCGTCTTGGTTTGATGAGTGTCAACATTGATGTATGTCGAAGCAGAGTATGCCGACGGAGCCGTGCTGTTCCCCGTTGGTTCGGGAGCCGCTGACCGAGGATTGGGCGGGGGATCTGGCGCGGATGTTCAAGGCGCTGGGGGACCCGGTGCGGTTGCGGTTGTTGAGCCTGGTTGCCAGTCATGCCGGGGGGGAGGCCTGTGTGTGTGACCTGTCTGCCGGTTTTGATCTGACGCAGCCGACGATCTCGCATCACCTGAAGGTGCTGCGCGAGACGGGGCTGTTGGAGTGTGAGCGGCGCGGCACGTGGGTCTACTACTGGGTGGTGCCATCGGCGTTGGCGCAGCTGTCCGCGGTACTTGGCTCGGCCGACATCAGCACCGCCCAGCTTGGCGCGGACACTGCAGCGGTGTTGGCATGACGGTTCCGGTGTCCACTCCCGCTGCCCCGGCTGATGCGGTGGTCGGCAAGCTGTCCACCCTGGACCGGTTTCTGCCGGTGTGGATCGGGGTGGCCATCCTCGCCGGGCTGCTGCTCGGTCGTGGGGTGCCCAGCTTGAACACCGGGCTGCAGAAGTGGCGGTCGATGGCATCAGTCTGCCCATCGCGATCGGGTTGCTGATCATGATGTACCCGGTGCTGGCGAAGGTGCGCTACGACCGGTTGGACACCGTCACCGGCGACAAACGGCTGCTGGTCAGCTCGCTGCTGCTGAACTGGGTCCTCGGCCCGGCGGTGATGTTCGCCCTGGCGTGGGTGTTCCTGCCCGACCTGCCCGAATACCGCACCGGGCTGATCATCGTCGGTCTGGCCCGCTGCATCGCCATGGTCATCATCTGGAACGACCTGGCCTGCGGCGACCGGGAAGCCGCCGCCGTACTCGTGGCCATCAATTCCGTGTTTCAGGTGGTGGCGTTCGCCGGTTTGGGCTGGTTCTACCTGAACGGCCTGCCCGGCTGGTTGGGCTTGCAACAGACCACGATCAACGCTTCGACTTGGGACATCGCCCGCTCCGTGTTGATCTTCCTCGGGATCCCTTTGTTGGCTGGGTTCCTCTCGCGCCGCCTCGGGGAACGCGCCAAGGGCCGGGCCTGGTACGAGGAGCGCTTCATCCCGCGCATCGGCCCGTTCGCCCTCTACGGGTTGCTGTTCACCATCGTGGTGCTCTTCGCGCTGCAGGGTGATGCCATCACCGGCCACCCGTTGGATGTGGTGCGGATCGCGCTGCCGTTGTTGGTGTACTTCGCGGTGATGTGGGGCGGCGGCTACACCCTCGGTGCATCACTCGGGCTGGGATACCAGCGCACCACCACGCTGGCGTTCACCGCGGCGGGCAACAACTTCGAACTGGCGATCGCCGTGGCGATCGCCACCTTCGGGGTCACCTCCGGGCAAGCCCTTGCCGGGGTCGTCGGCCCCCTCATCGAGGTCCCCGTCCTCGTCGCCCTGGTCTACGTCTCCCTCGCCCTGCGCCGACGCTTCCGCGCCCGCACCACCACTTCGCCTACCCCTCTCACTGCCGATACCCGGGAGTCCTGATGACCGCCACCAACGAGCCGCGGCGCGGCAAGTACTCCGGGCAGCGCCCGGCGCAACCGGAGTTGCTGATGCCCCGAGCCCAACTCAGCGCCACCGCCCGCGAGCTGGCCACGAAGTATGAGGGCATGTTGTCCCCGCAGACGGTGGAGCGCTACGTCTTCGAGTCCTACACCGCGCTGCGCCGCACCGCGAAGATCACCACCCACCTCACCGCCCTGGCTCACAAGTTCGCCGCCGACCGCCTGCGCGCCCTCGCCCAAGCCGACGGACACATCGCCAAAGACGTCCCCGAGGTGCTGTTCCTCTGCATCCACAACGCCGGCCGCTCCCAGATGGCCGCGGCCCTGCTCGACCACCACGCCCACGGGCGGGTGCATGTCCGGTCCGCCGGGTCCGCCCCCGGCGACCAGATCAACCCGACTGTCGTCGAGGTGATGGCCGAGCGGGGCATCGACCTGGGCCAGGAGTTCCCCAAACCGCTCACCGACGACGTGGTGGCCGCCGCCGACGTCGTGGTGTCCATGGGCTGCGGGGACGCGTGCGCGATCTACCCGGGAAAGCGCTACCTCGACTGGACCCTCACCGACCCCGACGGGCAGTCCCTCCAGGTGGTTCGCCGCATCCGCGACGACCTCGACGACCGGGTGCAGATGCTGCTGATGGAACTCACCGACCCCACCCTCGGCGCTGTGTACACGGCGCCCACCACATCCCGAACCTGACCAAACCCTCTTCGAAGGAGCTTCCGCGTGGCCGACAAGCCCAGTGTCCTGTTCGTCTGCGTGCACAACGCCGGCCGCTCGCAGATGGCCGCCGGCTTCCTCACCCATCTCAGCGGTGGACAGGTGGAGGTGCGGTCGGCGGGGAGCCTGCCCGGTAACCAGGTGAATCCTGCCGCCGTGGAGGCGATGGCCGAGGTCGGCATCGACATCTCCCACCAGACACCGAAGATCCTCACTACCGACGCGGTGCAGGCCTCCGACGTGGTGATCACCATGGGTTGCGGTGATGCCTGTCCGATCTTCCCCGGCAAGCGTTACCTCGACTGGAACCTTGATGACCCTGCTGAGCAGGGCGTGCAGGCGGTGCGCCCCATCCGTGACGAGATCACCACCCGGGTGCAGGCCCTGTTGGCTGAGCTACTTCCGGTGGACAGCACCGTCCACTGATCACCCGCAGCATCGAGGATGGAGAGAACCATGAGTGCACCTGGAGACATCCGTGAAACCGTGCGAGCGCGGTACGCCGCCGCGGCGACCCGATCCGCCGCCGGGGACTTCGAGCAGGCCCGGGCGGTGGAAACCTCGTGCTGCGGGATGACACCGGTGGCCACCACTGATGCGCAGGGCCAGGTGGTGTTCGGCGGCGACCTCTACGGGTCGGACACGACCGAGGGTGCCCCGGAGGCGGCGGTGGCGGCATCTTTGGGTTGCGGTGTACCCACGGCCGTGGCGGATCTGCACCCCGGTGAGGTGGTTCTGGACCTGGGTTCGGGTGCGGGTGCGGACGTCCTGATCTCCGCCCGCCGCGTCGCCCCGGGTGGGCGGGCAATTGGGTTGGACATGACCGAGGAAATGCTGGACCTTGCTCGCCGCAACGCCGCCGAGGCCGGGGTGGACAACGTCGAGTTCCTGCACGGCTACCTCGAGGACATCCCGCTGCCCGCGGACAGTGTCGACGTGGTGATCTCCAACTGTGTCCTCAACCTCGCCGCCGACAAAACTGTGGTCCTCACCGAGGCGGCCCGGGTACTGCGCCCCGGCGGGCGCCTGGCGTTCTCCGACGTCATCGCCGACGACAACATGGACGAGACCACGAAGGCCGACATGCAGCAATGGACCGGGTGCATCGCCGGGGCTTTGACCCACACCGAGTTCACCGACGCCCTCACCGCTGCCGGGTTCACCGACATCGAGATCCGGCCCACCCACCGGGTACACACCCACGCCCAGGCCGCGATCGTCCGCGCCACCCACTGACCCACTGGGCACCACCGTTCGGAAGGAACACCATGACCACCACCATTGAGGTTTTCGACCCGGCGATGTGCTGCTCGACCGGGGTGTGTGGGCCCAGCGTCGACCCGAAACTCGCCCGCTTCGAGGCCGACCTGCGTTGGCTTGGCACCCAAGGGGCCAGCGTCACCCGCTACAACCTGGCCTCCGAGCCCGGGGAGTTCGTGGCCCGCCCGGTGGTGGCCGCCATGCTGGCCGACGGCGGGGAAGACGTCCTGCCCATCGTTCTGCTCGACGGCAAGGTCCGTTTCAGCGGCACCTGGCCCTCCCGCACCGACCTCGCCGCACCCCTGGGCATCACGGTCCCCGCGGTGGGTGCCGACCTGCTCGCCTCCACCTCTAGTGATGCGTGTTGCACCCCGACCGAGCAGGCCACCGGCTGTTGCGCCCCCGAGGAGCAGCCCACAGCAGCACAGACCGCCAGTGCGGGTGGTTGCTGTTGAGCACCGGATCCGGCATCGGCGGGCTCGTGCAGGCCACCACGACCCGGCACCTGTTTTTCACCGGCAAGGGCGGGGTCGGGAAGACCTCCACCGCGTGTGCCACCGCGATCGGTCTGACCCAGGCGGGGCGCTCGGTGCTGCTGGTGAGCACCGACCCCGCCTCCAACCTTGCTGAGGTTCTCGGCCACCACATCGACACCACCCCCACCCCGATTACGCAGGTACCTGGGTTGTCGGCGTTGAATGTGGACCCCGAAGCGGCGGCGGCCGCTTACCGGGAACGGGTCGTCGGCCCCTACCGGGGTGTCCTGCCCGACAGTGCCGTGGCCCGGGTGGAGGAACAGCTGTCCGGGGCGTGCACCGTGGAGATCGCCGCGTTCGACGAGTTCACCACTCTGCTCACCGACACCACCGTGACCGCCGGCTTCGACCACATCGTGTTCGACACCGCCCCCACCGGGCACACCCTGCGCTTGCTGGCGTTACCCGCCGCGTGGTCCACATTCATCGGTGATGGCACCGGCACCTCCTGCCTCGGCCCCCTGTCGGGCATGACCGCCCAGCAGGACCGCTACACCCAAGCCGTGGCCGCACTCACCGACCCCGAAACCACCACCCTGGTGTTGGTTGCCCGCCCCGAAGCAGGGTCGCTCAGCGAAGCGCAGCGGGCCAGCGCTGAGCTCGGCGGCCTTGGCATCACCCACCAACGCCTCATCGTGAACGGGTTGTTCACCGCCACCCCCGGCACCGACGACCCGTTGGCCACCGCACTGCACACCCAGGCCCGCGACGCCGTGGACACCATGGTCCCCGCCCTGGCCGGGTTGCCCCGCACCACTCTCGGATTGCGGACGGTGAGCCCGGTGGGCATCACGGAACTGCGCCACCTCGCCAACGACACCGACCAAGACCCCGCACGCTCCACCACCGGTGGTGAGTGGGTCCCGGTGGACGCCGGGTCGTTTGCCGAGTTGGTCGACACCATCGCCGCCGCCGGTGCGGGTTTGGTGCTGAGCATGGGCAAGGGTGGAGTCGGCAAAACCACTGTTGCCGCCGCCGTCGCGGTGGCGTTGGCGCAGCGGGGGCACCAGGTGCAGTTGACCACCACCGACCCCGCCGCGCACCTCGCCGACACCATCAGCGCCGATGTCGAGGGGCTGGAGGTTGCCCGGATCGACCCGGTCGCCGAAACCGCCGCCTACACCGCAGAGGTGTTGGCCACCGCCGGTGTTGGTCTCGACGACGGGGCCCGGGCGGTGCTGATGGAGGACCTGGCGTCGCCCTGCACCGAGGAAATCGCGGTTTTCCACGCCTTCGCCCGCACCGTGGCCGCCGCCCAGGACTCGTTCGTGGTGGTGGACACCGCCCCCACCGGGCACACCCTGCTGCTGTTGGATGCCGCCCGCACCTACCACCGCGAACTTACCCGGCAAACCGGGCATCTGCCTGAGCATGTGCTGCATTTGCTCGACCGGCTCCGCGACACCACCCGCACCCACGTGCTGCTCGTCGCGGTGCCCGAAGCCACCCCGGTGCACGAAGCCGCCCACCTGCAAACCGACCTGGCCCGAACCGGCATCACCCCCACCGCCTGGGTGCTCAACCAAAGCCTCACCGCCGCCCACCCCATCGACCCCATTCTGGTGGCCCGCGCAGCTGGGGAACACCGCTACCTCACCGAGGTCGCCACCACCCTGGCCGAACGCCTCGTCGTGTTACCCCGGGTGGCCGAAGCCCCCATCGGGGCGGCTCGGCTGCAGGCGCTCGTCGACCACCCGGTCGCCACCATCCCCGGGTGACTCGGGGACCCATTGGCGCAGGGTCAGGCCGGGTCGGCGTGTTCCACGATCGCGCACACCGACGCCTGCTGGTCGGAGTTGCCGGGCGGACACACCGCTGGGGCGGCCGCGCGGGCGCAGGTGAGGGTGGCGCGCAATGCACGGAGGTCGGCGATGGCGGTATCGATCTCGGTGATGCGGGTGTCGATGAGATCGACGCGCGCAGGGCGGCCCGCCGCCTCGGTGGATGGCCAGGATGTCGACGATGTCATCGAGGTGCAGACCCAGGTTGCGGGCCTGGCGGATGAAGCACAGCACCGCCACGTCGGACCGGGTGTAGAGGCGGTAACCCGCCGATGTGCGTTCGGTTTCGGCCAGTAACTCTCGCTCCAGATACACACGCAGTGCCTTGCGGCTAATCCCGGCCTGGTGGGCGGCCTGACCGGCGGTGAAGGTGACGTTCTCGATGCTCACGGAATCCCCCTTGCATTCGCGTCTTGACCTGGCCCCTGGGGCCAGGTTTTAGCGTGGCCGTGTCCCACCCCCAACGTCAAGAAGGAGACACCCCATGCCGTTTCGCCAAGGCGAGGTTTACCGTTGCCCGCTCCCCGACTGTGGCTGCGAGGTGACGGTCACCAGAGGCGCCCCACCGGATTGTCGAGGCCAACAGAACCCAACCTGCTGCTGCGGACACACGATGGAAAAAGTCAGGTAACCCGTTCGTCAGGTGCTCCTTCGGGTGCTGATGCCAGGGAATCCGAGCTTGACGGTGCTCGTGACTAATCGTCGCATCTGGGCGAGTTTCTGCTCGGCCGCGTTGAGGCTGGCTTCCAGCCCATCGACCTCGCCGAACCATCCACGTTCCTTGGCCTCGGTGAGCCGGTCGCCGAGGTTGGTGATGATCTCTTCGAGCCGGTGTTGCTGTGCGGGGTCCGGGCGCAGCATCGGACAGCGGATGCAGGCGTGCTCGTGTTGGCAGGGTGTGCCATAGGCGCGCCCGCAGGTGCCGAGCTCGACTTTGCGTTTGGCGAAGTGTCCGAGAAACTCGTCCCATTCGCTGTCGGTTGGTTCGCGGTATTCCTCGCTCGGGCGCAGGGTGCGGCGGCGTGCGATGAACGCCCGGTGGTGGTCGATGACCTCTTGGTCGTAGACGGCGATGTAGATCTGGGTCGTGGCCAGGGACTGGTGGCCGAGGAGCTTTGCGGTGATGTGCACGGGCAGGCCGGAGGAGACGGCCTCGGTGGCGAAGATGCGCCGAAAGTCATGCGGGCTGAAGTGCGCGGGGCTGCCGTCGGTGTTCGTGATCGCCGCGGCGGTGACGAGCTCGTCGAGGAAGTCTTTGACGCGCATGTGGTTGATCGGGATGTTCTGCAGTCCCCACCGTCGCTGGAACAGGAACGGCAGCGCTGGACTGTGGAGTCGTTCGGCCTGGTCGTAGCGAGAGATGAGCGGGACCGACTCGTTGCTGTCACGGACCCGGTGGATGATCTGGGCGAACACGTCGGCCAGCTCGGGGCTGATGACCAGCAGGCGTTCCTGGTCGGTCTTGGACGGGGTGATCTGCAGCAGCGGGATGACCTCCCCGGTGGCAGGCAGGGTGTACGAGACGAAGGAACGGTGGGTGATCTCCAGCATTTCCTCGATCCGCACCCCGGTATGGCGAAACACCTCGACGACCGCCCACCCCCAGAACGCCTTCTCGGCTTCCAGGGTCAAGTTGCGGCGCGTCCCGGCCCCCTCTGGGGTGACGACGTAGATGACACCGGGGCGGCCCCCGCCGCCCAGCACCGGATCGGTGACCAGGGCGGTGCGGCGCAGCGTCTGCCCGCCCGTGGTGAACAGCTCGCCCGGAGCGGCTTGCTCTGCCGCTGTCAGGAGCTCGGCCGCGACGGCGCGACGGGTTGCAGCGGCGGTGACGAGCTGAGGAAGCAGTGGAGCGAGCTCGCGGGTGCGTTGGTGCATCCGCGACTGTCGGTGTTTGGTCTGCTTGGTCATCCCTGCCAGGTCGCGGGAATCCACGGGTGACGGTGCTGCCCAGGCCGCCCATCGGGCCGGGTCTTCCAGCGCCCAGTGGCTCAGGTCGGCGTAGAAGGCGCGGACCGCCATCAGGATCGCGTACGGGTCTTGACGTTGCTGGCCCACACGGTGGTTACCGTAACGGACGTGGCGAAGGCGTTCTTTCCAGCGCCGGGCGACATCACGGCTCAGATGCAGGGAGTCGATGCCCGGCTCGTGCAGCTCCAAATCCCGCCAGAACAGCAGCACGAGCTTGGAGGCGAGTTGACGGATGGTCGAGTAGTCCAACCCCGGCTGACGTTCCTGCAGGTAGTCCACGAGCACGTCACGCACCGGTTGGCATTCGACCTGATACCCGTCGACGAGTTCGGCGATCGTCAGTTGGCCGCGGCGGCTGGCTGCGTGGATCGTCGGGGGTGAGTCGGCGGGCAGGATGCCTTGCTCACGAAGCAGGATGTACCAGTGCGAATGCTTCCTGGAGCTGTAGCCGGTCTGGGCCCGATAGGCCTCCACGCAATCGGTGACCGTTATGTCAGCGAGCGGGCCGCCGTTGTGCATCAGAATTCGGGCGAGCTGGATGAACGCCGATCGGCGGTCGAGGACGGTCAAGCTGTGGTAGGCGTCGCATCGCGCCGTCATCGCGGCAAACCCAGCCGGATCGCGTAACTGCTCGAACCGTCGATACAGAGTGTTCGAAGGCGACGAATAGAGCCAGGTGTAGCTCGGGCGGATCACGTCGAGCAGGATCAGTCGGCCCGCCGCCCCGGTGAACTGGGCGCGGATCTTCTTCGCGTCGGTGGACAACCCCTCGACGGCGGGCAAGTTGGTCCAGGTCTTGCCCGCCGCATCGGCACCCGAGGCAAGCCAGCGCTGCTGCCAGGTCTCACCAGCAAAACCGGCCAGCCACGCAAGGATCGACCGCACCCCCTGGACCCGGCGCAACAGCTCCTTGCGGCTTGCCTCGACGTCCAACGCCGCAACCTGAGCCAGCACCTCCTCGCCTCCTTGCTGCGTCGCGATCCAAACCGTGGGCCGGGCGATCACCGGGGTGGGAAGCTTCGGTGTGATGAAGTCGTGCTCGCCGACGAGCCTGCGCGAGGGACGCGCCCCGCGCGGCAACGACGCCACTCCGTCGACATACCGGGTGTCCGGCCCATCACGCATGGGCACCTCCACCCAGCAGCACGTCGAGGACCTCGGGACGGTAGCCATCCCCAACAGGCAGCACCGGCGGCTGGGCCGGTTTCTGGCCCCGCGTCCGGTGATGCTCCAGCACCCGAGCCACCACCTCCTCGGGACGCGGCCGCAAATACAGCTGCGTCGTCGTCAGATGTGCGTGCCCCAGCACCCACTGCACATCACTCAATGACAACCCAGGGTCGTCGATCATCCGCTGCGCCGCGGTGTGCCGCAGATCGTGCAACGTCCACTCGGTCGACAACAACTCGTTTGCGCGCTGAAGCATCCGTCGGGTCGCCGAGTACGTCAACGGCCTCACCGGCTGCCGCCGGGTCAGCCATAGCGATCTCTGCCCGTCTGGGCGCTGCGCATGCTGCTCATAGAGCCGCAGCCACACGAACGCGTCCGCCGACGCGGGAAGCCACTGCAACCGGCCCGAACCCTTGCGGTGCACCCCGATTCGCTGCTCACCCGGGTCGACCCGATCGGTGGTAACACCCAGGAGTTCCGATGCCCGCGCCCCGGTCGAGACGTAGAACGCCAGTAAAGCCCGATCCCGGTCCGAACGCAGCACAGCGAACAACGCATCGAACAAATGGTCTGGCAGGCTTCGGGGCAGCCGCTCGGGCATCTTCTGCCGCAGCGGCGCGCGCTTGCCCGGCGCGAACTCGTTCATCGGATTGTGGTGTGCCTGGACCCTGCGGCCGACGCGATGGGCGGCGTCAGGGATCGGATTGATCAGCGGCCCAACACCGGCGCTCATTCGCTCGGCGTAGAACGTCTTCACTACCGCCAGGCAGTGGTTGATGGTCGCCGGCGCATACCCGCCCCGCGCCGACTCACGACTGCGGCCAGACGGTGGGACCAGCCGCAGCCACAAAACAAAATCCCGCGCCTCCACCCGGCCCGCCCGCTCCCACGGCACCTCGATGGCGGCAAGAAAACGCCACCACCGCAACAACGCCAACCCATAGGAGCGAACTGAACCCACGCTCGCGCCCGAGGCCAGCATCGAGGCGAAGAACTGGCTCACCTCCGCGACCGGCTCGCCCGAGGCATCCAACAGCATCGAGCCTGAACCCTCCTCGGCCGCGAGTCGTCCCACCAACGGGACCACCAGCCCCGTCACATCGCGGATTGTTCTCGACACACCGTGCTGATCTACCATCCTGCTGCCTGCCTTCTGTAAGCCGTCGAAACGACTTGACCAGGTCAGCAAGCAGAAGCAGCGCAAGCCAACAATCACCGGCGCGCCGTATCCGCACTACCTCCCCGACACGCTGGTATCTCCAGCAGTTGGTGCGGTCAACAGCTCATGGGCCAGTGTGTTCACCTGGTTGGCCTCGGACATGCCGGAGCGGATCACCACCCGATGGCCGTGCGGGTCGGTGAACCCGCGGGCACTACCGGGAATGTCGTCGTAGGACACGGCGTACCCGGACTCGGTGATCGCAGCGGTCAGGTCCTCCTGAAACCCCGGTGGCGGCTCCTCGGACAGGGTGGTCATGGACTCGCCGTCAGGCAGCGGTTCGCCGTCGGTCTGGGATACGTCGAACACCGAGACCGCGGTGAACCCGATGACCACCGACTTCTTGGCCGGCTTGCCGTCCGGGCCGACGATGGGCTTGCCGGCGGAGTCGGTGGCATCCTTGCGGATCGTCTTCGGCGCCAGGATGGCGATGCCCTTCTCACCTTTGCGCACCTGCCGGTTCATCCCCTGCCAGGTCTTGAACCCGGCCACCCTGGTCGCCTCGAAGTGCGTCTGCACACCGATGAGCATTTGATTGGAGAACGAATAGTGATGGAACCGGGACATGGTGTCCAGATAGCGGTTCCAGTCGGCGTCCTCGACCAGCGCCGCAACCCGACCTTCCAGCTCACCGTGGATGGCGGTCAGCTTCTCGCCGAGGGTGTCGTAGCGCTGGGTGAACGGGCTGTCCCGGTCCACGATGGAGGCGGCGGGCTCGGCGCCCAGGCTGACGTCGGTCTCGGCGTGGGCGTTGGCGGCGAACTGTCCGCCGGAGGGGACACCGGGCTGTACTCGGGTGATGGTGTTGGCGCTCATCGGGGGCCTTCTCTGTCGGTGAGCAGGGGTGCTCACCTGAGATGTGTGCGGGGAGCCGCGGTGGTCAACCATCACCCAGCCGCAGGCAGGTGAACCTCTCGGTGATGTTGTTACTTCTGCTCGGTCATGGTGGGCACGTGTGCGGCGGCCCTAGATGGGACCGGCAGCTTCTTTTGCGGCTTCTTTCTCCGCTTGGGCGGACAGCCAGCCCGCGAAGTTGCGCTGCGAGAACGCGGCGAGACCGGCAGCGTTCTCCAACGCCCTGGAGTTGAGCTCGGTGGGCTTCGCTGACCACGCCTCGTACCTCTTTACGACCGCAGCCCGCTGCTCCCACACGGCGTGGGCAAGCCGAACGCGCATGACCTGTGGGTCTGACACGGACATGAGGACGAAGGTGTCCTCGCCTTGCGTCCGACGTAGGCCGGGCACCGGGTACACGATCTCGTTGGACAGGGTTACCCAGTGCTCGGTCACTTTGGCGATAGTGGAAAGCACCGCGTCGAAACGGTGCGGTACGAACGGGTGAACTTCGGCCACACAGGCGTCGACGACCAACCAGTCGGGCACTTTCGGCTGCTCATTCATGATGGTTATGTGGGCGGCCGGGGCTGCGTCGTCCCGGTTTCTGGTTGTCGCGGTCCACGATGGAAGCGGCGGGCTCGGCGCCCAGGCTGACATCGGGGTGGACAGACCTGCGGCCGCACACATGGAGGGAAGAGGTGCCGCGAACGTCACCTTCACCATCGCTCGAGGAGACGACACAGATGATTGCCGACGATGTGCTGCTCAGGGGGATCGTCGGGTCACACGCCTACGGGCTGGCCCGGTCCTGCTCCACCACCGACTGGGCCGGTGTGTTCCTGCGGCCCAGCCATAAGTTCCTCGGTCTGACCCAGCCAGAGATGTTGCTGAGCAGCCGCGAGGCCCACGACCCGGATGCCCGTGAGTACGAGCTCGGCAATATCATGCGGCACGCGCTGGAAGGGAGACCCGGCGCCCTGGAGATGCTCTATCTCGACGACTACGTGCACATCACCGATCTCGGTCGCCAACTCATCGGCCTGCGCGAGCATTTCCTGTCCGCCCCCACGGTCGCCTCCGGATACCTGACCTACGTCGAGAGGGTGGTGAAGCAAATCGTGCGACGACAGGAGGCAGCGACCGCGGGCTTCGACCTTCGCAACCCGAAAGGCGCCCGTCACGTGCTGCGGCTGCTGCAGAGCGGTCTGGCGTTGTACACGGACGGGCACCTACCGCTGCACGTCAATGACCGTGGTGAGATGTTCGACTTCGGGCAGGACGTCGGCGTCTTGGGCGACATGGACCTGTTGCGGGACACGGTGCACTCCTACGAGGAGCGGTTCGCTGCCACCAGGTCACCGCTGCCCGAGGAACCGGACACGGCGAAGCTGTCGGACTGGCTGCGCAACGTCCGGTTGGATGAGCTGGACCGCGCACGCTGACAGCGAGTTCGACCGCGGGCCGTGCGGGGGGGGCGGCGGTCAACCATCACTCGGCCGTGGGTGTTGGTTGGTGTTTCACCGGAGGGGGCACCACCCCGGTGAAGCGGTGCACCCAGGCGAGGCCGGTGTTATCCAGGTGGGTGCGGGCACGGGTGACGCTGACGTAGGCAAGCATCGCGTCGTCCCGGGACATACCTTTCTGGGTGCCGTCCTTGAACTTGGCGGGTTCCCGGAAGTCGTCGGCAATGAGGACGTGCCCCCATTCGCGTCCTTTGGCGACGTGCGCGGTGGACACGACCAGCTCGGCTAGGCGTTCCGGCACACACCCGTCGATCGCCTCCACCACTGTGGTGGCGCCGTAGCGGTCCACGATTTTCACCAACGCCGCAATGTCGGAGTCGTCGTTGGTGGCGTACTCGCGTACCTGATCCCAGTTGGTGAACGCGAACAGCTCAGGATGGGATGTGCCTTCCCCGGACTGCAGCTCGGCGGCGGCGGACGCCAGGTTGCGCAGCTGTTTCGCCTTGTTCTTCCCGGCGATCGCGACCAGGGTCCGGTTCTTGTGTGCGGTGATGACCTGGTCGAGCACCCCGGAGTTGGAGCGGCACAGCGCGGCGTCGGGGCGGGCGTTGGAGGTGCCGACGGTCGAGGCCATCGTCGGGTTGCCCGACAGCCGTAGGTTGGCCTGCAGTAAGCCTAGCCACACGTTGGCTTCGTCGGCGACGGCTTGGCCGAACCGCCACGACTGGGTGAGCTGGTGGCGGGGACCGTCGAACTGGTCCATTGCCGAGACCGCACCGCGCCATCCGTAGATGGCTTGGCTGGCGTCACCCACAGCGACGATCTGGCTGTGGTGCTGTGCTTTGATCACGGAGAGCACGTTTCTGTCCGCATCTTGCGCCTCGTCGTAGAGGATGAGGTCGGTGTTGAGCACGGGACGCGACATCGCCCACATCTTGAGGTAGTGGTCGTGCACGATCGGCAGCTTCCCCTCCGGGTCCTTGATGTCCTCCCATTGCCGCTCGGCGATGGTCACCACGTGCGCGCGCAGCGCGTCGAGTTCGGCTGGGTCCACTTCGGGGTGCGGGGGCAGTGTGACGTGGACGGGAGCGATGGTGTCGTCGGTGGTTTTGCAGAATGCTGCGACGGCCCCCGCTGCCATGCTGATGAGCTGTTTCGGGGGGACCTGGATGGGGTCCGCTCCGGGGTCGGTGGGATGCAGCATCCAAGAGGCCCCGGACTCGAACATTTTGGCCTGGGTGTACCACGGCAGCCGGGCAAACTTGAGTTTGGGGGCAAGCGGGGTTCCGAAGACGCGGAACGCCAAGGAGTGCGAGGTGTGCGGGATGATTCCGGTGCCTTTGAACGTCTTGCGCGCCTCATCTCGGACGCTCGCGTTGAACGCGAGGTAAAGGCCGCGACGATTCGGGGTGGATTCGGCCATGAACCGCAGGGTGGAGGTCTTGCCGGTGCCGGCACCAGCTTCCAAGACCAGTCCGGCACCGCTGCGGTAGGTGTCGATGGCGGCCTGCTGTTCGGCGGTGGGTGGGTATGCCACGAGTGTTCTCCTCGTCGGGTTGCCGGCACTTCGGTTGTGCCGGCCCAGCTTCTGCGCGGGGTGTTCAGCGAGGACTTCCTCGGCCGTAGCCCGAATGGTCGATCGGTATGTGGACGGCCAGACAGGTGTGCCCCCGGAAATGAGTGCTCAATAGCCGAGGTGAATGCCGGCGTCACCGCACATACACCTCCTGGTGGACCGCACCTCGCGAGTTGCCACACCGACGGGAGACCCCGATGAGCTACCCCTACGACGCCGGACAGAACGGTCCGGGCGGGTACAGCGAGTTCGACCGCGGGCCGGGAGGCTACGGACCGCCGGCACAACCGGCGCCGCCCAATTATTTGGTCTGGGCCATCCTGAGCACCGTGCTCTGCTGCCTGCCCTTGGGGATCGTCTCCATCGTGAAGTCCGCCCAGGTGAACGGGCTGTGGGCGCAGGGCCGGGCCGATGAGGCGCGTGCCGCTTCGGCATCGGCCAAGAAGTTCGCCATCATCGCCGCCGCCGTGGGTGCAGTGATCCTGGTCCTGTACATCATCGTGCTTATCGCGATCGGCGTCGGCACCCAGCAAAGCAACTACCGCTGAGGCTGCGGGCGTCGGGCCGCACACACAGAGGGTATGAGCAACCCACATTCGCGTGTCTCCGCCGGCACCCCCGCAGGGGGCCAGTTCGCCACCTCCGTTCACCCTGAGCCGGACATCACCCTCACCCCGGAGACCAGCCCGGCGGCGGTCGGGGACCTCCGGGCCGAGTGGACACACGATGATCGCGACGACGAACATTCCGCTCGGATAGGTGACCTGGCGATGCGGGTCACCTCGCATGAGTTGGGGTCCTTCGACTGGGAGGTGTACGACACCGACCGCTTCAGCCGGGTCGCCTCCGGGCAGTCCTCCGATCCCGAGAAGGCGTGTGCCGCCGCCGAGGCTGCCCAGGCCGAGGCTGCGCGGTGGGGTTCGGCGGGTGTGCGGGAAGGTATGCGCACCCCGTGGGGTGCCGCCCAGTACGCGGAGACGGTGGCACCGGGGATCGGGGTTGTCGGCACCGCCGGGCACGGTGGCACCAAACTGTCCGCGCAGCGCAACCGGGCCGTGCACCCGCAGTGGCGGCAGAAGGGTGGTTGGTATGAGGAGGACGACGAGTGGTCGATCGTGGCGGTCACCTTCCCCGACGCCTACCCCGAAGCGCATGTGGTGTCAGCCCACCGGCTCTGCCGGGACTACCGGCCCGACGAGTACGAGAAGGTCACCGGCGCCACGATCAAACCCGGGGAGTCCTACATGCGGGACCAGCAGAACTTCCGCGCCGAACACCGTGAGGACGACGTGGTGCGCGGTGCGACCACCAGCGACACCTACCCGGGCATGGTCGAAGTCACCGCATCCCGTCCCGGGTCGGAGGAGGAACGCGGGTACCTGGTGCCCACCGACGAGTACCGCACGCGGGGCAGACACGGATTCGTCATCGACCCGTCCCGGCACGCGCGTACGCCGGAAGAATAAGCCGGGAAGTCAGTTCCGCGCGGCGTCGAGTTCCCGCAGGTGCCCACCCAGGGCGCCGAAGAAGCTACGCGAGCCGTACCCGCCGTTGCGCTCGTTGTGCAGCTGCACCGCCTTGGTGTTCTCCTCGAGCTGGTCGACCACATCGTCCACCGTGGCGTCCTCGGTGAGCGGCACCCGGAACTCGAGCCGCTGGTAGTCCCACTGGTCGCAGCCACCGTCGAGGGTGGCGTCGTACTCGGTCAGCAGGTACTCGTCGATGTCGGCGGAATGCTTGTTCAGCCAGGCGTCGAGCTCGGCGTCGTCAACCTCGGTGTCGGTGTCGTATATGTCGGGCTTGGCGTACAGACGAAGACCATCGGCCAGGTCGAGTGTGGTCTCCCCGCGGACGAAGAAGCCTTCCGGATCCCGGCAGATGCTCACGGTGTCCACGACGTTCGAGGTGGGTGGGTCCTGGGTGATGTCGTCGAGAAGTACGTCGTCCCACTCGTCGATCCCGAGTGCGGAGACCGGGCGTTCATCACCTGCGTCCAGGCTGACCCCGGTTTCGGACCGCACGCCTGGGGCGAACTGGCCCCCCGAGGGGGTGCCGGCGGAGACACGCGAATGTGGGTTGCTCATGCTCTGTGTGTGTGCGGCCACGTGGGGGACTCCACCGGTGGAGTCCCCCACGTGGAAGCTAGGCCGGTACTGCGGCGACGACGATGTTGTCCCGGTAGGTCCCGTATGTTCCACCGTGCCCGTTGGGCAGGTGCAGCAGCGGTCCACCGCAGGTCACCAACGCCAACCGGCGGGCCCCGTTCTTACCGGCGAACACGAACGGCGGCAAGGAGTCCTTGCCGACCACGGCGACGTCGGTGACCTGCCAGCGGGTGACCTGCCCGGAAGTGTCGGTCACCGTGACGACCGCACCGGGTGCGACGTTGTGCAGCTGGTTCATGGCACCGGGACCTTGGTTGACGTCGTCCACGTGCCCGGCGATCACAGTGGTGCCTGCGGAGGCGACGACAGCGGCCCCACCGGACCACAAGCCGACCTTGTGCACGTCGGCGGGGATGATGAGGCTGCCGTCACCGGCGACGGTGGTCGGCACGATCGGAGCGTTGATGCAGAGCGAGCCGATGACTACTCGACCGGACTGTGGGGCATCACCGCAACCGGGTCCGCTCGGTCTCTGACCCCCACCGGCCCCGGTGTTGGAGATTCCGGCCGCTGGTGCCGCCGGGTTGGCGACCCCGGCCGCCGGAATTGCTGGTGCCACGGTGAGGGTGGGCACCGGTGCAACGGGTGGCAGTGCTTGATTCGGTATCGGTGGCAGCGGGGGTAGGGCTGTGTCTGCCACGTGGAACGGTGCGTCCGGCAGCGGTGCACCACCTGGTGGGGGTGGGGTTGCGGTGGGGGCAATGGGGGTGGCGCCACCCACGCCGGCAGGTGCTGCAGCATCGTTGCTGGGAGCGGCAGCAGCAGCGGGTGACTCGGTAGGTGCAGCAGCAGGTGCTGTGGTACCGGCCGCAGCAGACGGTGCACCCGCGTTCATCCCGTGGGTGGCCACCACACCACCGGTCACGAGCATGGCGAGCCCAAGAGCGGCGGTAGCCGCTGTCATCGCGCCGCGCCGCCGAGTTCGGGTCGGCCCGGTGGCCGTTGTTGTGACGCCCGGGTCGGGGACAGCATCGGCTGCCGTCGGGGTGAGGTCGTCAGGTTCGGGTGGGGTGGTTTCGTGCAAGCTCATCGTGGCCAGTTTTCGGGTTGGTTGTCGCGGACAGAGACACCATGGGAAGCACAGGCGGCAAACCAGAGTTGTGGTTCACCGCCTGTGCTTCGAGGCTAACGCGATCGACGCCGGTAGAGGGCACCCAGCAGCAGGGCCGCACCGGCCATCACGATGCCCAGCCCACCCGAGAGCATCGGGTAGTTGGTGCTGGTGGACGCGGGGGCGACCAACATCTGGGTGGGTGCTGGTGCGGCCGCAGCGTTGGCTCCGAGACCCGTGTCGATTCGGAACGGAGTGACTGCTGCACCGGGGTCGACTACCGCGGTGGCACCGGGATCAGACACGACCGGAGGAGCTGCCGGAGGGGCCACCGCGGGTGGCGCAACAGGCACGATCACCGGAGGGGTAGTCACCACGGGCGGCACTACCGGGGGTGTCGTGATGACGGGCGGGATCACCGGAGGGGTAGTCACCACGGGCGGCACCACTACCGGGGGTGTCGTGACGACGGGCGGCAGGACCGGAGAGGTAGTCACCACGGGCGGGATCACCGGAGGTGTGGTGATGGGTGGCACAACAGGAGGCGTGGTCACCACGGGCGGGATCACCGGAGGTGTGGTGATGGGTGGCACGACAGGAGGCGTGGTCACCACGGGTGGCACCACCACCGCGGGTAGGTGGGCGAGGATGTACTGGCGGATGTAGGCCACCGAGCTCAGCCCTGGTGCCACCTCCACGGTGTTGTACATCAGGTGCGGTGGGGTGGGTCCGCCGATGATGCTGGCGATGTTGCCGAACGAGGCCGGCGAGCCGGGTGCCGCGGGTGGGGCGTCACAGACGTTGTCACCCGGGTTGCAGAACTCGAAGGTGGTGGCGTTGTTGGCTCCGAACCCGGCGAAGCGTGCGGGCAGCGGGCCTGCCCCGGTGCGAGCCCCGATCTGGGTGCCGTAACCAGGCTGCTGAGTGGCCTGGTTGATCGGGTCACCGACGAGGAAGGAGGCCACGACCTTGTCCGGGGTAACCCCGGGAACTTTGTTGTTGGCGATGTCGGTGGCCACGTCACCCGCGACCCAGGCGCCCTGGGAGTACCCGAGCAGCTCGATCTTGCTCGTGGAGCATGGCGCCAGGAAGGTGGTGGCCTGCCGCTCGGTCTCGACGACGCCGGCACGCTCGGAGGCGAAGATCGGGATTTCGCCGGCGGCCGGGTAGTTGATCGTGAAGTAGTCGGCTCGGCCACCGGAGGCCTGCGACAGGTTCGTCAGCGCGCGGTCGGGGGAGAAGGGCGCCGCCGATTGGAAGTCCGGGGGTGGCGCGGTGCCCGGTGCCAGGCCGTTGAACGCCCCGGTTCCCTCCAGGTTGAACACCCGGATCGCGGGGCACGGGTTCGCCGCGGGGGCGGCTGCAGATTGTGCGGTGGATGTGGTGGTGGGTGTGCCGGCTGCCGAGGCGGGTGTGGCCAGGGCGAGGAGCACGGGGGTGCTCAGCATTGCCCCGGCTCCCACTGCGGCGGCTGCCACACGGAACGAGCGGTTCCTGGTCCTCAAGGTGATCTCCTCTTTCTGAGAGTCGCCGCTGTTTCCGAGGAGGGAACAGTCGTCGTGGATGTGTGTGCGGCGATCCGGAAACCTCCTACGGCGCACCTGTCTCAGCTCTTTGCGTCTGCTCGCCCATCGGGTACCGGGACACACAGAAGGCCACCTCCGACTCGGAGGTGGCCTTCTGTGTGTGGTGTGGCAAGCGGCGCCAGTGACCTTTTCGCCTGCGGTTAGGTCCCGGTGTCGGTTCTCCCCGGCCCGTTCTTGGCAGCGGGGACCGACCGCAGCTGAACGACCTGGTTGCGTCGGGTGACCGAGGACTCGGCGTGGATCCGGGTGAGTTGGGTGATGGTGGCGCTCGCGTCCTTCTGGATGAGGTGGCCGTACACGGAGTAGGTGGTGTTGATCGAGGAGTGCCCGGCCCACATCGCGATCTCCATGGGGTTCACCGTCCCGGCCGCGATCCACAGGGAGATCGCGGTGTGACGGAGGCTGTGCGGGGTGGGCAGCGGTGCGGCCAAGCCGGCTCGGGTCACCGCCGGTTTCCAGATGTTGGGGCGGAAGTTGGACCCGCGCAGCGGTGCCCCTTGGCGACCGGTGAACAGGGTGTCCTCGGGGCCGAGACCCCGTTCGGCGATCATGGCCGCCAGTTTGTCGACGGTCGAGGGTGTGAGGGTGGGGACCACCCGGCGGCCGCGGGCGGTCTTCGTCTCGGTGACCTGGCGCATGGTGGCGGCGTTGGTGAACTTCTTGGACACTTCCACCGCGGTGCCGCGGACCCGCACCGAATGCTTCAGCAGGTCGAGGTCCTTCACCTGCAGCGCGCCGAGTTCACCCAGGCGCAGCGCGGAGTCGATGGCCAGGGCCAACATCGGCCGCCACCACTCGAGCATCCCCGCCTCCAGCTCCTCCAGCTCCCACGGCTCCAGGAAACGACGCTCATCGGGTCGATTGGTCATCTGTTTGACCCGGGTCGCCGGGTTGGTCTCGATGAGGTCGGCGTCGACGGCCCCGGCCATACAGAGTTTCATCATGGTGAGCACCTTGTTGACGGTGCTCGGTTGCAGTGGTGACATGTCCGGCCCCCGCGGGCAGTCCCCGCCCCGGGCAAGCTCCACCATCCACTGCCGGATGTGGTGGGCTTTGATGTCGATGAGTCTCCATTGCCCCCAGTGCGGCACGATGTGACGGTTCATCATGGTGTGTTGGGATGCTTGGGTCGAGGCCCGGACATCGCGAGTCGCCCACCACGTCTCCGCCCAGTCGGAGAACAGCGTCTTTCCCGGCGTCGGGTCCGCGCTGGCGCCTCGGCGCACGTTGCGATCCATTTGTTGCCGGTGGGCGGCGGCATCGCTGACCGTGTCGAAGGTCGCCGAGTGGCGTGCGCCCCGTTCATCGACCCACCGGGCTTGGTAGGTGACAACTTTCCCTCGTTTCTCCGCCCGAACCCCGACGGGCATGCGCCGGGCCATCAGGAGAACGCCTTTCCGGTGGCTGGGCCGGACCTGCGCGGCACCACCCGCGGGCGGCCCCCGACGTTGTGTCGGACAGAAGTGAAGGCCCGTTTTGGTTCCGGCTGCTTGACCGTCTCGACCGGGGGTATGTCGATGCGCCTGCCGGTGCTGCGCGTCTCTGCGTCTTCGGCCACCGAGCTGATGTAGTCGGCCACCTGTTCGGGTGTGAACCGGATGAACTTGCCGACGCGGAGGAACCCGATGCGCCGCTGGGCGGTCAGTGCGTAGACGAAGTTCTTCGACGTCTTGAGGTGCGCGGCGAGCTGGTCGATGTCCCAGAGATTGGCGGGGAACGCTTTTTCTGCCATGCACCCCATGTGTGCGGTCAGGTAGGCGTCCCCCGTGGTACGTCGTCGACAGGGGTTATTTCGGGTCGGTGCGGGACCCCAATGGGCGAGAAATGGGCGAAACCCCCTTCCGCGGGTGCTGGTGATGCGGGAGTTGTACCGCGGAACCCAGTGTGTGGCAACATTTTTGACGACACAGTTGGATAGTCCGCCGCAAGATAGACTTCTCCGTTGTGGACAACGGATGGATGATGATGCGCGGCGCAATGTTGGCCGCGGAGCCGCGCCGCAAGGTCGGACGGCAGACCGTCAGACGGGTGGTCACCTTCGCCCGGCCGCACCGCCGATCGGTTGTGCTGCTGCTATTGGTGACGGTCGGCTCAGCGGTGATCGCTGTGGTCACGCCGCTGCTCGCCGGTCGCGTGGTCAACGTCATCATCGGCAAGCAAGGGCTGCGGACGGTGGTGCTCATCGCGGCAGTCATCGCCGTGCTGGCGGTGATCGACGCCGGAC
>JAABUU010002746.1_pt1 | contig 24232 bp, 27 predicted proteins | sample 5559301 | NCBI WGS metagenome assembly JAABUU01 (sample SAMN10711884, study PRJNA513360) | rock metagenome | isolation source: Antarctica rocks | place: Antarctica: Victoria Land, Richard Nunatak white | reverse complement strand
TCCCACTGGTCGTCGCGAAGGCCGTAACGCCGCATCAGTCAACCTCATCATGGCTGACACGCTATGAATCACGCCCTCGCTCATAAGGAAATCCACCAAATGACGACACGCCCTAGGCCGGTTTGAACCTTAAAATCTGATCCGCGGACGTAATAGGACTGTCCTCGAAGCCGTGTGCCCAGCGCAAGCGCGAGGTTTTGTTGGATCGCGGCATGTGCGTTGGTGACGCCGGCCATGGCTTGCGGTTCGAAGCCGTCGAACTCCCACTTGAACTCCTGCCCGGCTTCCCAGGTCAGGAATTCAGCCGGGGTCATTGGGGCTATCCGGGCCTGGCTCATGTGCGGCACCTCCTGCGCGGTATGATGGCGACGTGCTGGGCGCGAAGCAACGCCGCCTTCCCGTTTATGCCGGCGGGTCAAGGTAGAAGGGTGGCCCTTCCACCCTTGGCCGCGCGGCGCTAAGACACCCGCCTCCGCCGCACGCCTGCGGCCCCGCAAGGAACAGATACACCCCGCTATGCTGGCGCAGCAGCTCGTCAACGGCATCCTGCTCGGCGCCACCTATGCCCTGTTCGCGCTCGGTTTCACGCTGATGTTCGGCGTGCTGCGGGTCATCAACCTGACCTATGGGTTTTACTTCTCCGCCGGTGCTCTCGTGGCGCTCTGGCTGGCGCGGGCCGGAGGCTGGCCGATCTGGGCGGCGCTGCCGGCCGCGGCGGCAGCGTCAGGCGTGTTGGCCGTCGTGCTGGACTGGCTGCTGCTGAGCCGACTGCGTCGCATCCGGGCGCCGGAGCTGTCCTCGCTGATGGTAACGCTCGGCGGCGTGCTGGCGCTGTATTCGGCGCTGACCGCCTGGCTCGGCCCGGACATACGCCGGCTGCCAGCCGATGCGATCAGCGCGGATGCGTTCCAATTCGGCGACATCCGCGTCACTGCGGCGCAATTGCTGATCCTGGGGGCGACGGCGGTGCTGGTCGGCGCGCTGCTGCTGCTGATGCAGGGCACCCGCATGGGCCTGGCGATCCGCGCGATGGCGGAAAAGCCCGATGCGGCGCAGCTCATGGGCATCAACACCGGACGGACGGCGGCACTGGTGTCGTTCATCTCGGGCGCATTGGCCGGGGCAGGGGGGGTGCTGATCGGGCTGAACTTCAATGCCATCCACCCCTACATGGGCGAGCAGATGATGCTGCGCGGCTTCGTCGTCATCATCGTGGGGGGCTTGGGCGACATACGCGGCGCGCTGCTGGCCGGGCTGGCGCTGGGCATTATCGAGGTGCTGACGGCTGGGTTCATATCGTCGTCGCTGAAGGAGGCGGTGGCGTTCCTGATCCTGGTCGCGGTGCTGTGGACCCGGCCCGCCGGGCTGTTCGGCCGCGCCGTGGTGCGGCGGGCGTGATGGTCCCCAGCCGCTGCGTCCTGCTTCTTCCCCCTCTCCCTCCGGGAGAGGGCCGGGGTGCGGGGGTCTTGGCTGCGGAGCCAGGCGCCTCCGGTGCTGCTGGCGCGTGGCCCTTCACTGGACCGGGCCGTGCTTGCCCACCCCCTCACCCCGACCCTCTCCCGGAGGGAAAGGGAGCAAGAGGCTGCGCCCTGGCATCCGGCGGCGTCGCATGATCCCGCCCTGGCTTGACGACTTCCTGTGGACCTACCAGAACCTCGTCCACGCCCTTGGCATCAACGGCCTGCTCGCGCTGTCCATGTATGTTGTGCTGGCCGTCGGGCAGCTCTCGCTTGGGCAAGCGGCATTCATGGGGCTGGGCGCCTACTCCTCCGCGCTGATGACGCTGAAGCTGAAGCTGCCGTTCCTGCTCGTGCTGCCGCTGTCGGCCGTGGTCCCCGTGCTGTTCGCGCTTGCCGTCGGCGTGCCGACGCTGCGGCTGGCGGGCGTTTACCTCGCCATCGCCACCATCGGCCTGGGGGAGGTACTGCGGGCGGTCTATCTCAACGTGGACCTGTTCGGCGGGGCGCTCGGCCTGTCCGGCATCCCGGAGCGGGGCGAGACCTGGATGATCTACGGCCTGCTCGCCGTTGCCGTGCTGGCGCTGTGGCTGGTCGGACGCAGCGGCGTCGGCCGGGCAATGGAGGCGATGCGGGAGGACGAAACTGCGGCGCAGGTGATGGGCGTGCCCATCCGGCGCTACAAGATGGGCGCGCTGCTGGCCTCCGCCGTGCTGGCCGGCCTGGCGGGATGCCTGTCGGCGCACGTCAGCAGCTTCATCGGCCCGAACGAGTATGGGTTCGAGCCTGCGGTGACGATCCTGTCCTACGTGCTGCTGGGCGGGCTGGGCACGCCGCTGGCGCCGGTGTTGGGCGCCTGGGTGCTGACCTTGCTGCCGGAGCTGCTGCGCGGCGTTTCCGACATCCGGCTGGTGCTGAACGGCGTCATCATTGTGCTGGCAGTGCTGTTCCTACCCGGCGGCCTGCTGCCGCTGCGCATGAAGCGACGTGCGGCGTGACGACGGTCCGCAATCGTCATCGCCGCGGCCCAAGCCGCTCGCAATGACGGATCATCCGCCCCTGCTTGAGCTGCGCGGCCTCACCCGGCGCTACGCCGGGCTGGTCGCGGTGGAGGGCGTGGACATGCAGGTCCAGTCCGGCGGCGTCCATGCCGTGATCGGCCCCAATGGCGCCGGCAAGACCACCCTGTTCAACCTGGTCAGCGGCCTGGTCGTGCCCAGCGCCGGGCGCATCCTGCTGGACGGGCAGGACGTGACGGCGCTGCCGCCGGACCGCCGGGCGGCGCTCGGGCTGGGGCGCACCTTCCAGAACATCCGCGTTTTCAAGGGGATGACGGTGCTGGAGAATGCGCTGACCGGCCTGCATGCCCGCCTGCGTGCCGGGCTGCTGACGACCGTGCTGCGCCTGCCGCGCTTCCAGGCAGAGGAGCGCGCCGCCGTGCAGCAGGCGCGCGACGCCCTGGACCTAGTGGGCCTGGCCGACAAGGCGGACCAGCAGGCCGGCGCCTTGTCCTACGGCGACCAGCGGCGGCTGGAGATCGCCCGCGCCATGGCCCCCAACCCGCGCCTGCTGCTGCTCGACGAGCCTGCGGCCGGCATGAACCCTGCGGAAACCGAGGCGCTTGCCAGCCTCGTGCGCTCCCTGCGCGGGCGCACGACCGTGTTGCTGGTGGAGCACGACATGGGCTTCGTCATGGACATCTCTGACCGGGTGACGGTGCTGAACTTCGGCCGGCTGATCTACGAGGGGGCGCCGGCGGAGGTTCGGGCGGAACCGGCGGTGATCGAGGCCTACCTGGGCCACAAGGTCGCGGCCCGGCTGGCGGCCGGTGCCAAGTCCGGTGTCCGTGGGGCCGGGCTTCTGGGCGCCGGATGAGCGCCGGGCTGGATGTCGAAGGTCTGCAGGTCGCCTATGGCCGCACCCCCGTCCTGCATGGCATCACGCTGCGGGTTGGGGCCGGCCAAGTCGTGTGCCTGATCGGCGCCAACGGGGCGGGCAAGACGACGATGATGCGCGCCATCTCCGGCCTGGTGCGCCCGCAAGCCGGCCGCATCCGGTTCGGGGAGGACGACATCACCGGCCGCGCCGCTCACCGGATTGCCGCCGCGGGGCTGCGGCAGGTGCCGGAGGGCCGGCAGTGCTTCGCCGAGCTGACGGTGGCGGAAAACCTGTTGCTGGGCGCCTACCTGGTGCCTGGGCGGACGGAGATCGCACGGCGGCAGGAGGCGGTGCTGGCACGCTTCCCCCGGCTGCGGGAGCGCCTGGGACAGGCTGCCGGGTCCATGTCGGGCGGGGAGCAGCAGATGCTCGCCATCGGCCGCGCCCTGATGGGACGCCCTCGCCTGCTGCTGCTGGACGAACCGAGCATGGGGCTGGCGCCGCTGTTCGTGGAGGAGATTTTCGCGATCATCGCCGCGCTGAAGGCAGACGGGACGACGATCCTGCTGGTGGAGCAGAACGCCTCCGCTGCGCTGGAGGTATCGGACCATGCCTATGTGCTGGAAACCGGGCGCATCGTGCTGTCCGGTCCGGCGGCAGAAGTGGCGCAGGACCCGGCCGTCGCCGCGGCATACCTAGGCGGCTGAGGCGTCGTCCCGGCACGCCATCTATGACGAAGCGTAACCGCGGAACCTAGTGGGGCACGGCGCCTTAAATTCGCCACGACGCCGCACCATCTCGATACAGTCGAGGGCGTCGGAGCCCTGTTCTATTTTTTAGGTGTCAGCCATGACGCGAGTTGGCCGGTTCTTAATTGCACTTCCCGTTCTGGCCGTGGCGGCGATGGTGCCTGCGGCTGCGAACGCGCAGTATTATCGTGGCGGCTATGGTGGCGGCCACGGGGGCTATGGCGGTGGTTATGGTGGCGGCTACGGCGGTCATGGTGGGTATGGCTATGGCCATCGTGGCTTTGGCGGCGGCGGTGCCTTCCTCGGAGGCGCCTTGCTCGGCTTAGGGGTCGGCACCTTTGCTGCGCCCCGCCCTTATTATACCCCGCTGCCACCGCCGGTGTATTATGCGCCGCCGCAGGCTTATTATGCGCCACCGCCGGTCGTATATGCTCCGCCGCCCACCTATTATGCGCCGGGTTACTACTATCGCTGATTGTTGAGCGCCCTCTCCTTCTGGGAGAGGGCAAACGCCTGCAGCAGACGGGGCGTGTGCGTTGCAACAACCGGGTTTCGTTGGGTAATTGCCTCGCGTTCTATGCTACGGTCAATCTCCTCGGCAACGCCGACGTTGTTTGGTAGTGGGACGGAATTGAGTCTGGGGAGATGAGCGGGTTAAGTCGTTTTATGACCGGAGTGGGGCAAAATCCTTTCCCATTGCGTCATGACAGCTCCTAGTTGCTCCGGTGCATCCAACGGGATCAGATGCAGGCTGCCCGCAATTTCAGTAAGCGTTGCCCCAGGTAGGAATGGAATGGTTTCCGCTCGCTGCGTTTCGGGTCCAAGCGCCTCGTCCTCCGCTCCAGCCACCACCAGCACCGGCACGGACACCCTTCCCGCAAGCTGACGCAGATCCTCCCGCGATCCCTGGTCTATCCACGCCATCCATCCCTCGCGCGACGAGCGCAGGTGGTCCACCACGATCCGCTCGAACGCCGGGCCATTGCGATGTCGGCTGATGACCTGTGCAACCTGGCGCGCCGCGGCCGGATCGCCCCAGGTGTCGCGTAGCTTGGCGCGGGCGGCATCGTCCATTGGCTCCGGCCCGGGCGGGGAGGGAGCGACCAGCACCAGCCCGCGAAGCCCCGGCGGTCGCCGCGCAGCCAGCGCCATCGCCACCTTGCCGCCCATGCTGTGCCCGACAAGGATGCAGCCATCCCGCAGCAGCGGCGCCGCATCGTCGGCATAGTCTGCCACCCGCATCGCCCCGCCCGGCGGCGCATCGCCGAACCCGCGCAGGTCCGGCGCAACACAGGGTCCGCCAAGCATCGGCGCCAGCATGTCCCAGGACCGGGACGAGCCGCCGAAGTAGTGCAGCAGCACCCAGGCAGGCTCCGTCCCGGCAGGTGTCTGCGCGGTCACACCTCCACCTTCAGCTCCGCCGGGCGGCTGGTCAGTTCCAGCATCTCGCCGTGCGGCATCAGGCTGATCTGGCCGAACTCCTGCACCATGGCGCGGAACTCCGCCTCGACCAGGCGAGGTTTCCGGTCCAGGTCATACAGGCCGCACTTGAACACCCGGTCGTTCTTCTGGGCCAGCTCCGAGTCCCAGTCCATCTGATCAATCAGGCTGTACCAGGTGAAGCCCAGCACCGGCACGCCGTCGGCCCGCATCCGCATCACGTTGACCCACTGCTTCCACAGCCAGGACGGAGCGGCGTCCGGCTCCTCCACGTTGGTTTCGGTGTAGAACACCGGGCGCTTGTAACGGGCGTAGTATTCGTGGGTGATGGCATACCAGCCCGCCACGTCCTCTGCCGGCATCATGCTGCCGTCAGGCTTCATGATCCGCTCGTTGCGGCCATAGTAGTCGTTGCCCATGATCTGGTGGCCCGGCGGTTCCCCCTTCATGAACCAATCGTATTCCGCCCGCGTCAGCCCGTTGTCGCACATCCACATGCAGACTTCGCTGTCCGGCGGATTGGCATACAGCAGGTCGAGCGAGATGAAGCGCTGCTTGTTGGACAGCCGCACCGCCGGGGACTGCACGGCGCGGGCCTCCCAGGTGCGCTCGGCGCTTTCGCTCTGCACGATGATGGCATCCGGGCGCTGGCGCACGATGGCCTGGGTCGCCAGGATGCTGGCGGCGCACAGGTGCTTCAGCGCGGTGACAAAGGCGTGGTCGGACTTGAGCTGCTCATTCCATAGCCCATCCCTGGCGCTGATGCGGGCGGTGACGTAGATTTCGTTGACTGGCGTGTACATGCGGACGTGCGGATAGCGCCGCGCCACGGCCTCGGCATACTCGGCGAACAGCAGCGGCAGGTCGGGGTTCTGGAAGTCGCCGATCCAGTCCGGCACGCCGAAGTGCAGCAAGTCCAGGATAGGGGCGATGCCCAGCCGCTGCATCTCCGCCATCGGCTCGTCGGCAAAGGACCAGTCGTAGCGGCCGGGGCCGAGGTGCATGGAGTAATAAGGCAGGCCGTAGCGCAGCACGCGCAGGCCCAGTCCGCGGGTCAGGGCCAGGTCCTCGCGCCAGCGGTCGTAGTGGCCGCACTCGGCTAGCAGGTCCCGCCGGATACCGCCGGCGATGCGGGGATAACTGCACTCGATGCCGGTGGCGAACATGAACTCGCCGGGCTTTCCGGACGGCAAGCCCTGGCCGCTGCGCCCGGCGGCGCCGCCCAACTCGTCCCCGCCCAGGACGCCGTTGCCGAGTTTCCGCTGGATGCGGTCCAGGAACCCTGTGGCCATGGCTTATCGCGCCTCCAGGAAGCGGTCCGCGGTGCGGAGCGCGTTGGCCATGATGGTGAGCGCCGGGTTGCACGACAGGGCGCTGGCGAAGACCGAGTTGTCGGCGATGACCAGGTTGGGATGCCCATGTAGCCGGCCGTCCCGGTCCACCACGGCGTCGTCGCCATCCCCCATGCGGCACGTGCCGATGATGTGGGCATAGCGGGGGAACGCCCAGGCATCCCGTGCCCCGGCGGCGTCGAAGATCGCGCGCATCTTCCGCTCGGCATGCGCCGTCATCCGAAGCTCGTTCTCGCCGGCGGTGAAGTGGATGCGCGGCTTGGGTAGGCCGCGGCCGTCCAGCTCGTCCGACAGCTCGACGCGGTTCTCCGGGTGCGGCAGGCAGTCGCCCAGGATGTTGATGCCTGCGACGTGGTGGAACTGCTCCATGTGGTCCAGCATCGCCTGGCCCCACAGCCCGCGCCCGCGGGCGACCTGGCTGGCATAGGTGACGGGCATGACGCCGATGGATTGCAGCAGGTAGCCGCCGGCGAAATCGGCATCGTCCGGGCGGTGTGTGTCCTCGCTGATGAGGCCGCCGGGAATGCCCTTGGTGGGGCCGACCCGCTCCGGGAATCGCGCCCAGAGCTGCACTCCGGTGTGCGCCATGAAGTGGTGCCCGACGGGTCCGCGGCCCAGCCGGTTCAGCAGCAGCAGGCGCGGCGTCTCGATGGCGCCGGCGCACAGGAACAGGGCACGGCAGCGCTGCCGGGTTTCGGCGCCGTCCTTCATCGCCACGACGCCGGTGACCTGCCCGGCATCGTCCGTCTCGATCCCTGTCACGAAGGTTCCGGTCCGCAGCTCCGCCCCGCGGGCGAGGGCGAGCGGGATGTAGGTGGTGTCCATGCCCGCCTTGGCGCCGGTGCTGCACCCGGCCTGGCAGAAGCCGCGGTTGGTGCAGGCGGGGCGCAGGCCGTAACCCTCCTGCTGCCATGCCCGGGACACCGCGGCGTTGGCGGCCGGCGACGTCCGTATGCCCAGGCTGGCGCAGCCCCGCTGCATCAACTCGGCCGCCCCGTTCAGTGGCAGCGGCGGCAGAGGGTAGGCCGGGCGCGGCGGCCCCCACGGATAGGGTGAAGGGCCGGAGACGCCCAGGAACGCCTCGACCTCGTCGTAGTAGGCCGCCAGGTCATCGTAGCCGATGGGCCAGTCTGCTCCGACGCCGAAATCCCGGTGCAGGTGGAAGTCGTCCGGCTGCGCCCGCGGCACATAGGCGGTATAGTGCAGGGTCGAACCGCCGACGCCGATGCCGGAGTTGTTGCGCCCGAACGCCACTGGGTCGGCGCCGGCGCTCAGGCGCTCGTCGTTCCAGAACAGAGCATCCTGGGCGCGCTCGTCGGTGGCCCACTCGCGCGCCGGGGTCCACTGCTGCCCGGCCTCCATCATCACGACGCTCAGGCCCGCGCCGGCCAGGCGCGCGGCCAGCGGGGCGCCGCCGGCCCCGGTGCCGATGACGACGGCATCCACCGCGCCGGCGAAGGAGGGCGTCATGCCGGCTCCCGGTCTTCGCGTTCGTTCAATCCGATGCGGGTCCAGCCCGGGCGGTCGGCGAACCCTACGTAGCCGATGCGCTCCTGCGCCAAGGGGTGGGCGAAGAACACCTCCGTCGCCTCGGCCAGCAGCTCCTCGAAGAAGCGTTGGGGCGGCATCGGCCAGGCCGGGCCGGGCGGCGTGCCTGCCTGCACCGCAGTCAACATCTCGTCCTGCCCCGCGGGCGGCGCCTCGGCGAATAGGGCGCCAGCCACTGCCTGGGACGCACCGTCCAGCCCGGCCAGTCCGGCGCGCATCGCGGCGCGGTCGTCCGGCATCACATCGTAGCGCCAGCCATCCGACTTGCCCTCCGCCAGCCGCGCGTCCATCGGCCCGGCGACGTCAACCCGCGCATCGGGCAGCAACCGGGCGCAGACCGCTTGCAGGGTGCGGAACTCCGCCGGGGTCAGGAAGCGCGGCACGGCAATGGGCGGGGCATCCAGCCGGGCCAAAAGCACGGCTCGGGTAGGAGGCGAGATGTGCTCGCCTTGCAGCAGGTCACGGAGTGCCAAGCGTAATGTCCTATCCCGTATGTTCAGCGCACGTCGGGTCTAACGCCCCCGCGTCAATTGGCAGGCCCGGCGAAAAGCTGCCTCAGCCGATCCCATGTCCAACGTCCCTATCGCGCCATCCCCATCGGAGCGTAACGCCCAGTACGACGGGGCGGGATAGGGTGGGCAGCATGGGCGGCTCCGGGTCTGATGCGGGCTGGGAATGCGGCAGGTGCATGCCGGGGATGTTCACAAGCCTGTGCGGGCGCCGGTTGCGCGGCGGCGCCGTTGCGGCCAGCCTCGCGCGGCATCCCGGGGGGCAAATGGCATGGCCGAGTACGACCTGATCATCGAAGGCGGCACCGTCGTCACCGCATCGGACCAGTTCCGCGCCGACATCGGCATACGCGCCGGACGCATCGCAGCCCTCGGCGAGCGGCTGCAGGGAGGCCCCATGCTGGACGCCGGCGGCCTGCTGGTCCTGCCCGGCGGCGTGGACAGCCACTGCCACATCGAGCAGCTCCAGGAAGGCGGCGGTGCCGACGAGGAAACCTTCGCGACCGGCAGCACCGCGGCGCTGGCGGGCGGGACCACCAGCGTCGTCACCTTCTCCACCCAATTCAAGGGCGGTGGCATCCTGGAACCCTTGGCGGAATACCGGCGCCGGGCCGCGGCGGGCGCGATGGTGGACTACGCCTTCCACCAGATCGTCACCGACCCCACGGACGCCGTGATCCGGGACGAGCTGCCGCAGGTCGTGGCGTCGGGCATACGCAGCCTGAAGGTGTTCCTGACCTATGACCCCCTGCACCTGGACGACCAGCAATATCTGGCCGTGCTGTCGGCGGCCCGGCGCCTGGGCTGCCTGGTGACGGTGCATTGCGAGAACTACGACGCGATTGCCTGGCGCTCCGCCGCACTGCTGGCCGATGGCCGGACCGCGCCGAAGTATCATGCCTGGTCCCGCCCGGCGGTGGTCGAGCGGGAAGCGACCCACCGGGCCATCGCGCTGGCGGAGCTGGTGGATACGCCCATCGAGGTGTTCCACGTGTCCTGCCCGGAGGCGGCGGAGGAGATCGCCCGCGCCCAGGCCCGCGGCGTGAAGGTGTGGGGCGAGACCTGTCCGCAGTACTTCGTGCTGACGGCCGCCGACATGGACCGGCCGGGCTTTGAGGGCGCCAAGTTCATGTGCAGCCCGGCCCCGCGCGATGCCGCGGCGACCGCCGGGCTGTGGGATGCGATCCGGATGCGGACTCTGGGCATCGTCAGCTCCGACCACAGCGGATGGAGCTACGGGGGGACGCGCGGCAAGCAGTCGGCCGGGGCGGACGCGCCATTCACGCGGATTCCCAACGGCGTCCCCGGCCTGGCCGCCCGGCTGGCGATCCTATGGAGCGAAGGGGTGGCCGCCGGGCGCATCAGCCCCAGCGACTTCGTGCGCCTGACGGCGACCGAGCCGGCGGCGTTGTTCGGCCTGCATGGGAAGGGCCGGATCGCCCCCGGTGCGGACGCAGACCTGGTGCTGTGGGACCCGGACCGCCGCACCCGCATGACCCATGCCCTACAGCAGCACGCCATAGACTACACGCCCTATGAGGGGCTGGAGGTCACGGGCTGGCCGGTCGCAACGCTGCGCCGCGGCGAGGTCGTGATGCGGGACGGGATGGTGTCGGCGGCACCAGGGTCGGGACGCTACCTGCCCATTGGACCCTATGACCTGATCCGCCCGCGCGGGGTGCTGCCGAATGGGTTCGACGCGGCTGCGTTTACGCTGGGATAGGGAGCAACGGCGGCCCGGCCTGGTCCCGGGCGCGGTCGGTGCTGGCGCCAGCCCCTGCCTGCGACGCCAAATGGCTCAGGCGGCTTCGGAGTATTCCATCTGGCTCGGCCAGAACTCGCCGGAGCCGGTGATGAAGTGCCAGAACTTGGGCTGCTCCTGCTCCATGCGCGCCAGCATGGCGCCGAGGTCGGCGACGGCCGGCTGGCGAAGGCCGTGATACTCGACGCAGGGTCCAACGGGCGAGAAGTGGATGGCGGTCGTACGGAGCAGCCGGAGCAGGCTCCGTTCCATGACGGCGCACCAATGGGTGACGCCGTGATCCCTGCTCATCCGAACGGCGCCTTGGACAAGGCTGAGGCGCAGGAGCGAGTCGGCCATGGCATCCGCACCGCGGCGGTCCTTTGACACGGCGAAACGCGACACCTCAGCGGTTGTCTTCGTCGGCAGCCCATCCAGCAAGCCCGGCGTGCACAGCTGCTGGGTGGGCAGGCTGCGCCGGTTGCCTGCGAGCGGCAGGATCAGGCGGACCGTTCCGACAACCCGGCCATTGTGACGTTCCCGGACCACTGCATGGCTGGAGTGCGCGTCGAACATATCGGTTTCCAGCCCTCCTGTCCCAGGCTCGTAACCGCGTTCCGTGCAATAAACCTGGTGCCGCAGGCAGTAAGCTTCTTGGATCAACTCGGCTGAGTCGGCCACTTGCACTGCATATCTTGAACGAAAGCTGGACAATGCTGCGGTAACGTCGCCGATGTTCATCCTGATATCCTCGCGGTTCCGTGAACGTGGGGCTGGCCTACCAGCTACACGGACTGCAAGACAACTTCAGATCTGGCAGGGACTACAAGGTATGCTGAATTTAACAAAATCCTGCCCTGCGAGTGCCATAATATTAGGATACATATCTTATTGATACAGTTAATCTTGTTTGACGCATGTTGCCGGTCACGACGATTTACATCTGACCCACGGACGACAAACGCCTTTTCAAAACGATATTGCAATGTATTCATTTTGAGGTTAGATTGATCTTGCCGGATGGGATGTGTTGTCCACACCACATTGCGGCCGGACTGCTGAAAGCACCCGAAGTAAAATGGCCAACGGGGAAATCGTATGGTATGTGGCACAATGATGAGGCATGCCGAACATTTGCGGTTTGCCGAACGACGGCTTGGCCGTGCGGCTCAGTTTGATGTCTTGCATCCTCGCACCTTTCGGGTTTGACCATGGCAGCACATGCTTTGAACGGATCGGCGGCTTCCAGCGAATGCGCGGTGTTCCCGATCGCCGACCTGCGTTTCGCGCTTGCCTGGTCGGCCGCGGCGCCCGGGTTCGGCGGATGGCGGGTGGAGGTCGTCCAGATCAGCAGTGGCGAGATGTTGGATGTCATACCGCCAGGGGCGCAGTTCCCGGTGTTTTGGGTCGTGCCGAGGGTTGGGCATGTCGAGGTCGTGTGGGAGCATTCCGCCGAGGCGGGAGGTGGGCAAGTGACAGTGGCCCGGCCATCCACGTTGCGGGATGCGCTGCTCCTGCTATGCCCATTGGGCGCGGAATGCCTCGCGGACATTGATCGCACGCTGGCCGACACGGCAATCGTTACGGGCGGTTGGGCCTAACGCCAATACCGTTCAGTTAGGCGGTTTCCGGAGTGTCAAGCAGCCCCTATCAAGCCGTTTCCTCACCATCACCGGACGGCTAACGGCGCTAACTGAACCGTATTGGGCCTAACGCCAGCCGATGCGGCTGGAAGCCTAAGCGCAAACTGATCCGTTCTTGATCGCGCCGTGGCCTGAAAGGGCGGCGGCCGGTGTCGCCTCCCCTGCCATGCCCACGGACATCTTCTGGCCACGCTCTGCGTTATAAAGAAACGTAATGGATATAGCAGTGGCACAAAGCGTACGTTCAGTCCAAGTCTTCGGACAGCCTCCGCAACCAGTTGTGGGTGAGCCAACTGCCGGACACGGCGTGTTCCGCAGGATCGCCGCCATCCCCGACCTGCAGCCGCTTGCGTCCGATGATATCTGGCGTGTGGCCCTGGAAGGTGAAACCGTCATCCGTGTCGTCCGCCTCCGTTCCGGAATGGGAGAGCCGCGATGGGAGCTGCTGGCGATGGGCGACATGACGGACGAGCAGCTCGATGCCTACGAAGCTGCGATCTCCGACATCCATGAGGAACAGCCCGGCACTCCGTCCGCCCTGGGCATCTGACATCCAACGCGTCGCGGCAGGGGCGACAAGGCCGGATCATCCGTGGCAAGGGCTGCCGCAGCCTGCAAGGACCTGCCGACATGGCGACCACAGCCCAGATCATCTACCAGCCCTATGTCGCCGGCGCCCGCGGCGCCCTGAAGGCCGGAATACCCGTCGTATGCCGGACCGCGGATGAGGGCATCCGGCGTGCCGAACGCGCGCTAGCCGGCGGCAGCATACTCGGCGCACGCGTCGTGCGCGTGCATCATGATGCCGACGCCGATGAATTTGGCCCGGCAGAACACCTGGGCGCCTTCGGTCAGGTGCCGGAGGATGCGGCGGGATAGGGTACGCCATCCCTGGCCTGTTTCAAGGCGGGCAGACGTGCAATGGCTGCCTGTCCTGTCCGGACCTGTACAGTCGCGCGGGAGACGGCGGGGTTGGGCTTTGGGTTTCGCCGGCCTGCTGCGTGGGGCCGGACGCGGCTATAGCCATACGCTCACATGCCGTGGCAACCGCCATGGGCCGCGCAACGGCGCCGGCGCCGGCGCCCCGCAGCGTCGAGCGCTCGGTCCGTTGCAGCACGCGCCATGCTGCGCCATCGTCTGCCGATGGACCTGAACGCCGTCGAAGCTGTTGTCCAACCGCGCACCCGGGCTGACCTTCCTGCATGGCGCCTGCACGACTGCCTGCTGGGGGGCGGCACGGACGTGCTGTCCGGCTCCCACCCCGGCATACGGCGGCTGGTGGACTTGGGCGCCATGGAGTGGCCACCGCTGGAGGCGTCGCCGGACGGGTTGCAGATTGCGGCGACGTGCACCCTCGCTGCCGCCGCCGCCGCGGAGTTCCCGCCGGCCTGGACCGCCGCCGGCGTGATCGCCGAATGCTGCCGGGCGCTGGCCGGGTCGTTCAAGATCTGGAATGCCGCGACCGTGGGCGGCAACATCTGCCTGGCGCTGCCGGCTGCCCCGATGCTGGCGGCTGCCGTTGCCCTGGACGGCACTGCGCTGCTCTGGCCGGCGGATGGCGGCGAGCGCCGGGTGCCGATGACCGGCTTCACGACGGGTCCGCAGCAGACCGTCCTGCGCCCGGGCGAGGTGCTGCGTGCCGTCGAGGTGCCAGCCGTGGCCCTGCGCCGCCGGGCCGCGGTCCGCCAGGCGTCGCTGACGGCCATGGGCCGGTCGGCGGCGCTGCTGGTTGCGACGCTCTGTCCCGGCGATGGCGGGTTCAGGCTGACGGTCACGGCCAGCACGGTCCGCCCTTATCACCGGCACTGGCCGGCGCCGCCGGGCGTGGATGCGCTGGACGCCTGGCTCGACGCCCTGCCCGGCGATGCCTGGCTGGACGACGTGCACGGCGCCCCTGCCTGGCGCCGGCACATGACCCGGCGTCTGGCGCACGACCTGCTAGACAGCCTAACCGCCTGATGCGCCTGCACGTCAACGGCCGGGCGCACGACGCGCCATCCCAGCCGGGCCAATGCCTGCGGACGCTGCTGCGCCAGCTCGGCTGCTTTGGTGTCAAGAAGGGCTGCGACACCGGGGATTGCGGCGCCTGCACCGTGCTGCTGGACGGGGTGGCGGTCCATAGCTGCCTGGTGCCTGCCTTCCGTGCCGCGGACCGGCAGGTCACGACTATCGAGGGGCTGGGCGGCCCGGATACGGACCCGGTGCAGCGCGCCTTCGCCGCGGCGCAGGGGTTCCAGTGCGGCTTCTGCACGCCGGGGATGGTGATGACGGTACGCGCCCTGGACCAGGCGCAGCGGGCCGACCTACCGCGATCCATGAAAGGCAACCTGTGCCGCTGCACCGGCTACCGCGCCATCGCCGACGCGGTGGATGGCGCCGTGGCTCCCGTGGATGCGCCCGCTCCGGCAACGCGGGACGTGGTGACGGGCGCCGCGCGCTACACCCTGGATGCCGAAGTGCCGGGCCTGCTGCACCTGCGCCTGCTGCGCTCGCCGCACGCCCATGCCCGCATACGCGCGATCCATCGCGGCGCCGCGCTGGCGGTGCCCGGCGTGGTGGCGGTGCTGACGCACGAGGACGTGCCGCGCCGCCATTACTCCACTGCCCGGCACGAGGACCACCGCACCGATCCCGGCGACACCCTGATGCTGGACGGCACCGTGCGCTTCATCGGCCAGCGTGTCGCCGCGGTGGTGGCGGACACCGTGGCGGCGGCGGAGGCCGGGTGCGCCGCCTTGCAGGTCGAATACGATCCGCTGCCCGCCGTGTTCGATGCGGAGGCCGCCATGCGGCCCGGGGCGCCGCAGCTCCATGCGCAGCACGGGCGCATCCTGGACGCCAGGCGCAACGTCGTACACCGCGTCGTGGGACGCAGCGGGTCGGTGGAGGCGGGCTTCGCGGCGGCGGATGCGGTGGTGGAGGTTGCCTGCGACTTGCAGCGGGTCCAGCACGCGGCGCTGGAAACCCACGGCTGCATCACGTCGCTGGATCAGGAGGGCCGCCTGGTCGTGCGGACCAGCACGCAGGTGCCGTTCCTGGTCCGCAAGGCCCTGGCCGATCTGCTGGACCTGGACCCGTCCCGCATCCGGGTGCTGGCGGGCCGGGTCGGCGGCGGCTTCGGCGGCAAGCAGGAGATGCTGGTCGAGGACATCTGCGCCCTCGCCACCCTGCGCACCGGCCGGCCTGTGCAGTTGGAGCTGACGCGGGAAGAGGTGTTTACCGCCACCACGACGCGCCATCCCATGCGCGTCGTGGTGCGCGCCGGCGCACGCGCGGACGGCACGCTGACGGCGCTGCACCTGCATGTCGTGTCGAATACCGGCGCCTACGGCAACCACGGCCCGGCGGTGCTGGAACACGCCTGCAACGAGGTGCTGGCGATGTATCGCTGCCCGAACAAGGCCGCGGACGCCGTCGTCGCCTATACCAACACCGTGCCTGCCGGGGCCTTCCGCGGCTATGGCCTCAGCCAGACGCTGTTCGCGATGGAGCAGGCGGTGGACGCCCTGGCCCGGCGCCTCGGCCTGTGCCCGTTTGCCATGCGCCGCCGCAACGCTGTGCGGCCCGGCGATGCACTGGTGGGCGCCCGCCCGGCGCTGGACGACGTGGAGTTCGGGTCCTACGGCCTCGACCAGTGCCTGGACCTGGTGCAGGCGGCGCTGGCGGACGGAGATGGCGAGCCTGCGCCCGAGGGCTGGCTGGTGGGGCAGGGGATGGCGATGTCCATGCTGGACGGCGCGCCGCCGTTCGGCCACCGCGCGGAGGCCCGGCTGCGCCTGGCGCCGGACGGGCTGTTCGACCTGGACGTCGGCACGGCGGAGTTCGGCAACGGCACCTCTACCGTGCATTGCCAGGTCGCGGCGGCAGTGCTGGGCACCCGGCCCGAGCGCATCCGGCTGCGCCAGTCGGACACCGACCTGCTGGACCACGACACCGGCTCCTTCGGCAGCACCGGCACGATGGTGGCGGCGAAGGCGACGGAGCTGGCCGCCCAGGCGCTGCGCGGGCGCATCCTGGCCCAGGCGGCGGATCGCCTGGGTGGTCCCTGCACCCTGGCGGACGGTTCGGTGCAGCGCGGCGCCGACGTCTTGCCGCTCGCGGCGCTGGCGGACCCGCCGCTGGCGGTGGTGCGCAAGGCCGATGCGTCGCCGCGCACGGTGTCGTTCAACGTCCATGGAGTCCGCGTGGCGGTGGACCCCGGCACCGGGCATATCCGCATCCTGCGCAGCGTGCACGCTGCCGACGCCGGCCGGGTGCTGAACCCGGCGCAATGCCGCGGCCAAGTCGAGGGCGCGGTGGCCCAGGCGTTCGGCGCCGTCCTGTTCGAGCACCTGCGGGTCGGCAGGGACGGCGCGGTGGAGAACGGCGCCTTCCGCCACTACCACATTCCGGCCTGGCCCGACCTGCCGCGGACGGAGGTGCTGTTCGCCGATACGCACGACGCCCTCGGCCCAATGGGGGCAAAGGGCATGAGCGAGGCGCCATTCAACCCGGTCGGCGCCGCCCTGGCCAACGCCCTGGCGGATGCGACGAGGGTGCGGTTCACGGCGCCTCCGTTCACCGCCGACCGGGTATGGGCGGCGCTGCAGGCGTCCGCGTCGGGCAATTCGCTTCCTTCTCCCTCTCCCTCCGGGAAAGGGTTGGGGTGAGGGGGTCGTCAAGCACCACCCTTGCCGACGCCCGTCCGTGTGCCGCCGGAGCGTGCTGTTCTCCGGTCCGCAGCCAAGACTCCCTCACCCCGACCCTCTCCCGGAGGGAGAGGGAGCAGGACAGGCACTGTCCACGACTAACATTGCGGCGGGCGTGGCGGCGTGGCAATGCAGCCGCCCGATCCCATCGTATCCACGCAAGAAAGGTCCACATGGCCGCCAACAAGCATATCCTGGTACTTCCTGGTGACGGCGTGGGTCCAGAGGTCATGCGCGAGGTCCGGCGCGTGATCGACTGGATGGACCGGCGGCGCCGGGTCACGTTCGACATCACCGAGGACCTGGTCGGCGGCGCCAGCATTGACCACCGCGGCACCCCGATCACGCCGGAGGTCGTGCAGCGCGCCAAGGCCGCCGACACAGTGCTGTTCGGCAGCGTCGGCGGGCCGCGCTGGGATAAGCTGGGCTTCGACATGCGGCCGGAGATCAGCATCCTGACCCTCCGCCGCGAACTTGGCCTGTTCGCCAACCTGCGCCCGGCCGTGGTGCTGGACCCGCTGGTGGACGCAAGCTCGCTGAAGCCCGAGCTGGTACGCGGCCTGGATCTGATGATCGTGCGGGAAAGCACCGGCGGCATCTACTTCGGCGAGCCGCGTGGGATCGAGACTCTGCCGGATGGGCAGCAGCGCGGGTTCAACACCGAAAGCTACTCGACGCACGAAATCGAGCGGGTGGCCCGCGTCGGCTTCGACCTCGCCCGCAAGCGGCAGAACCGGCTGTGCAGCGTGGAAAAGGCGAACGTGATGGAAAGCGGCCTGCTATGGCGGCAGGTCGTGACGGCGCTGCATGAGCGTGAGTATGCCGATGTCGCGCTGACCCACATGTACGCCGACAACTGCGCCATGCAGTTGGTGCGCAGCCCCAAGCAGTTCGACGTGATCGTCACCACCAACCTATTCGGCGACCTGCTGTCGGATCTGGCCTCCATGCTGACGGGCAGCCTGGGAATGCTGCCCTCCGCAACCCTGGGCGCCCCGGACTCCAGCGGACGCCGCCACGCGCTGTATGAGCCGATCCACGGCAGCGCGCCGGACATCGCCGGCAAGGGCATCGCCAACCCGATGGCGCAGATGCTGAGCTTCGCAATGCTGCTGCGCTATTCTTTCGACATGGAGGAGGATGCGGCCCTGATCGAGCGCGCCTGCACCAACGTGCTGGCCAGCGGCCTGCGGACGGCCGACGTGATGGGGCCGGGGACCGCGAAGGTCGGCACGTCGGTCATGGGCGAAAGCGTGCTGCGTGAATTGGAGAAGCTGTCGGCTTGACCAGCCTCTACCTAGACGCCGACGCCTGCCCGGTGCGGGAGGAGGCGTTCCGCGTCGCCACCCGGCTGAACCTGCCGGTGCTTGTGGTGTCCAACGGATCGCGCCCGATCCGCCCGCCGGGGCTGCCGAACGTGCGGATGGTGACGGTGGGCGGGGCGCCGGACGAGGCCGATGACTGGATTGCCGAGCGGATCGGCCCGGCGGATGTCTGCGTGACGGCGGACATCCCGCTGGCGTCGCGCTGCCTGGCCCGGGGGGCGCGGGCATTGTCGCACACCGGGCATGTCTGGACGCCGGACAACATCGGGTCGGCGCTGGCGGGGCGGGAGGTGGCGCGGCACCTGCGGGAGATTGGGGCGCCGGGCGGCGGGCATCCTCCGATGACCAAGGCGGACCGGTCGCGGTTCCTGTCGGCGCTGGACACGGTGGTCCAGGCGGCACTGCGGGCGAGGGGGTAGCGGGGAGGGGTGGGATCGGTTGCTTGGTGTTTATGATGCGACGCAAGCGTTCCGCCGTTCAGCAATGGAGAGCGGGCGTTATGGAGCTAACGGCCCGGTGTTCCAGATGAGCACGCTCGGCGCCGGCACCTGGGGCTAAGGCGCAGCGACCTCTTCCTCAATCGGCGTGCGCTGCTGATTGAATAGCCGTCGCACTGCGTTCCGGCACGGCTCCTCGATGAGCCGGTATGTGATACCGGCGCAGCCGATCGAAACGGCGCCGAGAACCGGGATAGTGAGTGAGAACGCATGCGGGATACCGCTAGCTGCAAGCAGCTTGGCGACCGGGTCGTGAAGCGCCCGCTCCACGAGACGATGGTCAAGATAAATCGAATACGAGACCAGCCCCAGCCAGTAGATCGGTCCCCAAGCCAAAACCGCGGCAATGGTGCCGCCCGCCGAGGCCAGCAGTGCCACGAAGGGCACGCACAGCAAAACGATTGCAACGTCGGTTCCTGGAAGCGCCAACAGCCCACATATTGTCAGGCCGAGTGCCGCTGTCGCCCGGCCAAGCGCCGTCTGCAATCTGCGTAGCCCGGATAGCCGATACGCAACCATGCCAAGCGCGAACCCGGCAAAGCAGCGAAGAAGCGGAAATGCCGTGGTGCTGACGTAGATGTCGAGGGGGCCACCCCGGGCGTCAGCAGCTTCCTCACTGAGAAAGGCGTCCGAGCGGGTCGACACCCACCACAGCGCGCAAGCGGCTAGAATGGCGCATAAAGCCGCCGTATCGGTCCGGCGCAGCATTACTATGGCCAGTGCCGGAAAGGCTATGTATGCCGCGAGTTCGGTGCTGATCGACCACGTTGGCGCGAGAAAAGGGTCCGCCAACCCCCACGATTGCACAAGCAAGGCGTTTGCGGTCAGCGTGCTGACCGAACCGACGTCGTGCCACAGGATCAACGCGCCTAACGTGGCGACGAGGTAAAGCGGATAGACCCGGCCCAGCCGCTTGACAAGAAAGCCGCCATACTCGGCCCAGGTCGCTACTCGGCGGCCGTAGGTTAACGTGAGCACAAAGCCGCTCAGGACGAAGAACAGGTCAACCGCGAGGTATCCGTGGTTCACCAGCCCGGCAATGGCATGCGGCGGGGTCCAGCCCGTCCGGAAATGATAGACCATCACGTAGCATGCCGCGATACCGCGCAACCCCGTGAGCGAGCGGATTTCTTTGGCATCCATGTAGCGGGTCTTAAGATAGATGGTTGGTGCTTGCAATCATCGGCGCTCATGCTCGCAAACAGAGCGGATCCCTGCCGACCGATCGCAAGCCGATTCACTGCCTCCCGCGCCTACTTGATTTGCCCGAGTACGCTGCTGCAGTTGAGCAATGCAATGTCCAGGCATTATGGATGGCAAGGCGCAGTTGTGGGGAAGTTACTAGACAGTCGCCAGCAGCCATTTGAGCCAGGAGTCAGCATAGGACGCGGGAGGACTTGATTTGGGAATCCCCAGAAAGCCCTACGGTGGGGTGCCATACTTGGTCGCCAATGCGGCCACCCCGGCAGGAACTCCTCAGCCATGACCTGCTCGCTGGTCCAGGGACAAGCGGCGGGAAATGCCCTTTCCGGCAAGCCAGTTTCCTTCTGTGCGCCCATCAAGGCGAAGCGATAGGCAGTTGCGAACGGCGGTTGACCAACTCGCGCTTTTCGCTGCACCCCATGCTCTCGATCTCTTCGGCGATGTTCTCAATGTCCGCGTCAGCCAGCCAGCCGTCCCGCACGCAGCAACGCCGCCTGTTCCATCGCCCGAGCATAGAAATCGCGGTTGTAGCTGTTCGCGTTGGTCATAAATAACGGCTATAAAGAGCCGGAGACGTCATACCGAATTATTCCCAACGACGGCGACCGCCACGATACCGAGTCGCGCGGCGCCCGCGCCCCGGCCAGCAACCCCTCTGTGCTCAGATCCTCGTTCAGCTCCGGCCAGTGGATGACGTAGCCGGCACCGGCCAACTCCCAGTGTGCCCACTGCTTGGGCGCGCCTACTGCCGGGCGAGAATACCAGGCCAGGGGCAAAGTAATCGTACGCCCGTCCGGCATTGGCATCATCAACTTACTCTTGCTGGCAGCTATGCCGCGAACCCGGATGTCGTTCCCCTGAGCCTGCGCCGAAGACCTCATTCCATGCCTCCAGCAACTCGGGTTGATACTCGCGAAACAGCGGAGAACAAGCGCCAAACCCGCGGGCTGGGTAACCCGCGTTGCTGGCCAGCACGACTGGTTGCAGCGACGGAAATCATGTCTCAATGCCCTTTTGGCTGCCAGCCACTGCAACCCAACATCAGCTTCCAGAGCATCCCAGCCGCTAAACCGTGTCCCCCTGCTCCGGCCGGGACTCCTGCTCCCCCGTTTCCGCCTCATGCCGCAGCTTCTCCCGCGTCATCGGCGTTTCCCGCCACTCCCCCTGATCGGCGACCCTGGAGCCAGGGAACTCGCCCAGGTTCTCCTGGATGCTTGCCTCCTCGACCATTACGCCGGGGATCGGCTCATTCTTGGTCATGGGGTTTGGCAACTGCCCGGTGCCGGCGGAGTCCTCCATCCGGATCAGCTCGTCGGCGCGTTCCTTGTAGTCGGCCATCTTGTTCGGCGGGCTGCCGTCCGCTTCCCACATCTGCGTGGCGCGGGCATCAATGCGGCCCTGGCGCTCGGGCGTCATTTCGAGCGGATTGTCGGACATGTCGGCGTCTCCTGCAGGTATAGGTGGTCATAGCGCGGCAGCACCGGGCCGGGTTGCGCTAGGTGCAGCCTTCTCCCACTCCGGGCGTTGCATCGACTATCATAGCCTAGAAGGAGACCGTCATGCCCCCAGCCGACATGCCGACCAACACGCCCCAGGATGCCACCGTGCGGACCGGCGGAGCGGACAGCATCGCCTCCGGCGCCCCGGCAGGTTCGCCGGAGCGAGAGGCCAATGCCCGCGTGCTGAAGCGCAAGGCGCCGCAGCCGCGGGAGCAAGGGGCGACGCTGCCGACGCCAGGTTTTCCAGCGTTTTGGAGCATTGCCGGGTCGTTCGCGCTGGTTGTCATCGTGGTAATTGCGGCGCTGATCGCCGGGCCATACTAGGAGGGGATTGCCGCCAGGCCCCAGCGCAAAGCGATTGGACCTAGGAAGCGCTGTCGCCCGCTCGCAAACGGCAAATCTGGAACATAGGCTTGGACGGGACCGGCCTAGACCCGCTGCAGTGCCTGATGCGGGACCGGCGGCAGCACGGCGTGCAGGGCGTCGCCGGGCCGCACGGCGCCACCCTGGCGCACCACGCCCATGATGCCGGCCCGCAACACCAGGCTGCCGTCGGCGGCACGGTCCAAGACGGCGTTCATCAGGCCTGGCTGATACTGGTTCAACTGGGCGCACGGATTCCGCAAGCCCGTCACCTCCACCACCGCCGCGCCCAGGTGCAGCAGGGTGCCGCACGGCAGGGCCAGCAGGTCCAGCCCGCGGGTTGTCACGTTCTCCCCCATGCTGCCCGGGCCGACCTGGAAGCCCTTTGCGGCCAACTCCTCGTGCAACTCGGCGGCGATCAGGTGGACCTGGCGCAGATTGGGCTGGCTCGGGTCCTGGCGGACGCGGGAGCGGTGCTTGACCGTAACGCCCTGGTGCGCGTCGCCACGTACGCCTAAACCGGCCTCCAGCACGATCTCAGGCTGCACGTTCTTGCTGAACCCGTGCGCGCCGCTGCTGGCGACGGCGGCGACGCTGGCGGTCACAGCAGGATCAGGCCGCCGCGCAGTCCCTTGGCCACCGCCTCCGCACGGCTGGTGGCGCCCAGCTTGATGAACACGGCTTCCAAGTGGAACTTCACAGTGTGGGCGCTGATGCCCAGGCGACGGGCGACGGCCTTGTTGCTCAGGCCCTCGCCGAGGCAGGTCAGCACATCCAGCTCCCGCGGCGTCAGCACGGGGCGGATCGCATCCTCCGTCGCCAGGTCGCCGGGCAGGCTGACGCGCAGCCCGGCGGCCACAGCGCGCAGGGCGGCATCCAACTGCACCGCCGACAGGCCAGTGGGCAGGGCGCTGCCAGCATCGTCCCCGCGCCCGGCCAGGCGTAGGGTCGGCGATCCGGCGTCAGCCAGGACCACGTCCGCGGCCTCAGCCGAGCGCACCGCAATGTGTCCGGCCAGGGCCACACGGGCGGACAGGTCGGCATGGCGCACCGCATCCTGCGCCACGACCGCCACCAGCAGGCGCCGCTCCGGCAGCGGTCCGGCCAGGAACCCGGCATCGAGCATCCCGGCGACGTTCATGGGGCGGCTTTCGTGGCAGCGACGCGCAAGTCGGGCATGGTCGGCAAGGTCCTAGCCATCGCAGGTCAATCATCCCCTACATATGTGGCACATTGGTGGCAGCTTCACCCCTCGTAAGATGGGGAGGGTCACAGAGTTGCCTTGTTGGAGGCCTACGAGACACATATCTGCGACCCTTTCAATTGGAGACCCTCCATGTCCGCCATCCCCAGGGCCGCCCTACTCGCTGCCGTGCTCGCCGCTGCGCCCATCGCGGGCGCCCTGGCCGGCGGCGACGACCCGACCCGGGTGGGGGACGTCAGCACCACCTTCCGTGTCCTCGGCCGCAACGACAAGATCGTGGTGGACCGCTACGACGACCCGAAGGTGCCGGGCGTGAGCTGCTATGTGTCCCGGGCGGAGACGGGCGGCATCAAGGGCTCGGTCGGCCTGGCGACGGACCCCAGCCGGTTCAGCCTGGCATGCCGGGCCACGGGTCCGCTGCAGATGCCGGACAAGCTGCCGGGCAACGAGGTGGTGTTCGGCGCCTCGGCCAACTGGCTGTTCAAGGAAATCAGGGTCACCCGCATGTGGGACCCGGCGAAGCGGGTGCTAGTTTACCTGGTGTGGTCCACCCAGGCGCTCAGCACCGGCGGCAGCCCTTACAACAGCGTCAGCGTCGTGCCGGTTACGGCGCCGGCGCCGTAGGCTTGCTGGCGCCAATCCAGGTTCCGCGCGGCCTGAGCATGACTAAGCAGACTTATGCGGCCTGCCACACATATGAATGGCAGCGGAGCCAGGTCGAGCAGGCCTGCTTAGCTCAGATGCCGAACGCCAGCGCAGTGCTGTAGGCGTCGGTTATGTCCGGAGCGGCGGGCCAGTCGTTGGATGCACCTGCATACGGCAACTGAAGATGCAGGCGGGATAGGCCGGTCAAGCAAGTCAGCAAGGCAAGCCAAATCGCCAAGCTGAGCGCCACCAGGTCCAGTGGCGTGTTGTCGTCGTACTTCTTGTTCCGTTTGTCCATCTGTCGCCCTCAACCAGAGTTGGTCCTGGTGGCGGCAACGTGACGCGGGGTGCCAGGGTCCGATCCACAGTAAGTGCTCAACTCCCCTGCGATCTGACGTGTTCGGAGCGGTGCCTGAGGTGGCTTGACGTGACGGTAGCCAGTGGGATTCAAGGCTGCGATGACCGAGCTTCCTGCTCTCAGCCAGCTGACG
>JAABUU010002745.1_pt1 | contig 24235 bp, 24 predicted proteins | sample 5559301 | NCBI WGS metagenome assembly JAABUU01 (sample SAMN10711884, study PRJNA513360) | rock metagenome | isolation source: Antarctica rocks | place: Antarctica: Victoria Land, Richard Nunatak white | reverse complement strand
CCGCCAGGAACGCGAACACGCCGCCCGGCGGCAGCAGATGCCCCACCCAAGCCTCGACATCACCAAGCTGGCGCTGATCCTCCGACCGACCCTGCACCACACGATCGTCCCGCCGGCCGCACTGCACCACGCCGACCGGCACCTACTTTGTTCAGCAGGCTCCTAGCCGGGGTCTTCGCCGGCTAGAGGTGAGACGTGATCCCCGGGGCGGAGTCGATGGACCACTTCACCCAGCGCGTGCACCGTGGTCTGGAGCGCGTTGCAGAGGCCACCGGGCCGGATGCAGTCGCGCGGTGACCGTCGCCCACGGTGGCGTCATCGCCGAGGGCTGTCACCAGGTGACCGGCAGTGAGGGCTTCGCCTTCGTCCAAGTCGAGAACGCGTCGTTCACGACGCTGATCCGTATGCCGGACGGCCGGTGGCGGCTGCGCAGCTTCAACGACAACGCCCACCTCCTAAACCAGCCCGGAGAGGCGTCCTCGGCGAGCCCGTGACGCCCGGTCGTCCGGACTCGCTACGCGGGGAAGGACGACCGGCCGCTGTACCCGAAGTCGCTCAACAGCGAGACACCGTTGACGGCGCGCGACAGCGGCGAGCACAGAAAGAGGACCGACCACGCGACGTCTTCCGGTGAGTTGACCGGAAACTTCACGTCGTCGAAGGACTCGACGCCCATGCCGCGGCGTGCCATGGGGGTGTCGGTGATCGATGGGCAGACGCTGTTAACCCGGACGCCAAAGTCCTCGTACATCTCGAAGCTCAGTGCGCGGGTCAACTGGACGACCGCGCCCTTGGATGCGTTGTAGGCGAGCATGCCTGGAGCTGCCACGAAGCCGGAGTCCGACCCGATGATGGTCACGGACGGATTCGACCCCAACTTCAGGTGAGGAGTCGCGTGCTTGACGACCAGGAAGGTCCCCAAGACGTTGACGTCCAGGACGTCCCGGAAGCCGGGGCCGGTGACGTCCTCGAGCGGTGAGCCCATCTCACCTTCCACACCAGCGGACGCCACGACGTGATCGAGGCCGCCCAACTGCGCAGCCAGGCGGACGACGGCGTCGGAGACCGACGCCTCGTCCCGGACGTCGGCAACGGCGGTGCGCACCCGACCCTCGCACGCGGCGAGCGGCCCGGCCAGCGCGCGCTCGATCGCCGCCTCCTGCCGGCTGATCACACCGACACGCGCCCCCTGCCGCAGCAGGGCTCCCGCGCAAGCGAGGCCGATGCCCGAGGCACCGCCGCTCACGATCACCCGGGCATCGTTCAGCTGGAGATCTATCACGGCGACCAACTCCCCCGGTGTCTCGTTCGACGGCCAGCTCATTCCCGACCGACGGTCATCCGCGCTCAGCCTGCCAGTCCCGCTCCCGCCGGTCCTTGTGCCGAGGCGCTCAGCACTTGTACGTGGACGCCTGACTGGTGGGACAACCGCCTAGTGGCGCTGCTGGGCGCGCCCGCTCCCGAGGGCACCCGGATCGGACGGCGGTCGAGGAGGTCGCCGAGCACGACAACCAGGCGCTCCGGGGTGGGTGCTGTCCGCGAGGCCAAGCGCCGAGTGCGGGATCGTCTCCGCGGGTTGACCGGCGGCGGGCAGCTCGGGCAGCGAACGGATCTGGCCTTCGCCGAGCCGCAGTTCGACCGGTGGTCGCGGCGCTGCGTGCGCTGGCGGGACGGGTGTCGCCGCTGGAGATCTCCGAGAACGGCCTCGGGTACAACAACCTGCTCTACATTGCCGTGCTGCTGTCGGCGCTGGCCGAGGAGACCGAGGCCGAGCTGCGCGTGCTGCTGGTCGAAGAGCCCGAAGCGCACCTGCACCCCCAGCTGCAGGACCTGCTCATGCGCTCTCTCGAGAAGGAGGCCGGCGGCAGGAGCAGGTGGTGGTGACGAGCCATTCGCCAAACTTCGCGAGCGCCGCGCGCGTGGAGCGGCTGACCGTGCTGGCCCGTCCGACTCCGGATACCGGCGTCGTGGCGCGCAGCCCGGCCGAGTTCGGCCTGACGGAGCGCCAGCTCGGGCACCTGCTCCGCTTGCTGGACGTCACCAAGGCGTCGCTGCTGTTCGCGCGCGGCGTCGTTCTCGTCGAGGGAGTGGCCGAGCAGCTGCTCGTGCCCGCCTTCGCGCAGTCGCTGGACCGCCCGCTCTCGCGCAGCGGAGTCGCCGTCATCAAGCCTTGCTCGCCAAACGACTCATCGTTGCGACTGGGTCCGGTCGGAAGTCGCCGCGTTCGCCGTCGGCTGGTCGGCGATCTGCGCGGTCTCTCTGTCCGCGCCCTGTGCGGTCGTCTCGACCGCGGGATCCGGCCTCCTGCTGGTCGAGGAGCCGAGCAGCCTGCGCGACACCAAGTTCGGCAGCCGCATCACGGCGAACGCCGCCGCGGTGACCAGCGCCAGACCGCGGATGAGCTGCTGCCAGGCGTCTGGGACGTTAAGCGATGCTCGCCGAGCCGCGGGAGCGTCCGACAACATCGAGCAGGCGCGCCGAGCCGCCGCCGGCGGGACGCGGGTTGGCCAGGCCGGTGACGAACCGGGTCCGCTACCCTTGCTGCCCGCCAGGGACGCTGTCTCATCCAGCCTCAACGCACTGATGTTGCAGCATACCCACCCGGCATCGAAAATCTTCTGGCCGGCGCGGTCGGCGCACAGCATCACGATCGCGTCCGCCGCCAGTTCGTCTGCGCGATCGGTTCGAGGTGAACCTCGAGCAGTTTGCGCGCCGAGACCTCACGCGCACGGACCCACCTGGCCAATTCGACCGCCGACCGGTAGAACAATTGGCCACACCACTTCCCCGTGTTCGAACGTCACTCGTCTTCGGACTACACCGCCATTGCCTCGGCGCGGCGCATCACGTCCCGGCAGAAGCCCTCGAGTTCACGCGGGTCGTCGATGAACTGCGACGGCTTGAGGCAGAAGGTCGTGAACCCCTGCTCGAGCTGCTCGGGGATCGCCGCCATGGCCTCACCCACGTCCGCCACCGAGTGGTCGTCGGGGAACCGCGCGCGGGTGCCACCGATCATCTCTAGATCGGTCACCGAGCGACCGGCGTCCGCCATCGCGGCGTCCAGCAGCGCCCTATCCTCGGCTCTCGGCTGACCCAGGGGGTGCCAGCCGTGGCCGTAGCGGGCCAGACGGCGCAGCAGCGGCGGGTGCAGGCCCTGGCCGCCGAACCACAGACGTGGGCCGTCCGGCCGATGCGCCTTCGGCTCGAGCGAGATGTCCTCGAAGCTGAAGTACTTGCCGGAGTAGCTGGCCAGCGACTCCCGCCACACGAGGTCGAGGATCTCCAGCTGCTCATCGAGGATCCGGCCTCGTTCCTCGAAGGGCACCCCGAGCGCCCGGTACTCGTCCCGGCTCCAACTCACCGTGGGCTGCGCCACCAGGCGGCCGTTGCTGAGCAAGTCCAGCGTGCCGAGCTCGCGGGCGAGCAGCAACGGGTGCCGGAGCGGAGCGAGGACGGCCCCCGCCACGAGCCGGACACGCTCGGTGACCGCGGCGATGGACGCGAGCAGCAGCAGCGAGTTCGGCCACGGCGTCAGCGGGTCCTGGTTCCCGGGGAGCGCATACTCCCGCGGGTTCGCCATGACGCCCTTGTTGCTGGCATCGCGGCCCAGGACGACGTGCTCGCTGATCATCACGGCATCGAAGCCGGCGCCCTCGGCGACCCGGGCCCAGCGCACCAGCTCCCCGAGCTCGCGGCCTGACGTCATGGTCCAATTCTCGCTCAGGATCATCAGCATCCGGGGCGTGGTCATCGCGGACCTCCGTTTACAGCTTGACCGCTCCGGCCTCGGCCTTGGTCAGCTCGGGGAACGTGGTGGTGGCCGGCGCCTGGCCGCGGAAGACCCAGGTCAGGAGAAAGCCCACGATCAGCACAGCGATGCCGGCATAGGGCGCCCACACGATAGGGGCCGCGACCTTGTAGATCGACCCGAAGATAGCGGCGCCGGTAACCACGATTCCGACGACGCAGGCGAGCCACACCTTCCACGGGTCCGCGTACGCCTGGAGGCCACGCAGCGCCCCGACGGACATCAACAGGTAAATGACAGCCAGCGCGAAGCTGCCGTACGTCGAGGCCCAGCTGAACATGGCCACGTAGTGCGGCAGCCCGTTCTGAGCGAACAACCCGGTCCACGCGCGGGTCAGGACGATGACCACCAGGTAGATCGCCGCGACGACGCCGCTGGCGACCAGCGGCGTGCCGCGCCGGGACACCTTCGCCAGGGGGCGGGGCAGCCGGTGATCGCGGGCCATGGCGAACAGGCCCCGCGACGCTGCCACCGAGCACCCGATCAGCACGGCGATCATGTCCAGGATCACGACCAGCTCGACCAGTCGGCGGACCGCCACCGAGCCCAGGCCGCCGTCCGAAGCCGGGGCCGCCAGGCCGAAGAGGGGGGCCCCCGCGTTTTTGCCGATCTGGTGAAGGCTGAAGTGGTAGCCGGCGACCTGAGCGTAGGCTCCGACGATGTAGAAGCCCGCGATCGCGACGACGGACAGCAGGACCGCGCGGGGGATGTCCCGCTTGGGATGCGCCGTCTCCTCGCCAAGGTTGGCCGAGGTCTCGAAGCCGGTGAAGAGCAGCACGCCGTAGAGCACGCCGAACAGCACGCCGCTAAATCCCTGCGGCGAGGAGCTCGGCTTGAACGCGGTGGCCACGTCGTTGGCCGACCCGACCTTGGCGATCACGTAGACGAAGAAGACCAGGACGACGAGCAGTGAGACCGTCGCCAGCGCGAGCTGGGCGCGGGTCGACAGCGCGACGCCTAGGTACAGGATCACCGCCACGATGACGAGCAGCGCCAGGTCCCAGCCCAGGCGCGGCAGGGGGTGGATCCCGAACTCCGCGTCGAGGGTGTCGTAGGCGGTGCCGCTGACCATCACGAGGATCGCCGCGCCCAGGGCAATGATCCCGGTGTAGTAGAGGAAGCCGGAGGCCGCGCCGATGCGCGGGCCCAATCCGTCGGTCACGTAGTCGTACAGCGACCCGGCGGCGTGAATGCGCTTGGCGTACTGCGCCACCGTCCAGCCCAGGCCCAGCACGCCCACCGCGGCGATGAGCACCGACAGCGGGGCGGCCACGCCGGCACCCTTGCCGGAGGCGTTGAGGCCTACCAGGAGGGGCACCAGGAACGCGATTGAGAAGACCGGCCCCATGAAGCCGATGGACTGCGCCACCGCGTCGATCAGGGTCAGCTTCCTCGCTCCACCGAGCGTCTCGCTCGGGGCAAGAGTGGTCTCGCTCATCGAATCTCCTCGACCAGTCGTGCGGGCATTGGAAGCGGGTCCCGGCAGATTATACGAGCCCGAACGTTTGGGTGGAAGAGCTCACAACGCTCGTACTAGCCCAGGAATGTTGGATGGGGTCGTTCTCCCGCCCGGCCTGACTCTTCTTAGCCCCGGCGCGAACTGCTGCCTTGGATCCGATTCGTCGGTCGGGCGGGAGAACGACTTTGGCACGCCGCTAGTGGGAGTGACCTCGTAGGAGCCTGTTGCCTCAGGCACCCGTCCCTGGACTGTCCGACCACCGCCGCGCGTGCCCGCCCTGCCAGTGCGAGCCTGAGGACGGACATGACCACGATCGCAGAAGCACGCCCTGTCGTCACCCGGCGGCGTCGACACCCACCTCGATGTGCATGTCGCCGCGGTCGTCACCGCGGTAGGCGGCGTGCTGGGCACCGAGCAGTTCTCGGCGACCGCGGCCTAGCTACCGGCGTCTGCTGGCCTGGATGAGGACGCTCGATCAGCTCGACGGGGTCGGGGTGGAGGACACCGGCACCTACGGGGTGTCGCTGGCCCGGCACCTGCGGGCCGAGCAGGTTGCGGTCGTGGAGGTCATGCGACCCAACCGGCAGGTCCGCCGGCGCTACGGCAAGACCGACGTCGTCGATGCGATCGCGCGGCCGCGCGGGCGGTGCTGTCCGGTGAGGCCAACGCCACCCCGAAGACCCACGACGGCCCGGTGGAGGCGCTGCGGACGCTGAAGGTGCTGCAGCGAAGCGCCACGAAGGCCCGCACGCAGGCGCTCAACCAGCTGCGGGCGCTGCTGGTCACCGCCCCCGACGAGCTGCGGGACCGACTGCGCGACCTGACCAAACGCGACCTGCTGGCGACCTGCGCCGCGTTCCGCGTCAACGCCGACGACGACAGCCTCGCTGTGGTCACCCGCTGCGGGCTGCGGGAGCTCGCGCAGCGCGCGCTCTACCTGGCCGAGCGGCTCGAGCAGGTGAAGCTACGGCTCAAACGCATCACCGAGCAGATCGCCCCCGCCCTGACCAACCTCAAGGGCGTCGGTCCGGACGTCGCCTCGACGTTGCTCCTGGCCGCAGGCGACAACCCCGAGCGACTGGTCAACGAGCGCTCGTTCGCCTCGCTCTGCGGCGCCAGCCCCAGTCCAGGCCAGCAGCGGCAAGACCCACCGCCACCGGCTCAACCGCGGCGGCGACCGGCAAGCCAACGCCGCGCTCTGGCGCATCGCGCTCGTCCGGCTCAACTGCAACCAGCGCACCAAGGACTACCTCGCCAAAAGCGTCAAAGACGGCAAAAGCAAGACCGAAGCGATCCGCTGCCTCAAGCGCTACATCGCCCGCGAAGTCTTCGCCGCGCTACCCGTTCCGACCACCACTTGACAGTAGGAGCATCGGATCTTTCACCACTCAGCCGTTGATCATGGTTTGGCGGCTGTGGGCCGGTTCTGTTGTTGATGCCGGCATGAGGGTGTGACGGTTTCCGGGCTCGGCCCGGTGGCGCCGCTTCCTGGCGGGTTGTCCTGGTTGGCGGGCTGGTGGTTCGTTTCTCAGGTCGGGGCGGGAAGCAGCCGGAGTCGGTCGAGGCCGTCGAGGAGCAGCTCGGTCCAGCGGTGCCGGTCGGGGCGGGAAGCAGCCGGAGTCGGTCGAGGCCGTCGAGGAGCAGCTCGGTCCAGCGGTGCCGGTCGGGCAGGTGCAGGGCGAGCAGCTGGGTCCAGGCGACGAGTTCGCCGGCGAGCGCGACGATGGCGCACCAGATGCAGTTCTGGGCGAGGGTGTGCAGCGGGAGGTTGGCCAGGCCGGTGTCTTTGGCTTGGCGGATGCGGCCTTCGCAGCGGGCTCGGCGGCGGTGCCGGAGCTCGAGGTCGGAAAGCTGGGCGCCAGGTCCGCCGGGCGCGGTGTTGGTCGCGGAAGGCGGTGATCCGGTTGCCGTCGATGTCGGTAGTGCGCAGCTGAGCGCCGGGATGCGGTCGTTCCTTGCGGATGATGACGCGCATTCCGGCCGGCCAGGAGGCCAGGTCGAGCAGGCCGGTGAGTTCAGCGACGAACGCGCCGTCGCGGATCTGGCCGTTGGCGTCGTAGGCCGGGGTCCACGCCGGCGCCGGGATCCGGGCGATGGCCCGCTCGGCGCCGGCGGGGAGCATGAACCCGACCGAGTAGGACAGTCGCTGCCCGACCAGCCAGTTCAGGAACGCGTGAGTGGCGCCGGCGCCGTCGGTGCGGATCAGCACCTTCCGTCCTGGCCGGGTGCCGGGACGATGACCGGGCAGCTGCGCCAAGGCCTGGCGGGTGATGGTGATGTGATCGGTGGCGGTGTTCGACCCGGCGTTGCCCGGCCGGAGCAGCACCGCGAGCGGCTCACCCGTGCCGTCGGTGCCGTGGTCGGCGAACGTCCACAGCGGGTGGTGACCGAAGCCGCGCTTGAACGTCGGCGCCGCTCCTTCCTTCTCCGCGTGGGCCCCAATCAGAGTCGCGTCGAGATCGACGACCAGCGGACGACGAGCATCGACCTCGGCGTCGGGAGCATGGACTCCGGCGAGCCGCCACGCGGCGGCGCGGGCCGCCGCCCGCGCGGTGGCGACCGCAGCCAGGGCTTTCGGATCGCCGGCGAGCAGGTCGACGGGCGTGACACCGTCGGGTCCGAGGCCACCGAACCGAACAGCTCCGGCGCGCCTCGCAGCAGCGCGACATCGGCCAGGCAGTCCCCGCCCAGGGCGAGCGTGACGGCGAGATCGACGAGCACCTTCGCCGGGTCGTGCCGCGCCAACGGCTTCCGCCACGGCGCCAGCGCGACCAACTCGCCCGCCGCGGCCACGCTTCCCGAACGGCAGATCCCGGGCGACCCGGAGCTGGGGCACGCGATCGCGGCGAAGGCCGACGACCACGGCACCTGGATCACCGCGATCGACGATCCCTACCTGCCGATCTTCTACGCGACGACGAAGCTGTGGGAGTACCCGGCCGGGGCCTGCCGGACAAGCCCTGGGTCTCGATCGGCATGTGCCAGACGGCCGACACGGAGGACAACCTCCGGCTGGGCCGGGCCCTCGGTGATGCGATCGCCGAGAGCGACCGCAAGGTTCTGCTGATCGCCTCGGGGGCGATGAGCCACACCTTCTGGCCGCTGCGGGAGCTGCGCAAGCACGAAGCTGCGGGCATCGAGCACATCTTCACGCCGGAGGCGGCCGCGGCCGACGACCATGGTCACGGATACGGCCAAGCGAGCCGGCGGCTCGCTTGGCCGGTGGCTGACCGGCCAGGACGAGGACCCCGCCTCGTTTGCGCCCATTCCGTCCTTCTGGAGCGACCAGTACGACCTGCGCCTGCAGAGCTTCGGCGCGGTCGGGCTCGGCGGCGAGGACGTCCGGGTCCTGCAAGGGAGCCTCGACGGCGAGGTGGCCGTCGGCTACCACCGCAGCGGGAAGCTCGTCGGGGTCGTCATGGTGGGGCTCACCGGCCGTCACCTGCATTACCGGCAGGTGATCGCGGCGCGGGCGGAGGCCCCGACCTCGGCCTGACACGTTCCGTCACTGACGGGGCCCCGCTAGCATCGGTAGGAGCCATACGGACGGAGAGTGCCGGTGAGCGGCGCACGGACCCTGCACCAGACCGAAGAGGCCGTGAGCGGCAAGCTCGGGGACCTCGAGTTCGACGTGGACGCCATGACGGCGATTTCAAACCTGTACCGGGTCGCCTCGACGGTGCGCAACCACCTCGAGCAGTCCGTGCTCAAGGACGCCGACCTGACGTGGACGGCCTTCGTCGTGCTGTGGGTGGTCTGGATTTGGGAGTCGATGGAGACGCGCCACGTCGCCGCCGAGGTTGGCATCACCAAGGGGACGCTGACCGGAGTCGTGCAGACCCTCGAGTCCCGTGGGCTCGTCGTCCGCGAGATCCCGGCGACCGACCGGCGCCGCGCCTTCCTCTCGCTCACCGACAAGGGCGAGGTGCTCATGGCCGAACTGTTCCCAGCGTTCAACCGCGAGGAGCAGTTCGTCGTCGGCGGGCTCAGCGAGCGGCGGGTAAAGGAACTCGGCTCGACCCTTCGCCGCGTGCTCACCCACTTGGAGACGGCCGGCCGGGAGCGCCAAGCCGAGATCGTCCAGGCCGCGGCGGCCCAGTCGGCCGGCGGCACGAAGGATTCGCCCATTCGGCCACGGGGGCGGTCGAACAGCCGGTGATCCGGTTTCGGGCAACCCGGCCAGGTCAACTCTTCGCCGGAACGTCCGCCGCTTCGGTCACATCGACCGGACCGCGCTGACTCGCGCGGCGTCGACGAACGCCTGGAACAGGCCCAGCTGAGGGGGGTCGTCCAGCGCGGTGTCCTCCGGGTGCCACTGGGTCCCGGCGAACCAGCCGGACCGTTCCGGGAGCTCGACGGCCTCCACCACACCGTCCTCCGCGACGCGCACCACCTGCAGCCCGTCGCCCAGTCGCCCGAGGCACTGGTGGTGGTAGTAGGAGACCTCAAGCGGCCGGGAGCCAACGACGTCCGCCATCCTGGAGCCGCGCGCCAGGCTCACCCGGTGCCGCCGGTGCCGGTGGTGCCCGACCGTCTCGTCCATGTCCTGGACAACGTCTCCCCCGAGCAGCACGTTCACCACCTGAAGGCCTCGGCAGACGGCGAGCACTGGCAGGTCGGTGGCCAGTACGACTCGGGCGACCGCCAGGTCGAAGGCGTCCTGGCGCAGGTCGACGTCGTACAGCGAGGGGTGCTGCTCCTGGCCCGCCCAGTGCGGGGAGAGGTCGCCGACGCCGGGAAGGAGCACGCCATCGGTCCAGCGGCAACCGACCGGCGATCGCTGCGTCGGAATCGCTCTCGCTGCCGGGGTGCACCACCAGTGGCTCGCCACCGGCCTCAAAGACGCACTCCGTGAGGGCGGCCGCGACGACCTCCGCGCGGTAGCGCAAGGCGGAGGCGCTGGCGGAGAACCGCGCCGGAAGGGCGATGAGGGGGCGCGGGTCAGGCATAGCGGATCCAGGTGGTCTTCAGGTCGGTGTACTCGAGCGTGTGCCGGGACTTGTCGTGCCAGAACCCGGAGAGCTTCACGCCCCCGAACGGCACGTTCATGTCGCCTCCCTTATAGCAGTTGACCCACACTGTCCCCGCGCGCAGCGCCCGGGAGACACGGTGGGCGGTTCCCAGGTCGGCGGTCCAGAGACCGGCAGCTAGGCCGTAGGGGGGCGCCGGCGACACTAACGGCCTCCTGCTCGGAGCCCACGACCTGCAGGGGAAGGACCGGACCGAGCCGGAGACCTCCTTCCGCAGCAGGACGTTGTCCGGGGCGAGGTCTGCGACGACCGAGGGAGCGAAGAAGCTGCCCCCGGTGTCGGGAAGCGCTCGTTCCCGCCGATGCGCACACACCCTCCTTGCGTCACGCCCCGCTCGAGCAGCCGGACGACCCGCGAGCGGTGCCCCCGTGCTGACCAGCGGGCCCATGCACGTCGCTGGGTCCACTGGATTGCCCGGGAACCACTACGCGGACGAGTCGACGATGCGCGCGATCACGCGGTCGGCCACCTCGCGGTGCACGACCAGCCGCGAGCTGGCGGTTAACATCTCCCCCGCGTGAAGAAGATCGCCCAGGCGGCAGCTTCGGTCGCAACGTCAGATCGGGGGCGGCCGGGAGAACAACGTTCGGCGACTTGCCGCTCAACTCCAGGTATACCCGCTGAGGTTGCTGTCGGGCGAGTAGCGAAGGGAGTGCCGTCCCCCCTCGGTGGAACCTGTGAAGGTCAGGATGTCGACGTCCGGGTGCTCGCCTAATCGGCGACCCACGACATGCCCGTCCCCGGGAGCAGGTTGAGGACCCCCGGCGGGAAGCCGGCCTCAGTCGCATGCTCCGCTACGCCGAGCATGGACAGCGGGCTCTGCTCCGCCGTCTCAGGACGACGGTGCAGCCGGCCGCGAGCGCCTGGCCGATCTTCCAGCCGGCGAGGGTGCGCGGGAGTTCCAGGGCACGACCGCCGCGACGACGCCGGCCGGCGGCACGTTGGAGTTCGTCGGCGGCGACACTCGGGTCGGCCACCGGGAGGGTCGCGAATGCCCCGAGCCGCGACGGGTGCCGACGGACGGTCTCGGCGGCGATGTCGTTCGCCCGCTTGCTGAGCGGCAACGCGTCCGCCGTGTCGAGCGGCTGCGTCCCAGGAGGCGCCAAGGAGAGGATCTGGCATGTCGACTCCTTGAGCGTCCTTCGCCGCGATCCTGGCGTCGCCGATGTCGTCAAGGCGTTCCAGGTTGTCACCCATCTCATCGAACACGACGCTGTCGTCCGCACGATCCTCGGGAAGAGCCTCCACGGCCGAGTTCAGCTCGGGCATGTTCCAGTGTCGCCCTTCAACCGCCGCGATCTTTCGCTTGGGCCGTTTTGGTCCAGTCGCCGTCGTTTGTATTGGGGGTGCCACTCAGCCGTGGCCGGCTGCCGACGCCTCACCGGTGGGACAGGTGGGCCGGCCGCACTCGACCGACTGCAGCATCCAGGTGAGCTGGTGGCGCTCATAGTCGTTCAGGACGCCGAGCAACTTCTGCTCGGCCGACGAGATGGCCCACTCCGCCACGACCAGCCGCGTCAGCGGCTCTGCATTGATCTGCACAACAAAGCGGCGGCGGTCCTAGAGGGTCGCGGCGACGCCGGGAAGGTGCCTCGCTCCACCCGGTGACGTTCGGGGCCGCCGGCGACGCTCTCGAGCGGTGGTCGCCCACCTCGACGCCTGCGCGTCGAGGTGCTCGCCCATCACCAGGCGATTTGGAGCGTCGGCCGACTTATGCTCGCCCGATAGTAATCCTGTCGGCGGCGTCGAGTTCGTCGAGTAGCCGAGGCGAGGACAGCATGGACGACCGGGCTCCCGAGCAGGACTCTCTCGACCCCATCGAGCGCGCCTCGAGCGACGAGCTCAAAGCGCTGCAGCTGAAGCGGCTGACCTGGTCGGTGCAGCACGCGTACGACAACGTCCCGCACTACCGCGCGGCATTCGATTCGGTAGGCGCTCGCCCTGGTGACATCCAGGAGCTCGGCGACCTGGCCAAGCTGCCGTTCACCACGAAAGCCGACCTGCGCGACAACTACCCCTTTGGCATGTTTGCCGTGCCCCGCGAGCAGGTCTCGCGGATCCACGCCTCCTCGGGGACGACCGGCCGGGCGACAGCCGTGGGCTACACCGCCGCTGACATACGCACCTGGGCTCGCGTGATGGCGCGCAGCCTGCGGGCGGGCGGGGTGCGCCCGACCGACCGGGTACATGTGGCGTACGGGTACGGACTGTTCACCGGCGGGCTGGGTGCTCACTACGGCGCGGAGGAGCTCGGCTGCACGGTCATCCCGATGTCAGGCGGCATGACCGAACGCCAGGTGACGCTCATCCGGGACTTCGAACCGGAAGTAATCATGGTGACGCCGAGCTACATGCTTGCGATCATCGATGAGCTGGAGCGGCAGGGCGTCGACCCGGCCTCCTCGTCATTGAAGGTCGGTGTCTTCGGCGCGGAGCCGTGGACCAACAACATGCGGGCGGAGATGGAGCGGCGGCTCGACCTGCACGCTGTCGACATCTATGGCCTCTCGGAGATCATGGGCCCCGGCGTGGCGCAGGAGTGCGTCGACACCAAGGACGGGCTGCACGTGTGGGAGGACCACTTCTACCCAGAGATCATCGACCCGGTGACGCTTCAGGTGCTCCCTGACGGCGAACAGGGGGAGCTGGTCTTCACCTCGCTGACCAAGGAGGCGATGCCCATCATCCGGTACCGGACCCGCGACCTCACCCGGCTCCTGCCGGGAACCGCGCGGCCGATGCGCCGGATCGAGAAGATCACCGGCCGGACCGACGACATGATCATTCTGCGCGGCGTCAACCTGTTCCCCACGCAGATCGAGGAGCTGATCCTGCGCACCCCGGCGCTGTCACCCCACTTCCAGTGCGTCCTGCGGCGAAGCGGAGCGCTCGACGACATGACCGTCCGGGTCGAGCGGCGCATTGACGCGAGTTCGGCACAAGCTGCCGCAGCGGGCCGGGACCTGCGCGGACTGATCAAGAGCATTGTCGGCGTGACAGTCGCCGTCGACATCGTCGACCCCGACGCCGTCGAGCGGTCCATGGGCAAGATGCGGCGGGTGATCGACGAGCGCGTCGCCCGTTGACAAGCCGGCCCGCTAGCCGGCTCGCTCGCCATCTCGCTGGAGTGCCCGCAAGCCTGAGAAGGCGATGCGGGAGACCGCGTCCGCGAGGTCGGCGGAGTTGTGGGAGCGCCCCGGCTTGAGCCACTCGGTGAGTGAGTTGACCATGCCGAACAGCAGCCGCGCCGTGACGCCCGGGTCGGCATCCGGGCGCAGGTCGCCCTCGCCGATCGCCTGCTTCACCAGGTCGGCGACGAGGGCGTCGATGCGCCGCCGCCGGATGAGCGCCAGCCGCTCGACCGCGCTGTTGCCGCGTACCCGCAGGAGCAGGGTGACGTAGGGCAGTCGCTCAACCAGCACGACGACGCTGGCCCGCAGCAGGGCATCCAGTCGATCGACCGCCGGGCCGTCGAGGCTGCGGATCTCGTCGGCCATCTCCTCGAGCCCCTCGAGGGCGTGGTCGAGGGCGAGGCCCAGCAGCGCGTCCTTGCTCTCGACGTGATGGTAGATCGCCGACTTGGTGATGCCCAGGTGCCGCGCGAGGTCGTCCAGGCTGGCGCCGTCGAAGCCACGCTCGTTGAACACGGCAACCGCGCCGGCAAGGACGGTCGAGCGGTCGTGGCCGGGGCGCCCGCGCCGCCGGACCCCTGTGGTCGGCTCCGACACGGCACTCCCCATCACACGAACGTTTGTCGTCCGCTGAGCGCCATGATCGACGCGGCAGCGCGGGGAGGCCGGCCTAGGAGCCGGTGAAGGTGGGGCTGCGCTTGGCGAGGAAGGCCCGCACCGCATCCTGGTGGTCGCGCGTGAGGCCGAGTGCGCTCTGCGCCTTCCCCTCCGCCATCAGGACCTCGGGCAGGGGCGCAGCCCACGCCTGTTGCATGGCCTGCTTCGCCGCCGCGTAGGCCACGGTCGGGCCGGCAGCCAGCTTGCCGGCGATGGTGGCGATGGTGTCGGTGAAATCCTCGGGGGGGACGACGCGTCCGACCAGGCCCCAGTCCGCAGCCTGCTCCGCCGTGAACGGCTCGCTGAGCAGGATCAGCTCGCTCGCCCGGGCGACGCCGATCGCCCGGCTCAACGAGGCGGACAGGCCCGAGTCGAATGTCAGCCCGATGGCGGTGAAGGCGGTGGTGAAGCGGGCTCCTGCCACGGTGATGCGGACGTCGCACGCCAGCGCGAGAGACAGGCCGGCCCCGGCGCAGCTGCCGTTGATGGCGGCGACGACCGGCTTGGGCATCGTCGTCAGCGCCGTGATCACCGGGTTGTAGTGCTCGGTGATTGTGGCGAAAGACGTACTGCTGTCAGTCTCCAGCGCCTGGGCGTGCTCGCCGAGGTCCTGTCCCGCGCAGAAGACCCGGCCGGTGCCGGTGAGCACGACCGCCCGTACCGCATCGTCGCCGGCCACCCTTTCAACCGCCTCGACAAGCGCCTTCTTGGCAACAGCTGTCAGCGACGGTGTCTCGAGCGTGATCGTGGCCAGGCCTGACTCGACGGCGCAGCTGACACCTCTAGCCGGTTGCTCATCATCCTGCGGCATACGTGGCCCTGTAGGTAGTGATCGGTCGTTCCTCATGAGTCGTAGTCGACCGTCACGGCGTCACTGACGGCGAGCGCCTGGCAGGTCAACACGTACCCCGCATCGAGCTCGGCCTGCTCCAAGGCGTAGTTGCGGCGCATGTGTACCTCGCCGTGCGTGACCAGGGCCCGGCAGGTGCCGCAGACGCCACCCTTGCAGGCGAAGGGAAGGTCCGGCCGCATCTTCTGCACGCCGTCGAGGACCGGGACGTCGCGCGCGACAGTCGTCGTCGTGCTCCGCCCGTCGAGGACGGCGGTCACCTCTGCGCCACTGCCCAGGAGGGCATCGGCGTGCCGCGTCTCGACCGGAGGGTCGTCGCCGACGTAGAACAGCTCGCGGTGGATCTGCTTGGGGTCGACGCCGTACTCACCCAGCACCCGGATGGCGTCGGTGACCATCCCGAACGGGCCGCACAGCCACCAGTGGTCGACCGAGGCGACGTCCCCCAGCGCTGGCAGCAGCTGCCGCAGCTTCGCGGCGTCGAGTCGGCCGCTGAACAGGTCGACCTCCTGCGGCTCCCGCGACAGCACGTGGACGAGCCGCATGCGAGCCGGGTAGGCATCCTTGAGGTCGGCGACGTCGTCGACGAACATCACCGAGTCGCTGCGCCGGTTGCCGTAGAGCAGGGTGACCGTGGCATCGGGATGGGCGTCTAGCACCGATCCGGCGATCGACATCATCGGCGTGACCCCCGAGCCCGCGGCGATCAGGACGTGATGCCCCGGCACCGTCAGATCAGGGCTGAACGATCCGGCGGGCGCCTGCACCTCGAGGGTGTCACCAGGGCGTGTCTCGTGGACCAGCCAGCCTGAGACGGCTCCGCCGGCCACCTCCCGCACACCGATCCGTGGGGCCCGTCCGACGGGGGCGCAAATGGAGTACGAGCGCCGCTCGTCGCCGCGCTTGACGGTCAAGGACTGGCCTGGTGCGAACGAGAAAGTCTCCCGTAGCGCGGGCGGCACGTCGAAGGTGACGGCGGCGGAGTCGTCGGTGAGCGGGTCGACCTTCGCGACCTGCAAGGGGTAGAAGGCGGCGCGCCCCATCAGATCTCCTTCACGTACTCGAACGGCTCCTGGCAGTCGGCGCAGCGGTACAGCGCCTTGCAGGCCGTGCCGCTGAAGGCCGACGTCTCGCGGGTCTGCCCGGAGCCGCAGTGCGGGCAGGGGACGAGGCGCGACCGGGTGGTGAGCGTCAGGGGGACCGGTCCCGCTCCGCGGACGCCGGCCGCATTGGGAGGCGCGATGCCGGCTGCGGCGAGCTTGCGTCGGCCGAGAGGCGTGATCCAGTCGCTGCTCCACGGCGGCGACAGCTCGGTGCGCACCGTCACATCCGGGTATCCGGCCTGCCCGAGCCGGTGCCGCAGATCATGGCTCATCTCGCGCATCGCCGGGCAGCCCGAATACGTGGGCGTGATGGTGACGGTCACGGCCCCGCCGTGCACGGTCACGTCGCGCAGGATGCCGAGGTCGGCGAGGGTGACCATCGGCAACTCGGGGTCGGGCACCTGCGCGGCGACGTCACGAGCGGCAGCAGGCGCCATGGCGGCGTCCGGCGCCGCCAGAACCGCGCTCACCACGTTGCGCCCGGGGAGGCGCGGGCGACGCTCTGCAGCTCGGCCAGCACGTAGCCCAGGGCCTCGGTGTGCACGCCGTCGCGGCCGGCTCGGCCGCGCAGGGTCGCCATCGGCGCCGCCGACGGGCGCTGCAGCCCCGCTGTGGCCAGCACGGTGTCGAGCACGACCTCAACCTCCGAGCGCAGCTCTGCCACGTCGGGCGCGACACCGGCGAGGGTCACCTCGATCGGGTGCGGGGTGAACAGCTCGTCGACGAGCGGCCAGATGACCTCGAGGGCGGCCTGCATCTTGCGGCGCGACAGCTCGGTGCCGTCGCCGAGGCGCACGACCCACTGGGCGGCATAGTCCCGGTGGTAGGTCAGCTCGTTGACGCCCTTCGCGGCGATGGCGGCCAGCACCGGGTCGGTCGAGGAGCGCAGCCGGTCGAACAGGGTCAGGCGAAAGCTGGAGAACACGAGCAGCCGGCCGACGAGCTCGGCAAAGTCGACGTCGAGCCGCTCGACCAGGCGAACGTTGCGGAACTGACTCTCGGTGCGCAGGAAGGCGAACGAGTCCTCGTCGCGGTCGGTGCCGTCTGCTCGTCCGGCACGCGCCAGCAGCATGCGCGACTGCCCGAGCAGGTCGAGGGCGATGTTGGCAAGCGCCGTCTCCTCCTCGAGCTCGGGTGCGTGCGTCATCCACTGCTGCAGCCGGTGGCTGTAGACGAGGGCGTCGTCACCGAGCATCAGGCAGTAGGCGGCCAGCGCGCCGGCGTCGATCCCGCTCGCAACGGTGGTATCGATCCCCTCCAGCGGGTCGGTGAAGCCGGTCCCGAAGGCCCAGCGGTGGTCCTCGTTGTCCTCCGACAGCGCGTAGTAGGCGCCGAACTCGTCCCCGGTCATCTCCTCACCCGTCACATGTGGGGGACATCGGCGGGGATGTCGTAGAAGGTGGGGTGCCGGTAGACCTTGTCGCCCGCCGGCGCGAAGAACGGGTCCTTCTCGTCCGGGCTCGAGGCGGTGATCTCGGCCGCCGGGATGACCCAGATACTGACGCCCTCGTTGCGGCGCGTGAACAGGTCCCGTGCGTGGTGCAGCGCCATCTGCGGGTCGGCGGCGTGCAGCGAGCCGACGTGGACGTGGTTGAGGCCCCGCTTGCCGCGCAGGAACACCTCGTAAAGCGGCCAGTCGGTGCGCACCGCTGCAGCTGCGGGCGCGACGGGCACGCCCTCCATCGGCACCGCGCCGTGCCCGCCCTCGGCGGTGTAGGCGGTCATCGGGCTGCCTGACTCGACTGGGCTGACCGGCCTGATCGGGCTGACTGGGCCTTGGCTGCATGGGCGGTGGCCGCCTCACGTACCCAGGCACCGTCGTCGTGCGCGGCCTTGCGGTGCGCGACGCGCTGAACGTTGCACGGCCCGTTGCCCTTGATGACTGCTGTCAGCTCGTCCCAGTCGATCGGGCCGAAGTCGTAGTGACCGCGCTCGGCGTTCCAGTGCAGGTCGGGATCAGGCAGCGTGACGCCGAGTTTCTCGGCCTGCGGAACTGACATGTCGACGTAGCGCTGGCGCAGCTCGTCGTTGGTGTGCCGTTTGATGCCCCACGCCATCGACTGCTCGGTGTTGGGGGAGGCCTCGTCGGGCGGCCCGAACATCATCAGCGACGGCCACCAGAACCTGTCGACGGCCGCCTGCACCATGGCCCGCTGGGCCTCGGTGCCGCGCATCATCGTCATGAGCAGCTCATAGCCCTGCCGCTGATGAAACGACTCCTCCTTGCAGATCCGGATCATGGCGCGGGCGTAGGGCCCGTAGCTCGACCGGCATAGCGGCACCTGGTTGCAGATTGCCGCACCGTCGACCAGCCAGCCGATCACGCCGACGTCGGCGAACGACAGGGTCGGGTAGTTGAAGATCGAGGAGTACTTCTGCCGCCCGTGGACGAGCTTGTCGGTCATGTCGGCGCGGTCGGCGCCGAGGGTCTCGGCGGCTGAGTACAGGTACATCCCGTGCCCGGCCTCGTCCTGCACCTTGGCCAGCAGGATCGCCTTGCGCCGCAGCGACGGCGCCCGCGTGATCCAGTTGCCCTCGGGTTGCATGCCGATGATCTCCGAGTGCGCGTGCTGCGCGATCTGCCGGATCATCGTCTTGCGGTAGCCCTCGGGCATCCAGTCGCGTGGCTCGATGCGGTGCTCGCGGGAGATGATCTCGTCGAAGTGCTGCTCCAGAGCGGACGTCGTGTCTGGCTCGTGCACCGTGGTCATGACTGCCACTGCCTTGCCACCATCGTGAGGACGTCGTACTTGGCCACCGAGTCGCCGCCCTGCTTGGTGACGTCGGCGTCCCACCGGACCTCGCCGTGCTCGCTGTCACCGCGGGGGGTGATGGTCTTGCAGGTCAGCGTCACGGTCAGCTCATCGCCCGGGTAGACCGGGGTGAGGAAGCGCAGGTTGTCGATCCCGTAGTTGGCGAGCACCGGCCCGGGCTCGGGGTCGACGAACAGGCCGGCCGCCAGCGAGACGATCAGGTAGCCGTGCGCCACGATGCCGTCAAAGAAGGGGTTCGCGGCAGCAGCGACGGGGTCGGTGTGGGCGTAGAACGTGTCACCGGTGAACTCGGCGAAGTGCGCGATGTCCGCCTCGGTGACCTGGCGCGGCCCGGCGGCCAACGCATCGCCGATACGCAGCTCCTGGAGCGACTTGCGGAACGGGTGCACGTCGGTGAAGGTGCGCTCCGCACCCGGCGCCCACCGGCCGGTGATGGCGGTCAGCACCCGCGGGGATGCCTGAACGGCGGCGCGCTGCATGTGGTGGTGGACGCCGCGCAGGCCGCCCATCTCCTCACCGCCACCGGCGCGGCCGGGGCCGCCGTGGACCAGGGTGGGCAGTGGGGACCCGTGGCCGGTCGACTCCTTCGCATCGTCGCGATCGAGTACCAGCAGCCGGCCGTGCCAGGGAGCGAGCCCGAGGACGACCTCACGCGCCACCTCGGCGTCGGCCGTCGCTAGTGACCCGACGAGGCTGCCCCGGCCGCGCGCTGCCAGCGCGATAGCGTCGGCGACCGTGTCGTAGCCCAGCAGGGTGCTGACCGGACCGAAGGCCTCGACCTCGTGGGGCTCGGCCCGGTCGGCGTCCGCTTGGAGCAGCACGGGCGACATGAACGCGCCGAGCTCGGCGTCGGCATCGACGACCTCGACGTGCTCGGGGTCGCCGAACAGTACGCGGCCGGCGTCTGTCAGCGCCTTGAGCGAGCGGCGGACCTCGTCCCGCTGTTCGATCCCGGCCAGCGCACCCATGCGCACGTCGGGGTTCGACGGGTTGCCGATGGTGACGCGCTGCAGGCGCTCGACGGCGGCCTGTGCCACGTCGTCGAGCAGCGAGCTGGGGACGATGGCCCGCCGGATGGCGGTGCACTTCTGCCCGGCCTTGACCGTCATCTCAGTGGTCAAGCCCTTGACGAACAGGTCGAACTCGGGCGTGCCGGCGATCGCGTCGGGTCCGAGGATGGAGCAGTTCAGCGAGTCGGCCTCCGCGGTGAACCTGACGGCGTTGGCGAGCACCGCCGGGTGCGTGCGGAGCCTTGCTGCGGTGCTGGCCGAGCCGGTGAAGCCGACCGAGTCCTGCTCGGTGAGGTGTTCGAACAGGTCGCCGGCGCTGCCGGCGATCAGCTGCACTGACCCGGGCGGCAGCAGGCCGGACTCGACGACCAGCTCGATGAGACGGTGGGTCAGGTACGCGGTCGGGCTGGCCGGCTTGATCAGGCTGGGCACGCCCGCAAGGAAGGCGGGCGCCAGTTTTTCCAGCGGCCCCCAGACCGGGAAGTTGAAGGCGTTGACCTGGACGGCTACCCCCTGCAGCGGGGACCAGATGTGCTGGCCGAGGAAGGTGCCGCCGCGGCCGAGCGGCTCGGTGTCGCCGTCGAGCAGGACCGTGGCCGCCGGGAGCTCCCGCCGGCCCTTGCTGGCGTATGTGAGGAGCACGCCGAGGCCGCCGTCGACGTCGAACTTCGAGTCCCCGAGCGTGGCCCCGCTGCGCGCGGACAGGGCGTACAGCTCCTCCCGGTGCTCCCGCAGAAACGAGGCGAGCGCCTTCAGCAGAGCGGCCCGCTGGTGGAACGTGAGCTCCCGCAGGGCCGGCCCACCGACCCGCCGGCCGAAGTCCAGCGCGGACGCCATGTCGATCCCGGACGTCGAGAGCTGGCCGATCTCCTCACCGGTGACGGCGTCGAACATCGGCGCGCCCTCCCCGGAGGGGCTGCGCCACGAGCCTTCGACGTAGCTGGGCAGAGCAGACATCTTGGGACCTCCAGTAGCAGGACTAACCGTCCGATCGTTCAGTTATTCTTGGCGGACAGAGTTGGCAAAGTCAATAGGGCTGGTTCTTCGCGCCGGCGACACGATCGCGGAGTTCCGGGGGCGCAGCCAGTGGGCATCCCGACCTGCGCGGCGGGCCGAGCACTGACTGACACACGCGCATGGCCCGGCCGAGCGGGTGGCGCGGGACGAGGCGCAATCCCCTGCAGACGGGAGCGCTTATCAACAGCACCGACGCGCGCACGGTGCTCTTCGCCGTCGTGGCCGGCGCGTGACGTCCACTGATCGGGACGCGAGGTGCTCGGCTGGGACGACGGGCAGGTTCGCGCACGCACCCGCCGTATCGGGCGCACCCTGCGCAAGCGATCTCTGCGGTGGCGCTTGGCAGGTGGTGTGACGAGTCAGCAAGCGGCCCTCGACCTACCGAGTGGCGGCCAAAGCGCTCGCCGATTGCCTTACTCAGGCCTGCGCGTCCTCCGACGACATGCCAGGCCGACGCCGGGTCGGCTATCGGCGCGGGGGGATTGCCACGTCAACGGTTTTCAAGGTCCTCGAAGATCAGAAGGGTGCGGGTGGACAGTACGCCCTTCATGTCCTGCAGATGGTCAAGAACCACCCGTCTCAGGGCGTCGTTGTCGATGGTCCGTACTAGGAGCATCACGTCCACGTCGCCGCCGACCAGCGCCATGTGCTTGACCTCCGGGACCCGGCGGAGCCGGTCCGCCAGGTCCCGCCACGAGTTCTGCCGGATCGTCAGGGCAACGTAGGCCGAGGTCGATCTGACGCCCACCAGGCAACTGCGTGGTCACACGCCATCGTGCCTGAGACAATTTGACTGGACGACCCGTGTGACTGAGCAGTCGGTCTACAGTTCGCCCCTCGTGGAGCCGCATCCCTACCTGCCGCGGCCCGACTGCCCTTCGAGCCCGACGGGCTCGAGGTGGGCGTGCCCTACGAGCAGGCCCGCGTGCTCGTCCTTCCCCCCGTCGTCCACCGGCTGGCCAGACGGGTCGATGGCTCTGGCCGAGGTGGCGCTGCACCGCGGTCAACCTTCCCCGCTGACTATGGGTCGGCGACCTCGATGGTGGGGCACAGGCGGTGCGGACGTGTTTGCGGAGCCAGGCGTGGGCGGCGTCGGTGTCGTACCGGTGATGCCAGGCCACTGGCCGCGGGGGTAGCGGTGCTAGCCATGGTCATCGGCGTCGGTGGCAGGTTGAACGGTAGGGGCGGGTCTCCAGGCCGAGAGATATGCACGTGCGTTGGCACAACTGCTCGGCGACCACGACGACCAAGTCGGTGCGCGCCACCAGATCGAGAGCGGCTATCTGGTGGGCAGGGAGGCCAGGACTCGGCGGTGCAGGCCGCGAGCACAACCACCATCAGACCGGGCGCGGCAGGCTCGGCGACGAGTCCCATTGCCGGCCTCCACTGGGAGTGTCCGCTGCTCGCCTTCGCCGGGAGCAAGCCGCCGCAGCTCGCGCGGCTCGTAGTCCGCCAGCAGCACGCGCACCTGAGGGGCACCGGCGTGCTCGAGCAGGTGATACAGCGGCCCCAACAGCAGCACCACGTCCACCGAGGTGTCCGGCTGATCAAGGTGGCGGGCGTCGCCGACCCCGGCGGTGACGCCCGCGATGCTCGCCGCCTGCGCGACATGTGCCGGGACGAGACCGACCACATGCGTCCGGTAGCCGCTCTCGGTCAGCCAGCGGGCGTGCACCCCCGTCCCGCCGCCGACGTCGAGCACCCAGGCCGGCGCCGGCGGCAGGTACCGCTCGAGCAGCTCACGGGTCCTGGCGAACTCCAGCCGGCCGTGCGGGCTCATCCGCAGCCGGTCGTCCTCGGCGTAGCGCGAGGTGTAGAACGCGAACAGGTCCGGCTCCGGTCCACAGGTCACCATCGGATCATCGTCGCCGACCCAGCCTGGCTCGGCGCCCTAGCGACGCCGAGCAGGTAGGCGATGAGCATCGCGAGCACCGGGAAGAAGACGACCAGCACGCAGACAGGGCCGCGAACGACCGACTGAGCTGCTGCCGCGCTTGGGGCTGCCCACAACCGCGTCAAGCCCTGCACCACGCGCTGCAGCTCACCGGGAACGGCCCGGCTGCTGAGGTGGCGCGGCCGGACCCGACCGACGCCCCGCGTCGGCGACCGGAACGGCCCTGGCTGCCCTACCCGGCCCGGCGGACGTGCCAGCCAGCCGTCGGGTGTGCTCGGCGCGGATCTGTTCGGCGGCCTGCCGGGCCGCGGCGGCCTGCACCGCCCGGTCCTGCTCGGTCCGCATCCGCCCGACCGCATCGGCGAGGACAGCAAGCTGCGCGAGCAGGGCCAGCATTTGCGCGGTCTCCGGTGCCCGGACCAGCCGGGCTGCTGCCAGCAGCCCGGACGCTGCCCGCACCCCCGACCCCGCTGGCGACGGTTCGGGTAGCCGGCCCCAGGCCTGCCGGGCGGCCCGGTCGTAGTCCTCTGCCGCCTGGTGCAGCATGCCGCTACGGCGCCCGCCGATCACTCGTGCTGCCGCGGCAAGGAAGTCTGAACCGGCCCACGCGGCGTCCGCCGCACCCACCGGGTCGTCCCGGTGCGCCCCGACCGCGGCGCTCGCCCGGCCGGCGGCGTCGATCGCCTGGGCCCACACCGCGGCCCGCTGCTCGGCGGACAGCCCGCCGTCACCGGCCGCCGGTCGGGTCCCGGGCCGGCCGGTGTCCCGACCGGGCACCCCATCGGTCCCCGGTTGGCCGGCGGGTGCCCAGCGGGCGGTGAGCTTGGGCAGCGTCAGGTCAGCGGCGAGCTTGCCGCCGGAGTAGAACACCGCCGCACCCCCGGCGTCGGCCTGGCCGGCGAGCGCGACGGCGTAGCCGGTCAAAGCGCCGTCGATCTCGCTGCGCCGCTCGCGCACCATCAGACCGACGTCGCGGAGTCGGGCGAAGAACGCCTCCACACTGTCGGCCCCGCCGGCGGCGGCGCGGACCTCCCGGCGAAGCGCCACCCGCACCGGCACCTGCCCCCCGGTCCGGATCGCCTTCTCGGTCTCGGCCCGGGTCGGCCGCTTGGCCGCGGTCCGGTCCCGCTCCCCCGTGGCGCGCAGGCCGTAGCGCCGCTCGGCGGCGCGGCAGCCCTCCCCGATCCGGTAGAAGTCGTTGCGGGGCCACACCCGCCGCCCCGACTCCGACGCCAACGTCGCCACCACATGCACATGCTCCGCACCCGGGGTGTCATGGCGGACCGCGACCCACCGCACCCCCGCTCCCCCGGGCTGGGTCAGCCCGGTCCGTTCCATCAGGTCGGTGGAGATCTGGGCGAACTCGGCGTCGGTCAGCGGTCGGTCCGCCGCCAGTCCCCGCCCCGCATCGGCCTTCGCCGACGCGACCACCAGGTGATACACCGCCCTGTCATTCGGACCCAGCCCGGCCGCCACCAGCGGAGCGTTCAGCTGGTCCGCCA
>JAABUU010002744.1_pt1 | contig 24237 bp, 23 predicted proteins | sample 5559301 | NCBI WGS metagenome assembly JAABUU01 (sample SAMN10711884, study PRJNA513360) | rock metagenome | isolation source: Antarctica rocks | place: Antarctica: Victoria Land, Richard Nunatak white | reverse complement strand
CCCACCGACTCGCCCGGTGCCGTGGGCAGCTCGAAGCCGGCATCAGCGGCGGGGCGGGAGCTGCAGCGCCCCTGGTGGGAGACCGACGCCTCGGTATTGGGCAGCGAGCGGGCACGGAACCTGCAGCAGCCACCTCGGCAGCCCCCCCGTTGACGGTCGCGGCGTGCGTCGGGGCGGTGTCGCTCCACCGATCGGCGAGCCCGGGCGCCCGCGGCGGGCGATCCGGTTGCCAGGGTTACTCGGCGAGCTTTCGGCTGACGGTGCCAACATTGGAGTGGTGACCACGGTGTCGGAACGTGACCGGCCCTACCACCACGGCAACTTGCGCAATGCGCTGGTGGATGCGGGTGTCGAGCTGGCTACGGAGAGCGGACCTTCGGCGATCTTGCTGCGTGAGGCTGCGCGCAGGGTGGGTGTGAGTCACAACGCGGGCTACCGGCATTTCGCGGGGCGCGAGGAACTGGTGGCGGCGGTCGCCGAACGTGGGATGGCCCAGTTGGCGGCGGCGATGACGGCTGCCCTTGCGGCGGTGCCGTTGGACGTTGGCATGGGCGCATCGGACCGGGCTCGGGCCCGGCTGCGGGCGATCGGCCGGGCATACGTGGCTTTCGCGCTCGCGCAGCCCGGCCTGTTCCGTACCGCCTTCTCGGCCGGTTCGGTCCGCGTGGCCGAGCAGCCCACTCAGTGGGAGGGCGCCGCCCCTTACGCGATTCTTGGCGCAGTGGTGGATGAGTTCGTGGCCGCCGGGCTGATGCCCGCAGCGTCTCGTGCGCAGAGCGAAGTCGTGGCGTGGTCGGCGGTGCAGGGGCTAGCCACGTTGTTGTTGGACGGCCCTCTGCGGGATCTGCCTAACGACCAGGCAGCGGCGGCGCTGGACCGGTTATGCGACGTGATCCAGGACGGTTTCTCGACCTTCTGAGCCCGTGTTGACAGTGGGAACATTCGGCTGCAGTATGTGGGCGTTGCCCACTGGCGCTGAACGTGTCCGAGTCCGTTGCCGTCGCCCAGCTGTCCGCCAACACGGGACAATTCGCCGCAAAGCCGGTCGCTGCCGGTCGGCGGGAACTGCCTCGAGGTCTGGTGCTGGGGGTGGTGCTGCTGGCCGCGCTGGCGATCAACGTGGACACGACGATCGTGAACGTGGCGCTTCCGACGCTGAACCGGGAGTTGGGCTCCTCGACCAGTGGGCTGCAGTGGATCGTCGACGGCTACAACCTTGCGTTCGCCGCGCTGGTGCTGGCGGGTGGCAATGTCGGCGACCGTTTGGGCCGGCGAGGGGCACTCGCGGGCGGGCTGGCTCTGTTCGCGGTGACCAGCCTGGCGGCGGCACTGTGCACCAGCACCGAGGCGCTGATCGCGGCTCGCGTCGGTATGGGAACCGCTGCTGCGCTGATCTATCCCACCACGCTGTCGGTGATCACTAACACGTTCGCTGAGCGGGGCCCGCGGGCCGCGGCGATCGGCGCCTGGGGAGCCGTCAGCGGCCTGGGCGTTGCCATCGGCCCGGTTCTGGGCGGCGCGTTGCTGCAGAGCTTGTGGTGGGGCAGCGTCTTCCTCGCGCTGATCCCCGCCGCGCTGCTCGCCCTGATCGGAACGGTCCTGGTCGTTCCGGCCTCACGGGACGCCGCCCGGCCCAGGTTGGACACCGCCGGGCTCGCCCTGTCGATCCTGATGCTCGGCAGCCTGGTGTACACGGTGATCGAGGCCCCGACGGCCGGCTGGCTCGCCGGCCGGAGCCTTGCCGGGTTCGCAGTCGCGGCGATCGCCCTCGTCCTGTTCGTCGCCGCCGAGCGGCGCCACCCGTCACCGCTGCTAGACGTGGGACTGTTCAGCAACGCGCGCTTCTCCGCCGCCAGCGGCGCCGTCACCGTCGCGTTCTTCGCCCTGTTCGGCTTCATCTTCCTGATCACCCAGTTCATGCAGCTGCTGAAGGGCTACAGCCCGCTGAGCACCGGCGTACGGATCCTGCCCGTCGCCGTCTCGATCGCCGCTGGCAGCGTCCTCGGCACCCGTCTGGCCATCACCCGGTTCGGCACCAAGGCCGTGGTCACCGCAGGCCTGGTGTCGCTGGCCGCCTCTTTCGCCTGGATCAGCGCCATCACCCCGAACACGCCGTACACGAGGGTGGCGATGCAGATGGTGCTGCTCGGCGGCGGCCTCGGCCTGACCACCGCCCCAGCGACTGAATCCATCATGGGAGTAGTGCGCCCGGAGCAGGCCGGGGCAGGGTCGGCGGTCAACGACGCCACCCGCGAGGTCGGCGGCACGCTGGGTGTCGCCGTGCTCGGCAGCATCTGCGCCAGCCTGTACACCCAGCACCTGCACCCCGCCGGAGCGCTCGCCGGGGCACCCGCTGCGCTGCTCGCCAGGGCCGGCAGCAGCCTCGGTGAAGGCCTCGCCATCGCCGCACAGACCCCCGCGCCGCTGCGCAGCGCACTGCACGACGCGGTCACCGCGGGCTTCCTCGCCGGCCTCCACACTGGCTGCCTGACCGCCGCCGGGGTCTGCGTCGCGGGGGCATTCAGCGCTCTGATGCTGCTGCCCGCCCGTCCCGACACAGCCACGCGTGAGCAGTGACGTCCGGGCTCGGTCGACCGGGCGCCGGACGACGGGGGAGGGGCTGCAGCAGTGCTCCTCGATCAGGCGAGGGGAGAACCCGGCGCTGGGGGTGCGGGTGGACACCGATGCGGTGGTCCCGTTCTACTCGTGGCTGGCGAGGACGTTCACCCTCGCCGACCACACTTCGGTGCCGGGTCGAACTCGACCAGCGGGCACATGCTCGCTGTCGGGGGAGACCCGACCCTCGCTCATCACGTCGACCCCAGCCTGAACAGGCCGGCACCCGCCGGCCCCGGGCGGCGTCGTCATCCAGCCTGCCTCGCCGACACCCGCACCGGCCCCGGTGCCCCCCAGGCCGTGGGCCGGCCCGCTGGCTCGGCCGATGCCCCCGCTGGTCACCCTCGACGGCAGCCCCTACCGGCCCTCCACCGACGGCGTCGTGAACACCAAGCCGCCCAAGCCGCTCAAGACAGGGTGACAGCCGGCGCCCGATGTCGGCCCTGCGGCAGCGGAATCGGTCTTGATCTCAACCGGTCGGTGAATCAGTGCAGGTCGACGCGATGTGCTGGCTGTAGGACAGCGGTGAGGTGGGGGAGCAGGAGAAGATGTCGTGCATGCTGAACCGGTGTCTTCAGAGCTCGCGCCGGCGACCTCAGGGGATAGTCCTGTGCCTGACGCGGTCGGGGGGCCTCGCGTGACGGAGCCTGGCAGGCGGCCGTTGGTGGTCGTCGTCGGAGGCGGTTTCGCGGGGCTGTTCGCCGCACGCCGATTGGCGAGGGCTCCGGTGGATGTCACGGTCGTCGACGACACCGGCGTGCACCTGTTCCAGCCGTTGCTCTACCAGTGCGCGACGGGCCTGCTGTCCGAAGGGCAGATCACCGCCCCTCTGCGCCGGCTGTTCCGGCGGCATGAGAACGTCACTACTTTGCTCGCCAAGGTGACCGGGCTCAACCCCGGGACCCGGACGGTGCAAGCCTTACGGCCCGACGGTACCGAGCTGGACGTCGCCTACGACTACGTGGTGATCGCGGCGGGCGTCGAGCAGTCATACTTCGGCCACGACGAGTACGCCCGCTACGCACCCGGGATGAAGAGCGTCGACGACGCCCTCACCATCCGCAGGCGCGTGCTCGACGCCTTCGAGATGGCCGAGACGCTGCCCACCGCCGAGCAACGGCGCCCCTGGCTCACCTTCGCTCTGGTCGGTGCGGGTCCGACCGGCGTCGAGCTGGCCGGTCAGATCCGCGAGCTCGCCACCCACACGCTCGAGCGGGAGTTTCGCACGGTCGACCCGGCCGAGGCACGCGTGCTGCTTTTCGACGGCGGAGACGTTCCGCTGGCGTCGTTCGGCAAGAAACTGTCCGGCGGTGCGGCCCGTACCCTGCGCCAACTCGGCGTCGAACTGCGGATGCACACCAAAGTGACCGGCGTCGACGCTGATGGACTCGAGGTCAGCACTGCTGGTGGGGCCGCGCAACGCGTCGATGCCCGCACCGTGCTCTGGACCGCAGGGGTAGCAGCGGCTCCGCTGGCCACGGCCGTCGCCCGCGTCACCGGTGCGCAGCAGGACAGTTCAGGCCGGCTCGTGGTCGAGGCGGACCTCACCCTCCCGGGCCATCCCAGCGTTTACGTCACCGGCGACGTGATGAGCCTGCACAAGTTGCCGGGAGTAGCTGAGGTGGCGATGCAGTCCGGCCTGCATGCCGCCAGTGAGATCCACCGCAAGGTCGAGCACGGCGACGTCGAGGGCAGGCCCTTCCGGTACCGCAACCTTGGCAGCGCCGCCTACATCAGCCGGGGGCAGGCCGTGGTCGAGGCCGGCCGGGTGCGACTGTCCGGGTTGCTCGGATGGCTCGTGTGGGGGCTGATCCACATCACGTTCCTCACCGGTTTCCGCAACCGGGCGGGCGCCGTACTGACCTGGCTCACCACCCTGAGCCTGGGCACCCGCCGCGAGCTCGTCTTCCCCAGGCACGACGTCGACACCGGCGAGCAGGCCTTCACCGTGACCTCGACCAGCCCACGGGTGGACCGGTAGCGATAGGAAAGCGATAACCGGGCTGCGCCGGCTGGACACCGCCGGAGCCCTCGCTGAGCCGGCGGGACCGGCTCCCGCCCTAGGCCGCGGCCGCCAGGCATCACCCTGTGGGTGCGGCCCGGCGGCTGTATTCCGGCGCTCGGGGTGTCGAGCAGGGCCGCGAACGCGGCGGGCGAGTCGAAGCGCGGCAGGCACAGCCAGTCGACGGAGCCGTCGTGGCCCATCAGGGCGGCGCCGTGCTAGTCGCCGACCAGCGCGTAGTCATCGATCGCCAGTGCCATGGGGGAGTCCTCTCGTTCGCCGGCGGCCCACGGCCGCCCGCATGGACCTTTAGCGGTGGGAGTGCGTGCTGGCCGCGGCGACGGGCAGCTCGCTGCCGAGGGTGCTGCGGTAGGCCGCGTCGTGGAACAGCTTGGCCGTCAGGGTGTGCCGGTCCCGGACGAGGGCGAACGCGCCGCAGGCCAGCAGGCTGCCCGCCGTCGGGCCGACCAGGTAGACCCAGATGTGCGCCAGCAGCGGGGCGAGCAGGGCCGGGCCGAGGCTGCGGGCCGGGTTCAGGCTGGTGCCCGTGTACGGGGCGCACTGCCAGACCAGGGCTGCGACGAGCGCCAGGTTGCCGATCGGCGTCCACTGAGCCGTCCGTGCGCTGCTGGTCAGCAGCAGGATCATCAGCATGAGGGCGGCGGTCATCACCGCTTCCAGGCCGGTGGCCGCGAGGTCGTCGAACCCGCGGCCTGGCTGGGTGGCCCCGACGTGCAGCGTTTGCGCCGTTGGTCCCCATAGGGCCAGCACGGCGGCTGTCCCGATCACGGCACCGAGCAGCTGCGCGATCACGTACCCGGCGACGTCGTGGACGTGGACCTTGCCCTGAATCCAAAAGGCGAGGGTGACGACGGGGTTGAGGTGCGCCCCGCTGCGCCGACCCCAGGGGCTGATCGCCATCAGGCTGCCGGTACCGGCGAACAACAGCCCGGTCAGCAACAGCCGGGTGGACTGGTCTGGCACGACGCGCCGGACGGCGCTGCCGGCTCCCATGGTCCAGCAGACCGCCGACAGCCCGCCCAGCAGCAGCAACCCGGTGCCGAGCAGCTCGCACCCCCACTCGACCCAGTGCCAGCCGCCGCGGGCCCTGCTGCCCTGCGCTTGCCCGCGGTCGGCCAGGACCGTCGATGGGAGCGCTCTCAGAGCCCGACGCTGCCCTGCATGATCCCGCCGTCGATGAACACCGACGTGGCGGTCAGGTAGGCCGACTTGCCCGAGGCCAGGAAGACGACGACGTCGGCGATCTCCGCCGGCTGCGCCATCCGCCCCAGCGGGATCGCGGCGTTCAGCTGCTTCAGCTTCTCGGGGTCGCTCAGTGTCGAGGCGTTGATCGGCGTCGCGACAGCACCGGGACAGATGTTGACGACTCGCACCCCATGTGGTCCGAGTTCGACGCCGGCGGTGCGGGCCAGCATCCGGGTGCCGCCCTTGGACACGCAGTAGGCGACGTTGCCCGGCATCGGCCAGTCCTCATGCACCGAAGAGATGTTGATGACGATGCCGCCCTCCCCCTGGGCGATGAACTGCTTGGCGGCGAACTGGGTGCCGAAGAAGGCGCTCTTGAGGTTGATGTTCATGACCCGGTCGTAGTCCTCCTCGGTGGTGTCGAGGATGGACGTCCGCGTCTCGACGCCGGCGTTGTTGACCAAAATGTCCAGCCGGCCGTAGGTGTCGATCGCCATCTGGACCATCTTGTGCAGGTCGCCGGCGCGGGTGACGTCGGCCTGCACACCGACGGCTTTCCCGCCAGCTTCCTCGATTTTGCCGATCAACTGGGTGGTCTCCTCGGGATGGACCACGTAGTCGACCACGAGGGTGGCACCCTCGGCCGCCGCGGCGAGGACGATCCCCTCCCCGATGCCGCTGTTGCCGCCGGTCACGACCATCGTCTTGCCCTCGAGCAGCACACGTTCTCCCCTCATCGGATGGACACCCCTGTGATGGCGGCCACGCGGACCACCGCCACCGCCGACTGCCGGTAGCTCAGTCTCCACCTGCAAGTAGCCGAGGGCTGTCAACGAACCGGCGCAATCGGCCTCGGCCTGCCGCTGGTACCGCCCACTAGCGCGTTACCGCGACGCAAGCCGGTGAGACATCTGGTGACGCGGGCGCACCCCGATGCTGCTGATCTACTTCCCGTACGGATTGACTCCGGGCAGCGGGCTGGGGGTTTTGCGAGTGCGGCCAAATCAAGATCTCACCCGGTTCGATGTCCAGGTCAATATCGCGGAGGGCTCTGCCTGCCCATGTCGCTTCACCAGACCGGTCCACCGACCGCGTCACGGCCGGCTGTCACCTGCGTCAGCCTGCTCCACCGACCGCGCGACCACCGGTAGCAGCGCCGCGTCCTGCTCCCGCACCAGTCCCGCCGCCTCCGGCCAGCCCAAGCCCGCGCGTGCTCGTCGTTGTGCTGGTCGGCAGGGCTTGCTTGAGATTGGCCAACACGACGCGCTCACCGGCAGTCAGCCCGGCCGTCACCTGACTCAGCGAGGGTCCCACAGCCCCGAGCGTGACGACTGCGGTGCTGGTCTTCCCGGCGCGCAGGACCGTGACGATGTGATTTCCCCCAACCGTGCGAATAGCCGAACTCGGCACCGTGAGGGCCCCCGATGCGGATGCCAGGACAATGGAGACGTCTGCTCCCGAACCGGTGAACAACCCCGACGGGGTGTTGTCGAAGCCGACGGTGACCGGGTAGGTCACCGAGCTCGAGCTGGAGGCAGCCGCTGTCGGCAGCAGGCCGACAGCGACGACTCGGCCGGACTGGGGTGCCTGAACCCCGTCGGGGGTGACCGTCACGCGGCTGCCGACCTTGACCTGGCCGATCTTGGTGTCGGGGACGTTGGTTGTCACCTCGAAGGCCCCGGGGGCGACGACAAGCACCTGCGCGCTGGTGGAATTGGCCGACACACTCTGACCGGTAGCCACGCCCACGGTGGCGACCGGCCGGTGATCGGGCTGACGAGCTGCGCCTGCTGCAGCGTCTGCTGCTCCTGCGCCAGCTCGGCACTGGCGGCGTCGATGTTCGCCTGGTCGGCGGCGAGCTGCTCCGGAGTGGCCGGCGCTGACCCGGCTCGGCTGCCCGTAGACCCCCCGGACCCCTCAGCCCCTCCGGCGGCAGTGCTGCCCGAACGAATGGTGGAGGATCCCGAAGCCGCGCGAGAGCCGGCGGCGCCTGCCTTGCCGCTGCCGGTCGCACCCGTCCGGCTGCTGCTGCTGGCACCGCCGGTCCTGCCGCCGCTGCCGGCCGGGCTGCCGCCAGACCCCGTGGCACCCGGTCCGCCGGCCTCGCCGCTGCCGGCGGCGCGGGTCCTGCCGCCGCTGCCGGCCGGGCTGCCTGCCGAGCCGCCGGTCACGCCGGGTGCGGCCGGGTTGTTCCCCGTTCCCGCAGGGCTCCCCTTGCCGCCGGAGGCCGGTGCCAGTGCCTCCAGCTGGGTCAGCAGGGCGCTGAGCGCGTGCTCATCGGCGCCCACTGCGTCCTGGGCGGATGCCACCTGGTTCTGCTCGTTCATGACCTTGGTGAGCACCGCGGCGCATGCGGCTGCTGCTGCGGCGGATGAGGAAATACCGCCGCCAGGACTAGTGCCGGTGCCATCACCTGGGCCGCCGGTGCCGCCGCCGCTGCCTCGAGCACCGGTCCCGATGCCCGTGCCGCCGTCGGTGTGGGTGCCGCTGCCGGCGCCCGTGCCGCTCCAGGTACCGGTGCTGCTCTGCGGGCTTGTCGCCGAGGAAGGTGACGGGCCGGCCGATGCAGCAGTGGACAGCGCCGCCGGTTCAACTGTGAAGATGCCACGACGTGGGGGCCCATAGGCGGTCGGGGCGGCCACGGTGGCGCCGCCCAGCACGGACAGCAACGGAGCGCATGTCGTCGTCGCCGAGCGCAGTTCGGCTTGGGCCTGCAGCAGCGGCTCGTCGGCGCCGTGCTGGTCGCTGCCGAGCTTGGCCTGCAGCACGGTGATCTGGTTGCGCAGCGAGCCAGTCCCGGCTGATGCGGCGGAAGGCGAGCCAGAACTCGGGCGGCTGCTGTAAGCGGCTGGACTGAACCTGAACGTCCCGGTCGCAGTGGTCAAGGTGGCTGGTACCGCGGTGAGTGCGGAGCCGGCCGATGCGGGCTGAGCCGTCGCGGCGGCGGTCGTGCTGCCAGCCGTCACGGTGCCGGCGGCGGTCGAGGGGGTCGCCGTGCCGGTCTCGCTGGCCTGGTCGGCGGCGAGCTTGGCCTGGTCTGCGGCGACGGTCGAGCGGTCCTGGGCGAGTTGGGCGAGCAGGCTGGCGGTGTCGAGCTGGGCGAGCACCTGCCCCGCCGCCAGGTGCTGGCCGGGCGCTACGAGAACGTTCGCGACCCGCCCCGCCAGCGCGAAGCTGAGCGAGGACGACGTCACCGAAGCAATGGTCCCGGTCGAGCTGATCGTCTCGTCGACGTTGCCGCGGCCCACGGCAGCCGTCCGGTAGCTGGGACCGACTGCGCTGGCCGCGTCGGCAGCTTGCCATCCACCGACGGCGACGACCAGCACGCCGGCGGTGGCCGCTGCCCAGCGCCCCGGCCTGCGGCGCTCGTGCGACCCGCCCGAGCTCAGCGGCTCCAGCGGGCGCGGGTCAGCCATTGCTGCTGGCCCCGGTCGCCGCCCCGCCGCCGAAGCGGCGTCCGACGGTGCACCCGCCGGGTCCTGCCGGACGGATGTTGACCGAGCGTGCGGTAACGGCGCCGGTGCTGTCCGAAGGACCGGTGGCGGTCAGGCACGAGCCGACGGTGACCGCCGCCTTGTCCGCCGCGGCTGTCGAGGTGTACGTCGTGGCTGGGTTGACCGTGACCGCGACGTCAGCAGCCGAACCGTTCCTGCCACCGACCCGACCCTGGACGACAAAGCCGGCCGCCGACGCTGACGTGACCTTCCCGAACACCCGGTTGCCGGCCCGGCGAGCTCCCGGGCTAGGGGTCGATCTGCTTGCGCCTGGCGCTGGGCTGCCGATGGCGCCGCCGCGGAACCCGCCGAACCCTGCCCCCTGTGCCGTGCAGCTGCCTGCCGCCGCCGGTGTCACCGTGACCACCTGGGCGGTGAGGGCCGTCACCGGCACCGAGGAGGGGCTGGCGGTGTTGGTGCTGGTAACCGTCACGCAGGAGCCGACCGTGACCCTCGCCCGGGTTGCCGGGACGGTGCGGGTGAACCTGGTTGTCGCGCTGAAGTTGACGGTGACCTGGCCGTCGGTCGGGTTCTGCACCTGCACCTGCACCTGCACCTGCACCTGCGCGTTGCTGGCGCTGACCGCGGCGACCGTACCGGAGGTGCCGGCAGGGGCCTGCCCAACCCCCGACACCCTCGCCGCCCCTGCTGGGCTACTCGACGGGTTGGCGCTCGCCGAGGTGCTCGCGGAGCCTCCACCACCGCAAGCGGTGAGAGCCGCCAGCAATCCGACAGCTACGACGGGGACGAGCCGGGCGCCGCGGGCGCCGGTCCGGGATGCGTACGTGGTGGGTGCGACGGGCTGCGAAGTGGTGGTCACGCTCGGGGCTCCTGTCAGGTGGGCGGTGGGCGCGCGACGATCGCGTGTCATTCGCTGCGCAGTGCGTCGATGGGCGCGAGGTGGGCGGCGCGGCTGGCCGGGTAGACGCCGAACACGACGCCGATGCCGACCGCGACGACGATGGCCTCAGCCGTGGCCGACGGGCTGACGGCGATCTGCTGGGAGATCAGGTGGGGCAGGAGCGCCGCGCCGAGAAGGCCGACGGCGGCGCCGAGCAGGCCGCCGGCGAGCCCGAGCACGGAGGCTTCCACGAGGAACTGGCGGCGGATCACTCGGGGAGTCGCGCCCAGGGCCTTGCGCAGCCCGATCTCGCGGATCCGCTCGGTCACCGAGACCAGCATGATGTTCATGACGCCGATGCCGCCGACGAGCAGGCTGATGGCCGCGATGCCGGCGAGCAGCACCGTCAAGGTCCTGTCCACGGACGTCGCCGTTGACAGGATCGACTGCTGGCTGGCGATGGTGAAGTCCGCTGCGGTGGGAGTGGTTGCCCCGTGCAGGCTCAGCAGCTCGCCGTTGGCCTCCTGGTACGCCGCCGAGAGCGTGCTCGAGGAGCGTGCCTCCAGGTAGATGTCCTGCACCGAGCTGTGGGTCGCGCCACCGAACAGCCGGTCCGCAGCGGTCGTGATCGGGACGACGGCCTGGTCGTCCTCGTTGGCGACGGCCGACGAGCCGGCCGTGTTGAGGACGCCCACCACGTTGAGCGGTACTGAGTTGATGCTCACGGTCTGCCCGACGGGGTCCGCAGCGCCGAACAGCTCCGTTGCTGTGGTCGAGGCGAGCACCGCGACCGCCGCGTGCGACGTGACATCGGCCTGGTTGATGAACCGGCCCTGGATGACGGTGCGGGCTCGGACCTGCAGCCAGGAGGGCTGCGTGCCGACGACCGTGGTGGTCCAGTTGGACGTGCTCGCGGTCAGTGTCTCTGACCGCGAGCTAACCGGGGCGACGGCGGCGATGTCGGGGGCGGCGACTGTCGAGCTCAGCGCATCTGCATCCCGCATGGTCAAGGTGGATGCCGAGCCGAACCCGCCCCGCACGCCGCTGGTGCTGGTCGTGCTGCCGGGGGCGACGATGAGCAGGTTGCTGCCAAGCGAGTTGATCTTCGATTTGACCTGGGCCTGGGCGCCCTCACCAAGCCCAACGGTGAGGATGACCGCCGCGATGCCGATCAGCACCCCGACCATGGTCAGGATGGAGCGCAGCCGGTGGGAGCGAACCGCCGACAGCCGGTGCGCAGGGTCTCCAGCCAGCTCATAGGTGCCCTCCGGACTTGCCCGCGATGGGCCGCGGGCTCGCTCCCGCCGGAGCGGGGCCGGAGTCGTCGGCGATCTGCCCGTCGCGGACCCGCACGACCCGGCCCGCTGCTTGGGCGACGCCGGGCTCGTGGGTGATCAGCACGATGGTGCTGCCCGCCTCGTGCAGCGCCGCGAACAGGCCCAGGACATCCTCGGTCGACGCGGAGTCGAGGTTGCCGGTCGGCTCATCGGCCAGGATCAGTGCCGGGTCGCTCACCAGCGCTCGCGCCACCGCAACCCGCTGTTGCTGACCGCCTGACAACTCGCCGGGCCGGTGCTCCACCCGGTCGGCGAGCCCGACCCGGGCCAGGGCGGCCACCGCCCGCTCCCGCCGTTCCGCGCGAGCGACCCCCGCGTAGCACAGTGGCAGCTCGACGTTGCGCCACGCTGACAGCGAGCTCAGGAGGTTGAACGACTGGAAGACGAAGCCGATCCGCCGGTTGCGGACCTCGGCGAGCTGCTCCTCGCTCATCCGGCTCACGTCGTCACCGGCAAGCCGGTAGCTGCCGCTGGTTGGGACGTCGAGAGCGCCGAGGATGTGCATCAGCGTCGACTTGCCCGAGCCCGACGGGCCCATGATCGCGACATACTCGCCGAGCGCGATCGACAGCGAGACCTCGCGCAGCGCGACGACCTCCAGCGACCCGGTCCGGTAGACCTTGCTGACGCCATGCAGTTCGATGACCGGGGCCGGGTCGCCCGACCAGGACGCAGACGGGCCGAGCGAGGCGGCCGAGGCGGCTGAGGAGACGGCGCTCGTCACCCGCCACCTCCTCGGGAACCGCCGGCACCGCTGCCGCCACCGAAGCCGCTGCCACCGCCGAAGCCACCGCCACCGAAGCCACCGCCACCGAAGCCCGGACGGCCGCCTCGTGCCGGTGCCGGTCCTCGTCCGCACTCCGGCGGGAGCGACGATCTGAGCGCCGTCAGATAGCCCACTGGTGACTGCGTGTAGCCGTTCAATGCCAGCCCGGTCGTGACCGGTCGCCTGACCTGCTTTCCACCGACCGTCGACTCGACGTAGCTGCCTGTTGCCGAGCTGTGCACGGCGGCTGTGGGCACGGCCAGCACCCCGGTCAGCTGCCGGACGACGATGGACAGTGATGCCCCGGCGCCGGGGTAGAGGCCGCCCGGGTTGCCGGTGACGTTCACCGTCACCGGGTAGGCGGCGACACCCGAGGTCGAGCTGGGCACCAGGCCGACGGTCCCGACGGTGCCGTAGACCGGTGTGGTGGAGCCATCTGGGGTGATGACAACCTGCTCACCGGTCTTGAGCTGGCCGACCTCGGTGTCATCGACGGTGCCGGCGACCTGGTAGCTGCCGTCGCTGATCACGACCACCTGTGCCGAGGACGACGGACCCGACGATGACGCCGCCGATGATGCCGTCGCCGAGCCGGACGCGGAGCTAGCGGACCCCGCGTTCGAGGCCGCCGAGCCGCTCCCGCCTGAGCCGCCACCTGTCGAGCCGCCGCCCGAGACGCCAGAACCGCCCGTCGAGCCCCCTCCCGAGCCGCTGCCGGACGAGGACGACGAACCGGCCGAGCCAGACCCTGTCGTCCCGCCTCCGCTGACCTGCTGGCCGACGGCCAGGTTGACCGCTGCCACCTTGCCGGCGATGGGTGGGGTCAGCGTCGCAGACGACAGCTGAGTCTGTGCGACCGTGTAGGCGGCCTGTGCCGAGCCGAGCGCCGCCTGGTCGGCTGCCAGCTGCGGAGTTGTCGCGCCGGCATTGGTGTCCGAGGTCAGCTTGGCGGCGTCGTTGGCCACGGTGGCATTCGCTTGGGCAACCGAGGTCGACAGCGACGTCGCGTTGATCGTCGCCAGCGGTTGCCCGGCCGTGACCGCCTCGCCGAAGGTGGCGGGCACCGACGTGACCTGCCCGTACACCGCGAAGGACAAGTTCGCCGTCTCGGCCGGCTGGATCGTGCCCGTCGCCGCCACCGTGGAGCGCAAGGTGCGGGTGGTCGCCGTCACCAGCCGCGTGGTCGGCGCTGCGGCCGTGGACCGTGTGGCTGCCCATGTCCCGACGGCAGCAGCCACCAGCAAGACGGCGACCAGCCCAATGATGATGTGACGCCGCCAGGACCAGCTGCGTAGCCGGAGCAACCGGCGCCGGTCGGCCGGTCCGGGCCCCTGTGCGGCCGGAGGCAGGTGTGCATCGTCGGAGGTCGGTTCGGTCAGGATCTGATCGAGCGACATGTACCGACCGTTCGGCCGTCGGCTGGGTGGAACCTGCCGACTACCTGGCAACTGGCTGCCAATATCTCTGTCTGCCGAAGGATCGAGTTAGCGTGCACCAATGGCCGCCGACGAATCCCTGACGATCGCCGACGACCTGCTCGACGTCAGCGTCAGCCTGCTGCGTGCAGCAAGGATCGGTGCAGGTGACGCGCTCGGCGGCGAGCTCAGCCTGGCCCAGATGCGCCTGCTTCGGCTGGTCGGGCGCCAACCGCACCTGACCGTCACCGAGGTCGCCGAGCAGCTCCGCCTGGCGCCCAACACCGTGAGCACCATCGTCGGACGCCTGACCGGCCTAGGCTTGCTGGGCCGCAACCCCGATCCCCACGACGGGCGCGTCAGCCGCCTCCATCTCGCTCCCGAGGCCGAGGCACGCATGACTGCCTGGCGGGCCATCCGGTTGCAGGTCACCGCAGCTGCCGCCAGCCGCCTTGCCCCGGACGAGATAGCCGCGGTCCGCGCCGCGATACCGGCACTGCGCCAGTTGAGTGAGCTGATGAACCGCGTCGAGGCCAAGCCCGCTGCTTGATCGCGGCGCTCACGGGCGCCGCGCGTCGAACGTGCCTTCACCTGGTGGGATCGCCTGCCGTAGCGCCTACCGCGGTGCCCGAGCAGGTCGCCCACCGGCTGCTGCCCCCTGTCGCCGCGTTGGTAAGGGATCCAGGGTGGACGAAGATCTCCTCGTCCTTGGTCCTACCAGCGCTTGATGTGGTCGCTCGGACATCATCAGTGGGTGTCGCTGCAGCTCAGTTCCCATGGATTCCGGCACTAGCGGCACTGGCGGCTTGGGAAGCCATGCTCGGACCGGTGGCCGCTCGAGACAGCCAAGCGGAGCAACGAATGAGTTGTCGCGTAGCGACCTCGCGCCGTCGAGCCGTTGCCGCTCGCTCGCGCCGATCCTTGGGTGTGCGACCGGTGCAGACTTGCCGGGTGGCGCATGTGAACGGGGAAGCTCCGTGGCGGCCAACCCTGCGGGTGCGGTCCTGGCTGGTGGCGGCGCTGGTGCCGTTCGCGGTCGTGACGGTCGTCGGGCTGGTGGTGCTGTGGCCGGCCGGCCGGACGCAGCCGGTGCCGTTGCAGTTCACCACCTACGGCGAGGGCCGGACGGTGTTCGAGCGGGGCACGGTCGTGGGGGTGTCCCAGCAGTCGTGCGCCGGGGCTCTGGGCACCCCGACGGGACCGGCCGGCGCCCCGGTCAATAACCGGGCGGCGGTGTGCGGGACAGCGTCCGTGGCGCTCGGCAGCGGCCCCGACACCGGGCGCACGGTGAGCTTGGGCCCGAGCAGCACGAGCTTCCGGGTAGGCGACCGGATCCGGGTCGCCCGCGGGCCGGCCGACCCGGCCACAGGTGTGCGGGAGTACCAGTTCGACGACTTCGTCCGCGACGCCCCGCTGGGGGTGATCGCGGCTCTTTTCGCGGGGCTGCTGTTCCTGGTGGCCCGCTGGCGCGGACTGGCGGCCATGGCCGGGGTCGGCGTCGCCTACCTGACGTTGGTCGAGTTCATGTTGCCGGCGCTGCTGGCGGGCCGCTCCCCGGTGGCGGTCGCGGTCTGTGGCAGTGCGGCGATCCTGTTCGTGATCCTCTACCTGGCGCACGGAGTCTCGGCGAGGACGAGTACTGCCCTGCTGGGAACGCTGACGGCGCTCGCTGCGACAGCGGCCCTGGCGTCGGCGGCCACGGCGGCCACCCACTTGACCGGCCAGTCGAACGAGGTCAACAGCGAACTGCAGGCCGCCGGGGTGCACGTCTCAATCAGCGGCCTGATCCTGTGCGGGCTGATCGTTGGGGCGCTCGGGGTGCTCAACGACGTCACGGTCACCCAGGCCTCGTCGGTCTGGGAGCTCTCAGCGGCGGACCCGGGCGCCGGCTGGCGGTCGCTGTTCACCTCGGGGATGCGGATCGGGCGCGACCACATCGCCTCGACGGTCTACACGCTGGTGTTCGCCTACGCCGGGGCGACCCTGCCGCTGCTGCTGCTGTTCAGCGTCTCCGGGCGCAGCGCCCACGACCTGCTGACCGGTGACGAGATCGGCGGGGAGATCGTCCGTGACCTCGTCGGCGGCGCGGGGCTGCTGCTCGCCGTCCCGCTGACCACCGTCATCGCTGCCGTCGTCGCTGCTCGTCCCCATGAGCGCACCGCCGGCGCCGTCGGCGGCACGGCGGCGCTGCCGGGCTCGCCCGTCGCGACCTGACCGAGCCGCTTGCGGGTCGATCCGTCCCCGCTGCCTGGGGAGTCCGGCCAGGCGGGCCAGCAGGTGTCCGGCGAAGGACAGGACGGCGATGAAGAAGCTGGTTGGGGCGTCCCAGACGAGGCTCGCGAGGATGCCACCGACGGTCGAGGTGAGCGCGAGGGCGACCGAGGCGGCCAGGGCCCGGACCGGACGGGTCGTCAGCCGCTGGGCGGCAGCGGCCGGGGTGACCATGAGGGTGAGTACGAGCAGCACGCCGGTGACCTGGATGGTGGCGGCGACCGCCGCCGCGAGCAGGACCATGAACAGCACGGCCAGCGCCCGGACCGGCACACCGCGGGCGGCGGCGGCTTCGGGGTCGACGGAGGCGAACCACAGCGGCCGGCCGGCCGCGGCCAGCACGACCAACACGGCCCCGGCCACGATCGCCAGGTGCTGCAGCTGGGTGTCCGACACTGCGGTGATCGATCCGAATAGCAGCCCGAAGCCGGTGGTGGCGTAGGCGTGCAGCCGGGACAGGAACAGCACGCCGAGGCCGAGCCCGGCGGCGAGCAGCGCCCCGGTGGCGGTGTCCCGGTCTCTGCCGCGCAGGCCCAGCACCCCGAGCAGCAGACCTACTGCCAGCGAGCCGAGCAGCGCTCCGGTGGCCGCGTCGAGTCCGATGAGCAGCCCCCCGGCTGCGCCGGTGAGACCGAGCTCGGCGATACCGTGCACCGCGAAAACACTGCCCCGGGTGACCACGAACGGGCCGAGGAATCCGGCCAGGACAGCGACCAGTGCCCCGGCGACGAGGGCGACCTGGACGAAGTGGGTCGCGAGCAGCGCGCCGAGCATCAGCTGCCCGCAGTCGCTGGCTGAGCTGTAGCGCTGTCGGACCCGAACGGCGCCCCAGTGTCGTGGTGGACGCCCCTGGGTTCGCCGACGATGACGACCCGGCCGCGGATGCGCAGGACATCCACCGGGCTGCCATGCAGCCGGCTCAGCGTGGCCGACGTCAACACCTCAGCCGGCGGCCCGGCTGCATAGCCCCCGCGGGTGAGGTAGACGACCGTGTCGGCGTAGGGCAGGACCGGGTCGAGCTCATGCGTCACGACCACGACTGCCATCCCCGTCCGCCGGCGGCGCTCGTCGAGCAGCGCCATGACCTGCGCCTGGCTGGCCAGGTCCAGGGAGGCGAGCGGCTCGTCTGCCAGCAGCAACGCCGGCCCGGCGACCAGGGCCTGGGCGATCCGCAGTCGCTGCTGCTCCCCGCCGGACAGCCGCCCGACCGGGCTCGCAGCGAATTCGCCGGCTCCGGCCGCCTCCAGTGCCCGGGCGACCGCTGCCCGGACCGCGCGGGAGGGCAGCGGCACACCCCAGCGGTGCCCGTCGAGCCCGAGGCGGGCGAAGTCGGCTCCCCGCAGCGGCAGGTCGGGGTCGAAGGACCGGTGCTGGGCGACGTAGCCCAGCCCCGGGTTGCCCCGGCGCGGAGCCGCTCCGAGCACCTCGACCCGCCCGGCCGACGGACGATGCTGACCGAGCAGCAACCGCAGCAACGTGGTCTTGCCGGCGCCGTTGGAGCCGAGCACGGCCACGAGCTCACAGGCGGCGACGTCGACACTGAGCCCGGTCCAGACTGCCCGGCCGCATGGTCGGCGCTGACCCGGTCCAGCCGAACACCCGGTGACTCGGCCGCTGCGGCGCTGGGCCGGCTCACCGGGACAGGGCCCGGTCGAGCGCGTCGACCTGGCCGAGCTGCCAGGAAGTGAAGCCGGTCCCGGCCGGCTCGGTCTCGGTGACGGCGACGACGGGCACACCGGCGCCGGCGGCGACCTGGCGCAGCCGGACTGTCAGAGGGGAAGTCGCCTGCTCGTTGTAGAGCAGCACCCGGACCCTGTGCTCGGTGAGCAGTCGCTGCAGAGCGGCGACGTCAGCCGGTGTCGGGTCGGTGCCGTTCTCCACCGCCCGCGCGAACCCCGGCGGAGTCAGCACTTGGAGCCCGGCGGCGGCCAGCAGCAGACCTGGCACGCGTTCGGTGTAGGCGACGGCGGCGCCGAAGTGGGCCGCCCGCAGCCGCCCGACGGCGGCCTGCAGCGGAGCCAGACCGTCGATGGTGCGTTGAACCCCGGCGCGGTAGGGGCCGGCGTTGGACGGGTCGGCGGCGGCGAGAGCGTCGCCGATCGTGGTGACGATCTGCGGCAGGGCCGGCGTGTCGTACCACAGGTGCGGGTTCGGGTCCGGGCCGGGCTGGGGGACGACGTTGGCGACGGTGACCAGGCGGCGGCCCGGCGATGGTGCGGCGTCGAGCAGCTTGGTCATCCAGTCGTCGTAGCCGTCGCCGTTGCGGACCACGACCCGCGCGTTGGCGACGGCGAGCGCGTTCTGGGTGCCGGGCTCGAACAGGTGCGGGTCGGCGTCCGGATTCGACAGGATCGACGTCGCCGCCACACGTTCGCCGCCGACCTGCGCCATCAGGTCGCCGTAAAAGTTCTCGGCCGCGACGACAGGCAGCCGACCCCCGTTCGTCGCGACCTGCTCACCAATGTGGCCGCTGGTGCCGCCGCAGCCGGCCAGCAGCGCACCCGCGCTCGCCAGCATCGCGATCGTGGACGTCGCCGTGACTCTGACTCTGATCATGCGGGTCCTCGCGCTCCCCGACACCGCGCTCGGTGTCTGAGCACAATCAGACCGACCGGATCTCGTACTGACCAATGCGCATGTATGCATGAGCCCGGAAGGAGGGACCGTGACCGCGCAACCGGACAGCGATCCCCAGATCCCACGACACGGTCCGGTCGGCGCGCCCCTTCTCCCGGTCGACCTTGAGGCCTACGCCGGCGCGAGCGAGCTGCTTCGCGCTCTGTCGGCGCCGCTCCGCCTTGCAATTATCGACGTGCTGGCCGACGGCGACCGGTGCGTGCACGAGCTCGTCGACGCCCTCGCAGTCTCCCAGCCGCTGGTCTCCCAGCACCTCAAGACGCTGCGCTCAGCTCACCTCGTCATCACCTGCCGACGAGGTCGGGAGGTCGTCTACCGACTCGCCGACGACCACGTCGCGCACGTCGCGCGAGACGCCCTCAGCCACGCCCGAGAGAGCGCCTGGTGACGACAGGCTCGCACGAAGCAGCAGCCTTAAGAAGGGGGCCGGCTTCGCCAAGTCGAGACGGCTGGGTCGCGAGTACCGGGCGGGGCTGCGGGCCTCGGCGGTGACGTCAGCACCAGCCAGGACGAGTTGAGCTTTCCTCGCCCTCGGCCCAGCGGCTCGACAAGGTTGGCAGCGGTGGCCGGCCTGCTGCGCTGCCACTCGGTCTCAATGAGAGCTTTGACCGGTCTCGCAGGCCGCTGAGTTCCAGCATTTGGTCGTGGTGGCGCGAAAGGTCGCCACCCCGGTATTCAGCAGCGCTGTGTCGTCCTTGATGCCGCTGCCCCCCCAGCTCGCCGGGATTGTTCTTCGGTGACTACACCGCTGACGATCTCATCGCCCTGCTCGTCTTCGGGCCGATGGGGATGGCGCAGTCGGACAGTGGTCCCAGCCCGGCCCATCCCGTCTTCCCCCGGGGCAGAGCCGTCCCGCGTCGCCGGCCTCGGGCAGCGCGGTCACCCAACGTGGTGGAGGCCGAGCCGGGTGGCTGCGCCGTCGGCCGCAGCCGGCCCCGCGATCTGTCGCAGGAGCAGCAGCCCGTCGAGGACGGCGATGGCGGTGTCTGCTTCGGTGCGGCGTTGCTGCGGCGTGCCGTCGAAGAAGTCTGTGAGCCAGACGGCCCAGGCGTCGACGAGTTGGGCGGCCAGCGTGCGGTACGGCTCTCGGCCGGCAGCCGCGAGCCCGGTCGCTTCGAAGAACAGGCCGAAGATCGGATCGATCTCCGGCCGGGCGAGCACCGGCCACGCGGCCTTTGCCAGCTCGATGTGGTCGACGGCTGGGTTCGTAAAGGCGCTGGCGAGGACATCCTGCAGCTGGGCACCCATCGTCAGGAGCACCGCGCTAACCAGATCATCCTTGGTCGGGAAGTAGTAGACGACGATCCGGTCGCTGACGCCGAGCCGTTTGGCCAGGCGTCCGAACGTCAGCTGGCTGAGGCCACCGTTGAGTGCCGCGTCAAGCGCGCCGGCAAGGATCTCATCCCGCGAGTGCCTGTATCCCATCGAAGGTTGACTGTAGTGGTCACTACGAATACGGTCTTGTAGTGACCACTACAACGGCGACGACGCCTCCCACACCGACCAAGCTCTCTATGCCGGCGATCGGCTGGCAAGTGCCGGCTCAGCTCAACGCCGCCACCGCGCTGTCCGTGCTGCGGACCCTCGTCGGCACCGCGTCCTGGGCCGGTCCCGCGCTCTCGTGGCGGACATTCGGGCTCGGGTCGATGAACGGAAGCCCCAGTGCCGCACTGATGACTCGGCTGTTCGGGGTCCGTGACCTCGCCCTCGGCCTGGCGGTGCGGCACCCGAACCCCGAGACCCAGCAGGCGGCCCTGCAGATCGGGGTGGCCGTGGACGCGGTTGATCTCCTCGCCAGCTTGCTCGCGCTCCGCGGGGGCGCACCGAAGGCAAGCCTTGTTGGCGTCGGCTGCGGGGCGGCCCTGTTCGTGGGGCTGGGCCTGACCGCACTGGCAGACAGGCAGCATGTCCACACAGGGTGAGCTCCGCCCGCCTACGACATCAGCAGCATCCTGATTCTGTGGTTCGCCGGGGCAGCGGCGATGGCCGGACTGATCGACATCGTGCCCCGAGATTTGCCGTCCTACGGGATGGCGCCGGAGTGGGGGCGGGGCCAGCTCCTTCGTGGGATGGCTGAGGGCGGGCGACAAGTGCCCGTCCGGGTCAGCCGCTGCCGGGCGTCGGCGCGCCGACGGCGACAACGTCCTCGTGCTGCGCGTCCGGGCCGGGCTGGTCCGGCCGGCGAAGGCTGAGCAGCACCGAACCCGCGAGCACCGCCAGGATCACGGCGAGGCTGGCCAGCGACGGGATCTCCGGGATGGAGGTGCTGATGACCTTGTGGCTGTGCCTGCAGGACGAGCTTTACGCCGATGAACGCCAGGATGAGCGCCAGGCCCTTGGACAGGTAGTGGAACTTCTCCAGTAGGCCGGAGAGCAGGAAGTACAGCGCCCGCAGCCCGAGGATCGCGAAGGCGTTGCTGGAGTAGACGATGAACGCGTCGTCGCTGACAGCTAGCACGGCCGGCACGCTGTCGACGGCGAAGACCAGGTCGGCGGCCTCGATCGCGACCACGACGGCGAGCAGCGGCGTCGCGACCCGCCGCCCGGCCTCCCGCACGACGAACTTGGTGCCGGCGTACTCCTCGCGGACCGGGATCACCTTGCGCAGCAGCCGGACCGCGTCGCTGCTGCCCGGATCGAAGGTGTTGTCGTCGTCTTTGAGCAGCTTGTAAGCGCTGTAGAGCAGTACGGCCGCGAACACGAACAGCACCGCAGTGAACGTGCTGACGATCGCGACGCCGAGCGCGAGGAAGACGCCGCGGAACACGAGCGCGCCCAGCACTCCGAAGAACAGCACGCGGTGCTGATACTCCCGCGGCACCTTGAAGTAGCCGAAGATCAGCGCGAACACGAACAGGTTGTCCACCGACAGGCTCTTCTCGAGCAGCCAGGCGGTGGTGAACTCTACGCCGGCGTTCCCGCCGAGGGTGAACCCGACGACGACGGCGAACACCAGCGACAACCCGACCCACAGGGCGCTCCACCAGGCCGCTTCCCGGAAACCGATGACGTGTGCCCCCCGGTGCGCCAGCAGGTCGACGGCGAGCATGACCAGGACGACGGCGGCGAACGCGGCCCATCCCCACAACGGAACAGTCATCGGGAACCGGGCCTGCCAGTCATCCGGGCCCGAAGCCGGTCGAGTCTCGCGCGGTTGTCTGGTTGAGCCGCGGCGGCCCGAGCCCGGTCGACCGGCCGCCGCGTCTGCGGGCGGTGAGCCAGCTCGGTCAGCTTCCGCGAGATCGGTGCCACGATCGGGCCTCCTGGAGGTGCGGGGGCAACCCGGTCGGCCGCCCGTCTCCCTCGTTCTGCTCGGCAGCCGGAGAGCGGCCCGAGTTGATGTCGGAACGAACCCCGGTCGTGTTGTTGCCTGAACCCGGCAGCCGCCAGAAGCCCTCCGGTCAGGCCGGGGCGGCTGGTGGGGCACCCCCGACCTCCGCCCCGCCCCCGTTCCCGGCGTGCGGCGACGGCAAGCACCTCACCGCGCCGCCGCTGCCCATCGAGATGCAGCCCCGCCGGCCTTCTGGGACGACCACTAGCACACCCGGGCGGCGTGTCCGCTCAGCGAGCAGCTCAAGCATCGAAGGACGTCGCCACGCGCATCGTGCTGTCCGCCGGGCTGTACCTGGGGCTACGCCGCCGGCGGCTGGCTCTGAGGCTCGGGCTGGCTCTGAGTCACCGTGCTGCCAGGGCTAGCGGTGCCGGCGGCAGCGTGAGCGGTGGGGCAAGAGCCTGGGGAAGGAAAGGCGCCATCCAGTCGAGCGCTGGCGGGATGGCTGCCGCCCAGGTGCTCCACGTGTGGCCACCGTAGGGGAGCAGCGCACTGTTGATGAGGAGCCGCGGAGCGTGGCGACGGACTGCGGCGGCAAGGGTCGCCTCCTGCTGAAGCGTGTTCGGCCGGGTGTGGTCGCCGGCGGACGCGAACAAGTAGAGCGGCGGCGCGCTGGGGGAGCGGTGCGTTACCCACCACAGCGGCGAGTTGTGCTGCAACGCTGCCCGGCTGCCGCGGTAGAGCTGCGAGGTGCCGGGGTCGGTGCCGGCGGTGAAGTAGCCGGACAAGCTTGCGGCGGCGGCGTAGCGATCCGGGTGGTGCAGGGCGAGGTTGACGGCGCAGAACCCGCCGGTGGAGTAGCCGAGCGCGGCGAACGAGCGGCCGGGAAGGACGGGGAATCGGGCGTCGATGTCGGCGGGGACGTCGACGGCGAGGAAGGTCTCGTTGCGCTGCCCGCGCACGGCGTCGACGCACTCGCTGGACTGGTGCTCGTAGGTGGTGGGGATGGCGGCGATGACCGGCGGGATGCGGCCGGTCGCGATCTCGGTGTCGAGCAGGTGAGCGATGTGCAGTTTGCCGTCGAAGTTGCCCGGCCCACCCGGGGTGCCGTGGAAGAGCTCGACGACGTTGAAACGCGCTTGCCGCAGGGGCGAGAAGTAGTCGGCCGGCAGGTACACCAACCCCATACGACTGATCCCGCTGCGCCGTCCACCGAAGCGGACGAGGACAAGAATGCCCTGCTCGTTCAAGGCGGCACGACGACCACTGGCCTGCCAGCCCGGCGTGAGGACGTCGAGTTGCGCCTCCTCACGCCGGACCGAGAACGAGCCCGGCGGTTCGTGCAGTGAGCTCGTGCCAAACAGATCGGCAAACCCGGAGTAAAAGCCTTCACTCCGGTTGAGCAGGTCACCGGCGAGAACGGCGCCCATCGCCATGACCAGCAGCAGGCAGAGCGCGCGAGCAGTCAAGGCCAGCCTGCGCGGCCAGCGAGACCAGCTCCACCCCACGGCCAGCAGCAGGGCCGCCGCGAGCCCGCAGAGCACGAGCAGGAAGGGCAGTCCCAGGAGATCCACTTCGGGTGTCCAGCCTGTTCACTGTGGTCGTCGCGCGCGGCACCCCATCGTGCTGCCCTTCCCAGGGTAGGCCTTGGCAGCGGGGCGAGCCGAGGTCGAGGGGAGTCATCTCGAAGATGCCGCGAGCAGCGCATCGGCGATGGCTTGGTGGCCTGCCGCATTCGGATGGTCTCCGTCATCGGCGAGCAGCTCGGTGTCGTCGTCGCTGTCCGAGGTACCGCGGAAGGGGGTCACGAGGTCGACGTAGGTGGCCTGGTCGCGCCGGGCCGCCTGCTGCAGCTGCTGGTTGACACGCCGTGTCAGTGTTTCGCCGGTCTTGACGTAGTCGGGGCCGGCTTTGGCTGCGACCTGTCCGTCCTTCCAGATGTCCCAGTAGCCGGTGAGGAGCACCGTGGTCGGGGCGTACCGCCGCAGCTCGGCCACGCGGGCGAGGATGGCATCGAGGTGCTGCGCCAGCCCCACGAGAGTCGCATCAAAGCAGCCCGCAGCCCCCCCTGGGCAGGAGGGGTCAGCGCGCGAGGAGTCGAAGTCGTTGGCGCCAATGGTGATGATCACTAGGCCGGCGGATGCGACATCCCTTGCGGCCGTGCCGCCGTCCTGCAGCATCGCTGCGATGGTGGCGCTTGTAAGCCCGGGCACTCCATCGTTGTGGACCTGGACCGGGCGAGCGGACCGTGCCGCTAAGCCCGGATGCACCGAACCGAATTGTCGTTGCGCCTTGTTGATCTTGGGTCGAGCTGGGCGCTGTGCGAGCGTGTGAAAGTTGCCGGTCTGCCCGGCCGTTCCACTGATCGTCGGTCGTGGCCG
>JAABUU010002742.1_pt1 | contig 24244 bp, 21 predicted proteins | sample 5559301 | NCBI WGS metagenome assembly JAABUU01 (sample SAMN10711884, study PRJNA513360) | rock metagenome | isolation source: Antarctica rocks | place: Antarctica: Victoria Land, Richard Nunatak white | reverse complement strand
CGCCGCTGACTCCCCTCATCCACGCAGAAATGCAACGGCCCCTCCCTTCCCCCCGCCACCACACCCTCGACAAACGGCCGGACCATCTCCAGCGCCTCCTTGACCGTAATGACTTCCCTCTCCCCCGCAAGGCCGCTATTCTTCCGCCCGCTCTTGCAGAACCCATTCCGACACCACCCCTTCCCGCATCCCGTCAGCAGCTGCGTCAGATACCGCCGCTCGACGCGCCGCCGCAGCGCCCGCCCGTCGGGGTCGTATAGCGATACGTACAGTGGGCCGAAGCAGATGCTGCACAGGGCGAGCTCGTTACCAGCGCCTTGACCCATACGCCTGCCGGCGGCGACGTCGCCGTGGTGGCCGACGCCATCGAGCGTGCGGCCGCAGTTGACGTTGCGGCAGATGCGGGGCATGGGCCGCGAGCGGCGGTCGAGGTCGTGGGCGCGGAGGTGGGTGTTCATGTGGCGCAGGCGGACGATGTTGCCGCAGAGGTGGCATTCGGTGGTGCGGGCGCCGTCGACGAACTCGTGCGGGGTGAGGCCGGAGAGGAGGACGTCGGGGGCGGTGGGGAGAGGGTCGGAGTCGCTCTGTTGCGGGACGAGCAGGTGGCAGAATTGGCAGAGGATGAGCTTGCCTGGGCAGGTGGTGGTGCGGTGGTGGGCGAGGGCGGGGAGGTTGGGGGCTTGGTGGGCGCAGGAGGGGCATGGGCGGGGGGTGTGGAAGGTGGCGTCGTGTTTGGCGTGGGAGGAGGTGGTGGTGCCGTGGGAGGAGTCGTGCGGGCAGTGCCAGTGGGTTTTCCATTCGGTGGAGGTCTTGATGAATACGTTTTGGCATTTGGGGCAGAGGACGTTGTTGCGTAGGCAGAAGTTTTCGTGGAGAAATAAGGTGCGTTGGGGGACCCATTGGTGGCAATTCTTGCACCGGACTTCTTCCGGTGCTCCTTGTTCGTTGTTTTGTTTTGCTGAGCTGTCCTCGTCACCGGGCGATGATGGTTCTACTGCAGTGACGCGGATGCGATAGGGTAAGGGGGCAATTTTGTTGCTCGTTGTATTGTCATGCCCTTCCCCGGACGGTGAACCGTAGGCATGAACGGAGATCCAGACCGCTTCAGCATCCTCTAGCTCCACGTTCGTAGGCTGCAGCCGTATCCTCTTCGCCGGTCTGCCTGACAGGTCCGAGAATACGTAGTCATCGTCTCTTGGTCTAGCTCGTTGACGGGGCGACAAAGGACTCACGAACAAATCTATATCTTCCGCATCGTTTTCTGCATCGACCTCGATCTGAATTCCATCTGCGCAGTTCCAAGCTGAGACTTCATAGTCGACAAACTCTGAAGCCAGCACTTGTCCTTGCTCCTCGCTCCCCAACTCTAGCACACCCCCAGCGGAGCTCCCACCACTTATACCAGGGACTCTCTGGGACTTTGCCAGTCTCCTTTTCAGTGTTTCTCGCGCTTGTTCTTCATCCAGTGGCTCAATGTCTACCTCCAAATCGGTATCGACGATACAGATCCCTTCCCCTTCTGGAGCGAGTTTATCCACAAGAAAACGAAATTGTTGGCTTGGGCGACCTCCAGATACCGAAAGTACCTCACCGTTCGTCAAGGTGGTGAAGTTATCTCGTAAATAGCGCTCCAAGAGTGACTTCCAGTCCTCCGGGTCGTACCCTGCTTCAAGTGGTCTTAGCCGGACATACGTTCCCTTAGGGAGTTTTGCTGAATGAATGGTAATCTTGAGTTCTGGAGCTCTGACGTCGGGCAGCTTGGTGACAACATCGCCATCCTGTGTATCTTGTCCTGTGAAGCCATCCTTGACTCCTAGGGCATCGAGCAGGAACCCCCCCAACCCGATCTTGCCCTCTTCGGCGGAGAACTCCCTTATACCAGCATACACAATGCGACCATTCTCAGGGTTCACCAACCGAAAGGTCAGCGGATGAGGGAGCTGTGGCTGCCGTTCAGCGAACTGTGCTCTAGCGTGTCTCTCTGCGGCGTGAGAGTAAGGATTATACGGGTCGAAAGTACTGGTGTAGGACTGAGAGCTTGCTGGGGCTTCTACTGTGACTGTCGCAGCAGCTAGGAGCTGTTCGAGTGCCGACTGCGGCAGCACGATCTTGTCACCGGGCAGACGTTGAGGCGCGACGGACAATTGAGTTGACCATTGTGGCGACGGTACTGAATCTATTGACATGATGTCTAAGGAACTACCGTATGTTCGCGAAGTACTTCGTATGCAGGAACTGTCGAAGAGACTGGAAATCAGTATACATGAAGTTTACATACGTTCATCATATCTGCACACCCCGTTACTGTCATCTTCGAGAAGTTTCTCATTGCCTCCCTGATAATAATATGTCAGCGATAGATCGTAGGGACGTTAGTCCACAACAGCTTATCGATAACGTGGTGCGCTAACGCGAGTGGGGGTTGAGTCCTTGTACTCAGTAAACAAACGGCTTCATGCTTTGATCAATCACATTACCACAATATAATGTCTTGCGATCACGTCCCGGTGACACTGCTGGATCTACTTTCTAACTACTTGGTCCTCTGGCAGACCGTCCCTTATCTGCCAATTTCCGGACTTCTCTCCTTGAGCACAACATCCAAGGCCTTCCAAAACCTCCTCTTACAAACACCAGGCGTTTTCCGCTACCTTGACCTTAGCTCTGTCAAGGGTGCTGCTGTACCACTTGGTTCAATTGACGTGGGAGGAGAAGTATGGCGCGCCGAGCGTATGGACGAAGCCGTGACAGAAGATGACTTCTATGCCGGACCGCTTCGCGGCGTCTTCTCGAATCTGCGACGCAAGAACATACTTGGAGATGTGCAGACACTCATTCTTGATGGATTGTCCGTTCCTGCAGATCTCATCTGGGAGATCGTCGGGGCCTCTGAATACAATGTTCGAATTCTATCCATACGGGAGGTGAAGAACCTCAATGAGAATCAATTGTTGCAGATTTTGAGGCATTGCGTCAGACCCTCGCGCCCGAAGGGAACTCCGAAGTTGAAAGGCCTGTATGTATTTGGCCAAAAGGATGCGAGCCGTCTGGTGACGATGGGGAGTGCTTCGGAAGTTCAGACCATTAACAACAGCAGAGGCGTCATGTCATCGGAAGGGGCTCAGCTTGGCATGGAACCGAATCACAAGTCTTATAACATGTTATCTTCAGTCTCTACTGCTGACGACAGTTGGTACGGATCTTTTGGACGATTGCTATCCAAAGCACTGGTAAGAGATTGGGCAGAAACGATAGCAGCTTGCGAAGGCTTGATTGCATTTGATGCAGTGCTGTGTCGAGGCCCAAGGCACAGCATACTATGCCCCTCAGTTGATATACATGATCCAGCTTTCGTCGATGTCAAAGAACTCCTCGAATCGTGCTATTTACCGCCCGCCATTGCCACAATTGCTCTCGGACCGAATGGCTGTGCTTTGTGTCACACATCCCCGGAAGCTCCATTAATTTATGGCGAAAGCTCGCAAGGAGCGCTCCCCTTGCTCGCACCCCCGCCCTTGCACTCTCCCTCAGTCCGATCAGCTCAGTGTCCCTCCTCGGCGACGAGAACTCCGGCGAAGCTCTTCGCAAGGTGTGCCGTGTGCTTAGCAGATCGATGGTGTGAGCGATGCAATAAATGGTGGTGCGAGAGATGTTTCGAAAACAAGGAGTTCGGGCTATCTACGAATCTGCGGCCACTAGATGCACCGTTAGACGTCATCGCTGCAGGCTACATTGATGGAAAGAGATCAAAGGACATAAAGGTACATCTTGGTCTTTGCACTGAAGGCTGCCTTGTCGGTGAAATGATGGCTGGGGCCGGAGAAGGTGGGATGTGGGGATAAATTTGCAGAAAGAGTTCGAATGTCGACAGCTGCCCGTCCGTAGGATGGCTCTAAACCTGTGCATACTTTGCGCTGTAAGGAGGTCACTACTAACAGAGATTCAAAGCAGATGGGAGTGACTCGTGACTGCTGGGACTGTGGGCGCGCCGTAAGTATTGCCAAGCTCATTGATCATAACCAAAGCTGACAACCAGGCAGTGCACTGATTGCAGAGCCGTGAGTCAACGAACATGCACTTCTTGCAGGGGCAATTACTGCCGTCTCCATCACGACGGTTCGTCATCAGTTTTGGTGGGTCTCGGCTTACCCTTTGGCAAGCTTTTGCCATCAGCAATGCATCTAATCAAGTGCCAGTGTGATTGGTGCAACTCCACCCGTCGACAGAGGGGCGAACTGTACTGATTTGCCAATACACGTATCCCATGGTGACTGCGAAATCGTTGTGGTGGGGGTGGTCGACCAGAGGTACTCTGAAATATTGTATCATTTCAAGATATTTGGCAACATTCTTTCAAAATAGTTTTGTGGATGAATGTGCAAACGGACGTCAAATTGCTTTAGGCATGGATTACTCTGCAAGGGGTCCATGAAACACCAACGCTATTGGGATGAAGGTGAGCGAGGATGTGTCTGCTTCTCTTTATGATCTTAACAGCTTCGACTTGCTGTTTGAAAGATGGTCTCATGTCAGACTAGAGCTGAGTCGTGGAATGGGAAGTCAGAATTCAGTTTTATATGCACATTTCTTTCTAAGCGTCTCCTAGCTCTGCTGTAGCTCCACTGAGACAGCTCGAATGTTCCAGTCCCAAGGAGATACAGATTTTCTTACACTTCAAGTCAGGACGACCCTGGTTGATTCTCCCCATTACTGGCATATTCGTTCACGGTTACACAAAAACGATGGCATAGGCAGCGAATCAATTTCACCGGCAGCATATATGCCAGAAGTAGGTGTCGAAAACCGATGGACAATACGAAGGGAGAAGGCATGACACCAAAGCGCAAAAGAAAGCCGGCTGTCAAAGCTACAGCTCCCAAGCCAGAAAAGGAAGCAAACGGCAACATCTCTTCTACACCAGGTTACCGAATGGTACTCCGCAATGGGACAACGGTGTCAAAAAAGCCGTTTCTCGTACCACGACGCCCCAAAAGAAAGCCTACCATACGCTGTGGTGGCACTGTTGGTACACCAGACCTTGCGACCGAAATGCAACCTCCCGTCGTTCTCCTAGCAGTAACAAACCTTCCGCCGACACCTGCAGATTCGGCGACTCGAATATGCCGCGCCTGCGGTGTCAGCAAGCCATGCATTGACTCGGCCTCGGAGTTCCCCACCCGTGAGGACCTCCCAGCCTGCCAACACCCGGCGCACCACACATGTCGCCCCTGCCTCGCCGAACACATCGCCAAGCTGTGGACCCAGCGTGGGTTGCAGCAAATCGCGTGTCCTGAATGCCGAGCTCCAGCCCACCTCCGCACCGTCGAGCAGTTCTGCGGCCCGCATATCCGACAAAGGTACCGAACCACCCACCCTCTACACCACCCCCCTACCGACTGACAGCAATCTCACGCGCTCGCCAGGTATATCCTCCTCACCCGCGGCCGCGGCCGCGCTCCCGAAGCGCACCCGTCGTGGCGTTGGTGTCTCCACCCCCCTGCAGTGCCGGCCACACCCACCTCGACGCCCGCAACCCCGTCGTCACGTGCGGGAGATGCGGCGCCAAGACTTGCTTCCGCCACCGCGTCCCGTGGCATGAGTAGTATACGTGTGCCGAGTTCGACAACAAGGCTGCGGTTGATATCGAGCGCGCGGAGAGACTCATCCGCTTCGTGATGGCAAGGTGTCCGTCTTGTGGGTTCTATGTTGAGAAGAGCGTGGGGTGCGATAATATGGAATGTCGTTGTGGAGCTTTTTGGCGCTATGTCACGGGAGTGGGAGGGGGTTGAGAGGAGGGATGCTTGACGCGGATCGGGGGGGCGATATAGGGGTTTGAACTCTAGGGGTTGATGCGCTGGGTTTCGGAACTGCGAGAACGTTGTGTGCGGAAAGGGGGCCTGCTTATTACCAAGGCGATATTTGCTTAGAGGACGACTCGAGTCAGCGCGGGTCTGATGGTCTGGCCCTTCTGCTGGTTTTGGCTTGGGGCAGCGAGGTCTGCGCATCTCTTGGCTGTAGTGTTGTCGATATCAGCGCGGGTGCGGAATTACCCTTATGAATTCGTCTCTGTTCGCGCAACACTTTTCGGTGAAGTGGCTCGTGTCTCGCCGATCAGGCAGCGGTCGTATCGTGAACATGACATTTCTGCCTGTGACGAGTTGCACTGTGATTGCCGGTGAATCAACCGAAACGGATACCAGTGCGCTGACAAGATGTTCCTACAAGTGGCTAGCTTGCGTGCAATACTTTCAGACACAATCCTGCCTTACCCGTCTCTGATATCGTTACTACCAGTTGACCGGCAGGTCGCATTGTAAGAGATGCAAGGAGCATAGCTATTTGGGGTGTAAGATGGTCATTGTAGATCTTGGAAGCTATGACTTTATCCTCTAATTGCCAGAGGTAATCAATATTTGACAGAGATCCCGAAGACAAAGATGCAAAACATGTTACCGGATTAGGGCAAGAGATCACGTTTTCCATCGATTTTCGTCGAACGTCTACAGCTTCATCACATGCTTCCTACTTGGGACTTGATAAGTGAATGTTTATTGAAGGTTGGCTAATGACACCCTGAGCGTCAATCAAGGCACACGTTGGGTTTTTGAGGGTGCTTGTGTTTCTGGAGTATACCTATACAGCTTCATAGAGTGTATGTGCAAGCTTCCTTATGCTGCGGTAGACAATCTCGACCACGGAAAACGTAAGTGCCGTATTGCTGGTCTGTTCCTGGCGGACTGGCATGCTCTTACCCCGATGTGAGGGATGTTTGGTTCCCGTGAAATGGCACTCAACGCCGTGAAACCAAACAAGACAAGCCCTGAAGCACTCCCAGTTTCTTCTGGCATCGAAGCCCAATCTCCGACATTAGCTTCTTCGCAACGTTCAAATCTGGCAGCACAAGCAAAGCACAAGGCTCAGTGTCCGGACCACAAACTCGACCCAAGGTATCCGAGCGGTCTCCCAATAGCCTGCCCGCCCTCCCATAACTCCTCCTCACAGCGCTCACTCTCGACATGTGCCACCAACCCGCTCAAATTGACAATTAGCTGTTTACAATCCTGATCGGGGTAGATGAACGCCTTGACATCGTGGACGGATGACAACAGGTGCATATCTAAGCCCCAGAAGGAGTACCGCTAAAGTTGCACCAGGGGCACTCCCAGTACTGCGTCCGTTGATTGAAATACGACTGTGGCGCTCCTCGATACCCCTGTCCCAGTCGCAGAAACTCGTCCCGACCACGCACGACGAACCGGTGCGATGTGTGGCATGCTAGAGCCAGGCGACTGAGGTCGTCGCGTGTTGTACGACAGCCACAGTTGCCGGATTCGAGGTGCACGAGCATGGCTGAGAAGGATTCGACTGCGTGGCCGCAGCCGAAGCAGTGGACGTCCTCCGTGTCTTCGTCTTCCGTCTTATAGCCCTCGTCGTCTTCGGCCTTGGCTTCATCTTCGGCTTCGTCGTCGTCTTCGTCGTCGGCTTCATCTTCGCAAACATCGTAATAAAAGATTACGTTGTGCACCTTCTCCTCGTGCTGCCATGGGACGTCAACAGCCAAAGCGAACCCCAGATGTCGGGGACTTACTTCGACGACCTGATCTTCCGTCTCGAAGTCCCCTTGGCATACAGTACACGGCAATGCTTGTAAGAGTCTTCTACGTGCTGCCAGAGAGCGTGACTTGACCTGAAGTGCCTGTCACATCGCTCACAATAGTTGTGATAGCCCGAGTCTCGGTAATGTTGTGCAAGGGAGGCGATGGAGTTGAACGATCACAGCTGTTGCAGTACGCCGTTGAGGTTCTAAATGCGCGTTAGCTCGCAATGTTTGCGGTGTTGCTTTACTTTCAAAGAGTCACTTACGCAGGCGCCATTCTGTCGGTAGCTGTTGTTCTTAATGGTCTCTGAGAGGAAAGGTTCAGTATTTGTTTGGAGTATTTGCCTGGATCCAGTCAAGTGTGCGAATGAGAGATGTCAGCAAAGATATGCCGTTTCAGGACTAAGCCCTAGACATAGACAGCTCAACGCAGAAATGGACTAGGCCATGAGGCAATCACTCTTGTCCAAGTATGTACCAAGCTCTGCTGACTTTGTATTCATACAATACATCTGTTGTACATATGAACAAGTGGTGAATCAAGGAAGCTCTCTAGACCTCCCTGAGGACTACACCACCTCTCCCTCAATACAGCACTCCTGATTAAGGCTAGCATATAGAAACTTAGGTACTTAGACCAGATCTCGTAAAGGTGTCTTGGACACTGAGAACACACTGCGGGCAAGTTACCTCGTTGCACTGCGAAATGAAGCCAGCAGCAGAGCCGCGTTGCGCATGATGATGCAGGAAAATGCGGTGAGTAGAATCACTGTTGACGATGGAACAGGAGTCAGAACGCTCCTGGCTAATGACGACCATCTCTGACAGACTATCTTAGAGTCGGAGCCGGAGGTAGCGGAGCATTTTCCTTATGCTGCCTGTGCCTGCCCAAATACCTTCGTCGCATCGATCGCTCTCCACATGCTGCACCAATGCACTGAGAACCTTGAATCGTTGGTCACAAGAGGGACACCGGAAGACATCAGGATCATGAACCGGGGACCGCGTATGTAGCACGATATCCGCCTCGGTCTCGCTGTATTTTTCACAAATGCTGCATTCATATTCATCATATGGTGTGTCCCAGACCTCAGCTCGCGCTTGAAGTCGAGCCCCTGAATTGAGCCAATATCTGTACTCCGTCACAACATACTTCTTTGACTGGAAGCATTCTAGTGCAAGTTCATCTAGTCTTTCGATGTCGGTACTGCAGTTGCCTGACTCCAGATGAATAAGCATCGCAGAGTAGGTGGGGAATTTCTCGTCATCACATCCGAAGCATGATATATTCCGCGGCAGGTGGATTCTCGAATGCTAGACCCTTATGAGCGAATAGTTTGTTTCGGCATGATCCAAGGGGAGACCAACCGCGATTAGGTTACTTGAGGTGTTGAAGTGCCTCCTGCATTGCTGGCAGTAGTGGTGATCCGGATCCTCGATGAAATGCTGCCGCAAAGCAGCTATGCCTGGTAAGTCAAGCTGGCAATCGTCACATTGAGCGTGATTCTCCGATTCGCTCTTATGGTCCAGGAAGTCGTCCCAGGTATCGAAACGGAAATTGCATCTCCGGCAGATGTGCCGATTTGAGTTGTCGTGGTGCTGGGCCAAAGCCTCGGCATGAGGGAAGTCTCTCTCGCAATGTTCGCAATATGTCTCATCGCTAAGGTGGGATCAATGTCAACAGCAAATCAATGGCAGTCCGAAAGCTACCTTACATACCGGTACCACATTCTCACAGTTCCAGCTCCGCGAGCCACAACAGCAAAAGTTGCAATTGTTGTAGCATCCCCGGAATATCAATGCGGGATACAGGTCGGTTGGTCTCCCCTGTCCAGAATTGTCAAACATAGGAGGAGTGGCTAGTGGAATGAACGTGTAATCATAAGTGTCTAGCTACTCTATGGAAATGTGGCCCTATAAGAAGGCCTCCTATCGGCGAAAGGAAAAACTTTTATCCGTAGCAAACTGTTTGCCCTAGCAAACTCCGCATGTTCCCGAAACCTCCGTAGGGCTCCGAAACCACTAAGGTAACGAAACGAGGCTGAAAGTTTGACAAGAATTACGCGCCCATTTAGGCTTAATCTAGCGTCACCTCGCTGTGCTCACCCACCAGCTCTCAGACTTCCCTTCAACCCACCCATCAGGGTCCTCCTTTCTCTGCTGTTGCAATCCCGTTTGATTTTGCTCTCCTACAAGTCCAAAACAGTCCTGTCAGCTTTCAATTCATGTACTGGAAGTAGAATATTTTGGAGTACCCACAGATTTTACTGAGGGACTCCTAATATTCTATTCTGAGAGCCGACCAATCAAAGACTTCAGGAGAGCACCAGATACATATTGTACAGCATTCTAAGCACCACCTCTATGGCCTCCCAGGCAGCTGCGAGGACCATCCGTTTCTTGACCGCTACGCAAATCCAATGCCTCCATACGACGGTGGTCATTAGGGGCGCCCAACCATCTCAGGTTGTTTTGTTAGAATCAGCTGCAAATTCGCCGCCGAATGTCAAGTATTACACTCAAACGGAAAACGTCTTCCAGCTGGCCGCAGTCCTCTCCGAGAAATTGATCAAGAACCACGCTTTCCAGGATGGTAACAAGCGTACGGCGCTTGTCGCTGCCGACATGTTCCTCAAGATGAACGGGTACAGGCTGCAGGAAAGACACATGGCGCAGGAGAACATCAACAGAGACCTGGCTGATGCACTTAATGCTGTGTGTACAAACCAGTGGACCCCCGAGCAGCTGGCCTATTACTACAAGACTATCGCGACCCCCATGTCTGGAAGGATGGAATGAGGAGACCTCCAGTGAGGTACCAACTGTAACGGCTGAACATTTCCGTACGCTTTAGTATGCCATGGCGGAAAAGACATGATTCCATTACAAGCGTGCTACATATCCTTCAGCTTGTCTAGTGACGGCTTCAGCCGTTTATACGTTTCCATAGACATTTCTGCAAACTCTGCTACTTGATATTAGAGTCCAGACACAGGTGATGTGGGTGGGATTAATTACCATCAAGTGTCCCATCCAATGCGATTGTATGTGATACCCCAACGAGGAAGAGAGTAGCAGGACTTTGATTGCCATCGTTTTGTCTAGGAAGGTCCCGAGGGATCTCAAGTCGAGGGAAGCTGGGAGATGTTGCTTCGGTTCCCACGCCTTCAGTCAGTGATACGTTCTCAAGAAGGCAGTCTCGAAAAGGCTGCATACCATGTGCGAAGCTTTTGGTTTCGTGGAAGAACGTCAACGCATGCCGTTCCGGATCCTGATATCTCGACATGTTGTTTGTAAGTAACGAGCCAGCTTGCAGAGCGTAACCGATCTCCGGCGGAATCACGACGTATGCTTCATGGTCATCGCCGTGGAAAATTTTGACCTCTTCAGTTACGGGACTTCCGTGAGAGTCGAGGCTCACGAAGGAGCCAGTGGCAGCGTAAAAGTTTCGGAAACCTTTGACGGTACGAAAAACATGAATAGATGGTAGGCACCGGGAAGTACGGGAAAACATGGCGAAGTAAAGAGGATCAGGGTCTTTTGAATTTCTAGAGAATGCAGTTAGTGATCTGTGTGTATAACGTTAAGGAGTTGATTGATATATACTTTACGTGGCCTGCGTATGCGGGTACGGAGAGATTGCTCGAGCTCGAGGAAAATAGAGCGACCGTGCGTTATAGCTTTCGTCAAATGAGAGTGAGGAATAGCCCTACCCAGCTTGTTTGAGCAGACCGGCGTCAGAATTCGCTGAATCTTTGAAGTGGTGCATATAGTACAGGGTTGAGATAATGTTATTCTTTCAAGGCCCACCGATATAATGAAGGTCTTTTATCTTCGAGGGCCAAGGTATCTTACCAGAGTGCTGGGGAGCACAGATCAACACTGCCTTACCTACCTACTTCATAATTTATAATTTATTTCCGTGGTGTACCAGTCCAGCAGGTTGCGACTGTGTAAGCTAAGGTATGCATATATGGCGGCTAGCGCCACCGCGCAGCGCGGGTTTAGGGCTGGGTTGGTCCGTGCACCTACCCGACTTGACCCTGAAGCCTCGGACCCAGGGGCTACAGACAGACTTATACTCGGTGCTAGAGATGAAGACTGCCTCTGCAATGACATGTTAAGACCTCCAGTCTCACTAAGACTCTATCTCTGACTGATGACTGTGTGGCCATGATCGTGTTGAAGCTTCTTGTCTGCAATCTTGTGTCAAGACTTCGGAGGATGAATTGGTTCATCAAGGCTCATAGACTGACATATTACTGACTTAAAAATTAAAGATCATTATTGTATTGCTCTCAGTCAAAACCCTGCCGAGTTATGCATCCTAATTTCCAGGTTGTATAACCCCTCGTCGAGCGTACGAACAGTATTATTGTCCAGGCTTGATTCCATCAATTTCCCAACAACACCGCATTACCGTCAAAGCCGTGTCTCCAAGCTTCCAAGAACGCCACCCACAGTAACCCAGAGCTGCTCTACCAGAAGCTGCACCAGCCGATATAGTGTTGACACAAGTTCTCCACTCTGGTAGCTTGCGTCAGTAACTTATCCACTTGACTCGACACGTCCGACTCCTCGTTGGGCTTGAAGTCCCGGCCGGTCAATTTCTCCTTGACCCGACTCAAGACTTGCAATGCACGCGCGTTCTGCACCTCTTTGGAAGCGTCCGTGTCGACGGTGCGTGCTTCGATGGAGGAGCCCCTGCGCGGACGATATGACTCGCCTCGCTCGGCCTGTGTAGATTCAAACCCGCCGATGATGGATTGACGGCGTTCCGATGGGAACGAAGGTTGCGGCGGGGACTCGCGAGTACCAAGACGCCAGTTCAGGAGAGGGTCGTGGATAAACTTGGCACAGTGTCAGTATCTTGAGTCACAATAGTCAGGTCAAATCAGGTACTCACCGCCTCCAACACCGCCATCAAAGACTCTTTATTTTCCCGGATGACCCGCATCACCGACTCGCAGGTAATTCTATAGCTGCCTTCGATATTGCTGACTTCCATCGCAAAGGTCAACATCCTTGTCAGCCTGAAAGGCACACGCTCAGGATACTTTTCGCGGTGCATAGCCACTTCGAAGCAATCTCCAAAGTCAATGTGAATAATTTTACCAGTTATGCGATCAAGCATGAGGTTCGACGGATGCCGATCACCGAGACCGAGTATGTATCCCACCATCGACATGACGCCCAATGAACGAGTGTAGTTGGTGCGTCGTTCGAGCCATGATTCGGAACTCTTGCTCTTCAGCCATAAGACACGATAAAGATCTTTGCCGGTGGTGTTGTCCATGGCGTAATCAAAGACTTCGACCTTTTGCATCAAAGTCAAATTATCATAGTCCGGTGCCATTTGCAGCATGATGCGATGCTCGATGTTGAGCAATATCTTGCGACTCTCACGATAGTCTTTGATCAGGTTGTGTAGAGTATCACTGTCCGGCACCCAACCCAATAGTCCCGAATTCTGTGACAACGGAATAGCTGGGAATCGCTGGATGTTGAGATGACGCTTGAAGCTTTCGCTATCGTTGATCAGCAGAGTGTTTACGAGTCCGAACAGCTGCATGACCCGCTCATCTTGCCGGATGTCCTCATGTCCCTTCAGTACAAACGTGTAGGGAATGCCATCGCTTCCCTGAAGAGTCATCTTACGGGGCCTCTGTTTGGAGGGAATGACTGTAAAGACGTGTTCGAACCCCAAGATCCTAATGATTGGCTTGCCACTCTGGTAGGTACCAGGAACTGCAAGATCCAGGTCATGGGTTTCCTTTAGCTTGGGCGAAACATAGGTCAAGTCTAGCGTCATCAACTGAGGGAGTTGACGAGCGATCTTTTTGAAGACGGTATAATAAAGGTCCCAAGCTTGATTCAAGTCTCCAAGCTCACCGGAATGCCGATAGGTATTGCACCATGCACGTGCATCGTGGAGTTCACGTCCGAAGGCCTGGACGAACGAAATCTCACGAAGTGTCTCTGCGCCCTGTGAGAAGTCAGCAAAGTAAGACAGACCAGCCAGAATTGAGCATCTTTACCTTGTCGACGAGGTCATGCAGAGGCGCCAAGGTGGCGAACATGCCTTCAATGTTGTGGTCCCCGAAGTATCTAATACAGCATTATTAGCAGACCATTCGAATACATCGGCACAACAATCATTAAGAGAAATCTCACAATCTGGAAGCTTCCTCTAGGCCTTCGTGCCAGAGCTCGTGCCATAGCACGGCAACTCTGATAAGCTCATGACTTATAACGTCCGCCTGCTGCACGAGCTTTGGACTGTGGTGCCTCATACTATCCATGATCTGACCTGCTGAGTGCGACCTTCGGACTACGTTAGACTTCATAGCAACTGTCAATGGATATACTAGCGCTTGCGGATGAGCTTTTCCAACTTCGGCCAGTAATCGATGTACCGCCTGCCTCACCCGTGCATTTGGTTGGTTGATGCGGGCAATCAATTGCGGTATAACTTCAAGCCAAGTGTCGACGCTAACAGAGGCAAATCCTTCTGTCACAGCTGCGTTGACCTCGTGATCTCCCCCATGCGCGAACCAAATTGTAAGCAGTCGTAGTGTGTCTTGTAATGAGCTGCTCGACGAGAGAGCTATAGATTTGAAGAAGCCCTTCACTGCAGGAATGACATGATCTTGGATGATATGCTGGGGTACTGTGGCCGTCTCCCGATCCGCTTGAGAAGTAATCGATGTCACGACCTCGAAGTTGGCCAGAGCCCAGGCGTGCCATGCCTTGTACCATTCCCGATTGTATTGTGTCGCGGCAAGGTATGAAGACAGAATGTCACGCACATGGTCGTGCTTCCAGTTGCCACGCTGCAATGCCGCTTGCCAATCTCCCTGCTTTAGGAAGCACTTGGAGAGCAACCTAGTGAACCTGTTGAGATCTTCAACCGGTGGCATCGGGTCATGTCCATTACTTCCGTTCAAATCACCAAGGATACTGACACTACCCATACTTTCGGTCCCATTGACGCCATTGACGGGTAGGTTCTTAGCAGTATGTGCTTGGTACACAGCAATGTCTTCGGACAAGGAAGTCGTGAAAGCTTTCAAGTGCCTGAGCGCATCATGATGTTTACCAGTTGCCCACTCGTATTTGTACTGCGCGTACATGACTTCGGGAGGAGGTATACCTGACGAGTCCGAAGGTTGTCCGCTTACAGTTGTAAGTGAGTGCAGTGACTTGTCCGCAAGCCCGATGCGATTCGATTTGCGACAGAGGTTCGAGAACTTGATCCACATATCGAGATTTTGTTGTGGTGATATGACGAGAGCACGGACTTTCAACATCCTCTGCCAGACTTCCACATTTCGTTGACATCCTTTAAGGCGTTTGGTCCAAGTGGCACGCATCGTCTCTTGTTTGTCTGGATGGTATTTGTTGCGCTTGTATGTGATGATCTCTTCCAATTCAGCGAGCATCTGAACGCGAACCACAACTCCGTAAGCCCGATTGTAAGATTCACCAAGCAGTGCACTGAGTTCCGTGTCTAACCCTTCACGGGCCCGTTCGATGTACATCGAGGCGTCCTCGAAATGGTCGAGATGGAGCGAAAGGATTGCACCAAAGAAGGACCGATCTGGGGACTGCGGTTTCATAACCTTGAGGTAGTTGTCCATCAAGTCCCATTGACCCAGACCCCAAGCTGCAGCAGCCGCTAATGGTGCAATCGCGCGTCTGTGTTCGATGCTGGCTTTATTCCACTTCTCCTGCGCGAGGGTTGACAGCAGATCCCACTCGCCTAGAGCATGAAGGCATCGCATCTTGCCCATCGTCACGTCAAATGAGGTAGGGTCTTCCAGCTCGCGGCGTTGATAGGCTAGCAATGCTTCATCCCAGCGTTGTAACTTCTCGAACCATGTCTCTTTGAGTTCCACATCACGGTAAGCTTGAGCTTTACGAAGAATGCCGATAGCGGCATCGGACTGTTGGAGTTGGTTGTTGATACTAATCAGCGCCTCTACAGCGCTCGAGTTCTGATCTTGCTCGAATTCCAATTCCTTGTAGTGTAAGGCCTTTGCAAATGCATGACATTTTGCAGCGTACATGCCCAGAGTCCGAATGTCGATGGGTAGTGCTTTGTCGTCGTGCTCCATGAACTCAGCAAGGTTGAGAAGGATTTGCAATATCTCTGGCGGAATATGCGGGGAGGTCAGCGCAACTTCTAGCGAGCGAACGAGCTCTTCCTGGAACGGATCGTAGAGCTCAGTCCAGCAGGAGACGAAAGCTGCGTTGAAAAGATCCTTCGCTAGTGGTTGGTAGACGCCTGCTAAACCCGCACAAGCGCGTAGGGCGTGTGATGGGGATTCTTTGAGCAACTCAACACTAAAACGCCTCATCCACTCCTGCCAATCTTCGCGCGTGGACTTCTGCGACGCTTCCCATGCATTTTTCAGATGTTGTTGGTTGACCGGTTGCTTCTGACGACCAATATCGGGGAAATTGGAATCTTCGCCGAAGTCTCCATACCTCTCGTCTGGGCTTAGATCTTGCGGTAGCGGCTGGCCCTTCTTTAACTTAGTGACGAGAACCTCATAATTGTGATGTGGAACGTTGTGGGAGACCACGATCTAGAATTGTCAGTGCAACCATCGACCTGATTTGAATGATACGCAAGTACGTTACCTTGTTGATGAGCGAGACATAATGAAGGTAATCTTCGCCCAACTGAAAGATGAGAGCACAGATACACTCTAAGGCTGCTTGTCTCAGGACTTGATCATTGCTTGCTAGGATTCTTGACAAAGGATGTATGATAGTTGAAGCAAAGTCTGAGATATTGACCTGCCGGGAAAGCTTGCCAATAGTATCAATCGCCGATTTGCGTATGCTGACTGGGGCTTGTTGCTGCTCGAATATCCGGACAACCACTGGAATGATCAAATGCATGTATTCCTCGCCACTGGATCCAAAGACAAGGATCGCATGCAAGACCTTCTCCGAAGGCATTCTCCTCGCAGTGTTGTCTTTTTCGAGAACCGCAAGCATAAGTGGTAGCAAATCAGCAAGATATATCTTGAATTCGCCCTCTAGAGACCGAGCGATTGCTTCCACCAAGTTCAGTACTGTAGCTTGCACCTGTGGTGTTGCTTGCCAGAACTCTTGGACCACCTCCAGGATCTGAGGAAGATGCGGTCGAACATGCTGTCGGACTATCGTTACGAGGATGCTGAGCTGACTGAAATACGACTCGAGGCGGTTGGGTGGAGAGCTACGGATGACGGCAAGGAAACCGGGGATGATTTGGCCTAGAAATGGTACGCACTTCAATCCAAGAGTCTTGAAGATTGTCACAATGGCGTCGATCACGGCAGAGTGGTACTGCGCGAGGGAGCTGTCTTTCAAAACCGTCTGCATGAGAGTGTTGATGACGACTGTAGGATAGTATTCTTCGTTTGAAGGCGTCAAGCCTTGCATGATCAGGGCAACATCGGAGACGGCTTGAACCTCGGTTTTCAGACGATTCTCTGGGGTCGTCTCCATGACTTGCTGTTCGTTTGTTAGAGCGTACTGTTGCATCGAGAGGTGGAAAGAAGTGTCGAAATGTACCTGATGCTTGTAGGGATCCAGGGCACCAAGGATACCCAGAAGCTTGATTGTCTCCTTACGCAAGGAGCCGGTTTGTTCGGTCTTGATAATATTGATCAAGATCGAGAGCAGCTGAGGGTGATCCAAGTAAGGGTCGATTACATAACCTGAATTACTGGCAAGCTGACCGAGAGTCCGCAACGCTGCAGCTCTCCTGGTCTGCGAGCTCAGATCTTGAAGGCAATCTATGATAATGGGCATCAGTTTTGGAATGTGGGGTAACATTTCCTCTCCGCCAACGGTGGCCAGTTCCCCGATTGCCTTCAGGGTGGCGGACGCTACCCCAGCGTTGGGATCTGTAGCTTTTGGGAGTAAGACAGTTACCATGGGGTCAACATAAGGTTTAATGAGCTTCGAAGCATTAGCGACGAAAAGACTGATGAGCTTCGCGCTCTCCTCCTTGTGCCGAGCACTGTTTGTGTAGCTTAAGCCCGTCAAAAGATTCACGAGTAATTTTCGAAGCGGTGGGAAGACGTATGCGGGATTGACTTCAGTGAGACGTCCAATGACAGTGATTGCTGCTTCCCGCACAGCAAAGTCCTCGTCATTGACCGCAAAGAACAGCGATCGAATGTTTTGAGGTTTGGCTAGGTGGCGATTGAAACGAGAGTCGAGAGAGAGTAAGACGGTTCGTCGGATATCAGGGTCCGCATCCGCTACACCCACGGTCAAAAGCTTCTCGATAACCTCACTCACCACCTGAATGGCGTGGTTGCTGGTCTGATATACGATAGGATCTTGCACGAAAAGCTGACAGCATGTCAAAGCAGAGGCCTTCCGTATTTCCGGAGTTTTGTCCTCAATATATCGTATCGCTACGTCCCGTACGAATTCATTGAGAACATGGCCTTGTTCGTGAGGGTCAGCGAGAACTTTGAGATGGTCGGGTAACCAAATCTTCGGGTGAAGACGTCCATGCCAGGGGTTGGCAAGAGAAGCATGTAGATGCTTACCCGAAAAATCAAAACTTCCAAGTGTATGTAAAGCCAACGCGATCTCGCTATCTTTACGCTCCGCCGCCTGCGGGTTGAAGTCCTTGGCGAAAGAGGGAAGAGGAGGAATCTTGTTGTCAGGGCATCCTAAAGGCTTGAAAGGGCGCCGGCAGAGAACTAAGCTCAACAGATCCAAAAGTTTCTCTTGGATCATTGACTTTATCGGAGGAATATAATGAGCCATGTCGACTAACGCTTGAGTAAGAGAGTTGCTCAAACCGCAAGCGAATATAGGATCCAGAAGGGCTTCCATGTATTTGCTGAGCGTCTGGCCCACAGCAATCGACAACATGCTAATGCATTCAAACAGAGGGGCCTCATCCGTAGTCGCACGGTTTCGTCTGTCTCAGCGTTAGCAGGTTCACGGATTGAAACCTACGGTTCAGGAGCTAACGCTTTCACACTCAAGCCTTCCCTGATGTAAAGGAGAATCCCATCAAGGTATGGGGCTATCGCGCTACAGACAGCACTTGCTATCTTTCCGATGGCAATAAAAGCCGGGTTGCGGTCCTTCGGATTCTTGAGCAGGCTCTGAAGGTGGACCATGAATTTGTGTAAGTATTGATTGACAAAATCCTGCGGTGCATATCCCGCCAGTATCGGGATCATGACGGTTGTTTGCATGCGAATCTTAGGATCCTTGGTGTAGTCCTTGTAACGAAGAACGATCTCACAAGCATTCTTGTAATGATCATGCATGAACATACCCCCTTTAAGAAGCAGTTCTTTGATCGTGAGGAGGGATCCGTGGATGGCCTCGACAGTGTTGAGCTTGAACCCCTGCAGAGCTTCTTCGTACATCCGCGAGAACCATTGCTGGCGGAGACCCGAGTCTCGAGCAGCGATGATTTCGAAGCACGCACTAACCGCCTCGGCCGCGGTCTCCCGAATCAAGACTTTGGGATCTCGAAGAGCGACCCAAATCACCTCCAAGATCTGTGGTACGAAAGCGTACAACAAAGTTGGGGAGTTCTTTGCAAGCTCCCGGATGCTCAATACCGCTGCAAATCGGCGATTCTCCTGCCGATCTGACTGCAGCCATTCCAAAGCTATCTTGCTCTCGCTGTCGACCAATTCGGCAGTTAAAGATCCTCCTGGTACGGCCAGTCGTCCTAGTGCCCGCGCAGCAAATATGAGCACAGCGTTGTCGTTGCTACGCATGGCATTTCGGAGGTGACTCGCAAAACGTCCTTTCTGAGCTGCATCGTCGCCGTCGAAATCGATCAGGCGATCAAGCGCGAGAATGCCACCAATCTTCTCGTTCGTGTCATTGCTCGAGCCTACGAGCTGTGCGATTCGGTGATTCACGAGGTTGTAGTATTCCTGAAACTTGTCCGCCGGTAGCTCTAATCCCCTGTGTGAATTACTCGTCGCAACAAGGGCAGAGCTGAGCACATACCCGTGACTGCCGTCGCCACAAGTTCTCGAAGCTCGTATGAGGCTTTCAGCCGTGTCTCCTCATTCTTGGATTTGAGCTCTTGAAAAGTGCGATTCAGAGCTTCGACACCCTGCTGTGTCATGCTGCACGTCTACACCCCACGCGTGAGGGTAGAGAGTTGATCTTATATTCATGAGTCGTTTCGAGGGGACTCGTTATTCATGATATCTCCGCTGTGCCAGAAGGTAAGGTATTTGTAGGTATGCAGCTGTTTACCGTTGAATTGATTGTGAGACTGACCTTCATGAGCATATGGTTGCGGCATATTCCGTGCATCCCTTGCGTCAAGCAGATGTTGACCAAAAAATACAGTTGCAACCGCCACGTACCTAAGTTACTGTAACTAGGTCCAATTCATTCACTAAAGGCACAAGGTATACAAGTGCTGGTATCACAAATTAACGTACTTCTACGCATTTGAAGATTGGCAGATAAGGGGGCCCGATGAAACGTAGTCTATAATTCTATAGCTACAGGTTTATTCGTCATGTGCAAGAGCCGCCCCATCAATCAAGGCCCAACTGTGTGGAGAGACTTGACAGTATCCACCACAGACTCCTTGAGAGACCTGAACTTGATTCCGAGAACCTCGATGGTTCTGCTGTTATCGTATTTGTAAACTCCGTCTTGCGGATACTCCCCTCCCTTGACGTCTTTCGAAGGCAATTTCGAATTAAGGTCCGGGTAAGCCTCTCGGATGATCTCGACAATTTCCTTATTGCTAAAATAACCAGCGGTGACGAAGAAGCGCTTACTGGCTGCGGCGGAAACTTCAATTGCCTTGACATGGGCCAGAGCCAGGTCTCTGACATCTACCCAAATGTATATGCCGGTAGGTGGAATTTCATCCTTGCACTTGCCCAGGATGATATTCCTGATCCGCTGGTTGGAGGTGTTGAGGGCATCCAAGGAGTTGAGATAATGCACTGAATAGCAGTCAGCATCGTTAGCTCAGTATCAGCAAGAAGTACTCCGTACCAATAGGGCCTAGAACCAACGGTGGACACATTGTTGTGAGAGTGAAGTTTGGCTTCTCCTTCTCAACGAAATCCCAGGCGGCCTTTTCGGCGAGGGTCTTGGAAGCCCTGTAACCGTGAGCCGGGCTCTGTACGGCCTCCTTCTCGGTGATTGGGTTCCAGTCTTTTTCGGAGTAGACATGGTTCGGTCTGTTGCCTTTCTCACCGTCGATGATTGAAGCGAATGATGAGGTGATGACCTAGAGCATGCATCAGCAAGATCAGCCTTATAGATCCCACCAAGTTACACACCACTTTCTTCACGCTTGGCGCATGTTTCTTGATCGCCTTCAGGACCCCAGTGGTCCCTATGATGGCAGGGTCGAGCAGATCCTTCTTGGTGTCGGTGACATTGAAATGGAACGGAGATGCCGTGTGAATGACGGCTTCGAATGGCGGATCAGACTTGACGGCTTTCTCGAAAGCACCTTCTTTCGCGATGTCTTCAACTATCACAAAATCCAATTTGTCTTTCGAAGTATTGGGGTGTGCCTCCTTTATCTTTTGTACCTTCTCTTGCGAGCGAACGGTAGTAACGACAGAGTGTCTGCTGAGCTGTCAGCAAGAATACGGACATACACATGCACTAGATGATGCGAACCCATGCTCCAGCAGGATGTCGATGATGTGCGCAGCGATGAATCCACTGCCCCCTACCAGTGGTGTTAGTGCTGTGGGAAAGCGAGGTGGGGTTCATGGCGGAGTGGCATACCGGTTAACAAGACTCGAGTCATGACTGTTCTGAAAGATTCTGACGTCGGGGAAAGACGAACAACTACCTTAGGTACCTAGAGTAGATTTGTTGTAGAAGAGCTGAATTTATAAGGTACCAGGTATGTACAGAGCACTCGTAATGTTCTTCCTAGGATCAAAGCCTTCGTTCGATCCAGTTAAGAGAAACCCTGCGACGTAGTTAATTCTTAATTCCGAAAATTGCGCTGTCGTTAAACCCGAGCAAGATAAAGATAACCCGAGCTTAAGGTATTTATACTCGCATCTTAAGCTCATACTGGAGGACCCCCCGAACCTTTTATTTACACGTTACAGAATTCACTTCTCCACTGATACTCGCTATCAGGTTCTATCAAGGCAATGCTGAAAATGATGGTCTCACTTGACCTCAGAGCAGGGCCTGTGTATTTGCAAACTCAAACTCCCGTCTACACCTGAAATGCGTATACCCCAACATAAGTCTCGAACAGTTTATACAGATTATCACCGTGTTCGATATGGGTAGCACCACACGGCTCCCCTATCAAGCCATTTTGTAACAATGTCCAACCTCTCGCCCCACCAAACCACCCCCACCACTAAATATCCCACTGTCAAAGTGTTCATCATCAACACAACCTTACATATAGCCAACATGCCCATCCAACATCTTCATGTAGCCTCCCATCAAAGGCTACGACTACCTCGACTGCCCCGCATATTCCTTCTTCGTAGAGCATCCAAGCGGAAAGAGGCACCTGTTCGACTTGGGCGTCCGCAAAGACTTGGAGAGTCTTGCCTCGCGAATCTTTCGAGACCAGCACTTGACTCTCCTCCGTCCCTTGGCGCCTTCCCTTCCTAGGTATGTAGAGAATAGAGGAGAGGCAACCGGCGCTCTTCGTTACGTGACCGAACAGGGACCACGAGAAAAGGTTGTCAACTAAAACGTGAAGGTGACAGCACAGGTATAGCAACGCCGCCAGCTTCCTGGTGTCCAATCAAAGCCGATCCGTGTCATTAGAGGTGCTAACCATGCCAGGTCTCCAACATGCTACTCCGCCTTCTCCTCGAGAACCTCGCCCTCCACTGAGTCCAGTGCCCCAGCATCCCGTTTCCGTTTCCGATCCCTGACTTCCAATCCCTCCACGTCCCTTCCCATTTCCAACCCCTCTCCTCCACCCTCACCCTTACCCTCACCCCCACCAGCAACATCAACAGCTCCAACACGATCAACCCACCCCTCCCCCCTCAGACTCGCCAAAACCTTCCTCGCAACACTCCCATTCCCTCTCACCGCCCCCGGCCGGACTTCATAGATCCCATTCACCAGCATCAGCGCCGCCACGAAAACATACACGTCTCCGTTCTTGACCCCTTTCCACCAGCCCCGCTTGACGCCCACCTTCCACGCGCTGTCGACGCTCAGGCGGGCGCTGTACAGAAAATTGGCGCGACCGGACCGCCGCTCCATAAAGGCCCACAGGCCGCCTAGGAAGCCGCCGAGATACCAGCGTTTCGTGGGTAGGAAGGTGCGGGGAAGGAGGTAGTTGAAGAGACAGACCGACGCCCATGACGTGCCGACGGCGCCTGTGGTGAAGGTCGTGAGGCGCATGATGCGGCGGGCGAGGCCGTTGAGGAAGGGGAGGGGGCCGGCGAGGAAGAGGCGGTAATTGGGGAGGGAGAAGAGGGTGAAGACGAGGGTGAAGAATTTGGCGACGGCGGGGAAGACGGTCAGGGTGTGGGTTAGGAATGTGCGGGTGCAAGACGGGTCGTGTGGATGGAGGAGGGCGCAGGAGAGGGAGGTGATGGATGGGTGGGCGGCGGAGGTGATGGGGGCGATGGCGGTTAGGGCGGGGGGGAGGGTGGGTTTGGTGGGAAAGAGGATGGGCGAAATGAAGGCACTGTTGTACAGATGGTTAGCAGATGATGTAAATGGGTAGAGGGCCACGTACGGCCACTTCAGTTCGGAGATTTTGGCCAGGTTATCGATGATTTCGTTGGTGCTTGGCCAAGGTAGGTTGCTGGGATACTCTGCCGGGCGTCGCTGGATATAAGTGGGAGTGTTCTTTAAAATGAAGCCGCCGTATGCCTGTTGCCAGTATCTTCAGTACGCTATCATTGGGATACTAGATTTCCATCGCACCTCTGGGAAACACTCCCGATCAAAAATAAAAGCATGCAACAACTGGCCCGTCGCAAGCGGCATCAGCATCCAACTCCCCCACCACCAAGGCTTCCCTTTAAACCATCCCTCATCCTCAAGCGCATTGTAAGCAATCTCGGCCGCTCGGGTCGCAACGTAGATTACCACCGTAATCCGGAATTGGTCACTCGGATACACGCCTAGAGCGAAACCGGCGATACTTGCTCCGATCGCAGGTGCAAGCCGAGAAGTGAGGGCTCGGGAGATTTGAGGGTTACGTCGGCGGAATGGTTTGGCGTTCTCGGTGGACAGATTGAGACGGAGACGGGTGAAGAATCGGTACAAGATACGGTGGAGCAGGAGGATAAGGGAGAGCGAGGCTGAGAGACGAAGGTTTGGAGATAGAAGCGATGACGGGGTTCTTGATCGATGTGGCTGTCAGTGGGATCAACGGGAGATTGCTGTAATAGACAGTCTTACTTCGGCGGTCGTCTTCTCGCCAATATATACGTATTGACAAGATCCCATAACTTCAGCGTCGTCTGTGTTCCAAGGAATACGCGGAGAGATGCGCGAACAGCGGCTGCGTTGTAGTCATTCGTGCTCCTTACAATGGCCTCGTACCGTGGCGGCTGTGGCGCCCTTCTTCTCACTGCCGGTGGAGACCTCTTGATGAGATACTGATGGAGTGTCTCGTACTCTTTGGCGCTGATAGTGTAACGGAGCGCGTTGCGGAGG